>ENA-OROK01001132-OROK01001132.1-human-gut-metagenome-genome-assembly--contig:-NODE-1132-length-27400-cov-6.301298_pt1 | contig 27400 bp, 23 predicted proteins | sample MGYA00242127_ERZ509046 | MGnify/ENA primary metagenome ERZ509046 (study PRJEB26280, sample SAMEA2338728) | human gut metagenome | biome: human gut; feature: human-associated habitat; material: faeces... | reverse complement strand
CACCCGTGGAATCCCGATATTAAGCAATATCCTCCTGCCGAAACTATCCCTTCCGGAATGGATTGGGATACTTGGCTGATGACCGTTCGGCATCATGATTTCAACTCGAAGTATCATAATGGAAACTGGAGGTGCTGGTATGATTTCGGAATGGGAGCATTGGGTGATTGGGGAGCTCATATTTTGGATACTGCCCATGAGTTTTTAGACTTGGGGCTTCCCTATGAGATCGATCCGATTAAGTTGGAGGGGCATAATGACTACTTTTTCCCGATGGCATCGACCATTAAGTTTCGTTTTCCGAAACGGGGGAGTATGCCTCCGGTAGATGTTACGTGGTATGACGGTGTGAATAATATACCTCCGGTTCCCGAAGGTTACGGTGTTTCGGAACTCGATCCTAATATTCCGCTTGTAGCCGGAGGTAAAATACAGCCTGCAAAGCTGAATCCGGGTAAAATAATTTATAGTAAAGATTTGATCTTTAAAGGAGGAACACATAGTAGTCCGTTGCATATTATTCCTGAAGAGAAAGCAAAAGCCTTGTCTTCGAAATTACCTGAAGTTCCTAAAAGTACGTCTAATCATCATGAAAATTTTCTGTTAGCTTGTATGGGTAAAGAGAAGGCTAGATCTCCTTTTGAAATATTCGGACCTTTGAATCAGATGTTTTCGTTAGGGGTTATGGCTCAGCGGATGAATACGAAATTGTTATTTGACCGGAAGACTAAAGAGATAACGAATAATCCTTTTGCTAATGCTTTGTTGGTCGGAGAACCACCCCGCAAGGGATGGGAAGAGTTTTATAAAATATGATGTAATATATCGAAACAATTAAAAAATAGAAAATATGAAAAAAACAATAATATTCTTTTTTTTATTCATATATTTTCCTCTTTCTTATTTTCTATTGTGGTGAAATACCAAACATTTTACAAGTTAATGCTTGACTCATGCCTCTTGAACCATTTACCCAAATTTCAAAATGAACGTGCGGACCTGATGAATTTCCAGTAGATCCTTCAAGCATTATAAGCTGTCCTCTTTCAACCTGTTGTCCTACAGTTACCAATAATTTACTTGCATGTGCATATAAAGTATATATTCCATTTCCATGATCAATTTTTACATAATTTCCCCAAGAAGGATGATACTTGGCTGTAATAACTTTTCCTGGTGCTGCTGCATATACTGGATCACCTAATTTTCCAGTAGAATGTAAATCAATTCCCTTGTGTCCACTATATGTTGACGGATTAGTTAGATTAGGTAATGGATAAGAAAGTATTACTCCATTAACATTAAAACTTCCATCTAATTCCACTTGTGCTAAGATATCATCTCCTATTGTTATATCACTGTCCCCATCCATATCTATAAAATCTGTAGAATCAAACAACTCTAATGAATCTACTCCATAACTTTTATTAGCTAATTGAGCAATTACATATCTCATAACTCTAGATTGTTCTTGTGTATATTCTTGACTTTCAAGTAAATAAAATAGAAAGCTTGGTGATGTAGTCAAGTTATTTTTTACCTTTGCATATGATTTAATTAATTCTATTAAATCGTCAACATTATAACCTGTCCCCAATTCTGTAACCGTTGTATTTACATCTTGTGTCCACTCATTAGTATTTTGAATAATTGTACCACTTTTTAATGTACCTGAAGCTTTTTTATCAGTTACTACATTATTATCAGATACTGGTATTTGTACTTGTTGATCTTTTTGAATATAATTTTTTTCAGTATCTATCTTAGTAAATTTTAATTTTGAATTCAATAACCATGTTTTAGCATAACTAACATAAAGTTCTCCTGTAGCTGATTGATATTCCGTAAAATAATTAGTTGCAGAATCATAATAATTTTTAACATTAGCATTATTAATTTCTGTATTTTTTACATCACCATATGAAGTTTTCAATTGTAAATTACCATTCTCATCCAAAATTGGTTCTCCTAAAGGATTTGTATATATATTAGTACTCCAATCTCTTTCTGCAATAGTTCCACTATAATCAACTTGTGTATCCCTAATTGTACCTGTTTCTAATAACGTAAGAACAATATTTACTTTACTTGCATCAACTAATTTTACCAAATCATTCATAAATTGCACATTTCCTGATATAACATGCATTGAAACAAAATAGTTTACAGGTGTAGAATATTTTGCTACAAGAGTTTGATAATCACTTTCTACTTTTGTTATTTTTGATATTCTCCTTGAGGTATCTTCAACTTTTTTATCTGCTGAATTTTCATCATAATTATAATATTTAGTACTTTCCTCAACAGCCAAACATAAATTGAAATTATCTGGATTTAAAGAAAAATACTTTAAAGAATCTTCATTATTTGAATCTACTAACTCACAAAATTCAGAATATTTTTTATAGCTTAATGTTTGTACTTCTCCATTTAAATTTTGTCTCCTTATTATGATTAATCCATCATTTTCTCCTATTCCAAGTCTTGGGTACATCGTTTTAATCTCAGCTTTTATATATTTGTCAATCATATCCTCTAACCCATCTGTATAAAATCCTTGTTCTTCTATTGTAGTATTTACACTTAATTGATCTAATCTTTCCAAGATTTTTTTTGAATATTCTTCATTAATTTTATATCCATTATCCGTAATAGAAACTATAGATACAGCTTCTTGTTGAATTGTAGTATTTGTTCCTATCGTATCTAATCCAAGTAATCCTCTAAAGAAGTTTATAACCGTATATGCAACAGCCATAATTACTCCTATTGCTAATAAACAAATAACTATCAAAGTAACTACTGGTGATATCAATGCAATTATTTTTTGCGTTAATTTTTTCTTTATCTTTTTTGCTTCTTTCTTTGTCTCATTCTTTATTTTATTTACTACAGATCTGTCATCTTTGTTATTGTTCTCGTCCATTTCCTCACCTCTTCTCTAGCATTTTATCTCTAAGCTTGTTCGATTAGTATATTCATCTTTATTTGTACTTTGCATATAATCTTTATAATCTAAAATAACATCACTAAATATCATTTTTACGGTTAAATTAGATGAACTATAAATTTTATTAAATTTTATTTTATAGTTTTTTGTAATTCCGGGTTCTATGGTAATTGTTTCTTTATCAAAATCACTATTTAAAGAAGAATAGGTTGCTCCATTCTCTCCCTTTAAATAAAGATTTTTATTATATTTATTACCAGTTAAGCAAATTTCTTTTTCTCTATTATTTGTAATACTTATTGTATATTCTTCATAACTGTCATAAACTTCAACTTTAGTTATTTTTACTTTAATATTATTTTGTTCATTATTAATGTCTTCTACTGAAGCATATATAAAATTATTTATATTCATTTTATATGAACCGTCATTATTTTTAATAAATGTATAATATTCCTGAGTTTTATTTCCTTCTCCTCCACCTGTTGCAAGCATATCTGCAAAAAATTGAACTTGACAAACTGTTTTATTAGCATCTGTTGACCATTTTATCATTGTATAGTCTCGAGTACCATTAAAAATACTTTTTACATATATATCTTTAAATTGTTTTTCTGTTTTAAACATTGCATTTTTACAATCATCTGTAAGCATACTATACGCTTTAGAAATTTCACCATTATTACAATAATATACAAATAATTTCATGGTGTCATCGACTGAATCATTTTTTATTTCATTTGCTTCTTCTTTCGTAATTATTGTCTGTGAAGTTGTATTTGTTTGATTTGTATTATTTTTAGAAATATTTTCTATTTTTTCTTTTTCCTTTTCTTCATAAAAATTATTTAAAGCATGGATAATAAATAAAATAAATATTATTATTGCTATTATATATAAAATTAACTTTTGATTTCTATCAATATTTCTCTTAAAATTCATTTATACCTCACTAATTATTATTTATTTCATCAAATCTCTTTACATTTTCTATAAAATTATTATGTGTTGCTCTTACTGTATTTTCTGAAGCTGAGCCTCTATAAGATTTTACTACTGATTTCATATATTTTTGACGTCTATTTTCGTCATATAATATTGGATAATTACTGTCTGATAGTAGTTTCTGCTTATATCTTAAGGTAGCCACTGCAAGTCTGTCAGCTTCTTCTAAATTTGCTACTTTACCTTCTTTTAAAATTTCATTGGCAAATTTCATTGCTTGTTTTTGTTCAGAAAAATCTACAACTCCTCTTGAAACATAATTTTCTCTTGCTCTCTTTCTATATTCTTTAGCTTTATTAGAATATTCATAATTATATTTATCAATAACATCTCTTCTATTATACCATGATTCTTGATACTGTTCCATTGTAAGTTTTTCTTCTGATTTTGGTGCTGTAGCCATATCCATTAATTTTTTTCCACCAGCATATCCAGCTGAAAAAGATCCTAGTGCTTCAAAAGCATTATATTTTCCATCAGCCATACTAATTGCTCCTTGAGTTGCTGCAGTAACCACTCCTAAAGTTGTTCCTGCAATTACTCCTGCACTATTTCTTACAAATCTTTTTATATTTGTTTTTGCATCTTGATCAACATCCACAACCGGTCTTATTAACGTTTTTCCTACATTTATTACACCATTTGCTAGTGGTTTAACTATATTTTTCTTTTTTTCTTCCACTTTCTTTGTGTTTTGATTATTAGTTCTTATTTCTTCTTTATTATTTGCAATATTTCTTATACTTGCATTATTTGCCACTTTTTTATTTGGATCTGTTTTATTTTTCTGATTTTTTCCTAATACTACTTTTGTTTTTGCTCCATTTGATATATTATTATTTACAACCCCATTTGAAACTTGTCCAATTAATATTGTATCTATTACATGATTATCTCTCATAAAGTTATTTTCTGCTAATCTCCTATTTAAAATTGCAGAATCTGTTTTGACCATATTTAAATATTTATTTCTATCATTTTCAGATAAATTAGGATTCTCTAATAATTTTTTATAGTCTATAATATTATTCATTAATTCTTGACTAGTTCTTCTATCACCATCTATATATTGAAGAGGTAATTCATTAGTTGTAAAATTAAATTCACTTGCCATTATTCTATTTCTAGCAAGACTTTTATATTTCAATATTTCTTTTTGCAATCTTTCAATTTCTTTGGCATTTTTAGAATTTTTTTGTTTATTTTCATTTGTTGCAATTAATTCATAAATTTCATCTAAACTATGTGGATCTCCATCATTGAATATCAAATTTAATTCATCTTGTGATAAACCACTTCTATATTTAGCAATTAAATTTCCGTATATATCATTGCTATTTTGTATATTTAATACTTTTTCACTGTCTTCTGGCACATTATTTTCATAATTTAATTTTTCTTCAAAATTATCATCTTGTTGTTCTTCATCTTCTGGAGTCTCTTCTTCTGTTAAATCACTTACATCACTATTATCTTTTTCTTGTTCTTTACTACCCATGGCATTTAGTAAATTTAAATGTCTAGAACCTAAACTGCTTGAATCTTCTACTCCTGCTCCAAGCACAATTTGTGTTGAAAAATCATTTGGATCTATATTTGGATTAGAATTTTGATTTACATTTAAGTTTGAATTTAAATTTAAATTAAATGCAGAATCTGCCATAATACTTTCTACATCTATATCATTTTTTGTTGGTTTTGGATTTCCAGTATCTTCACTCTCATTATTACTTCCACCAACAAGATTTGGCATTTTTCCTCCTCTATGTAATGGATCTCTAAACATCTTTGTAACATTTGAAGCTAACGCTCCTGTTGTAAATGCACCAATTCCTCCAACAGTTCCTCCACCTGCTTTCCCAAATCCAAATATTTTCTTTAATATTTTTTCTCCCTCATTCATAAACATAAAAGCTACAAAGGCATATACTAGATTATTTGCTGCTAAAGTTAATGATGAAGATATTAATATCACGTATAATATATAATGCATTGGTTGAAGTAACATATTATATGTATATTCTTTTAGCCACATATCAAATCCTTTTGCTTTACCGCTTTCAGCCTTATCTATAGGATATGTAGCAGCAACTATTGGTGATATTAATGTTAAGAATGACATCATAAGTAACCTTTTTAAATAAACAAAAGTAAATTTAAATGTTAATACAACTAATCCTACATATAGCATAAAATATCCTATTTTTGTTGAAAATTGGTTTTGCTGCATCTTAAATCTTGCTAATCCAATTAAATTCGTAGTAAAGGTTGTACCATTCATGTTTACCCTTAAATTTCCCATCAATCCACTTAATAATTGAGAAATTTGCTCTACAGCATTTACTATAAACGCCATTATATACTGTAAAGAAAATAATAATGCTACAGCAATAAACCAACTTATTAATCTTTCTTTATACTTTGCTTTATCTTTTGAACTTGAACTTACTATTATTTTTATTCCAATATATATAAGAATTGACAATAATGCTACTATTGCTATTAATCTAAGTATCTTATACCATGATGCTATTACATTTCGTATTTTTGCCCATGTAGTTGATTCATCTGTTACTGTTCTAAAAAAATTTATATTTAAAAAGTCTATTTTTCCTGCAAATATATCTTCTGGTGAATAATGAATATTAGGATATTTAACATCAATCTGACCTATTAAATTCTTATAGTCATCTAAATTATCAATTGTAATAGTTGCTCCAACATTTTCTCCTGAATCTTGAGGTTCTCCTACCATAACTGGTTCAAACTCATTTCCAGTCATACATTTAGTAAGAAGTCCAAATGCAGAATCTACTATTACTGTTATAAATTCTATTAATGGTTCCACTATGACTCCTGCTGCAGTACTTAATCCTGTTGAAGTATCATAATCTCCCAATTTAGGTTCAATTTTTGCTGACACTGAATCCAATTCTCTTTTAACAACATAACTATCATTAGCTTGTACTTTGCAATTGCCTAAAAATCCAATCATCATGACTATTAACAAGATTGTTGCTATTACCTTTTTCATTTTCCACCTCTTTTCTTAAAAGTAGATTTTTTAATTAGATGCTACATATCAAATAGCATCTAATTCCTAAAATCCACCTTTATTATTTTTGTGCTTCATTTAGTTCTGCTAATGTTCTAAATTTAACTTTAAGTTCTGCTTCTGTCTTTCTATTTTCAGCTTCTATCTGTTCTCTTTGCTGTTGTGTTGCATTTGCTGGCACTTTATGTTTATGTGATTCTATGTATTTTCTTTGTTTATCTTCATCAAACATTGCTCCATAAGACTGTTGATCTTTAAGCTCACTCTTAAATTTTAATGCCATCATTGCCTGTCTATCTGCTCTCTCTAATATTTCCTTCTTTCTTTCTTCAGTTGTATTTTCGTCATTATACTCAGCATTATTGGCAACTAATTTATCTGCATACTTCATACCCTGCTTTTGCTCTTTCACATCTGAGAATCCTCTTTCTATATAATTTGAAGCAGCTCTATCCATTCTCGCTTTTGCTTGTGCTCCGTACTCTCTTTTATAGAAGCTGTTTACATCATCTCTATTTCTCCAATCCTCTATTGCATGTTTCATCTGTGCTTGTTTATCTCCACTTCTGGTTCCTTCCATAAATGCACTTTCTAAGCCTTCAACAGACTTTGAAATCTGTCCTCCTCCAGCATATCCTGCTGTAAATGTTCCTATAGCCTCAAATGGACTATATTTTCCATCAGCCATACTAATTGCAGCTTGGGTTGCTGCAGCTACTGTTCCTACTGTAACTCCTGCTGCCACTCTTCCTACTTTTCTTGCTAGTCTTAATCCATTATATTTAACAGGTTTTTCAATATCCCATATTGGTTTTAATGTCTTTTTACCAACTGATTTAACTCCATTCCCTACCTTTTTTACATATTTGTTTTCTTTCACTGCGTTTGCCAAATCTCTTATACTTTTTATTTCTTTTGGTTGTTCTGGATCTGGTTGAGCTGGATCTGGTTGAGCTGGATCTGGTTGAGCCGGATCTGGTTGACCTGGATCTGGTTGACCTGGATCTGGTTGATTTGGATCTGGTTGACCTGGATCTGGTTGATTCGGATCTGGTTGATTTGGATCTGGTTGATTTGGATTTGGTTGATTTGGATCTGGTTGACCTGGATCTGGTTGAGCTGGATCTGGTTGAGCTGGATCTGGTTGAGTCGGATTATCATTACCAGCTCCAATCATAAAATCTTCTGGGTCAATATCATTTTTGGTTGGCTTTGGCATATTAATATCTCCTTGACCTCCATTTCCACTTGGTCCGTTTTTTCCACCACCTTGTGGTAATTTTGCCATTCTAGCAATATCCTTTACACTTGATGCCAATGCTCCAACAGTAAATGCTCCTGCCATTCCTCCTACAGTTCCACCTCTAGCTTTATCAAATCCAAATATAGTCTTTAATAATTTTTCTGCTTCTGTCATAAACATTAGTACTACTACACCATATATTGGATTATCAAGTGCAATGCTAACTGCAGAACCTACTAATATATAATACATAATTTGATGTAATGGTTGTAATAAAGCATTAAATGTATATTCTTTAAGCCACATATTAAATCCTTGAGCTGTTCCATCATTCATTTTATCAATTGGGTATGTCAATGCTACAATTGGTGCTATTAATGTTAAAAACGCCATATTTAATACCCTTTTCAAGTATATAAATGTAAACTTAAATGTATAAACTACTAATAATATATACATCATTTCATATCCGATTTTTAAGTACCAATCATCTGACTGTACCATAAATCTTACAACTCCAACAAAATTTGTTATGATTGAAGCACTATTTTCATCGTTACTATATATAATTTTTATTGGTTTATTTGAACTTTGAATCAATTTACTTATTTCATTTGTTCCAGCAATAATAAAACTCATTATATAATGCATAGAAAATAATATTGCAACTGCTATAAACCAATTTACTATCCATTCTTTATATTTTGCCTTGTTTTGTGTATTTGAACTTATTATTACTTTTATACCAGTATATATTAATACAGATAATAATCCTATTATTGCAATTAATCTTAATACCTTATACCAAGTAGCAATTGTTCCTCTTATTGCTCCCCAGTCCTTATTATTATTGTTATTTCCTGATATAAAATCTATACTTAATAAATCTATACTTCCTGAAAATATTTGTTCAGGAGTATAAAATAACCATTCACCTACTCTATCGCCCTTAGTAGCCCCAATTGTTAGAAATGATGAAGTACTAGGTCTATATTCTTCATATGTATTGCCATAAACAGGTTTTTGATCTCCCATCATTACATTTGTCAATATTTGTAATGCTGAATCTGCTACAAAATTTACTAAAGCAAATACTGGTTTCATTAATATTCCACCAATGTCTGCAGAATCAGTTTCTTTTACAACATTTCCACCACTTGTATCTTGATCAGAAGCTGCTATAGAACCTGTATCTGTATTTACACTAGAAATATTATTCGCCCTTAAGAAATCTAATTCATCGTTACTAATATTCATTTTTATTTCATTTATAGTTATTTCATTAGACCCCATTGCATTCATCATTTTATAATTTACTGAAAGTTTATCTGAATCAGAATAATAATAATCACAAATTTTAGTCGCTAGATCTTTATCTTGTATTTCTTCATTTATTTTAGCTATTACTTTTGTTTTTGCAGTAGCTCTCAATGAATTATTAATAGCACTTACAGCACTTACCATTTTACTAACTGAAACAAATTGTTTTTCCTCATCAGCAAAAACAAGATTTTGCATCATAAAACTAAATACAGTAATTACAATTAAACACGTACATAAAATTTTCTTTGTTAATTTCATAAATTTAGTTCTCCTCTATCTTCTACTATTTCTTGCAGCTATTTTATTTAGGTTAGTCTCAACAAATTCGAACTCCTTCTGTGTAGGAGTAATTTGAATAATTGTTGTATCTTGTCCAACCTTTAATAAGCCTTCACCTTTTGTACATGTAACAAGGAAAGAAGCCTCTCCTTCACTTAACTTAAATACTTCTTTCAAATACTGTATTTCAGATTTATCTTGTGCTAAAAACAACTTTGTATCAGAAGATGTTAATACCGCTTGTGCCTCTGGTTTCTCATAAAAATCTTGGAATCTTTGAGAAATAATAGCTAAAGATACATTTCTTTTTCTGGCACGTCTTGCCATTTTATTTAAGAAATCTACAGCTTCTGGATATGGTAACAACATCCAAGCCTCATCAACTATTACTCTTTTTTGTTTTGCTTTTCTTCTATCTTCACTATTTTTCTTTACAAATTTTTCCCAAATCCATGACAACAATATTTGTTGTGCTAATGGTCTAGCAAATCTTTCTTCCAATTGAGAAATATCAATATTAATAAATGGTGCTCCCTCTAATAAATCAAATGTTGATTGTCCATCAAAATATGCCATTTGACCATCATATTCTCTAGTATATTGTTTCATAACTTTTAACAAATAACTATAATGGAACTCATAATCTTTATTTGTATTATCTCTTGCATTCCCTTGAATTCTCTTATACCAAGAACCAATTGTAGGCATTTCTTTCTTTCGTTTTTCGAAAGCATTTTGTCTACTAGCAGTAGATTCATACAAACTATTAGGATCTGAATTAATTCCTCTTGCAGCATATTCTTGTGCTACAGCTTCAGCAATAATTTGCTTTGTAAGTTCATTTACATCTTCTGTTCTTGTACTACCTTTTGCCATTGTCATTAATGCTTGAGTTACATCTTCTACTTTATTCTCTACATTTAATGTATCTCTTTCTCTACCTGTTATTTCATCTTTAGTCCTTTCAATTTCAATATCAAACAAATTAATAATTGTAGATGAATTTGGACTAATTACAACATTAATTCCACCAAGTGCCTCTGCTACAACAGAATATTCACCTTCAGCATCTAATGCTAAACTTTCAATTCCCATTAATACAGATGATCTTGAAATTAAAGTTTTCATTGTTACAGATTTTCCAGCACCAGATTTAGCAAATATAACCATATTATAGTTTGTTAAAGATGGATGGAAATTATCAAATAAAATTGGAACTCCTGTCTGTTTATTAATTCCAATTGGAACTCCTGTATCATGTCCAACATTTGATGTTATAAATGGAAAAACTGTTCCCATTGAAGGTCTATCAAATGTATGTACCTTCTTTATCTTATCTGTCATTAAAGGCAATGCTGATTGAAATCCATTCTCTTGAATTGCCCAAGCACTTCTTATACCTACTAATGATTTTGACATTTCTGCAGTTAACATTTTAGTTAATCTGTCTAAGTCATTTAAACTATATGCAAATAATGTAGAAACAATAGATGCTTCATATAATTTATTAAATCCTGCAGCAATTTCATCTCTTAATTGCTCTGTTTCTAATCTTTTTTGAGCTACAATACTTTCTCTATTTATTTTTCCTTTATCAACAGCAACAATTCTTTCTGTCTCTAATTCTGTTATAATTTTATTTAATTCATTTTGCGAAGTTGCTTCTGCAATTGGTTTTATATAAATAGATGTATTAACATCTCCAAACATATATAAAGACCTAAATAATTCTGGAAATATACAAGATCTTGGTAAACTTGATACATAAAAACTTCTTGCATATCTCTTTACATTTGAAATTATCTCTAAGTGATCTATATTAGAAGCATCTATTCCTGATGGTGCAATTAATTCTTTTATACTCTTTTTTCTTAAAAATATTGGTTGATTTTCACTATTTTGCAACTGCTTTTCTTCCTCTTGTTTTCTTTTGTTGAACATCATCTGATTTTCCTCCTTCCTTTGCTTCTTTCTTTTTTCTCTTTATTTTAGCTTTAGCTGTTTCTGCAATATCATTTCCTATAAATTCTTGATTTTCGTCTATTAAATTTTCTGCAAAATCATATACAAATTGTTGAATATTTTCTTCTCTTAATTTTAGCATCAATTCTTTATCACTTCTAGCTTCTGAAATAGCTTGATTTGCAACTGTTTTACCTTGTTCTTCTATTTCTTGATCTAACAACTTCATCTTTTTATCTAATACATCTGGAGCTGTAGAATATATATCTTCAAACCCTGCTCTTAATGCCTTTTTAGCACTAAATAAGTCAGAATCATCTCTATTATAAGCAACATATAATAAATCTACCAATGCATCTGAATCTAGTATTTTAGCAGTAACTTCACATCTTGATAATGTCATAATTATTGATTTTGCTTTAGTATATAACTCTGAAAATACCATACTTTGTATTTCTTCTTTTGAATAATCAGCTGTAGACATTTCGTCTTCATAATATGGCACAATAATATAATATTTTTTATGTAATACACTACTATTTAAACTATTTCTTTCAGTATTAGCTATAATATCTTTGGTATATTCATATTTATTTCTTTGTTTTACTAATTCCATATATGCTTTTTTTAATTGTTGATCAGAATATTTCCCTGATTTTTGCATTTGTTCATACTGTTCTTCCATTACAACATATCTATCTTCTATATCTTTATATTTTAACTTATAAGCAGCAATACTTTCCTCTAAGTTTACAGTCCTTGTTTGTACATATATTTGAATTTCTGTCCTTAGTGTATTTAAAAATTCAATAAATCCTTGTTCAACAGATGTTCTCTCCATTTCAGACATCAAGTCATAATTAACACCTTGACATTCAAGAACCATTAAATACTTTCCTTTTTTCTGAATTATCATATTATCTTCTATTTTTTCAAAATCCATAAAATCAAATATAGATTTAGGGGTATATCCTGTTTGAGCTTTTTTCTCTTCTTGTAATGTTTCTTCTACATTTTTATCTTTCTTTTTATTTTTGAATTGTATATAAAAGTATACTGCAATTAAAACTACTATTGTTGTTACTAAACAAGCTGCTACTATTGTAAGTATCTGTATTAAATTCTCGGTACTACTCATCTTCCTTTCCTCCTGTCCAGTATAAATATACTCTTTTTCCACCTTTTTTAAATTTGATAAGTCTTAACAATATTTCGTCAATATTTTCTCCTCCTGTTTTTCTTAAGATTTCAAAATTTGATGAATTTGGCATTTTTAATGCAGTTATAATAAATCCTATTAATCCGAATATTAGAACTCCTATCCATCCTATTAATGGCGCACCAAATATAGCACATATTGGATAAATAGTTATCAATGCTATTGATGCTCCAAGAACAGTTCCTAAAAATGATTTTTTTGTAAAAATCATTAATATTCTTCCTTCTCCCTTTGTATCTCTCGGAATCATGTATGAATATCTTGCCATAACTCTACCTCTCTTTCGTTTATATTATTTTCCTATTTAATTATACCATATAACTATGAAAAATCAAACATTTTATGACAAAAATTATCATATTTTTTACTCTTTTTAAGCATAAAAAAAATACTAAGAAGTTTAATTCCTTCTTAGTATTTTTTTATTATTAGTTAGTAAATGTACTGAATAATAATTTTGCTATACTTGTTGCAGCAAATACAACTACTACACCAACGATAAGTGGTACAAATGATTTTTGGTAATCTGCTTTTTCATTTGCACTTCCCATTATAAATTTGAAACCAAATACTGCAATTAATACTACTGCTAATACTGCTGATGCTACTTGGATTAATCCTAAAACTTTACCTGCAATACTTTGTAAATCACTTACGTTACTTGGTTCTACAACTGTTATTCCGTTAATATAATCTGCAGCTGCAAATACAGCTTGACTACATGTAGCTAAAACAAATATTGCCATAACGATTGTCATAACAATCTTTAATGTTTTTGCATTTTTCATAATATTTCCTCCTTTATTTTTCTTTTTATATTAAATTTAAAATTTTAACAACTTATTTATAGCTTCATAAATACATTCATTGTAATTTTCCATATTGTAAATGCTCCGAATGATATGAATACTCCTATTAGCCATGGTGTCATTGCTTCTTTTATTTTTGCTTTATCATTTATGCTTTGTGTCATAAATGTAATTCCCATTATTATTATTGATATTAACGTTACACCTACTGCAATTATTAGCAATACATTTGAGATAAATTTTGATAAATCATCTAATTGAGATAATTGAAATGATGTATCACTTCCAACGGTGCTTCCGACTATTTAAAAAATTATCTCCTCCGTTAATAACATCATCTATTGTCATTGCTGCATTAGAATATGTTGGGATTGTAAATAATATTACTATTAATAATATTATTAATTTTAGAAAAATATTTTTTTTCACATTATCCCTCCTCATCTATTTTTTATAGTGCCGAACTATTAATTATGAACTTTGCTATTGTGACTCCTGTAGTTACTAACACTGCACCTATAAAGACTCCTATCATCTTAGATTGCATTTCTGCTTTTTCTCCAGCACTACCTATTATTAAATTAAATCCTATTATTGCAATTGAAATTACACCTATAAATATTCCTATAACCTGCAACCATCCAAGAATTGTTCCTAATATATCATTTGCTTTTGGCGAATTAGGTACTGATGGCTGAAATATATCTAAGTTTGTTGGATTTCCTTTTGAATCCACTGAAGGTTCACCACTTGTTCCTCCGCTACCATCTGTAAGTTGTGTTTGGGCTATTGCATAAACATTAGGATTAAAATTTAGTAACATCATGAAAGCTACCAATATTATAAATAGGAATTTTATTATTTTATTTTTATTCATAATATCACCTTATTTCTATTATTTATCTCGTTGTTACAAGCTTTTTCTATTTTATTATATACTATTTTTAATTTTCTTGCAAGTTTTTTTGCAAAATTTCGGCATTTTTTCCTATTTTTTTCAACTTTTTATATATTTTTGTGTATACAAAATGATTTTTTCTTGTTATTTTCAATGTTAAAACTCAAAAAAACACCAGATATTCTGATGTTTTTTCTTGGCGTAGGTGAGAGGGTTCGAACCTCCGCGCCGATTGCTCGACCTAGCAGTTTAGCAAACTGCCCCCTTCACCACTTGGGTACACCTACATTCATTATATATTAAGAAAAGTTAGATATTTTACATTTCTATCCAATATCTAACTTTTGCTTTGGCGGAGAGGGTGGGATTCGAACCCACGGTACGCTATAAACGCACGCCAATTTTCAAGACTGGTGCCATAAACCAACTCGACCACCTCTCCATATCTATAGACAAATGTCTAGCGACAGTACTTATATTAACACAAGTTACTGTCGCTTGTCAATAGTTTTTTATCAATTTTTTAGAAATTTATTCACCTTTAATTAAATTCAACATTCTCTCTAAATCTTCATTATTATGATACTCAATAATAATTCTTCCTTTTCTTTTTCCCTGGTCCAATTTTACCTTTGTTCCAAAAAATCCTTGGAATCTATCTTCAATATCTTCATATAAATATTGATATTTTGGATCTAATTTTTTCTCTTTTTTAGTTGTTCTATTTTTACTTTCAGCTTGTCTTACAGATTCTCCTCTTTCTATCATTCTAATAGCAGCTTCATATTGTCTTTTTGGATCACTTATTCCAGCTAATGCTTTACAATGCCCCTCTGACAATTTTCCTTGTTTTACTAATTCCAAAACATCTGGTGCTAAATACAATACTCTAACTGTATTTGATACACTACTTCTACTTTTGCCTATTTTTTTAGAAACTTGTTCCTGTGTTAATCCATACTTATCCATTAATTGACGTATTCCTAATGCTTTTTCATAAGGGTTCAAGTCTTCTCTTTGAATATTTTCTATTAAAGCTATTTCTTTATTAGTTTGTTCGTCATCATCTCTTATTATTGCTGGAATCTCTTCTAATCCTGCAATTTTTGCAGCTCTCCATCTTCTTTCACCTGCAACAATTGCATAATATCCCTCTTTTTTTGTTACAACAATTGGTTGAATTACACCATAAGTTTTTATTGAATCAGCTAATTCTTCCAATGATTCTTGATTAAATATTTTTCTTGGTTGATCTCTATTGGGTTCAACATCTGTTATTTTTAATGTTTTTAAATTTTCATTGTCTTCAATTTGCTCTTTTGGTTGTTCTTCTTCTACTTCTGTTACTAATGGAGAAGCTCCAAATAAAGCATCTAAACCTTTTCCTAATCCTGTCTTTTTTGGTTTTGCCATGATCTTTTCCCCCTATTTAATATTTTATATTTAATTTGCATTATTTTTTAATAATTCTTTTGCGAATTTTTCATAAGCTTTTGCTCCTTTAGATCTAGGATCATATAATGAAATTGGCATTCCATAACTTGGAGCTTCACTTAATCTTACATTTCTTGGTATAACTGTTTTATATACCTTATCTTCAAAATATTTTTTTACTTCTTTTACTACTTGGTTTGAAAGGTTTGTCCTTGCATCATACATTGTAAGTAATGCCCCTTCTATTTCTAAGTTTTTATTTAAATGTTTTTTTACTAAATTTACAGTATTTAACAATTGTCCTAATCCTTCAAGCGCGAAATATTCGCATTGTACAGGAATTAATACACTGTCTGATGCTGTAAATGCGTTTAATGTAATTAATCCCAATGATGGTGGACAATCTATTAAAATATAATCATATTGATCTTTTACTAAATCTAATTTTGCTTTTAATCTTTGTTCTCTTGACATCATTGAAACAAGCTCTACTTCAGCTCCAGCCAAACTAATGTTTGATGGACAAACTTTTAAATTTTTAATTGCTGTTTCTTGTACTGTTTCTTCAAATGTTGTGTCTCCAACCAATATGTCATATACAGATAATTCTACATCTTTATCAACTCCTAATCCACTTGTCGCATTTCCTTGTGGATCAGTATCTATTAATAAAACTTTCTTTCCTTTTTTTGCTAGCAAAGTGCTTAAATTCACTGTGGTTGTAGTCTTTCCTACTCCACCTTTTTGGTTTGCTACTGATATTACTTTTCCCATGTTTTTTACCTTCCTTTCAGTTTTGTCTCGTTAGTATTCATTTTTCAAAAACTATTTTTTTGCAACCATTAATATAATATATAATATTTAAAAATATGTCAATGCATTTTCGACAATTTTAACCAAAAAAATTTTTAATATATAAAAAAAGAAGAGAGTATATAAATATATTAAGTGAAATTGTGGGGACCGTTCAAAAATTCTCAAAAGTTTGAATAAACTTTTGTAAGAATTTTTAGAATGGGAATAACGCAAATATATTTATATACTCTCTTCTTTTTCGATTATTTATTATTTTTTATTTAATTGGTTCTTTGCTTGGAAGACCAGCTTTTCTTGGATATTTATTTGGTGTTGACTTTTCTTTTTTAATCTCTATTATTGTTCTTCCAATATCACTTTGAGGTAAACAAAATTCATCAACTTTAGAAATTGCTCCACACAAAACTGATATAGCTTTTTTTGCTTGATCAATTTCTTCTGTCGCATTTGCTGCTTTCATACAAATGCATTTTCCTCCAACTTTAACAAGTGGAATTAAATATTCTGATAATGTTGATAAATTTGCTACTGCTCTTGAAGTTGCAACATCAAATTTTTCTCTATATTTTTTATTTTGTCCAAAGTCCTCTGCTCTAGCATGAACTAATTCTACATTTTTCAATCCTAATTGATTAATAACCTCTTGCAGAAACACTAATCTCTTATTTAATGAATCAACTAATGTTATTTTTAATGTAGGATTCATTATACTTAATGGAATTCCTGGAAAACCAGCCCCTGTTCCAACATCAACTACAGTTTTATTGTTTTCTATCCTATTTAATATAGTTAAAGAATCAATAAAATGTTTTTGTATAATTTCTTCTGGTTCAATTATTGCTGTTAAATTCATTTTTTCATTCCATTCAATTAATAAATTCATATATTTATAAAATTGCTCCATCTGCTCCACAGAAAAATGAACACCTATAATATTAGATTTTTCTAGTAGCTCCTCGTTAAATACACTATTATTCATATCATAATTCTCCTATCTCTTTGTTTGTAAAAATACAAGTAATACAGAAATGTCTGCAGGAGACACTCCAGAAATTCTAGAAGCTTGTCCTATTGAATGTGGCTTATGTTTGTTTAATTTTTGTCTAGCTTCTAAACTAATTCCTTTTACTGTATTGTAATCTAAGTCCTCTGGTAATAATTTTTTCTCCATTTTTTTGAATTTTTCTACTTGAGCCTCTTGCATTTTTATATATCCATCATATTTTACTTGAATTTCTACTTCTTCTTTTACCTGTTCTCCTAATTCTGGTCTATCTTTATCAATTGTTGCAAGTGAAGCATAAGAAATTTCTGCTCTTTTTAATAATTCTGATAATTTTGAACCTGTTGTAAGTTCAGAAGTTCCTTGATTTCTTAAAAATTCGTTTACTTCTTCTGTTGGTCTTACTATAGTTTCCTCTAACCTCTTCTTTTCTGCTTCAATTTTTTGCTTTTTATCCAAAAATTTATTATATCTTTCATCAGAAATTAATCCAATTTCATGTCCTTTTTCAGTTAAACGTAAATCTGCATTGTCTTGTCTTAATAAAAGTCTGTATTCTGCTCTAGAAGTCATCATTCTGTATGGTTCATTTGTTCCTTTTGTTACAATATCATCAATTAAAACCCCTATATAAGCCTCTGTTCTATCTAATATTAAAGGCTCTTTTCCTTTTATCTTTTGTGAAGCATTTATTCCTGCAATTAGTCCTTGACATGCAGCTTCTTCATATCCAGAAGTTCCATTTGTTTGTCCAGCAAAAAATAATCCATCAATTTTCTTATATTCTAGTGATAATTTTAAATCTGCAGGATCTATACAATCATATTCTATTGCATATGCAGGTCTTGTAAATTCACAATGTTCAAGCCCTGGAAGTGTCCTATACATCGCTATTTGCACATCTTCTGGTAATGATGAACTCATTCCTTGAATATACATTTCATCTGTATCTATACCAATTGGCTCCACGAAAACTTGATGTCTTTCTTTATCTGCAAATCTTACAACTTTATCTTCTATAGATGGACAATATCTTGGACCTGTTCCCTCTATAACTCCTGCATATAATGGTGATCTGTGTAAATTATCTCTAATAATTTTATGTGTTTCTGCATTTGTATATGTTAAATAACAATCTACCTGGTCAAATTGTTTCATTTTATCTTCAAAAGAAAATGGTATTATGTCTACATCTCCTTTTTGAACTTCCATCTTTGAAAAATCTATACTTTTTTTATTAATTCTTGCTGGTGTTCCAGTTTTAAATCTAACTAAATTAACACCTAATCCTTTTAAACATTCAGATAGCTTATTAGCTGGAAATACGCCATCTGGGCCACTTTCCTTTGAATAATCTCCTATAAATATTTTTCCTTTTAAATATGTACCTGTTGCAACTATAATTGATTTTACATTATATATTGCTCCTACATCTGTTTGAATAGATTTTACTTTATTATTTTCTAGTTTTATGTCTACTATTTCTGCTTGTTTTAAATCTAAATTTTCTTGTTTTTCCAAAGTATGTTTCATTTCCATTTGATATCTTTTTCTATCTGCTTGTGCCCTCAAAGAGTGCACAGCCGGCCCTTTTGAGGTATTTAACATTTTTATTTGTATCATTGTTTTATCAATATTTTTGCCCATTTCTCCACCAAGTGCATCTATTTCTCTTACAAGATGTCCTTTTGAACTTCCACCTATATGTGGATTACATGGCATATTTGCAACAGCCTCTAAGCTAATTGAAAATATTGCTGTTTTCATTCCAAGTCTTGCTGCAGCTAGTGCAGCTTCGCATCCAGCATGTCCTGCTCCAATTACTACTATATCATATTCACCTGCATAGTAACTCATTTTCTTTTCTCTCCTTTTTTACATTTAATATTATATTCATATATCATTTTATTTCTTTTTATTTTCTTCATATTTTAATTTTAAACCATTTTATATGAAATTATATCTATTTAAAATTTAATTGTCTTATTTTTGATTTTAAGAGTTTATTTTCCAAGACAGAATTTAGAAAAAATTTCATTTATTATATCTTCAGTTACAACTTCACCTGTAATTTCTCCTAAATCCTCTAGAATCTCTTTTATATAAATAGTTATAATATCAATAGGCATATTCATATTTAATGCCTCATTCGCCTTTTTAACGTTTTCTAAAGACTTTGAAATTATATTTTTGTGTCTAACATTCGTAATCAATATATCATTATCTAAATTAATTTCATTTAAATTAAATAATTCAGAAATTTTTTCATATAATTCATCTATTCCTGTTTTATTTAATGCAGAAATCTTTAATATATTTTTACTTGCCTTTTTTAATTTTTCATCATTTTCTGAAATTACTGGATTCAAATCATTTTTATTTAATAAAATTATAGATTTTTTATTTTCTATTAATTTTAAAATTTCAATGTCTTCCTCTGTTAATTCCTTAGAGCTATCAAAAATAGCTATTACTAGATCTGCTTCTTCTGCTAATTTAATTGATTTTTCTACTCCTATTTTTTCTACCTTATCAGAAGCTTCCCTAATACCTGCTGTATCTATTAATTTTAAAGGTATTCCATTAATTGTTACAAATTCCTCAATTGTATCTCTTGTAGTCCCTGCAATATCTGTTACAATTGCTCTATCTTCTTTTAAGATTGCATTTAAAAGAGATGATTTTCCTGCATTTGGCTTACCTATAATTGCAGTTTTAATACCTTCTTTTATGATTTTACCATTATCAAAAGATTTTTCTAACTTAATTAGTCTTTGCCCTACGCTTTGTAGCATTCCACTTAATTCTTCTTGTTGTACTTCTGGTGTATCATATTCTGGATAATCAATTGTAACTTCTATATTTACAAGTACATCCATAATTTCTTGCTTAATTTCTTTAATTTCTTTTGATAAAAAGCCTTCCAGCTGCTTTATTCCGCTTTTTGCCTCTTTATCAGATTTTGCATTAATTACATCAATTACAGATTCTGCTTGTGCTAAATCTATTCTACCATTTAAAAATGCTCTTTTTGTAAATTCCCCTGGTTCCGCAAGCTCAGCCCCATTTTTTAAGCACAATTCTAGTATTTTTCTTACTATTACTGTTCCACCATGTGAATTAATTTCACACATATTCTCAGTTGTATAACTTCTTGGAGCTTTAAAATATGAAACCAAAACTTCATCTATAATGTGACCATCTTCCACTATATTTCCGTATTTGATGGTATATCCTTTTATTTCATCAATATTTTGCTTATTTTTTGCAACAAATATTTTGTCTAAAACTTCAAATGATTTTTCTCCACTCATTCGAATTATTCCAATCCCGCCGATTCCTGGTGCCGTAGAGATTGATGCTATTGTACTCATTTTATTCCTCCATTCTAAAAAAATAAGAAGTCAAAGTCTTTTAATCTTTTGCATGATTAAAATCTGAACTTTGACTTCCGATTTTTATTAATCTATTTTTGAAATTACTATTCTTCTTCTTGGTTCTTGACCAATACTTCTTGTTTCTACTTTTGGATTATCTTGTAAAAAACTATGAATAACTTTTCTTTCATAAGCTTGCATTGGCTCTAATGTTATCATCTTTCCTGTTTTTTCAACTATTTTTGCTTTTTTTGTTGCTAATTCTTGAAGTGTTTTTATTCTTTTTTCTTTATAATTTTCTATGTCTAATCTAACGATTACTCTATTTTCTGATTTTTTGTTAGCTAAAGCTTTTAAGATATTTTCTAAAGCATATAATGCTTCTCCCCTATATCCTATAAGGTTTCCAACATTTTCTCCCTGTAGTGAAACATATAAACATTTATCTTTAATCTCAATTGTGTATGTTGTTTCATTAGCAAGTTTTTCTATAAATTCTTTTAAAAATTTATCAATTTCTTGTTTTGCTTCTTCAAGTTCTTGTTCTGTTGTTTCAATTTCAAATTCTTCTGGCTTTTTAGCTTCTTTTTCTTTTAATTCTACCTTTACAATCTTTGGTGCTAATATATCAAAAAAGCTCTTTTTATTTTCTTCTAATACTTTAATTTCAACTAACTCTTTTGGTAATCCAATTTCTTTTAAACCTTTTTCAATAGCTTCTGCTGTTGTCTTTCCTTCTGAAATAATAGTTTTTGCCATTTTCTATTCCTCCTCGTCTTTTAATAGTTTATTTAAAATTAATCTTTCAATTATCATTAATAAACTATTCATTAACCAATATAATGCTAGTCCTAATGGTGCTATTAAGGCTACTGCTAAATACATTACAGGAAACATCATATTCATATTTTTATTCATTTGAGCCATAGGATCAAATTCATCTTCTGGATTAGATAATGCCTTTTCATCTTTATTCTCTTTTGTTGCTTTTTTATTAGTTTTTGTTGGATTAGTAATTCTCATTGAAATTATAGCTACAATTACATATAAAACTGGTATTATATATGCTTTCCAATCTGAACTTCTTGTTGGAACTTGTGCTAAATTAAGTCCTAAAAAGTCCATATTGATATATAAAGAATCTATTTCATCATTATTTATTTCTGCTAAATCTGTTTTATTCTCTTCTGTTGTTTGTTCTTCGTTATTGGTGTTTTCCGTATTTTTCAAATTTTTAATATTGTCTAATTCCCTAATGATTTCTATTTCTGGATATGCACTATTTGTACTTAAATTATTTTCTTTTACTATTTTAGAATATTTATTTATTATGTCAGGATTAACTTTTTCCATATAAGTTAATGGTGATCTAACTAAATAAAATACTGCAAATAATAATATAATTTGTACAATCGCACTTAAACACCCACTAAATGGACTCATATTTTCTGATTTGTATACTTCCATTGTTGCTTGGTTTAACATTTCTGGATTATTTTTATATTTGAATTGTATTTCTTTTAATTTCTTTTGAATTTTAGTAGATTTCTTCATTGTTTTCTGCTGTTTTATTGATAAAGGTATCATTAAAACTTTTATTAATATTGAAAAAATAATGATCGCTAATCCATAATTCTTAACTATTTCGTATATAAAATTTAACACATATCCAAATATATTTGCAAAAAATGCTATCATACTATTGCCCCTTTCTATTTTAATGGATCATATCCTCCCTTAGAAAAAGGATTGCATTTTAAAATCCTTTTTGCTCCTAATAAACAACCTTTAATAACTCCATATTTTTCTATGGCTTTTTTTGTATATTCTGAACAACTCGGATAATATTTGCATCTTATATTTCTATTTTCCAAAAAACTTGATATATTTTTTTGATACCATTCAATTAAATATATACATATTTTTTTCATATTTCTTCTTCTTTTTTTAATATTTTTGCCTTTTCAAATATGTTTTTCATCTCTTCATAAACATCAATGAATTTCATATCATCAATACAAAAATTTTTATTTATTATAATTACTATACTATTTCCTTCAACTAACTTATTTTCTAGCTTTGTATAGCTTTCTCTTATAATTCTTTTTGCTCTATTTCTTTGGAAAGCTTTTCCATTTTTTGTACCTACTGCAATTCCTAATAAATTCCTTTTTTGATTATTTTTTAATAAAAATATTTCTATTTCTTTTCCTATGAAAAATTTTCCTTTTGATAATACTGTTTTAAATTCATAATTCTTTTTTAGCATTTCTGTTTTTTTCATTTTTCTACTCCCTAAATAAAAAGAGCATTTATTAGGAATAATAAAACAACTAAAGGCCTAGACCTTTAGTTTTCTTTCTAAGCACAGATTTTTTTTCTTCCTTTTGCTCTTCTTGCTTTTAATACATTTCTTCCTGATCTTGTTGACATTCTTTTCATAAATCCATGTTCTTTCTTTTCTTGTCTATTTTTTGGTTGGAATGTTCTTTTCATTTAATTGCACCTCCTAATTTTTTGTTATATATTAATTCCTTATTGGAAATTTGTTACAAAATAACAAGTACATCGATTATACACCAAGATTCTAAGGCTTGTCAATAGTTTTTAATAAATTTTAACTTTTTTTGCTTTTTGTTTTTTCTCTATTGCTTTTTGCTAAAAAATATTGTAATATTTTTGTCATAAAAAGATAGTTTTCCACAATTTTTTTTATATTATCCACATTTTCAAAAAAATTATCCACAACCATCTTGACTTATAATATAAAATTTTGATATTATACAGAAAAAGATTAATAGGGGATTTATATTGTTTTTTACTCAAAAAACTTGTTCGTGGAAAATTCACTATTTATTACACTAATATTACAAAGTTTTCCACATCTGTGGAAAACTTTGTGGATAACTTTATATTTTTTTATTTGAAAGGATGTTTTAATATGCAAATTGACAAAGATGAACTATTAAATCAAGCAAAAGAATTACTAAAAGATGAAGTAACTCAAATTGCATTTCAAACTTGGTTTAGTTCAATGGAAATCACTGAAATGACTGAAAATAACATCGTCTTAAAAGCTAGCTCACAATACGGTAAAGAAATGTTAGAAACACGCTATGCTGATCTAGTTCTTAATACTTTCAAATTCATTACTAATAAAGATTGGACATTTTCTGTAATTTGTGATGAAAATGGCAAAAAGGTAGAAGGTGGGGAAGTTAGTTCTTCTAACACATCAATCGATTCTCAAGATGGAGATATTGAAATTTCGAACAAAACTTTAAACCCAAAATACACATTTGAAACCTTCGTTGTTGGGAACAATAACCGATTTGCCCATGCAGCAGCAATTGCAGTAGGTGACAAACCTGGTGAATCTTACAATCCATTATTCTTATATGGTGGTGTAGGTTTAGGAAAAACTCACTTAATGCAAGCTATAGGTAATAGAATTTTACAAAATAATAGGTCTGCAAAGATTTTATATGTAACTTCTGAAAAATTCACAAATCAGCTAATAAATGCAATCAAAGACAACAAGAATGAAGTATTTAGAAATAAATATAGAACAATTGATGTTCTATTAATAGACGATATTCAGTTTATTGCAGGAAAAGAACGAGTTCAAGAAGAATTCTTCCATACATTTAATGCTTTATATGAAGACAAAAAGCAAATAATCATTTCTAGTGATAAACCTCCAAGAGAAATTCAATTTCTTGAAGATCGACTAAAATCAAGGTTCGAATGGGGCTTATTAGCAGACATTTCTTGTCCAGACTATGAAACACGTTTAGCTATTTTAAGAAAAAAAGCCCAAGAAGAAAAAATTGTTGTTGATGACAACATTTTAGCTAATATAGCTAATAAAATTGATTCTAATATTAGAGAATTAGAAGGAGTATTTAATAAAATCATTGCTACAGCCTCACTTACACATACTCCAATAACAATAGAATTGGCAGAAAATACAATTAATGAATTTAAAGCAGCAAGTGAAAAAGTTCTTTCATCAGATTTTGTAAAAGAAACTGTTGCAAAATACTTTAATATAAATAAAGATGATTTAGCAAGCAATAAGCGTTCAAATGAAATTGCTTTTCCAAGACAAATTGCAATGTATCTTTGTAGAGAAGTTGCAAATATGTCTTATCCTAAGATAGGAGAGGATTTCGGCAATAGAGATCATTCAACAGTAATGCATGCTTGTAAGAAAATTGAAAAAGAAGTAAAAGACAAAAATAACACAAGGTTAATTGTGGAAAGTGTGAAAAACATAATTATAAATGGTGAACAATAGAAAAATAAATAGTTTAGTTGCTATTTTGGAATATTTGTTCATATGGACAATTGTTTGGTTACAAATTAGTTATCTTTACTTACGGAATAACTAGCTAAGATATCCACACCTTATTGTTGAAAGTGTGTTGATAAACTGTTAATAACTGAAGTATCCACATCATCAAAAAAACAATGTGGAAAATTTAAACAGTTATCCACTAAGTTATACACACAATTTTTCCTTAGGGATTTATAGTTTCCACATAGTTTTCCACATTATCCACAGCACCTAATACTATTACTACTAATAATATTTATATTAATATTAATAATTATATAAAGGAGAGATCAAAATGAAAATCGTTTGTTATAAGGAGAATATCCTTAAAGCATTAAATTCCGTAGTAAAAGGTGTTGCTTCAAAAACAACAATGCCTATATTAGAAGGAATACTTATACAAACTAATGATAAAGAAATAAAATTAACTACTTATGACTTAGAAATCGGTATAGAATATGTAATGGAATGTGAAGTTAAAGAACAAGGAAGTACAGTTGTAAATGCTATAATGTTTAGTGAAATAATAAGAAAACTACCAGATACTGAAATTTATATAACATTAAATGAAAATAATTTACTAGAAATTGAGTGTGAAGGAGCTTTATATAAATTAACAACAATGAATCCTGCTGAATTTCCTGAATTACCAAAAATAGAAGTTGAAAATTCAATTGATTTAGAACAGAATATGCTAAAAAATATGATAAGAAGAACAATATTTGCAGTTAGTAACGAAGAAAACAGACCGATATTCACAGGTTGTTTATTCGAAGTGGAAAACAATAAGCTAAATGTTGTTGCAGTTGACGGATTTAGATTAGCTTTAAGAAGTATTTATTTACAAACAAAGGTAAATGATTTTAAGGCTGTTATACCTGGAAGAACATTAAATGAAATAAATAAAATTTTATTAGATTCTTTTGACCATGTAAGAATAGGAGTAGCAAAGAATCAAGCACTTTTCGAAATGGAAAATTGTAAAGTTGTTACTAGAATATTAGATGGAGAATTTTTAAATTATAAATCTGTTATACCAAATAATTGGGAAACAAGAATTAGAGTTAATAAGAATAGCTTACAAAATAGCTTTGAAAGAATCAGCTTAATATCAGCATCTTCAATAGAAAAAGAGAAAAAATATCCTGTTAAAGTTTCTATTGATATTGGAAAAATGACAATATCTTGTACAAATCAGACAGGAGAGGCTAAAGAGGAATTATTTGTTTCAACTGAAGGAAAGAATATTGAAGCTGGATTTAATCCAAAATATTTCTTAGATAGTTTAAAAGCTATAGATGATGAGGAAGTTTTTGTTGAATTTGGAACAAGTATATCCCCATGTTTAGTAAAATCTGTGGAAAACAATGACTATGTATACATGATTTTACCAATCAGATTAAAAGAATAGAGGTTTGGTCAGATGTTTTCCTCTGACCAATTTTTATTTAAATCAAAAAAACAAGTAAACATAAATGTAAAAAAGAAATAAAAAATAATTTAACTATAAATATGTAAAAAATAGAATAAATTAGAATAAAATAGAATAAATTAGTAAAAAAGAGAAAATAAAGTATTTTTAAAATAGTTTATTTGGCTACATAAAAATAAATTGAAGAAAAATAAATAAATTAATTAAAATAAAAAATAATAAATAGAAAATAATTAAATTAATTTAATATTTTATA
>ENA-OROK01001123-OROK01001123.1-human-gut-metagenome-genome-assembly--contig:-NODE-1123-length-27544-cov-13.289789_pt1 | contig 27544 bp, 26 predicted proteins | sample MGYA00242127_ERZ509046 | MGnify/ENA primary metagenome ERZ509046 (study PRJEB26280, sample SAMEA2338728) | human gut metagenome | biome: human gut; feature: human-associated habitat; material: faeces... | reverse complement strand
CGACCCAGAAACGGAGCGATCACCGGCGGGCTGGCCCGCTGTATCGTCCCCATCTGTACCCACGAGATCCTGCTCAACGAGGATCTGCTGCTGTACGGTCTGGCCGTGCTTTACGAGAAGAACAAGTAAAAAAAGCAGTCCCCGCGCCTGCGGCGCGGGGACTGCTTTTTTTGTTTCAGGGGGGGCGTTACCACTCCAGATTCTTCTCCGTTTCCTTGCTGAACACATGGGCCACGTTGCCGCCGAAGATCATGTTGACCTCGCTGCCCATGGGGAAGTGGGCGGCATTGCCGTTGGTGGGGACGATGACCACTACGTCGTGGCCGTTGGTGGAGATGTGCAGATGCACGGACGAGCCCATCAGCTCGCTGACGTCCACCTTGCCCTTGACGCCCTCAGCGCACAGCATGATATGGTCGGGGCGGACGCCCAGCACGATATCCTGCTCCTCCACGTTCTTCGCGCTCAGACGCGCCTGCTTGTCGTCTGCCAGCTCCACGGTGATGCCGTCGATGGCCACGGCGTACCTGCCGTCCTGCTTTACCAGCCGTGCGTCGAACAGATTCATCTGCGGCGTACCGATAAAGCCGGCCACGAACAGGTTGGCGGGATGGTCGAACACCTCCTGCGGCGTGCCGATCTGCTGGATGAAGCCGTCCTTCATGATGACGATGCGGTCGCCCAGCGTCATGGCCTCGGTCTGGTCGTGAGTGACGTAGATAAACGTGGTGTCGATGCGCTGGCGCAGCTTGATGATCTCGGCGCGCATCTGGTTGCGCAGCTTGGCGTCCAGATTGGACAGCGGCTCGTCCATCAGGAACACGGCGGGGTCGCGGACGATGGCGCGGCCGATGGCCACACGCTGGCGCTGGCCGCCGGACAGCGCCTTGGGCTTGCGGTCGAGGTATTGGGTGATGTCCAGGATCTCAGCGGCCTCCCGTACCTTCCGGTCGATCTCGTCCTTGGGGACCTTCTTCAGCTTCAGGGAGAACGCCATGTTCTCATACACGGTCATGTGGGGATACAGGGCGTAGTTCTGAAACACCATGGCGATGTCCCGATCCTTTGGCTCCACGTCGTTCATCAGCTTGTCGCCGATCCACAGCTCACCGGAGGTGATGTCCTCCAGCCCGGCGATCATCCGCAGGGTGGTGGACTTGCCGCAGCCGGAGGGGCCCACCAGCACGATGAACTCCTTGTCCGCGATCTCCAGATTGAACTGCTGCACCGCCACGACGCCCTCGTCGGTGATCTGGAGATTGTTCTTCTTCTCCGCTGGCTCCTCGCCCTTCTTGACCTTTTTCTTCTTCTCGGTGTTGGGATAGACCTTCTTCAGATCCTTCAGAACCACCTTTGCCATAACTACCTGACTGTAGCTGCCCTGCCTCCGCAGACGACAGCCTCACGCGGGGCGGAAAGTCCCTCGCGCCTTACGACAGGTCTCCACACTGCCGCACCGCCAGCCACAGCGGCCCATTCCTCCTTTTCATTTGCCGGTGCGGCGCAAGAAGTGGAGTGCGGCGCACCGGTGGGAATACGGTTAGTATAGCTGAAAACGTTTCCGAGCGCAAGAGGTTTTTGTGTAAAATGCAAGAAAATATGGCAAAAATATGGCGTCCGCCATCGGCGGACGCCATATTTATATCTTTACAAGTCCACCACCGTGGGCGTGTGGCCGGTATAGGGCAGCAGCCTGTCCAGCACGTCGGCGGTCTTCAGCTTCAGCGTACTGGTACAGATGCAGGGGTGGCAGGAGAAGTACGGCGCGTCATAGACCTCCCGGTCGATGAGCGGCTGCACCCGGTGCTCTGTGTCGTTGGCAAGACCCAGAATGGTGGCGGAGCCGGGGGTGCAGTGCAGCAGCTCCCACAGCAGCTCCTCCGGCGCGAAGCTCAGCCGGGAGGAGTTGATCTGGGCGCTGAGATCCTTGGTGCGGAACGGCTTGTCCGGCATCATGCACAGCAGGTAGAAGCTGGTTTTCTGCCGGTTGCACAGAAACAGGTTCTTGCACACGCTGACGTTCAGCGCCCGGCCCACCTCGGCGCACAGCTCCATATTGAAGGCGGCGTCGTGGCTCACCCGGTCGTAGTCGATGCCCAGCCGCTCCAGCAGGCCGAAGGCTGCGGCCTCCTGCGCCGGCAGCTCGCCGGCCGGCCGGGTGTTGCGGTAAACAGGGGAGAGGGTCATTCCGCGTCACCCCGCTTCAGCAGCATTTCCCCGGCGCGGTAGATGTCCCCCGCGCCCACGGTCAGCAGCATATCCCCCGGCTGGGCCAGCTTGGCCAGCTCCTCCGTCACCTGCTCCAGCGTGGAGCAGTACACGGCGCCGGGAATGCGGGCCGCCAGATCCCGGGAGGAGATGCCCAGCTCGTTTTTCTCCCGTGCGGCGTAGATCTCCGCCAAGATCACCTTGTCGGGGCGGCGAAGCACCCGGACGAAATCGTCGAACAGCGCGGCGGTGCGGGTGTAGGTGTGGGGCTGGAATGCGCAGATCAGCCGCTTGTGGGGCAGGGGCTGCACCGCGTTGAGCAGGGCCTCCAGCTCGTCGGGATGGTGGGCGTAGTCGTCGTACACCTCCGCCCCGTGATAGACGCCCTTGTGCTCGAACCGCCGTCCCGCGCCGGTGAAGGACGCAAGCCCCGCCTCCACGGCGCTGCCGTCCACCCCCAGCAGATAGGCGGCGGCGGCCGCCGCCAGCGCGTTGGATACATTGTGCTTACCGGGAACGTGCAGCGCCACATGGGCGTAGCGCTGCCCCCGGATGATGATGTCGAACTCGCCGTACCCGTCGAAGAACGCCACGTTGTCGGCATAGCAGTCGGTGTCGCGGTCTTTGACGCTGTAGGTGAACATGGGACGATCCAGCCCCTCTACGGCGGCGCGAGCGCCCTCATCGTCCCAATTGACCACGACCTTGCCGGTACCGGCAGGCACCAGCTCCGCAAAACGGTGGAAGGAGTGTTCAATATCGGCCAGATCCCTGAAGAAGTCCAGATGGTCGGCGTGTACGTTGAGGATCACCGCCACCGTGGGGAAGAAGTTCAGGAACGAGTTGCAGTATTCGCAGCTCTCCAGAATGATGGTGTCCCCCTGTCCCACCCGGTAGCCGGCGTGCAGCAGCGGCAGGGTGCCGCCGATCATAACGGTGGGGTCCTTCTGCGCCGCCATAAAGATGTGGGCGGCCATGGACGTGGTGGTGGTCTTGCCGTGGGTGCCGGACACACACAGGGCGTTGCGGTAGCCCCGCATGATGCCGCCCCACGCCTGCGCCCGCTCGTATACGGGGATGCCCCGCGCGATGGCCCCGGCGATCTCCGGGTTGCCGTCGTGGATGGCGGCGGTGCGGATCACCGCGTCGCAGCTTTTCAGATTCTCGGCGGAGTGGCCGATGGCTACCTCAATGCCCACGGAGCGCAGGTGCCGCACCGTATCGCTGTCCGTCATGTCGGAGCCCTGCACCACAAGGCCCATGCCCTGCAGCACCTCGGCCAGCGCGCACATGGACACGCCGCCGATGCCGGCCAGATGGACGCGCCGGCCGGGCTGTAACAGTGTGCGGATATCCGCAGCGGGATGCATCATAGAAAAGACCTCCAAACGGCGCGCAGCGCCGGAATAAGATATACCAAAATTGACAATTCTGTAAACTGATGGTAACATCTAATTATAGTACACCCAAACAGGAAGTGCAACCGGCTTTTTTGCCGGTTTTTGGGCGTTACGGGGCGAAAGGAGGCGGTCAATATGTTCCCTGCGCAGGTCAGCGCCGTCCTGACCCGGCTGGAGCAGGCGGGCTTCCCGGCCTACGCGGTGGGCGGCTGCGTCCGCGACACCCTGCTGGGCCGGACGCCGGAGGACTGGGATGTGACCACCGCCGCCCGTCCGGAGCAGACCGCCGCGCTGTTCGCCGGACACAGCATCCCCACGGGCCTGCGTCACGGCACCGTCACCGTCCGGCAGGACGGCCTTTCCGTGGAGGTCACCACCTTCCGCGCCGACGGGCCGTATTCCGACCACCGCCGCCCCGACGCCGTGTATTTTTCCGATTCGCTGGCGGAGGATCTCTGCCGCCGCGACCTGACGGTAAACGCCATGGCCATGGATGTCCGGGGCGCGCTCACCGACCTGTACGGCGGGCAGGACGACCTGCGCCGGGGCGTCCTGCGCTGCGTGGGCGACCCGGACAGGCGCTTCGGCGAGGACGCCCTGCGCATCATGCGGACGCTGCGCTTTTCATCGGTGCTGGGCTTTACCGTGGAGGAGCGTACCGCCGCCGCGCTGCACCGCTGCGCCCCGCTGCTGCGGGACATCGCCGCCGAGCGCCTGCTGTCGGAGACGGATCGTCTGCTGTGCGGCGCTCATGTGCTGCCGGTGCTGCTGGCGTACCCCGACGTGCTGGGCGTGTTCTTACCGGAGCTGCTGCCCTGCGTGGGGCTTGACCAGCGGAACCGCCACCATCTGTACGACGTGTGGGAGCACACCGCCCGCTCTGTGGCGGCCATCCCGCCGGAGCCGGTGCTGCGCTGGGCCATGCTGCTTCACGACGTGGGCAAGCCCGCCTGCTTCACCGTGGACGAGCAGGGCGTGGGACATTTTTACGGCCACCCCAAGGTGTCGGCATCGCTGGCGGAGGAGCTCTGCCGCCGCCTGCGGATGGACAAGCGCACCGCCCATGAGATCGTGACGCTGGTGCAGTGGCACGACCGGGACATTCCCCGGACGGAAAGGGCCATCGCCCGGGCCGTCCACCAGCTGGGGGAGGACACGTTCCGCCGCCTGCTGGCGATAAAGCGGGCGGACAATCTGGCCCAGCACCCGGCCTATCGCGGCCGCCTGGCGGAGCTCGACAGAGCGGAGGCGATACTGGACGCCCTGCTGGCAAAGCAGGCGTGCTTCTCCCTGCGGGATCTGGCGGTGGACGGACGGGACATGCTGGCGCTGGGCTTGCGCGGCCCCGCCGTCGGCCACACGCTGGACGCGCTGCTGGCGCAGGTGCTGGACGGCGCCCTGCCCAACGACCGTGCCGCCCTGCTTGCCGCCGCCCGAAAGACCATACCGTAAAAAAAACAGTCCCCCACCGGGGGACTGTTTTTTATGCGTTCTCCCGCACCCATGCGCGGGCGAATTCCGCGAACTGCCGGGCGGCAGGCCCGGCCTCCACGCTGCCGGCGGCCAGCGCGATGGTGCGGTAGGCCGGCGGATCCAGCGGCCTCAGCTCCACGCCCTCATTGTTGCCCCGCAGCAGCAGGGACGGCATGATGCTGACGCCCAGCCCCTGCCGCACCATGGCGATCACGGCGTAGTCGTCCTTGGTGCGGAACCGGATGTCCGGCTTGGCGCCCACGGCGTCCAGCGCCCGCCTTACGTCGTGGTTGGAAGTCTCCAGCAGGGAGATGATAGGCTCCCGCGCGATCTCCGCCGCCGGACACACCGGCAGGGCGCACAGCCGGTGCCCCTTGGGCAGCACGGCCACCAGCTCGTCCCGGTACAGCGGTACGCACCGGCTGTCCCCCTCCGCCGGCAGCGCCGCGAAGGCCAGATCCACGCTGCCGTCCGCCAGCCACCGGGCCACGTCGTGGTAGTCGCCGTTGAACAGCTCGAACTCCACCTGCGGGTGCTCCTGCTGGAACTGCATCATCATGGCCGGCAGCCAGTGGGTGGCCACGCTGGTGAACGTGCCCACCCGCACCTTGCCCGCCACCAGCGTGTGCAGCTCCTCCGCCGTCTGGTACAGCAGCCGCTCCTCCGCCACGATGGCCCGGATGTGGGGCATGATGCGCTCGCCCTCCGGCGTCAGCCGCGCCCCGGTGCGGGTGCGCTTGAGAAGGGGCAGACCCAGCTCCGCCTCCACGGCGGCCACGATGTGGCTCACGCCGGACTGGGTCAGGCCCAGCTCCTCCGCCGCTCTGGTCAGCGACGCCTTTTCCACCACTTTTTCGACGACAGCATACTTTTTTGTGTCCATTTTGTGAATTTACCCCTTGCATTTTTATGCACATGGTGCTATGATACGCCCATGTATTCAAAATCTTTATGAGACACATTATAAATCTTCATGTGTCGATTGTCAAGGAGGACTTTCCCATGGATGGAGCGAATTTGCAGCATCTGCTGGCCATGGCGCTGTATATGCTGGCGGTGATCGTTATCGGCATCGTGTTTGCCCGCCGCGCCAATAAGGACGCGGAGGCGTATTTTCTGGGCGGCCGCAGTCTTGGGCCGTGGGTCACGGCCTTCAGCGCCGAGGCGTCGGACATGTCCGGCTACCTGCTGATGGGTCTGCCGGGCCTTGCCTACTGGACGGGCCTTGCCGACGCGGGCTGGACGTGCATCGGCCTTGCGCTGGGTACCTACCTGAACTTCCTCATCACCTCCCGCCGTCTGCGGCGGTACAGCATCGCCGTGAACGCCTTCACCGTGCCGGACTTCTTCTCCAAGCGGTATCACGAGGGCAGGCATAAGACCCTGATGGTGCTGTCCTCCCTCATTATCATCATCTTCTTCTCCGTCTACGCGGCCCAGTGCCTCAGCACCTGCGGCAAGCTGTTCGCCAACCTGTTCGGCCTGTCCTACCAGAGCATGATGATCGTGGCGGCGGCCTTCGTGCTGCTGTATACGTTTCTGGGCGGCTTCCTGGCGGAGAGCGCCTCCGACTTCATGCAGGCTGTGGTGATGGTCACGGTGCTGGTGCTGATCCTTATCATGTCCGTGGGCGCTGCCGGCGGCCTGTCCGCCGCCATTCAGAACGCCGAGAGCATCGACGGCTTCTTCTCCCTCGTCCGGTCCGCCACCCCCTCCACCACGGAGGTAGACGTGTTCGGCGCCGCCCGTCCCTACGGTGTGCTGTCCATCGTGTCCTGCCTTGCGTGGGGCCTCGGCTACTTCGGCATGCCTCAGGTGCTGCTGCGGTTCATGGGCATCCGCTCTGAAAAGGAGCTGAAGCTCTCCCGCCGCGTGGCCATCGTCTGGGTGGTCATTTCCATGGCGGCCGCCGTGTTCATCGGCATCGTGGGCCGCAGCATCGTGGGACTGGACTACCTGTCCAACAGCGACGCCGAGAATATCTTCGTGGACGCGGCCATCCTGTTCCTGCCCCCGGTGCTGGCGGGCTTCGCCTGCGCCGGCGTGCTGGCGGCGGCCATCTCGTCCTCCGACTCCTACCTGCTCATCACGGCCAGCGCCGTCAGCCAGAACATCTACCGCGGCATCGTGAAGAAGGACGCCACGGAGAAGCAGGTCATGTGGTGCTCCCGCATCACCCTGATGCTCATTACGCTGGTGGCCATGGCCATCGCGTGGAACTCCAATTCCACCATCTTCGGCATCACCGCCTTTGCGTGGGCGGGCTTCGGTGCGGCCTTCGGCCCGCTGATGCTGTTCTCCCTGTTCTGGAAGGGCACCACCCGCGCCGGCGCCATCGCCGGTATGGTGGCCGGCGGCGCCATGGTGTTCTTCTGGCGCGGCGTCCTGAAGCCGCTGGGCGGTGTGTTCGGCCTGTATGAGCTGCTGCCCGCCTTCCTGTTCAGCGCGCTGGTCATCGTGGTGGTGTCCCTGCTGACGAAGAAGCCCAACGCCGACATGGACAGCGAGTTCGACCGCATCAAGTCCGGTCAGGTGTAAGACTGCCCTCTTTGAACGACCCTCCGCGCACCGGCGCGGAGGGCCGTTTTTTCACTTTGCGGGATCTCTTTTCCCGCCCGGACTTGACACGCGCCCCGCGCCGTGGTAGAGTAGAGCATCTGCTGTCCGGCGCAGCCGGACAAAGGAGGGAGTACCGAATATGCAGCTTCTTATCACGATCCTTGTGACGTTTTTCGCCGGTATGGGCGCGGGCCTGGGCACCGGCTTCGCCGGCATGAGCGCCGCGGCGGTCATCAGCCCCATGCTCATCACGTTTCTGGACATGGAGCCCTACATGGCGGTGGGCATCGCTCTGTCCTCGGACGTGCTGGCCAGCGCCGTCTCGGCCTATACCTACCATAAAAATAAGAATCTGGACGTGAAAAACGGCCTCATTATGATGGTCAGCGTACTGGCGTTCACGGTGGTGGGCAGCTATATCGCCAGTCTGGTGCCCTCCCGCACCATGGGCAATTTCTCCGTGTTCATGACGTTCCTGCTGGGTATCAAGTTCATCGTCCGCCCGGTGATGACCACCAAGGAGGCCATGCTGGGCGTGTCGGCGAAAAAGCGGGTGTGCCAGTCGCTGGTCTGCGGTGCGCTCATCGGTTTCATCTGCGGCTTCATCGGCGCGGGCGGCGGCATGATGATGCTGCTGATCCTCACCAGTGTGCTGGGCTACGAGCTGAAAACGGCGGTGGGTACCAGCGTGTTCATCATGACATTCACCGCGCTCACCGGCGCGGTATCCCACTTCGCCATCGGCGGCGCGCCGGACTGGACGGTCTGGGCGCTGTGCGTGGTGTTTACGCTGGTCTGGGCGCGTATTGCCGCCGTGTTCGCCAACAAGGCGCAGCCCAGGACGCTGAACCGCGCCACCGGCGTGGTGCTGGTGGTGCTGGGCGCCGTCATTCTGGGCGTGGGCCTGTTCCGGTAAGCGGAACCCCAACCCCCCCCCTCCGCGCCGCGCAGAGCGGGGGGTTTCTGCCTGTCAAAGAACCTGCCCGGTCACAGGTATCGGAGGGAAGGATAGTGTGAAAGGGAACCGTCAGGGTTCCCTTTCGCGTTCGATCACCCGCCGCAGCGACCAAGATCGCAAAATAAAACCCGTTTTTTTATTTTGCGATTTTGCCCCCCTCCGCGCCACGGCGCGGAGGGGGCTTCTCATGTTACCGGCTGCCCTCCTTGAGCCGGAAGCTGCTGCGGTAGAACTCCAGCAGGCCCTCCCGCTGCATCCGCCCCAGCTCCCGGGACAGGGCGCTGCGGTTGACGCCCAGCATCTCCGCCATCTCCTGCCGGGAGTAGGGCAGCCGGAAGTAGTCGCTGCCTGTCTCCTCCCGCCGGTCGCGGAGGAACAGCAGAATGCGCCGCCGCAGCTGCGGCTCCGTCAGATAGACCACCCGCTGCCGCAGCTGCCAGAACTTGCTGGCCGTCTCCGCCAGCAGGTTCCGCCGCAGCGCGATGTGGCAGGCGCAGCCCCGCCCGCAGTCGGACAGAATGCCCTCCAGCGGCAGGAACAGCACCTCCGCCCCCTCGGCGGAGGCCACCAGCGACAGGGGGCTGGCCTGTCCCGCCGCCATCAGCAGGTCGCCGAACACGCCGCCCTTTTCCTGCCGGACGGTCAGCACCGCCCCGCCGTCCTCACCGTACTGCACCGCGTCCACGCAGCCGGACAGCACGATGCCCGCCATGGGCACCGCATCCCCGGCGTGCCACAGAAACTCGCCCCGTCCGTACCGCCGCACCGGACAGTGGAGACAGTCCAGCAGCCGCCGTATGTCCCCATCCTCCATGCCGTGGAACAGCGCCGTGCGCCGCAGCAGCCCCGTATCAATGTCCATACCGGCACCTCCTTTTTCGTTGCCATGGCAACGAAATTCTCTGTAAGACATGATATCATAGAGAAAAACAAAAAGGAAGTGCTTTCAATGAAAAATAAAACCCTCTGGATCGCCGAAACGGCGGTGATGATCGCCCTGCTGGTGGCGCTGCAGTGGGCCACCAAGCCGCTGGGCCAGTTCGTCACCGGCTCCTGCGTCAATCTGGTACTGGGCGTGTCCACGCTGGTGGGCGGCGCATGGTGCGGCGCGGTGGTGGCCATCGCCAGCCCGTTCTGCGCGTTTCTGGTGGGCGTAGGCCCCGCCAAGCTGGTGATCGTGCCCTTCATCGCCGTGGGCAATCTGGTGCTGGTGCTGCTGCTCCATTTCATCGCCGGCGGCAAGCCGCTGGGTCTGCGGAGCTATCTGGCCGTGGCCGCAGCCGCCGTGTGCAAGTTCGCGGTGCTGTTCCTGCTGGTGACGAAGGTGGCCATCCCCTCCCTACAGTTGCCGGAGGCGGCAGCGGCCACCATGTCCGCGTCCTTCTCCTGGCCGCAGCTGGTGACGGCGGCCATCGGCGGCCTTATCGCCGTGACCATCTCCCCGGTGATCCGCAAGGCGCTGAAGCGCTGACCCACATACGAAAAAGACATCCCGCGCCCCGGCGCGGGATGTCTTTTTGCGTCTTATCAGTGTCCGCTGGGCATCTTCCATCCGAAGTGGTCGGTGTGCAGCAGCGTATGGGCCTTGTGGCCCAGCGGCTGGCGCAGATACTCCTTGTACAGTGCCTGCACGTCGGCGTTCTCATGGGAGAATCGGATATCTGCCGTCCGGTCGAGACGCCACAGCACGCCGCCGCGCCGCGCCGCCATCTCCACACCGTCGTGGATGGGCTGACCGCCGCCTCCGGCGCAGCCGCCGGGACACGCCATGACCTCCACGAAGTCGTAGTCCACCTCACCGGCATCGATGGCGTTCATCAGCTTCCGGGTAGCGCCCAGACTGCTGACCACCGCCACCCGCACGTCGCCTGCGCCGGGGATGGTGAACACCGCTTCCTTCCAGCTGTCCAGCCCCCGGACGGAGTGGAAGGCGTCGGGATTGGGGTTTTTGCCCGTCACCATGTAGTAGGCGCTGCGCAGCGCCGCGTCCATGACGCCGCCGGTAGCGCCGAATACCACGGCCGCGCCGGTACCGGTGCCCAGCGGGCTGTCGAAGGGCGTCTCCGGCAGGACGGCGGGGTTGATCTGCTCGCCCCGGAACATCCGGACGATCTCCCGTGTGGTCAGCACCACATCCACGTCCCGGTCGCCCTCGGCGTCCTTCATGGTGGGCAGCGCCGCCTCCGCCTTCTTGGCGGTGCAGGGCATGATGGATACCACAAACAGCTTCTTGGGGTCCACGTTCAGCTGATCGGCGAAGTAGCTCTTGACCACCGCGCCGAACATCTGCTGAGGGCTCTTGGCGGTGGACAGATTGCCGATGTAGGCGGGGAACTGGCTCTTGACGAACCGCACCCAGCCGGGACAGCAGCTGGTGAACATGGGCCAGTGGTACTTGTTCCGGTGGGTAAAGCGCTCCAGGAACTCGCTGCCCTCCTCCATGATGGTCAGATCAGCGGCAAAATTGGTGTCGAACACATAGTCGAAGCCCATGGTCTTCAGCGCCGTGACCATCCGTTCCGCCGAGGCGTACTTGGGATCGAGGTGGAAATACTCCGCCCACGCCGCCCGGACGGCGGGCGCCATCTGTACCACGGTGATGCGCTGGGGATCTGCCAGCGCGTCGAAGACCTTGCCGGTGTCGTCGTGCTCCTGCAGACCGCCCACGGGACAGTGGGTGATACACTGGCCGCAGAATGTGCAGTCGCTCTCGCCCAGCGTGCGGGTACGGGCCACGCCCACGGTGGTGTGGGAGCCGGTGCCCATCAGATCCCAGATGCCCATGGTCTGCACCTTGTCGCAGATCTGGATGCAGCGCATGCACTTGACGCAGCGGTTCTCGATGCGCACCACGGGATTGGAGAAATCCGGGGGCGCGTTCCGCAGGTCGTCGATGTAGTGCTCGCCCAGCAGGTTATAGTCGTTGGTGAGCTGCTGGAGCTTGCAGTTGCCGCTGCGGGTACACTTGGTACACTTGGTGTCGTGCTGGCTCAGCAGCAGCCGCAGGTTCACCCGCCGCGCCTCCCGGACGCGGGGGGAGTTGGTGTGTACGGCCATACCCTCGTCCACCACATTGTCGCAGGCGGGGACGAGCCGGGGCTGACCCTCCACCTCCACCATGCAGATGCGGCACGCGCCGATCTCGTTGATGTCCTTCAGATAGCACAGAGTGGGGATGTCGATGTGTATGGAGCGGGCCGCCTCCAGAATGGTGGTGTCCTCCGGCACCGTAACGGTGCGCCCATCAATGGTCAGCGTTACCATTTGACGTTCCTCCCTCCTCTGAAAATACCGTAGCCGAAGTGGTCGCAGCGCAGGCAGCGGGACGCCTCGGTGCGGGCGCCCTCCTCCGTCAGGCCGCATTCGATGTCCTCAAAGTCGCACCGGCGCTGACAGGCCTCCCGCTCGGTGGTGTTGATGCGTCCGTGGGGGCCGCGGTTATTCAGCCGCGGCGACGGGATGTCCACATCCACCTCGATCTCGTGCTGGAAGCCCAGGTGCGTGTCGATGTTGGCCGCCGCCACCTTACCGGCGGCGATGGCACGGATGGCCGTGGCCGGGCCGGTGACGCAGTCGCCGCCGGCGAACAGGTTGTCCATATCGCCTACCTGCCCGGACAGGCCCGCCACGAACACGCCCCGCTTGATGGGCACGCCCGCCTGCTCGAAGCCCTGGATCTCGATGCCCTGTCCGATGGCCGCCACGATGATGTCCGCCGGGATGCGTACCTCCGGCAGATCGGCCTTGTTGGGCCGGGGCCGCCCGGACTTGTCGGCCTCGCCGATGATCTGGGGCTGTACCCACAGGGCGGCGGCGCAGCCGTTCTCATCAGCCTCAATGCGGACGGGCGCCATCAGCGGCTTGATCTCCGCGCCCTCAGCCAGCGCGCCGGTGATCTCGTCGGGCAGCGCCGTCATGTCCTCCACGCGGCGGCGGTAGACGCATGTCACCTTGTCCGCCCCCAGCCGGATGGAGCTGCGGGTCACGTCCATGGCCACGTTGCCGCCGCCGATGACCACCACCTGCTTGCCGGTGAAGTCGGGCATCACGTCGTCGCCGATGGAGCGCAGCATCTCCACGGCGGACATCACATTCCTGCTGTCCTCGCCGGGGATCCCCACCTTTTTGTCCTGATGGGCGCCGATGGCGATATACAGACAGTCGTAATCCTTTTGCAGCTCCTCCACCCAGACGTCGGTGCCGACGGTGGTGTTGGTATGGGTTTCAATGCCCAGCGACAGGATGGACGCGATCTCCGCGTCCAGCAGGTGCCGGGGGAACCGGTAGCTGGGGATGCCGTAGCGCAGCATACCGCCCAGCTTGTCCCGCTCCTCGAACACCGTGACCTTGTGGCCCATCAGCGCCAGATAGTAGGCGCAGCTCAGGCCGCTGGGGCCGCCGCCGATGATGGCCACCCTTTTGCCGGTGGACGGCGCGCAGACAGGCTGGGGCACGTCCCCGGCGTGATCCACGGCATAGCGCTTCAGACCCCGGATATTGATGGCGTCGTCGATCATGTTCCGGCGGCACCGGGCCTCGCAGGGGTGCTCGCAGATGTAGGCGCAGGCGGTGGGGAAGGGATTGTCCTTACGGATCAGGCGCACGGCGTCGGCGTAGCGCCCCTCGCCCACCAGCGCCATGTAGCCCGGCACGTCCACGCCGGCGGGACACAGCGCCACACAGGGGACCGGCAGCTGCAGACCGGCCAGACACCGGTGGTGCAGGATGTGCTCCTCGTAGTCGTCCCGGAAACCGTCCAGACCGTCCAGCACCAGCCGCGCCGCGTCCCGTCCGATGGCGCAGTCGGCGGTGTTCACAACGGTGCGGGCCGTCTTTTCGATGATGTCGATGGTGCTCAGGTCGGCGGAGCCGTCCAGCACCGTTTCGATGAGCTTGCTCAGCTGCCCCAGACCGATGCGGCAGGGCACGCACTTGCCGCAGGACTGGGCGTGGCACAGCGTCAGAAACGCCAGCGACATGTCCACGGGACACAGGCCCGGAGGACTGGCGCGATGCGGCGCTCCACGTCGCGGTAGAGGTTATCCACCACCGTCTGTGCGCGGCTGGGACTCTTGATATCAAGTCTGCTCAAGGCAGAACCCTCCTTTCGTCTGCGCTGCGCGGACAACCGTCCGGTGGGCGCAGAACAGAGCTTAAGTTGAGATAAGAATGCCACAAAAAGCGAAAAAAGTCAATCAAAACAAAAAAGTTGTATAAGTGAGGAAAAATTCTCTAAAACTGCCGCTTAGTGCATGAAAAAATTTTAACATACTCCCGCGGCACGGCAAGAAAAATAGTATTCTCACGAAACTGTTTACTCCGGGGAGTATTTTTCGGCCGCGCCGCCGCTTTCCGCCCCTGCGGCCCTTGCGCTTGACAGTACCGTCTGCGGGATATATAATCCACCTGTGTACATGGCACGACAGCATCTATTGCACGACAGAGGGCATCCCCGCCGGCTGCGCGGCCAGACAGGGGGTGCCTGCTTTTGCCGCAGAGCCTGCGGCATCACTGAGGTACTGCTATGAACTTTCGACTGATCGCAAATACCACCAGCTATGTGCTGTGGGTGGAGGCCGGCTTCCTGCTGCTGCCGCTGGCGGCGTCGGTGCTGTACGGCGAGGCGTGGCTGCCGTTTTTCGGCACGGCGGTGCTGTGCATCCTGCTGGGCACGGCGCTGCATCTGGTGCCGGTAAAAAAGGCGCAGATGCACAGCCGCGACGGCTTTATGGCCGTGGCACTGGGCTGGATCGTCCTGTCCCTCACCGGTGCGCTGCCCTATGCGTTCACCGGCGCGCTGACCCACTATGTGGACGCGGTGTTTGAAACGGTGTCCGGCCTGACCACCACCGGCTCCACGGTGTTTCCGGAGGTGGAGCATCTGCCCCGCAGCGTTCTGCTGTGGCGCTCCCTGACCCAGTGGATGGGCGGCATGGGCGTGCTGGTGCTGTTTCTGGCGCTGATGCCCAAGCTGGGGGACGGCGCGGTGTACCTGATGCGGGCGGAGAGCCCCGGACCCATCAAGTCCAAGCTGGTGCCCAAGGTGGGCAGCACCGCCAAGATCCTCTACGCTATCTATGTGGCGCTGACCGTGCTGGAGATGGTGTGCCTGCGTCTGGCGGGGGCGACGTGGTTCTCCGCCGTCAACCACGCCTTTACCACCATGGCCACCGGCGGCTTTTCCATCTACAACACGTCGCTGTCAGGCGCAAGCCCGGCGGTGATGTGGATCGTGACGGCGTTCTCGTTTCTGGCCGGCGTCAACTTCTCCCTGCCGTTTCTGGCCGTTACCGGACGCCTCCGCGCCGCCCTGCGCAGCGAGGAGCTGCGGGTCTACCTGTCCATCGTGGTGGGCGTCACGCTGCTGATCTGCCTGTGCCTGCGGGTGCAGGCCGGTGTGCCGCTGGGCGAATCCGTCACGGACGCGGCGTTCCAGACCGTGACCATCATCACCACCACCGGCTTTGCCACGGTGGACTTCGCCCTGTGGCCCACGTTCTGCCGTATGGCCCTGCTGGTGCTGATGTTCACCGGCGGCTGCGCCGGCTCCACCTCCGGCGGCATAAAGCTGTCCCGGGTGCTGATCCTGTGGAAGTCGCTGGTGCGTGAGCTGAAGCGGATGGTGCATCCCAACCACGTCAGCGTCATCAAGGTGGATGGCCAGCCGGTGGAGGAGCGGGTGGTATCGTCCACGGGAGCCTACATCATGGCCTACATGGCGGTGCTGCTGGCCGGTGCGCTGGTGGTCAGCTGGGACAACTTCGGCTTTCAGGAGTCCTTCGCCGCGTCCCTGACCTGCATCAGCAACGTGGGCCCCGGTCTGGGCATTCTGGGGCCGATGGAAAACTTTTCCATTCTGTCGCCCCTGAGCAAGATCGCCCTGTCGCTGGAGATGCTGACGGGCCGTCTGGAGCTGATGCCCATGCTTGCGCTGCTGACCCGCGGCGCGTGGCGCGACAGATAAAAAACCAGATATCAACAGAAACTTATAAAATTAACGTAAAAACAAATTCATGGTGTGCCGAACCTGCTATTGACCTGAAGCATATCATGAATTTATTTTTACAGGTTCCGGGAAATTCCCGAAAAAATTCCGGCGTAATTTTGTTGCAAATGCAACATGATTTTCGCGGTTGGCGGCGGTATACTGACGTTGTCAAACAGAACAGGAGGGATCACATGATCCGAAAGATCATTCACATCGACGAGGAAAAGTGCAATGGCTGCGGCCGCTGCGTCCACGCCTGCCACGAGGGGGCCATTGACCTGGTGAACGGCAAGGCAAAGCTGATGCGGGAGCATTACTGCGACGGGCTGGGCGACTGCCTGCCGTCCTGTCCCACCGGCGCCATCACCTTTGAGGAGCGGGAGGCCCCGGCCTACGACGAGGCGGCGGTAAAGGCGGCGCAGGCCGCCAGAGCCGCGTCCGGTGCGGCGGCGCATACCGGCGGCTGTCCCGGCAGTCGTATCCGCCAGATGGCGGCCAAGACCCCGGCGGCAGCGGGGGAGCCCGTGCCCGGCCAGCTCACCAACTGGCCGGTGCAGATCAAGCTGGCGCCGGTGAACGGCCCCGTCTTCGCGGGCCGCGACCTGCTGATCGCCGCCGACTGCACCGCCTACACCTACGGCGATTTCCACCGCCGGTTCCTGACGGGGCGGACGCTGCTCATCGGCTGTCCCAAGCTGGATATGGCGGATTACAGCGAGAAGCTCACCGCCATACTCCGGGAGAACGACATCCGCTCCGTGACGCTGCTGCGGATGGAGGTGCCCTGCTGCGGCGGGCTGGAGCACGCGGTGAAAACGGCGCTGGCCGCCTGCGGGAGGGACATTCCCCTGACGGTGCAGGTGGTCAATATCGACGGTACGCTGGCGGAGTAAAAAACGCAGAACAGGACGCAGATCACAGTCTGCGTCCTGTTTTTGCATGGTATGTTATACGAGGTGTCCGTCAGGAATTGGCGGCGCAGTAGGCTTCATAGCGCCTCTGAAGCCAGTCCTGCAGCTGCCGGACGCCGTCCTCGTCCCACGGGAAGTCCTGCTCCTCAACGTCCCGTGCCAGCTCGTAGCACAGCTGGGAGTAGACGGCGGCGTGGAGCAGCCCCGCGTCCTTGTCGGTCTTGAAGCGGTAGCGGAACTCCCCGATGGAGCCGGTGTAGACAAAGGCCCGCTTGAACCAGCGGGGCGTGAATTCGGCAAACTGAGGGTGCATGGAGACTCATCCTTTCCGGGAAAATAGAGGGGCGGCGGGTGGCCGTCCATTCCTATCATACCACAAAAGGTGCGGTTTGTCCAAGAAGTTTTCGCAAATGCTTGTTGCAAACAGACCGAACGTATGGTACAATATCCGCAAGGCGGCCATTGTACGGAGCACGCCGTTTTTCCCGCTCGGCGGGGCCGGGCAGCCGAAAAAACAACAGATGCTACCATGGCGCTTCGCGCCGTGATACAATATGAGATACGGGGACGCGGGCCTGCGGGCCGCGCCGCCAGACGGGAAAGAGGTAGAGGTCTTATGAACAATGCAGTCAAGCGTATCGGCGTACTGACCAGCGGCGGCGACGCGCCGGGTATGAACGCCTGCATCCGCGCGGTGGTGCGCAGCTCGCTGGCCCGGGGCATCGAGTGCGTGGGCATTCGCCGGGGCTATGCCGGACTCATCGCCGGCGACTTTATGGAGATGGACAACTCCAGCGTCAGCCGCATCATCAACCGGGGCGGCACTATCCTGTACAGCGCGCGGTGCGATGAGTTCCGCACCAGAGAGGGCCAGCAGAAGGCGGCCAACACCTGCAAGCTGCTGGGACTGGACGGTCTGGTGGCCATCGGCGGCGACGGTACGTTCCGGGGCGCGCAGGATCTGTCCAAGTTCGGCATCTCTGTGGTTGGCATCCCCGGCACCATCGACAACGACATCGTCTGCACCGATTACACCATCGGCTTTGATACCGCCGCCAACACGGCGGTGGAATGCATCGACCGGCTGCGGGACACCATGCAGTCCCACGAGCGCTGCTCCGTGGTGGAGGTCATGGGCCACCGGGCCGGGTATCTGGCGCTGTATGTGGGCGTGGCCGTGGGCGCTACGGCGGTGCTGGTGCCGGAGCGGGCATACGACTTCGACCTGCATGTGGCCGAGAAGATCCGCCGGGCGCGGCTCAGCGGCAAGACCAACTTTATGATCGTGGTGGCCGAGGGCGCGGCCAGCGGCATCGCCGTGGGTGAGGAGATCCGGGAGAAGCTGGGGCTTGATCCCCGCGTCACCATTCTGGGCCACATCCAGCGGGGCGGCAACGCCAGCGCCAAGGATCGCGTCATGGCCACCCGCATGGGCTACGAGGCGGTGCAGCTGCTGGCAGAAGGGCAGACCAACCGTATCATCTGTGCCAGCGGCGAGCAGATCGTCAATGTGGACATCGACGAGGGCCTTGCCATGAAGAAGACCCTGAATCCGGAGGAGCTGGAGGTCATGACCGTCATGACCGGGCGGTAAAAGAGCAAAAAAAATTCCCCGACAGGTGTCGGGGAATTTTTTTGCTCTTTATGCATCGTACAGGCCGAGGATGACGATGCCGGCCACCACCAGCGCGATCATGGCGTAGTGCCGCCAGCTCAGCTTCTCCTTGAGGAACAGGCGGCTCCACAGCACGGAGGCCACGCAATAGGCGGAGATGATGGGGGCGGCCAGCGCCACATGGGCCGTGTCCGCCAGCGCGTAGATGTAGGCGAACTGGCCCGCCGTCTCGCAGATAGCGCCCACATACTTGGGACCCTCCCGCTTGGGGACGAGCTTGCTCTTTTTAATGAGCACCACATAGATAAAGCACACGATAGCGGCCAGCAGGAACGTCAGCTCATAGGCGCAGTTGGCGCTGTCCTCGTTCAGCGTCTCCAGCACGCGGCTGTCGGCAAAGGTGCCCAGCGCGTCCAGCAGGCAGTAGATCACCGGCAGCGCCAGCGCCAGCACCGACTTGGCGTAGCGATGGTTGCTGGCCTCCTGCCGGGCGGCCCGCAGGTCATCGTCCTCCCGCGCCTCCACGATGCCAAGGCCAATGACGCCCACGCAGACCAGCGCCGTGGCCACCAGCTGAGCGGGTACCAGATCGCCCAGACCGCCGGTGACCAGCGCCAGAACGGCCACCAGCGCACCGGAGGAGTTGCAGATGGGGGAGGAGATGGACAGCTCGATGTACCGCAGGCCGATGTAGCCGATGGTCATAGAGCTGATGTACAGCAGGGACACCGGCAGGTAAGTGAGAAGGATGCTGCCGTTGATCTCCGTGCCGTTGATGAAAATTTCGTAGGCCGCGTGGAGACCCATCACAAGGCCCACGGCCATGACCATCTTGAGATGGCTGTACTTATCGTCCGCATCCTGACAGCCGATCTTGCTGAACAGGTCGGAGCCGCTCCAGCAGATCAGCGCGATGATGGAAAACCAAAACCACATAATATTCTCCTTTTAAGTTTACATAAGATTATTTTCGGGAGAATGCTGCGGGTGGCGGACGCCGTCGAAAAGGGTGGTTAGGGAGGAGCATAGTTACCTCTGCAAGTTTACATAATTATAGCGAGATGAGGCCGGCCTCCAGCATTTTCTGAAGGCTCATCAGGATACCGAGCTTGGCGTGATACCACGTCAGGCCGCCCTGAAAGTACACAGCGTAGGGCGGGCGGATGGGGCCGTCGGCGGAAAGCTCGATGGAGCTGCCCTGCACGAAGGCGCCGGCGGCCATGATGACTTCGCTGTCATAGCCGGGCATGGCCCACGGCTCCGGCGTCACATAGCTGTCCACCGGCGCGGCGGCCTGGATGCCCTTGCAGAAGGCCACCATACCCTCGCGGCTGCCCAGCTCCACGGCCTGAATGATGTCGTGGCGGGTCTCGCCGGCGGCGGGTACTACGCGGAAGCCCAGCTTTTCATAGCAGGCGGCGGCGAACACCGCGCCCTTCACGGCGGAGGCTGTGACGGTGGGGGAGAGGAAGAAGCCCTGATACAGCTGGGGCAGCAGGCCCAGATTGGCGCCGACCTCCCGGCCCAAGCCGGGGGCGGACAAACGGCGGGCACAGCGGTCGATGAGGTCGGCCCGGCCGCAGACATAGCCGCCGGTGGGGGCCAGACCGCCGCCGGGATTCTTGATGAGACTGCCTACGATCATGTCCGCGCCCACGTTGGACGGCTCCCGCAGCTCGGTAAACTCGCCGTAGCAGTTGTCCACCATGCAGATGACGTCCGGCTTGCACTGCTTACAGAAGGCGATCAGCTCACCGATTTGATCCACGGAGAAGCTGGGGCGGGTGGCGTAGCCCTTGGAGCGCTGGATGGTGATGAGCTTGGTCTTTTCATGGATGGCGGCCCGAATACCGTCATAGTCAAAGCTGCCGTCGGGCAGCAGATCCACCTGCCGGTAGGAAACGCCGTACTCCTGGAGGGAGCCGGCGGAGGGGCGGATGCCGATGACCTCCTCCAGCGTGTCGTAGGGCCCGCCCACGGGGCTGAGCAGCTCGTCGCCGGGCAGCAGATTGGCGCCCAGCGCCAGCGCCAGCGCGTGGGTGCCGCAGGTGATCTGGGGGCGCACCAGCGCCGCTTCGGTGCCGAAGCAGTCGGCGTAGACGCGCTCCAGATTGTCGCGGCCCTCATCGTCGTAGCCGTAGCCGGAGGAGAGGTTGAAGTGGTTGGCGGCCAGCCGGTTCTTCTGCATGGCGGCGATGACCTTCAGCTGATTGGCCTCGGCAATGGCGTCGATGGACGCGAAGCGGTCTTTCAGGCCGACGAGAACGCCCTCGCCGAAGGTGAGCACGGCGTCGCTGACGCCGAGGGTTTTGTACTGTTCCAGCATAGTCGATACCTCACTCGGGAAATTTAACGCCGTTCAGGCGCATGATGAGCCGGATGGGATAGTCCCGATCCAGATAGTGCCGCGCGTACCAGTCGTAGGTGGCGGCGGGCAGGTGAACCAGCTCCGGGGCCTCGCAGCGCAGGGCCTCGAAGGTCTTGCGGTCGCCGCTGAGCAGGGCGGCTACCACGTCCAGCCGGCCCTCCTGCGCCAGACGCAGCAGCGCGGCATCCATGACGGCGGCGCAGATCTGCTCGTCCTCACCGGCGTAGTCCTGCCGGTGGGCCAGCCAGTAGAGGAACTCCTCCGGGTCCAGATCCAGCTTGGTGGTGATCTGGCTCAGCTTAAAGAACTCGGCGCGATCCATACGCTTGAGCACGTCGATGAGGTACTGCACCAGTCCATCGTCCATGGCGATGCAGTCCAGAAACACCTCGAAGGCGTGCTTGCCGGCGTCGGGGTCAGGCTCGGAGGGCGCGGCGTCCGCCTGCGGGGCGGGGGGCGCATCCGGGACGGGCGCACACTCGGTGAACAGCTCCTCCGGCAGGGCGTCGCCGTCCTGGGCGGCGCAGGCGCGGACAAAGGCGGCCATGCCCATGGCCTGCAGCTGCTGTCCCAGCGCCTGTATGCGGGTGCTCTCGTCACCGTCCTCCGGCAGGGTGATACCCTCCGGCGCGGGGCGCTTGCCCTCCCACACCTCGGTCATATATTGGAGATAATAGTCAAAAAGGGTCATCGTATCCCTCGCTTTCCAACATGGTATCTTACCATACAGAGGTTGCCAATGCAAGAAATATCGGGTATGATGGGAGAAGAAAGGGGGCGGAGCCGTTGTACTGGGTCTATGTGCTGGTGTGCCGGGACGGCAGTCTGTATACCGGGATGACCAACGACCTGCGCCGCCGCATGGCGCTACACATGACGGGAAAGGGCGCAAAGTACACCCGTGCCCATCCGCCTCAGGCGCTGGCGGGGCTGTGGTGCTGCGGCGGCAAGACGGCGGCGGCCCGGCTGGAATACGCCGTCAAGACCCTGCCGCGAGCGCGGAAGCTGGCGCTGCTGGCCGCGCCGGAGCAGGTAGGGGAGGTGTTCCCGGCGCTGGCCGGGTACGACTGCGCGCCGGTGCGGGACGCGGCGCTGGAGCAGCTGCTGGAGGGGAAATACGATGATTGACATAAAACTGTACGCCGCGCCCATGGAGGGGCTGACCACCTACATCTGGCGCAGGGCGCAGCGGGATATCTTCGGCGGGGCGGACAAATACTTTACGCCGTTTCTGTCCCCCAACGGGAATCTGGCGTTCCAGCGGAAGGAGCTGGACGAGGTGACGCAGGGGGAGGGGGACGTCGTGCCCCAGCTGCTGACCAACCGGGGGGATCACTTCGTGTGGGCGGCGCGGGAGCTGTACGCCATGGGGTACCGGGAGGTGAACTTCAACCTGGGGTGCCCCTCCGGCACCGTCACCGCCAAGCACAAGGGGGCGGGGCTGCTGGCCTATCCGGAGGAGCTGGAGCGGTGTCTGGAGGAGATATTTTCCGCGCTGCCGGACATGCGGGTGTCCGTCAAGACACGCATCGGGAAGAACGACCCGGCGGAGTGGCCGCGGCTGCTGGCTATCTATGAGAAGTACCCCCTGTCGGAGCTGATCGTCCACCCGAGGGTGCAGAAGGAGTTCTACCGGGGCGCGGTACACCGGGACGCCTTTGAAGCGGCGTTGGCGGTGCGGCGGGACGCGCCGGTGTATAACGGCAACCTGTTCACGGCGGCGGAGGCGGAGGAGCTCTGCCGTCGGTACCCGCAGGTGCGGGCGGTGATGCTGGGCCGGGGACTTGCGGCCGATCCGGCACTATGCCGGCGGCTGAGGGGCGGGAGCGCCGCCTCACGGCAGGAGCTGACGGCGTTCCATGACCGGCTGCTGGAGGACTACCGGCAGCGGCTGTCCGGGGACACGCCGGTGCTGCACCGGATGCGGGAGCTGTGGAGCTGGCTGGGCGGCAGCTTCGACGGCGCGGAGCGGGAGCGGAAGGCCATCCGCAAGGCCCGGACGCTGGAGGAGTACCTGCCGGCGGCGCGGGGACTGCTGGCGCAATGCCCCCTGCGGGAGAACGCGGCGGTGGAGAAATAAAAAATATCCCGCAGCGCCGCTGCGGGATATTTTTTATGCGGTTCGGTAAGCGATGGGGTTCAGGAGGCGCGCTTGTCCAGAATATACACGGTCACGTTGCGCCGGCCCCAGCTGCGGCAGTCCCCGTAGGTGGGGAACCACAGATCCACGATGTTGCCCTTGATGGCGCCGCCGCAGTCCAACGCCGTGCCCATGCCGTAGACGCGGCTGCCGTTGGTGGTCTGGATGAACATTTTGGTATAGTAGGGGATGACCTTGGGGTCCACGGCGATGGTGCCGACGCCCACACTGGCGCCCACAGCCGTCGTCCACGCGGCGCCGCCGTCGCCGCCGCTGTAATAGGCGGTGGAGCTGCAGGTCATGACCCTGGAGTAGGTCATGGTGTCGCCGGACTTGAAGTAGAGGAGGCCGCCCTCGCCGTCCGCGTTGGGCACCACGCGCTCAATGGTGTCGTCGCGGGCCACCTCGTAGACACGGGTGCCGTAGCGGACCAGCTCGGCGTGGGAGGTGTCGTGGCTGGCGCCTACATAGCGGGTGGATACCACCTCGCCCCGCACCATGGTGTCCTCATACGTCTCGATGATGTGGCCGGAGACGCCCTTGCGGATCACCGTCTCCGTGCCCTTGTCCATCAGGGGATCGGGGGTGCGCTCCACGGCGTAGTCCGTCTCCACCGTTACAAAGTGCTGGTAGGTCAGAGAGCTGCTGATGCGCAGGGACAGCTCGTCGCCGGTGAGATCCAGCTCCACCATCTCGTCGCTGCCCAGCCGGATGCCGCAGCGCTCCAGAAAGACCGGCAGGCGCTCGCCCCGGGCTTCGGCGGTGACGGTATGGCCGTTGTGGTGTACCGTGACGGTGCGGCCGGACTGGAGGATATACTGCATGGCGTGGCTGCCGCCCAAGCTGCGGCGCATGGTGAGGTAGTCACGATCCAGCTCCGCCGTGTCCTGCGACACCACCTGCGGCCCGGAGTCGGTGACGAGGACGCAGATGGCGTCCAGCGCGGGGGCGGCGGGGGTCAGGGACACGCCCACGAAGATGGCCGCCGTCAGGGTGGTCATGGCCGTCAGGCGCACCAGCCAGTTGTCCCGCAGCGCCGCGGAAAAGCCCACCAGCGCCGGCGCGTGGAGAAACGCGCGCCAGCCCTGAACAAAGCGGGAGCGGAGGAAGTTGTGATACATCTGTTTCTGGTCTGTGACCACCGCGTCCCATGTCCATGCCACCCAGTAGCCCACGGCGCGGACGCCGCGGCGCACAAGGCGCGCAAGACAGTAAGGGGCGTCGTGGATGGCTTGGCACACGGAAGCGGGGGTCAGCTTGGGGCGGCGGTGTACGGGGGCGACGCGCCGGCCTGCAGTTTCGATTCGTTCCATAGTACCTCGCAGTATGGCCGCCCGGCCCGGTTCTTAAACAGGGCGGCGGCAGTTTTTGAAATAATTTGTAACTTTTGTTACCAATAAGCAATACTCGTGGAGTATAGCACCATCCGGTTTTTTTGTCAAGTTTTCCCTTTCTTTTTGGGAAAATACCCCACTTTTGGCGTTGCAGGGCGGGGAATGGCGTGTTACAATAGGAAAAAAGGGGGTGCGGACATGGAGCAGCTGCGGGAATTGCTGGGCGTCGGACGGGGCGTGACGGCGGTGATGGGCAGCGGCGGCAAGACCAGCCTGCTGTACCAGCTGGCAGAGGAGCTGCGGCCCTGCGGCACGGTGCTGCTGGCCACCACCACCCACATCATGCGGCCGCCCCAGTATCCCTTTGCCGGGACGGCGGAGGAGCTGGCGGCGGCGCTGGCGGCACACGGCGCGGCCTGCGCCGGCAGCTATACGCCGGAGGGAAAGCTGACGGCCCCGGCCTTCGCGGGCTGGCAGCAGGCGGCGGACTTCGTGCTGGTGGAGGCGGACGGCTCCAAGCGCCTGCCCGCCAAGGCCCACGAGACGTGGGAGCCGGTGCTGCCGCCGGAGCGGACGCGCACCGTCTGCGTGCTGGGGGCCTCCGCCTTCGGGCAGCCTATCCGGCAGGCGGCGCACCGTCCCGCCATCTATGCCCGGCTGGCGGGGGCGCCGTGGTCGGCGTCCATCACGCCGGAGATGGCGGCGCGGGTCATCTGCGCCGAGGGACTGTGTGATATAATTTATGTCAACCAAGTAGATGATGCGGAGCTGTCGCCGCCGTGGGCGGAGACATTTGCCAAGGCATCCAACGTACCCGTTGTCATCGGGTCGTTACAGGCGCGGCGGTGGCGGCGGCTGGCGTGAAAGTGCAGCAAAAAAGCATGGCGCGGTATCACCGCACCATGCTTTTGTTATGTGAACCTATTGGACGGCGTCCAGCAGCGCGTCGGACAGGCGGGCGTACTCCGCCAGACCCAGCCGCTCGCCCCGGACGGTGGGGGAAAGGCCGCAGGCGGCGATGATGTCCGTCAGGGTGTCCTTGGGCAGCTCCCAGCCGGTCTGCAGGCTGTTGACCAGCGTTTTCCGCCGCAGGGCGAAGCCCGCCCGCACCGTGCGCCAGAAGGCGGTTTCCGACCGCACCTGCACCGGCGGGGCTGTGCGGGTGGCGCAGCGGATGACGGCGGACGTCACCTTGGGGGCCGGGAGGAAGCAGGTGTTGGGCACGGTGAACAGCAGCTCCGGCCGGGTGTAATACTGCATCAGCAGGGTGAACGCGCCGTAGTCGGCGGTGCCGGGAGCGGCGCAGATGCGCTGGGCCACCTCCTTCTGGATCAGTACCGTCAGGCTGTCAAAGCAGCGGGCCTCCACGCAGGCGGTAAGGAACGGGGTGGTGATGTTATAGGGCAGGTTGGCGCACAGCACGGGCCGCAGGCCGGCGAGGTGCTCCCGCACCAGCGCGGACAGGGACAGCTGCATCACATCGCCCTCCACCAGCGTGAAGTTGGGGTAGTCCGCCATCGTCTCCGCCAGCACGGGGTACAGGCGGCGATCCAGCTCCACGGACACCACCTTTCCGGCCCGGCGGGCCAGCCGGGTGGTGAGAGAGCCGATGCCGGGCCCGACCTCCACCACGCCGGTATCGGCGTCCGCGCCGCTGGCAGCGGCGATATCCTCCGCCACCCAGCCCTCGATGAGGAAGTTTTGTCCCAGAGACTTGGCGAAGCGGAAGCCGTGCCGCGCCAGCAGGGCCTGTATGTCGTTGCGGTCGCAGAGATCCATAGCGGTGCTCCTTTACGGTTCGTTGTCCGTATTGTACCACAGAAACCGGGGCTTGACAACAGGCAGCGGTGGTGGTATAGTTGCAAAAGTAAGAAAAGTTATACCAGTTATACGGAGAGGAGCGGCAATATGGGCAAGGATGAGCGGTATTTTATGAGCAGCGTCAGGCTGGGGCCCAAGGGGCAGATCGTCATCCCCAAGGAGGCGCGGGCCATGTTCGGGCTGGAGCCGGGGGATACGCTGGTGCTGCTGGCGGACAAGAAGAAGGGCATCGCCCTGCAGACCACGGACAAGCTGAATCCCCTGCTGCGCAAGGCGTTCGACGCACTGCCGGAGGATGAAGGGGCGGTGGAGGAGCCGTGAACGTGCTGGAGGTGCGGGAGCTGCGCAAGACGTATCCCGCGTTTACGCTGAAGGGCGTGTCGCTGGACGTGCCGCAGGGGGCCATCGTGGGCTTCATCGGCCGCAACGGCGCGGGCAAGAGCACCACGCTGAAGTCCGTTCTGGGGCTGGTGCATCCGGACGGCGGCACGGTGCGGGCCTTCGGGCTGGACTACGCCGCCAACGAGGCGGCCATCCGGCGGCGCATCGGTGTGGTGCTGGGCGGCATCGACTTCTACCCCAAGAAGAGGGTGGGGGTCATCACCGATGTGACCCGGCGGTTTTACAGCAACTGGGACGAGAAGAAGTACCGCCACTATCTGGAGCTGTTCGCCATCGACGAGAGCAAGCGGGTGGATCAGCTGTCCAGCGGCATGAAGGTGAAGTACATGATCGCGCTGGCGCTGAGCCACGGCGCCGAGCTGCTGCTTCTGGATGAGCCTACCAGCGGGCTGGATCCCGTATCCCGGGACGAGCTGGTGGAGCTGTTCCGGCACATCGTGGCGGACGGGACGCGGAGTATCCTGTTCTCCACCCATATCACCTCCGATCTGGAGAAGTGCGCCAGCCACATCGCCTTCATCAAGGACGGCGAGATGCTGTATAACGGCGGCGCGGCGGATTTCAGGGAGAGGTTCCGGGACAAGGGCGAGACAATGGAGGACATCATCGTGGCCGTGGAGAGGAGGGAGCTGGATGACAGCGCTATTATATAAGCAGCTCCGGCTGGTGTGCCATCCCATGACGCCCGTCTTCTGCCTGTTCGGCGTGATGGTGCTCATCCCCAACTACCCCTATACCGTCATCTTTTTCTATGTGACGCTGGGGCTGTTCTTCACGTTCCTGAACATGCGGGAGCAGAAGGACATCTACTATTCGGCGCTGCTGCCGGTGCCCAAGCGGGACACAGTGAAGGCCGGGTGCCTGTTCACGGTGCTTATCGAGCTGCTGTCGCTGGTGCTGCTGGCGCCGTTCGCCGCGCTGGCGGTGCACCTGCAGCCGGGGAAGGACAATCTGGTGGGGCTTGACCCCAACGCGGCGCTGCTGGCCGCCGGATTTCTGCTGTACGCCGTGTTCAACACCGTGTTCCTGCCGTCGTTCTACAGAAGCGGCTACAAGGTGGGCGTGTCGTATCTGAAGGCCGTGATCCCCATGGCGGCGGCCATGATCGCGTGCGAGGCGCTGCCCCACCTCCCGGCGCTGGGCTGGCTGGACGATCTTGACCGCGCCGCCCAGCTGCGGCAGCTGCCCATCCTCATCGGCAGCAGCCTTGTGTACGCGGGGTGCGCGGCGCTGACGTGCCGGGCATCGGAAAGAGCCTACGAAAAAGTGGATCTGTGACAACAACGACCGGCGTGAGCCGGTCGTTGCTTTATTGTATATCGAAAACCACTCGCTGGGCGAGTGGTTCAAAAAAGGCTGCTGCCGAT
>ENA-OROK01001099-OROK01001099.1-human-gut-metagenome-genome-assembly--contig:-NODE-1099-length-27958-cov-3.901803_pt1 | contig 27958 bp, 20 predicted proteins | sample MGYA00242127_ERZ509046 | MGnify/ENA primary metagenome ERZ509046 (study PRJEB26280, sample SAMEA2338728) | human gut metagenome | biome: human gut; feature: human-associated habitat; material: faeces... | reverse complement strand
AGAATCAGAACTGATAAGCTGAACACATACTGTCAGCAAACCTTTTCTTTATTTTATTTTTTTACATATTTATATTACTAAAATCACAGCAAATACTTCAAAACATGCACATATCACTGCTCTGCTTAGATACTCTAGCTTCCAGATTGATACTGCCAGACATTACATGAATCTGGGATTAAAAGAAACTGAACAATACAACAGAATGTATTTGCGTAAATATTCATGAAACTGCAGTTATGACTTTTTTACGCGATATATTTTATATATCAAAAAATTCAGTCTAATTTTGATATATACGGGATGATTGCAATGAAACAAAATGAAGAACGATTTATAAAAACATATGATCAAGGCTCATTTAATGTATTTGAAATATGGGTAGACAAGATGACTGGAGTAAATTATCTATATCGCAATTCCGGCACTTCCGGAGGACTGACTGTCTTAGTAGATAAAAATGGAAAGCCGATCGTTACCTCTGTTTTTGAAGACAGCATAAAACCATTGTGATGCACAATACTCAATATTTGCTGCTGCCTGATAAAATTCTTTTTGAATAAAAATATACAGGTTATAGGGAAAACTCCCCTTACCTGTCGGTTATGCTGATTGCTTCGATAGCAACACTTCCTCCCCTCACTATCTCTAAACGGTTGGGGAAGCTGTTGCTTAAGAGCCTGATCAGATCATCATTTCTTGTTTCAGTCTGAATGCTCTCCAGCAGAACTGTGGTTGAATTATAATCTATGGCTTTGACATCAAACACCTTGCAGATTCTGAAGATCTCAGTCATGTCCTGCTGGGTACAGTCAAAGACTTTGGTAAACATCAGTTCTTTCATGTGAATTGCAATGTCTGTGAAATCCACTACTTTGATGACTTCTATGCTTCTGTTAAGCTGTTTTTTGACTTGTTCGAATGTCTGTTCATCACTTGTAAGACTGATTGTCATGCGAGAGATTGACTGATCTTCCGTGGTTCCTACTGTGAGACTGTTTAGATTGTAGGATTTACCGGAGAATAATCCAGAGATGCGGGCAAGAACTCCCACTTCATTCTCTACAAATATGCTGATCCATCGTTTTTTCATCTCCATATTATCACTCCTTATTTTCCATTATCATGTCGCTGAGGGGGCTGCCCGGCGGAACAATCGGAAGCACATTCTCTTCCCTTTCAATTATGAACTCAATGACTGTAGGTGACTTCTTGTTCTTTTTTGCAGAGAGCAGCGCTGGAACAATGTCTTCCACTTTTTCTACACGGATGCCTTTGGCCCCGTAGCTCTCAGCCAGTCGTACAAAGTCAGGAGTGTATTCAGGGCAGTTATTTCCCGGTGAGCTGCACGGACTGGGACAGCTTTTCCTGTGACGCATGCAGGTGCTCGAGTATCTCTTGTTGAAGAACATTTCCTGCCATTGGCGGACATTGCCGAGATATCCGTTATTCATTATACAGATGATTACCGGAAGCTCATACACCACGGCAGTTGCCATTTCCTGGATGTTCATCTGCATGCCCCCGTCTCCCGTGATGACAATGACATCCTTTTCGGGATTTCCGATCTTGGCGCCTATGGCTGCCGGGAAACCGTATCCCATGGTGCCTAAGCCGCCTGAGGTGAGCATCTGTTTGTTTCCATTGAGCTCCAGGAACTGGGTCGCCCACAGCTGATTCTGCCCCACATCCGTGGTGATAATGGCCTCTTTAAACGTCTCATTTATTTTTTGGATAATTGCTTGAGGCGTCATGTGTGTGCTTTTCATCACCAGAGGATAATTTTGTTCCCAGGTGCGGATCTGATTCATCCAGTCTTCGATAGGCAGTTTCTCGGCTTTTTCAAGCAGGGCAGTTATGGCATTTTTGGCATCTGCAACAATGGGAACATCGACAACAATATTTCTCGAGATTGATGCCGGGTCGATATCAACGTGAATGATCTTGGCATTCTTTGCGAATTCTCCGACTTTCCCTGTAATGCGGTCGTTGAATCTTGTGCCTATTGAGAGAAGAACATCACAGTTGCTGATTGCAGAGTTTGCAGCATAGCTTCCATGAATTCCCAGATTGCCTATGTATAGCTCATGGTCTGTAGGCACAGCGCCCTTTCCCATGATGGTTGTGACAACAGGTATGCCTGTTTTTTCTGCTAGCTTTGTCATTTCCGGACCTGCATGGGCTATGTTGACACCGCCGCCGATTAAGAATACAGGCCTCTCTGCACTGTTGAGGATATCCATCGCTTTCTTCATCTGCCCGCTGTGCACAGATGTATTGGGCTTGTAGCCACGGATGTCTATGGTGTCTGGATAGTAATCACTGCCATATGCCTGCTGCACATCCTTCGGCAGATCTACAACGACAACTCCTGGTTTTCCAGATCTTGCAATATAAAATGCTTTTTTTATGGTCGTAGCCAGGTCTTCTCTGTTTCTGACCGTTACAGTATATTTGGATATGCTTCTGGTAATGCCTACAGTATCTACTTCCTGAAATGCATCATTTCCAATGAGGCTGGTAGGAACCTGCCCGGTAAAACACACAAGAGGAACGCTGTCATAATTGGCTGTGGCGATTCCTGTTACTAAGTTAGTGGCACCTGGTCCGCTGGTGACTAAGCACACTCCCACCTTGCCGGTGGAACGCGCATAGCCGTCTGCGGCGTGGACAAGGGCCTGTTCATGTCTTGGCAGGATCATCTCTATATTGTCCTGACCGTAAAGAGCATTGAATAGATCTATTGCCTGACCGCCAGGGTAGGCAAAAAGAACGTCCACGTTTTCTTTTTGTAATGATTTAACAAATAAGTCTGCACCTGTAATCTGCATTGATGACTCCTTCTTCGCGGGTGGTTGTATTGGTTTTTGATATTTTTCATTATGGGCAATACTCAGTAGGACTTAAACTTAAGGAAAGGGTATTGCTGCTGATTTCGAAAATTTATAACTGATTAACTTCATTGATTGCCTCCAGCATGTGAATAATGTCTAAAGAATTACGGACTTACTTTCTTCCCTTTGTCATCAGATATCTGCAGATGAGGAAGAATGCAGTTCCGTAAACTATCGAGATTATCAGAGATGTCCAGGGAAACGCTGTACCCAGTATCGATGATCTTATGCATGCTGTAGTATGAGTGAGAGGAAGGGCATAGATCACGGCCTGTACAGTCTCCGGCAGGCTGTCCAATGAGAATATGGTGCCGCAGAGAAAAGTCATCGGCAGAATAACCAGGCTGGTAAATACCGTCAAAGTCAGATGAGAGTTTGCCAGCAGCCCGGAAACTACTCCTAAGAGGGAGTATAGAAGACACGAGAGCGGTATTAAAATCAGAGCGGAGGGGGTCAGCAGCATTTCTGGACTTATCACCAAACCGATAGCGTACAAAACTGTGCAGCTGATGAGTCCCCTGATTACTCCCGCATATGATTTTCCTAAAATGATTGCGTTTGGGGTCATTGAGCATAAGAACAGCTCATCAAAGCTCTGGTAATAGTTGCGCTGAACCATGACTTTAGTTGCTACTGTATTGAAGCATGCTGAAAGAGTTGTAAGAGCTATGATTCCAGGAATCATGAACGATAAGTAGTCATATCCTTCAACCGTCATTCCTTTACCAAGACCGTAGCCGAATGCGAAGAGGTAGAGCAGAGGAGCTACGAGAGATGTTATCAAAACCATCACAATGTTTCTTTTAATGAAACACAGGTCTATCCAGGCAACACGGAACGAGTCTGTCAGTGTGGTCATATCCTGTACTTCACCTCCTGCGTTGCCTCTACGTCCCGCCCTGTATGCTCTAAAAACACATCTTCCAAATTGGTGGCTCTTGATACTACGCAGGCGTTTGCAGGCAGAAGGTCTTGAAATTCCTTAGAAGCCTTTCTGTCTGGAAAATATCTGTAAGTCTTTCTTTTATCAGAATCAATGTATTCAACAGCCCAGGAACCGATTGAAGAGCAGAGTTCAGCAGGTGTTCCTTCACAGACAATTTTCCCATGATTGATGATAGCCACACGGTCGCAGAGCTCTTCAGCTTCATCCATGTAATGTGTAGTAACGAATATTGTCGTGCCCATATCATTGAGCCGCCTGATGAGATCCCACAGCATGTGTCTTGACTGAGTGTCTAAACCTGCCGTAGGTTCGTCTAGGAAAAGAATCGCAGGCTTGTGAATTATGGCACAGACAATGGCAACTCTCCGTTTCCATCCTCCTGAAAGGTTGACTACCAGTTTATCCATGTACGAGTCAAGCCCCATCAGGGAGGCAAGCTCCTCTATTCTGGCTTCAGCTTCCTTTTTTGGAATGCGGTGCAAAATGGCATGGTAGCGAATATTTTCTCTTACAGATACATCCCTGTCTAAAGCAATATGCTGCTGGATGATGCCAATCTTCTCTTTTACAGGGTCTGAAATCTCGGTGACGTCATGCCCTTCTATTTCAATGGAACCGGATGTTGGACTTGCCAAAGTAGTTATTATGCGCATGGTGGTAGTTTTGCCCGCTCCGTTCGGACCCAGAAAGCCGAAGATTTCTCCGCGTCTGATATTGACGTTTATTTTATCGACAGCAGTAAAATCTCCAAATTTTTTTACCAGGTCTCTGGTGCGCACAATGATCTCTTCATCCATTTCAGGGGCATATCTTGAACTTTGTATATATGTGCTTGTCCTATCATCCAAGTATTTTACATATTAATCAGTATTATCCATTAGTCTGCACTGAAAAACTTTTTTTTAGATTTATTCAGGTGCATCTGCATATCGCATTGTGTTTAGATGAGATAATCAACGTGGATACCTATTTTCATTGTAATAGATGTATAATCCTATCTCTGCGAAATTAATTTATATTAACCTACACATCTGCAAAATGGATAATATATCCAAGTGATTGTATGGGCAATAAAAAAGTGTATGCAGTAATTCTTGTCATTGTTTTAGTCGTTGCAGCTGCAGGAGCTTATTTCGCATTCAGCAGCAGTGATGACAGTTACAGATCATCTAATACCGATGGCAGGCTTGCTGTTCTTGGAAATGCAGATGAGAATGATTACCTCGACTCAAAAGACATAGATGTAATTAATGACATGATCGAAAACGGCAAATATTCGCAGATGGCCGATGCCAACAATGACGGTGTTGTGAATGATGCCGATGCAAAAATGGTTCAGGAAATCATAGATCTTAAAAAATACAACGAGGGAAAAGCGGATTCTGAAAAGAAATCCATGACTGTCAACTATATTTCTGTAGATAATAAAGTTCTTTCAGCTGAGATCCCCGTTCTTAAAATCGTTATTCTTAACAGCCAAAGATCACTCAGTCTTGCTATTGCCATCAATGCTGGAGATAATATTGTCGCTTTGAATGATTATATTTACACATACTGGGATGAAAATCTTTTCAAAAATTACAAAGATCTGCCGACTGTGGGAGATAGAAAAGAACCCAGCCTTGAGGAGATTCTAAAAACTGATGCGGATACTATTTATGCCGGTTCTGAAACTAAATACGGCGTCAACATTCAGGGAAATACCTTGGGAGATAAACAGGTCCTTCGTTTGGTAACATATGAAGATGGAAGACTGGCTGACGGCGCATTGATGCTGGGATTCTTCACAGATCATGATGAAGACGCTCAGAAGTATGTAAAATGGATGGATGACCTTACCAGCAAGATTGATGATAAGCTGAGCAAGATTGAAGATAAAGACAAAACAAGATTCTATGTCGGAACACCTACCTACATGTATGCAGGTCTGGACGGGGTCTCCACGGCGCTGTCCGCAAGCGGTGCAACCAATGTCGGAAATCTGATAATCACCGATCCTACCAAACCGGGTGCCTCTACATCCGAATATATTGAAGATATTCTGAAGTGTAATCCACAGTACATAATTGGTGGAAAATACATATACACTCATCAGAGCGAGAGTGAAATCAAAGCAGTTTATGACAGCATGGATTTCAGTAAATTTGCCATTACTGACGGCTATGTCAACAATGAAATTTACATGATTAACTATGATCTGCCGTTTTGTATACACACTCTGATCGGAAGCACCATATTCTTCCCTGAAGCCTTTAGTGTTGCTGAATTAGAGGATACGATCAAGGATTATCTCAGCCAGTTTTGTGAAACAAACGGCTATGAGTTTAACATGTATAATTTCGTCTATTTTCCAGCCGACTGAATTCCGAGGGGGAAATCTTCCCCTTTTTTCATTTCAGAATATGCTGAGACAACATGAACGTGATCTGGTGGATGTGACTAGTTGATAGCGCCTTGGAAAAAGTACTATGATGATTTCGATCCCGACAGCTCTGCAGAAGAAGCAGAGCTGATGAAAAAATATGGAAACTATGTTTACAAAAAGTATATTTTCATAATTATTTGCATAATCGGAGCATTCATCGTTGCCGGATTTGCTACTACAATCGGTCCATATGATATAGGATTTTTCGAGTCATACAGGATCATATTTGATCATATTTTGGGAAATGTCCAAGATGCAAATAAAGACTATATTATCTGGACTGTGAGGCTTCCGCGGATTGTTGCTGGATTGATTGCAGGTGCAGCCCTGGCGGTTGCCGGTGCAACTATGCAGAGCACTATGAAAAATCCTCTGGCAGATCCATACACTACAGGAATCTCGGCAGGTGCTTCCTTCGGCGCCACTATTGCAATTGTAATGGGGTTTTCTTTAACTGGAGGAAACTATGCGGTCGTAATCAACGCCTTCATATTTTCATTGATTCCAATGGCTGTCATCATGCTTGTCTCTACGATAAGACACGCATCCCCGACAACCATCATCCTCTCTGGCCTGGCAGTCATGTATCTCTTCAATGCTATGACTACTCTCTTGATGCTCATGGCCGACCCTAATGCTTTAGAAGATGCTTTCAGGTGGCAGGTAGGCACCCTTGGATACTCTTCCTGGGATACGATACCGATAATGTTCGTTGTAAGCCTGATAGGCGGACTGCTGCTGCAGATACTCTCTAGTAAAATCAACGTTCTGACATCTGGAGATGAAAGTGCAAGGTCCCTCGGAATCGATGCAGACAAACTGAGGCTGATCTGTCTAGTTATCGTATCACTCATGGCTGCGGCGGTTGTCAGTTTTACAGGAATTATCGGTTTCATAGGACTCGTGTGTCCGCATATCTGTAGAATGTTTGTAGGATCTGACAGTAAGTATCTTCTACCATCATCAGCGGCATTCGGGGCTGTATTTCTTATTCTGGCGGACTTAATCGGACGGACAATCATTGCACCAACGGTTCTGCAGGTGGGAGTGATTACTGCATTCATCGGCGGTCCTGTACTGCTGTATTTACTCATAAAACAAAAAAAGGATGTGTGGTGAATTGGAAATCAAGCTTGATAAAGTTCATTTTTCATACAATGCACATCAGCCGGTCCTGCGCAGAATAAATATGATTCTTGATCAGCCTGGACTTACCTGTATCATAGGACCCAATGGAGTCGGTAAATCTACTTTGATCAAATGCATTGATAAACTTCTCAAACCTACTGAGGGGGAAGTCACACTTGACGGCAGATCGATCAAGAATTACACCCTTGGTGAATTATCAAAAATAATGGGATTTGTTCCTGCATCTTCATCTGATAATTTTTCAATGACAGTAGTGGACACAGTTCTGATGGGAAGGCATCCCTTCCAAAAGATCGGTTCTGAAAAAGAAGATATGCACATTGTTTATGAAACATTGAAAGCACTAAACATTACCCATCTGGCAATGAGAAACTATGACGAACTGAGCGCAGGGCAGCATCAGAAAGTTGCCCTAGCCAGAGGACTTGCGCAGCAGCCCGCAGTGCTTCTTTTGGATGAGCCTACTGCCAATCTCGATGTCAGACATCAGGTAAAAGTAATTGAACTGCTGCACAAACTGGCTCATGAAAAAGGAATGATCATAATCATGGTCAGCCATGATCTCAACATCGCTGTAAAGTATGCAGATAAGATAATTGTCATGTCAACTCCAGGTGTGATCTATAAGGTCGGACTGCCGAACGATGTCATCACTGAAGAGACGATCAGATATGTTTACGGAATGAACTGCCAGATCATCGAAGTTGAGGGGAGGCCTCACATAATTCTCGGAAGTGCCATCTCTGATGAAGAAATGGTCATGCTTCATAAAGATGAAGATTTTATTCAAGATTAATTACATAATATTCAGGTGGATACGATGAAGATTTTAAACATCAGTATAAGAGTGAAAGATACCTCTTTTTATTCAGAAACGGAAGAACTCAGGAAAATGGGACACGACATAGATCTTACTGAATGCACTTCTGATGAATTGGATGCTGATGACGATCTTTTTAAAAGTTTAATTGGAACAATAAGCAAAACTGATTTTGTGACTATAAGAGTATCCGGAGATGTATCCATCTTTAAGAAAAGCCAGATCTTTCTTGAAGAGATTCAGAATGCTGAAACTTCTCTGCTCATTGTTAATAATATTCTGGAAAAATCATTTCAATACCGGAACTTATTCTTACAGGGCGATGATGATTACACTCTTTTGACCAGATATGCAGCTCTTGGCGGTAGCAGCAATAACAAAGGCATTCTCATCTGGGCGCTGAATACTTTTGAAAACAAAAATCTGGATCTTCCTGAACCGATCATTCCCCCTGCACAGGGAGTTTATTATCCAGGCAGAAAATCTACAGATATTTTAGAATATATTCATGAATTGGATAAAACTAAACCTGTTATAGGTCTGCTTCTCAGCCAGCGTAAATGGAATTCTGGAAAACTTGACCACATCGACCGGCTCATACATGCGATTGAGGATAAGGGAGCATCTGCGCTGCCCATTTTCTTGAATTATGCAGAAAATAAAGATACTGGATGTATTGGAATCAAAGGAATTATTGACAACTGCCTGCTGTGCGATGAAAAATCTGTGGTTGATTTTGTCATAAACACTATTCCATCTTCAATAACTATCGAAGCGAAACTGCGCTCAGAAGATCCAAATGACAAATTTCTCGAAAGACTCGGCGTGCCTGTTATGCAGTCTCCTGTAATCGTCTATGATGAAGAAAGGTGGAAATCTGACATCTATGGTCTTACAAATGCCGAGATTGCATATGATGTGGCCTTTCCTGAATTTGACGGTCAGATAATCTCAATACCCAATGCCAGCTCGGAGACTGATGAAAGCAATGTGCAGTACTATTCTTCCATAGAATCAAGAGTTGATGATGTAGCGGACATGGCTGTAATGTGGGCCAGGCTTAGAAAAATTCCCAACAATGAAAAGAAAGTCGCTATTATCCTGTACATGTACCCTCCAGCGTCTTCTCATGCCGGGGGAGCCGCAGACCTGGATACTTTTCAGAGCGTCAGAAATATGCTCATCCGCCTGAAAAATGAAGGATATTCTCTAGATTGGATACCTGAAAGCAGCGAAGAACTGGTGGAAAAGATCTTTGCTGGAATAACTAATGATACGGAATGGGTCTCTGATCAGGATATATCTTCAAGAGCTGCAGCAATGATCTCTAAACATGAGTATGAAACGTGGTTCAATGAATTATCTGAAGATCAGAAGAATTTCCTGATCAAAGACTGGGGAAAACCTCCAGGCAGCGTTCTTGTCATCAACAAATCGATTGCTGTGCCTGGAATAATCAACGGAAACGTAATGATCAGTTTCCAGCCCAGCAGAGGCAAGGATATTCAATCGGCATACCACAACCACAACTGCTCAATGCCGCATCAGTATGTTTCATTCTACAAGTGGCTCAGACACTCATTCGGTGCAAATGCCGTCATACATGTTGGAACACACGGCACATTGGAATGGCTTCCGGGCAAGGGAGTTGCCCTGTCTAAAGACTGCTGTCCAGATTATGTGCTCAGCGGACTTCCGAATCTTTATCCGTATGTCATAGGCAATCCCGGGGAAGGAACGCAGGCAAAGAGGAGAAGTTATGCTGTTCTTGTGGACCACATGATTCCTGCTATGGTCAGAGCAGGTTCGTATGATGACATAAGCGAACTGGAATCTGTGCTTCAAACATATATGAAGACAGAATCGATGAAGCAGATGGATCAGCTGGACATAGTAAAGAAAGATTTGTATGATATAATCAAACGCCTCAGCATGTTCAGCGATATCGGTCTGGAAGAGAGCGCTTCGCCAGAGCAGGTTGGTGAGATGGCTGATGAGCTTTATGATTATGTGCTTAACTTCAAAGAAAATATCATAAAGGATGGTCTTCACGTATTCGGAACGGCGCCTTCCGGGGAGCGTCTGTATGAGATGATCTATTCATTAGTACGCTTGAGAAATGGTAATGTGCCGTCACTCCTTGAGTCAATCGCACATGCACGCGGATTGAATTTCAGAGAATTGAAAGCAGACTGTTCTGCATATGATGAAGCATCAGGTCTGTTCAATGGGGATCTAGTCGATGAGATTGAAGAAGAGGCGATGAATCTGATACGTTTACTGTCGTCTGCTGAATTCAATGCGGAAGAATGCAGAAATATTGCAACTTCCAGATATCCGCAGGATAACAGTGATCTTCTTGCAGCAATAGATTTCATATGTCAAGAGCTCCGGCCTAACATTGAAAAAATAACTGAAGAAATGGACAGCTTGATGATCGGATTGAATGGTGAATATGTTCTTCCGGGCCCTTCTGGATGTCCTACAAGGGGAAGAGCGCAGATTCTTCCTACCGGCAGAAACTTTTTCACGGTCGATCCCGAGGCTGTACCCACTCCGGCCAGCTGGGAGTTGGGAAAGAGAATGGCAGAACAGATGATAGAGCGCTATCTGAAGGATAAGGGAGCATACCCCGAAAGCATAGCAATTGTTATCTGGTCTACAGATACGATGAAAACCGGGGGAGATGATGTAGCCTACATTCTTCATCTGATGGGTGTAAAACCGGTATGGGCGGGCTACGGCAATCAGGTAATAGGCTTGGAGGTAGTCCCCTTATCAGAGCTGGGAAGACCGAGAATTGATGTTACAATAAACATGAGCGGACTTTTCCGGGATACATTTCCCAATCTTACCGATCTAATCAACAAGGCGGTACAGATCGTGTCTGAACTGGATGAGGCTGATGAAACAAACTACCTTAAAATGCATTTCAGAAAAGAGTTGATGGATAACATTTCGGCAGGTATGCCGGAGGATGAAGCGAGAAAGCGTTCTATGCTGAGAATCTTCAGCAGTTCTCCGGGACAGTATGGAACCGGAGTAAACGTTCTCATCAGCACTTCAAATTGGAAAGATCGTTCTGACCTGGGAGCATACTATAGAGAGGTAGGCTGCTACGCATACGGCATGGGAATCAATGGAGTTCCTGATCCAGAGACATATAAGAAAAAATTATCCAGGGTTAAAGTGACTGTAAAGAACAGTACAAGCCGTGAATATGACCTATTTGACAATGATGATGTTTTCCAATATCTGGGAGGACTTAATTCTGCAGTTGAGTCAGTCACAGGCTCAATGCCGATGTCTCTCATAGGCTGTTCTGCTGATACGGATGATCCAGTTTTGAGGACTATTCAGGAAGAATCTCGTTATGTATTCAGAAGCAAAGTTCTCAATCCGAAATATGAAAAGGGCCTGAGGGAACACGGTTTCAGGGGGGCATCGGAGATTCTGAAAATGTTTGAGTATGTCTTTGGCTGGGATGCTACTTCAGATATCATTGAAAACTGGATGTATGACGGATTAGCAGAAAACTACCTTCTAGATGATGAAGTCAGAGGATGGATTGAAGAAAGCAATCCTTATGCCGTCCGCGACATGATCGGAGTATTGCTGGAAGCTGCAGACCGCGACATGTGGAAGCCTTCAGAGGCTACGGCTGAAAAGCTGAAGGATCTGTATCTGAAAAATGAAGCCGTTCTGGAAAAGATCACGGATGTTTAGAACGCCTTTCTGCATGGGTTGCAGCCTTGTTATCTGCATACCTAAACTATTAGTATGCTGGATGTATGCTTGAATGGAAGTAAATGCCGATCGGAGAACCTTTAGAGACGATTGAGTTCAGCGTTCTGGGAGAACCCTCACCAGAAGGAAGCACCAGAGCGTTCTATATCAAAAAAATAAACAAAGCTGTTGTAACACACTCTAACCAAAGCAATCTTGAAGCCTGGAGAAACAGAGTGGCTACGGAAGCCCAGAGGGCTCTGGAAGGAAGTTCCTGGATCTCTGACAGCTCTTCTGCATATGCACTTGATGTTGATTTTTATCTCACCAGGCCTCCGTCAGTACAGCCCCATAAGAGGCTGCACCCGATCGTCAAACCAGATCTTGATAAGTTTATCAGGGCGATTAATGACGCTCTTACAGGAATCTTATTCTCCGATGACTGTCAGGTTATTGCTCTCAACATAACTAAGACGTATGATGATGACCTGCGTCCTGGTGCGCACATTAAAGCGTACAGGTATGCCAACACATGTGAAAAGCCTAAGAAAATAAAGAAAGAGGAAGTTAACCAGGGGCCGTTGGACGAATTTGAAGAATTCGAGGATCCCCGTGATTAATCTTATATCTGATTATACGCCAGCGGAATAAGCTCCTGTTGTCAAGTTTCAGGAGTCTTCATAATTTCAACGTATCTTTTTACTATCAACCATGATGCGATGAGGTCAATTTTTCATATCAGGTAGTTTTCAAGCTTGATGTACGCAATGCAGTATTTACCAGAAGTGCGCAGGCTGCCTTGGCACCCAAGGAGTGCACTCACGCACCTCTGACAATTTTTATTGCTGGTTTCATACGGTTTCATCAAATTTACTTGCAACAAACTCAGCTCTAAAAGTTACGGAAGTATCCAGAGGCTTGATGGTTATCTTGGTAAACAACCAATTCTATTAGTTTATTTATTGTAAATATAATATCCAAAAATATATATTTACATGTAACAATTACCCTGTAGATAATGAAATATCAGGCTAGGGAAAATAAATGATTGTGAGTGATTTTATCAATGCTTTAAAAATGCAAGCGATTCCAGATGGTTATTTTTCAGAACGTTTGGTGGCTGCTGTAAAATTTAGTGAAAGTACCACAAAAACTACATTTTTTAAAAATGATGTCGACACTGGTCTGGCTCATGCTGAAGTTTATCGTAATGTATTGAAGCAGCTTTCAGCCTGTGTAGTGTCTTATGCTTTATCACAGGTCCGTGAGTATGATTTTTATAAGTGTGTCTCAGTTCAGAAAACTTGTATTGATAACTGGTTTAACAATCATGGTGCAGAAGTTGGGCAAGCATTCTTACAAGACTATGTGGAATCTGTTTTAGGAACACCGCTTGATTGCTCTGATGATTTTTTGAGAAAATTAACTGATGAAGTATCCGAACCTGGTTTTATACAGAATTTTTTCATCGAATCCGCTGCTTCAAACACCCTTGGCGGAAAAGCACTTTTAGTCCTGCTGAAAAACTTAGACAAAAGCGGTAACTATTTCAATAAGGTTCTTGACGCTTGGAAAAGTCACGAGTTATTCCAGAAAATGTTTTCTGACTATGAATCCTACTCATGGATCGAATCTTCAAAATCTCATTTTTACAATGGTTCTGACATTTTTTCAGAAGTATATGATGCTGTAAAATCCGTTTGCTGTTCTAGAACTGAGGTTGTACGCCAAGAACGGGATGTTGTAGACATAGGGCCTACAGGAGCGCCAAGAGTTGGCAATGTTGATTATGATTATGCTATATTCGGAGATCCAGTTGTTTATTGGATATCCAATGTAGCAAGTTCATATTCATTATCATCTAACCTTAAACCCAATAATGAAATGAAACTGGGCAAACATCAGAGAGACCCTGGTTGCGTACTTGCTGGAACTAAGATACTTATGCAAGATGGCAGCAGTAAACCCATAGAAGCTATTCGCAAGAACGATAAAGTATTGAGTGTAGGTGGGATGCCAGCAGTAGTTTCTGATGAGCTGATCGTAAATCCGCAGGTAAAAGAATTTTATGCAATTAATGATGATGAGCCGTTTTTATCTTTAGAACATGCAATTTTAACTCAACAGGGCTGGAAATGCTTAGATCCTGAAACGGCACAACAGATCAATCCAAATTTTGAAGTATCTCTATTAAAAATAGGTGACATCGTCTGTAAACTAAAGGAAAGAGATCCAGATACTGGAGAACTAATTTATGAAAATGTAGCAGTAAAGAAGATAAATACAATCTCTAAAGAATATGTCATGTCTTATGATCTGCACTTCACAGATGGTTATAAGTCATATCATGCTAATGATTACTGTTGTCTGTTAAATTATCCTGACATTACTTCCAATACAATACGTAAAAATGTCCGCTCACTTTTCAATCAATACGATTGTGATGAACTAGATATGCTTAAAGTTAAGCTGGATGACATGGGGCCAACATTAGAACAGATGTTTGGAAAAAGTTCTGTAGATTATGTTAAACGTAAGTTAGAAACTCCTTACGTTGAAGTGGAGAAAGCTCAAAATAGATATCTGACTTCTGATATGGTTCAAAAGAATTTTCTTTTTGATCAAGTCATTTTCACAGATGGAAAAGATGCGTTTACACATCTCCACATTATTCAGGGAAACGTTTTGGTGCATGACCAAACTTGTTCCGAATATGCAGATGTTACTGTTCCTCTAATGGATAGTGAAGGTTTCTATTTTGAACATGAGCATTACAAAGTATATCTAAAACTTCTTTTTAATGGTTTGATGGCCAAAGGAATAATCCATGATGGAAAAAGCTTCAGAACTTTTTATGCCCTGGGCAAATCAACCTTTTCCGTCAGGCTGTTCGTAGATGATCATTGGCTTGATTTTGCCAATCTAAAACTCTGGTTTGAAAAAAATAAAACAGGCAGTTATGTGCCAACAGCAGCATTATACATGGTGTTAGATGGTAATGAAGAACGCATAAGTGAACGATGCATCTTTCAAACAATACTGATCGACAAAAAACCAATATTTAATGCAACTCTTTATATAAATTCTGACATTGCAGAACTCTGCAGAGATGAAGGTATATTTTGTGTCGATGATCTCAGCATTAACTTCAGCTATAATTATAAGACATTGTCCGGCACTGGTTATATTCGGACAGCAGAGAAAGATATGGATTATAAGCTGCAAGGTGAATTTTTACAGTATGATCTCCTGAATAAAGAAGAAGATCAACTGCAATCCTGGCTATTTACAAAAAAACCAATTGCATATCAGCTTCATCGGGGAATCAGTGCAGCCACTGAGAATAGTATTTCGTGTTTGCGCAGCAATCTTGCCTTGAGTGTAGAAGATTTATTCTGCATTGCACCACCTGAAAGTATGGAAAAGGTCTACGATCTCAATTTCACCAAGATTAAAAATATGATGCTTTATGCCATTCCCCAGAATTGGCTGGGTATGATGTGTGCTCTAAGACCCAGTGTCGGAGAATACGGTGATCTTACCAATGCAGAAGTGGAAATGATCACCAGTGATGCTGGTATGCGTGAATATCTGACAAATAACTTTGGAAAGGGATTTATCACAACTTCATTATTTCATTCAACTGAGCCTAAGATTCATAATAAATTCGATCAAACGACCACTGCGACTAAGCTTGATTATTATTGGAAAGGAGTAGATAATGACAAATGTTTTTCTAAAAATCAATACTATAATCGAATATCCAATACTGTCCATCTGCACAGTTACATGACGTTTGTTCCTGATTTAAAAAAGTACAAAGACGATAATGCAGAATCTTGGGCAAAGCAACTATATGACTACATTCTTTCACCGCAGATCCTTCAGATGCTGGCTATTGAAACACAATCAACTGATAAAAATAAGCTGCGTCACATTGTGACTATGTTGGATATATTAGATAATAGACAAAATGTAGAGATCGATCAAGATAGTAAAAAGGTGAAGGTAAGTTATGCAAATTCGGTATACATTAAAGTCCTTACCTATAACTTGAATTTTTGTTCAACGAATGTCAAAAAACTTCCCGAAGGCTCCTCTGTAGATGAGATACGCCAGTTTGTTGAAGCCATCTTTAGAAATTATTATCTGGCATTGATAAACGGAACTCCATTTCTGGGTAAAAATATACCAGAGGATATCCAACGGAAGCTGAAAGAAGATCTTGTTCAGTATATGAAAGATCAGAAAGAGTATTCCGTTGAAACATTTATCGTTTCAATTACTACCTTTTTAGATGATTTTGCTAATTTAATCAATGACTGTACTGGATTAAACTTTCAAAGACTTAGGAATTTTTCAAGCAGGCATCCCACAATCTGCGGATTACTGTCTCTTGCTGTAATCTCTACAATGCTCATATCTATGATCGCTTCCATCTATTTTCTTATAAATAATACAGGTAAATTGGACATAGTATCCTTGTTTGAAGTTATTGTAGGATCTGCAGCGGGAATTACAGGTGCGCTCTCCACATTCGCAGTTTATAGAGCAGGGAAAGCCATATTTAATCTAGAAACTAAGTTTCAAGAAGTCCTTCAGGCTATGCGGCAACTTAACCATGCGGTGGAAGATGTTGATATCATCGCAATAGGTGCAAAAGAAGCCGGCAGCACAGAACGGTATCTTGTACGCTTAGGAGAAAGTCTTGGTAGAGAATTAACAGCTAATGAAACTGGGTTTGTAAAAATCGCTGTTAGATGGTCTAAAATTGTAAAAGTTGCTTCAGTAATGGCTAAATTAGTATCTGTTGTTGTGATGGGTGCTGCATTAGGATTCTGTATCTATCAGACAATACTTGATTTCAATAGTGGTCAGTCGACCGTCATAAAAGTGTTTGAAATAATTGATGTCGTTTGTACAGGCTTAGGATTCTTTGCGGAGATCGGCTCAGGAATTGCTGGATTGGCAGGTAGTGCTCTAGTTTCTTCTGCCTTTTCTGTATTTGGAATTGCTCTTATGGCTGTTGGAATAATCATCTCTCTGGTGCTTGCTTTCTTACCACGCAAACAGGAACCTACGCCAGCAGAAAAATTTGTAGATGATCATGCTTTAACTTTCGTAAATAACCTGCCAATGCCCAGCAATAAGTGGATAAAAATGAAAGCGAATCAAGAGCATTACCTCAATGGTGGAAAAATGTGCAAGTGTGTTTCCATCTAAAACTATCCTTTTATCAGGTCTGTGAGCATTGATGTTTGGACTACTGACATTCCTAGTCTGGACACCAATGCTCAAAACATTTCAAACTTCTTATTTATCATATAGATATGATGAGTTTTGATTAAAATTTAGATTGTTTCATTAAGAAAGCTGATCTCTTGTCTGCTTGCAGCTTAATCATTCATTGTTTAGTTTTAGGTTTTTTAGTCTGAGCTGCATAAACGTCATAGTCGCGTTTAGACTTGTCACGATCTTCCATTTTATCAAGATGTGATCTGACAAGGTACATTATAAACTCACTCCGTCCTGAGAACAGTCCTTCTTTTACTGCGCGGTCAATCTCAGGCAACATTTCAGTAGGAAAAGTCAATTTGACTGGCGTCTTTGGAGGTGCTCTTTTTGGCATGCATATTGGTGTATGGTTGGCTATACTATATTTTATGATGCATCAAATTTAGAACTTATAGATAGTACTAAAATAGAGACCTACATTCATGTTTATGAAACCTGAAGATGAATTTGAGATCATCACATACGTAGATGAAAAAACGCTGAAGAAGCTGGAGAAACTTGCAGAAAAAGAAGGCTTTCAGTCAGCAGATGAATGTGCTGATTATATATTCCATAAACAGACGTTTGTCTTATGTTGTAATGATCCAGATTGTAGAAAAGACCTGATTGAAAAAGTGTTTGCAAAAAGCAGACTCAGCAGAACAGATCTTGCAGTATACTCAAGGTATCAGACAGGACAAAGCATTAAGGATATAGCTGAAGAATTGGGTCTCAGCGAGAAAGAAGTCAAAGACTGCATAGGATACGCAAGACTGCAGTTTCCATCCGAAACAAGGAGACCATTTCCATAATTAGATTATTTTTGGATTATGCTAGGCAATTTGATCTGGCAGTTTACATAATCCAAAATAATCTTTCTTCTTAATATATGACTGTAAAAAAAGAAAATAGATTAAAACCCCTTATCACAGGGGCTTCTGTAAAAGTTTAAGGTACTAATCTCACTCTGTCTCTGGGGAAGAGGATTGCTTCTCTTACGTTTGGTAATGAAAGCATTTTCTGCACCAGACGTTCCACACCGATACCCCATCCTCCATGAGGGGGCATTCCATACTTGAAAGCGTCAAGATAGAAGTTGAAATCGTCAGGATTCAGACCTTTCTTGCTTATTCTGTCAACCAGCACATTGTATCTGTGTTCTCTCTGTCCTCCAGAAGAGATTTCCTGTCCTTTGTAATCCAAGTCGAAAGAGTATGAGTAGGGAGTGCCTTCTTTTTCCATGATGTAGAATGGCTTTGCTTCTTCAGGATATTCTACGATCCAGTACATCTCGTAACCTTTTTCTTCCATTACTGAACCGAGAATCTTCTCTCCTTCTGTACCCAGATCATCACCTAATGAAATCTCCATTCCTTCTTTGGTTACGATCTCCACTGCATCTTTGTATTCTATGATTGGATATGGAGCTTTAGGAACCTTTACCTCAGTGCCAAGAATCTCCAGCTGGGCTGATGAAGTTTCTGCAACGCCTTTGATTACATGCTGTATGCAGCCTTCCAGCATCTGCAGGACATCATTCATGGAATCGATGTAAGCCATTTCTCCGTCAAATGATATGAATTCCGAGACATGTCTTACTGTGTCTGAGGGTTCTGCTCTGAATGCAGGTCCGATTTCAAACACGCGGTCTAAACCTGTGGACATGATCATCTGCTTATACAGCTGCGGCGACTGTGCAAGGTATGCAGGCTTGCCGAAGTAATCAAGTTTGAACAGTGTAGCTCCGCCTTCTGCGCCAGAAGCTACAATTTTAGGACTGAATACTTCTACAAAATCTTCGCCTAACAAATATTCGTCAATGAGCCTGAGTACTTTTGATTTGATTTCAAAAACTGCTCTGGCTTCAGGTTTTCTAAGATCCATGAAACGGTGGTCGTAACGGGTATCCATTTCTGCGTTTACCTTATCGACAACTCCTAGAGGCAACGGGGAAGCTGCGCTGCTGAGGACAGTAATGCTTTCAGGAATTACCTCTGCTCCTCCTTTAGCCTGATTGGAAGCTTTGGCTGTTCCGCATACTTCAACTACAGATTCTCTGGATAATGACGTTAATACATCCATTATCTCTGGTGCTACTTTTTTCTTAGGAGCTGTTACCTGAACAGTGCCGTATCTATCTCTCAGAATAAGGAATGAAATTCCACCCAGATTTCTGATTTCCTGAGCCCAGCCTTTCACCTTTACCTGCTTTTCAGCATCTTCTGGTGAAAGAGTCTTGGAATTTCTTGTGATAAGATCCAATGCCATGTATTGCTGGAAGTTACTAAGAATTATAAAGCTTCCGTGATGCCTCAAGTTAAGCCGGAGACTATCCAATTTAAAAATCTGCTTTAAATGGCCTTAGAGAGCCTTTACGCAAAATAACCGATCTAGGTGCGATTCTAACCGATCTAGGTGCGATTCTATATCATATGTCACTGTATTCTAGATTGTTAACATACCCTCAGGTTGTCTTATTTTTAAAATAAGATCATACAAACTGTGAAATTATGCTGAGGGAAGAACGGATAGGTCTAGTAAATAACATTCAAAAATGCAAGAGTATCCCAAAACAACACAGGTGAAAACATCTTCTAAAAGATGTCCAACTCATTTATATGAGACTCTGTCTTGTTTTTCTAATCAATATTGATGGAATTATTGTTTTTAGTTTGGACAAATCACAAAATTTCAACATCGCCAGTATATGATTCTGTAGGATATTCTATAAAATGTTCTAGGGTGATATGCTAGTATGATTTTGGTGTTGATTTACATCGTATTTCCGAGTTTGACATCTTTTTACTTCCGAGTTTGACAATGATCTCCCTCATATCTACTCATTTTAAATGTAAAAAGTAAGCAACTTTGGCGGTTTCAACAATCATACACATCTTGATAGATTCTCATACTTCGATTTTGTTCGTAATGTCAGTTATAAAACAAAGGCTTATGATGAGACTTTATCATTAATTCTCAGATGTATCTGAAGAATATCTTTCAACACATGACTATTAGTAAATCACAAGTAATGTAACTTCTGACTTGCCGCATTGTTATTTGAATTACCTTGGGACAATCTGCCATGAAGTTCAATAAGTCAGAAGTTATAAAGGAGAGACAAGATGGGGAAAAAGCTATCAGAAATGACTCTTGAAGAATTATGGACACTGTTTCCAATCAGATTGACGGAGCACAATGCTGAATGGAAAGATCAGTATGCGGAAATGGCTATATTTTTGGAGAATAAACTGTCATCTTGCAAGGTCATTCGCATTAGTCATATCGGTAGTACAGCAATAAATGGCATTTTGGCAAAGCCTATTGTTGATATTCTTGTTGAAATCGCTACCGATGAAGATATTAGAGCTGTTGCTGAAATCATTACGAGTAGCGGATTTATCAAAATGTCAGAGTCAAAAGGGAGGATTTCCTTTAACTATGGATATACAGAAAGCGGATTTGCCGAAAAAGTTTACCATTTGCATCTTCGATATGTGGGTGATAATGAAGAACTGTATTTTCGTGACTATCTAATTGATAATCCTGAGATCGCAAAAGAATACCAACAGTTAAAACTCAATTTATGGCACCAGTACGAACATAATAGGGATGCATATACCGAAGCAAAAACGGAATTCATAAAAAAACATACAATGGATGCAAGAAAACAATATGAGAAGCGTTATTGACAATTCCCGTTTGATGAACTGTTTAAGCGCGCCTTAGATAAAAACTGAATGGCTGTTATGCCCCGTCTGCGGCAACAAAACGAGGTTGAGAGTTCGAGAGGACACGGAGCTAAAAAAAACTCCAGCTATTCTGCCCCAAGTGAAAGCAGGAGCGTTTGATCAACGTACAACAACTGAATACATCTGATATCACAGATCTAGACGCCTGAGACGCAGAGTTGATAACCATTACAAAAACGCGGTTGTCGGCTCGTTTTTCATATCGCAATCAAAGCCGCCTACTCTTTTGAAAGAACGATTTACGGGAGCGTGATAAAATTACGCCTTTGTGAGAGCGGCGGCACAAGGAGAGTGCTGCCATGTTTTTCTGTAAACGACATGTAGTGGCAAGTATCGGCGTATCAAAAAGATTTTTGCGCTTTGACGGGATAGCCATGCACACCACATATAACAATCACTCAAGTCTGCTTATTATTTTATAGCAGATTCATTCTCAGCACTTGGAAGTGGAAAGATGAGGAGAATACCGGCAACATTGCTTGCAATCTTAACAGGCATATTCATTCTGGCTGCTGCAGGTACAGCATACCTCTACTCACTTTCAGAAGATCCTCTTTTCCTGATTGAGATTGTTCTCATCTTTCTTCTATATCTGATGGCGTGCAGATTTTCCAGTTACAATCTCGAATGGTCTGAGATCATTTCTGCAAGAAAATTTGCGTACTGGCTCATCATGTCGGTTTTCTTTATCGCCATCGCAGTCTGCATTGGAGTATTGATGGCAGTTGCTCCAGCGGGTATAATGCTCATTATCTGTATTGAAATATTCTTCATTCTGGCAGCACTGCGCATCTTCTTTCTCAGAGTTGGTATGATGACAGTTTACTGACGCTGTTTTTAGCAGAATATAGAAAAGGATACTGCCGCTGGGGCAGTTCAGAGATCATAGCGTTTTGGCGAATTCTCATACATGTCAGCGATCTGGGCATGAGCATCAGCCAGATAGAACACTGCCAAAGCAGGGTTGTCAGCGGTTTTGTAGTACTCTTTAACCAATGGTACAGACAGGCAGATTTTCTTAGCTTCCATGTTTTCTTCAAAAACTGCTTTGCCGCTCAGGCGCATCCAGGAATTCTCAGAACCCGGTCCGGCAAACTCTATCCAGGGATTATACTGCATGTCCATGTATGCTTCATGCTGGTTGTCAGTGCAGAACCATAATTTTTCATCAATCTCTCCGACAAATGTAAAAGGGCGGCATTTTGCTTTATTGTCGCTGCCGACTGTAGCAAGGTACTGTATCGGACTGTCCTGTAAAAATTTTACAACATCATTCATGGGTAAACCTCTGAGTCTGCATGATACAGACACAGAGATTCACGTGCCTCCTTGCACTATTTATACAATACCAGATGAAATTTTAAAAGGTTTAGAGATCCACAGGTATCTGAATTTCAGTCAGATACTCGCTTACACTCTCCTTGTTCCAGCAGCCGTCTATATAGCATTCCCGGGGAGGTTCAGACATTGCATATCCGTTTTCTTTCAGATACTGAAATGCAAATGCATAGGCAAATTTGAGACCTTCATAACTGCCTTTGTGGAGAACGCAGACAGCTTTGGTTTTTTCAATCTTTTTGAATTTTATGGATTTTGTCTCGTTGCCGAATGCTTTTACGGCTTCGTAGTACTCCAGCAGGATATTCCCATCTCCACCGAAACCATTGGGATATGTTATGAAGTTGTATGCGGAATCATCACACTCCATGTCTGGGTTCGCCGCAAGGCATTCGTCAGCAGCGGAATGTATGAATTCCACCAGAGAGTCCCAATCTGCGATAACACCGCTTTTACAGTACATGATGTATTCCGGTATCTCTTTAATCACTGCATTATAATTCATAGGGCAAAGAGTCCTGTCTTTACATATATAGTTCATCAGGGGGTAGGTGAAAGTACCTAACGCTATGCACTTCACAGGCTGCACTGCAGTCTTTAAAGCAAGGCCGCTTCAGTAAATGTCTGCCAGAATGCAGAATCTTTAATCAAAAACCAACATTGAAAATGTTTTTCTGTCGGAATACCCCGACAAAAGGCCCCTGCAACCGGGTTACAGGGATTTGATATCACTCTTTTTTGTCGCCGCCACAGCCGCAGCCGCACTCAGAAGGCTTTTCTTCTTCTTTTTTCTCTTCGCCGCAGCAGTCACAGGATTCCTTCTTATCGTCTTTTTTCTTACTGAACCAATTTTTTATGGACATACTATTCCTCCATTTTAATAGTGCAATAATTTGTTTAGATATACAACTTTCTCCTATCTATTATGGTCCAGAGGTCCTGCCAGCATCTGCTTTGACAAAATCTGCATGTACTTCTCTGTTTTAAACAAAAATACTGCCGATCAGGAGAGTGAAAAACCCGTCCTCATTTATCTCAGTCCTGGCAGCCGCCGGAGCCTTCCGCAAAGTCTATCTGCTTAAAGGTGCCAAATAGCGTTACATGGTCAAAGTAGAGATTGATCTAGAAGGATGCATTCAGTGCGGAAGGTGTTACGATGAAGCTTGTTCCGACATCTTTATTCAGACAGATGACGGTACATCCAATATCTCGGAGAAATACCGTACTTCCGGGCCTGAAGCAGGAGAAGTTCCGGAAAATATGTTCGATTGCGCCGCCAAAGCGGCAGAAGAATGCCCCGTTGACGTAATTTCTATTCAGAAGTAAGCGGGGCTGACACGGAAGACCCTCTCTCGTGGGGATGGGGGTGCTCTTTCCGTGTAATTATTTATAACACTTGAAATATTGCACATGAAGATTTAAGACCAATTGGGGATTACAAATGTCAGACAGAGTCACAGTATCAGTTATTAAAGCGGATGTTGGATCGGTAGGAGGACACGCCCGTCCTCATCCATTGATGATGCAGAAATGCGTCGAGCGCCTGAAAGACGGTGTCAGAGCCGGAACCGTGGACGATTTTTATGTTACCAGAGTCGGTGACGACATAAATCTTTATTTGACACACACCAGGGGAGAGAACAACAAAGATGTTCATGGTCTCTGCTGGGATGCCTTTATGGATGCTACCAAGGTAGCTAAAGAGATGAAGCTGTATGCTGCCGGTCAGGATCTGCTTACAGATGCCTTTTCAGGCAACATAAGGGGTGCCGGTCCAGGCGCTGCTGAGATGGAATTCAAAGAGAGAGGCGCAGAACCGATCGTATTCTTTATGGCCGACAAAACTGAGCCTTCTTCCTACTCATTCCCGCTCTGCAAAGTTTTCATGGATCCATTTACCACCACAGGTCTGGTAATTGATCCCCGCGCCCACGAGGGCTTTAAGTTTGAAATTGTGGATGTAATAGACTCCAAGAAAGTCATCATGTCCACTCCTGAAGAGACATATGATATCCTTACTCTCCTGGGAGATACCACAAGGTACGCCATCAAGAGGATCTGGAGCAAATCTGACGATATCGGCATCGGTGCAGTCGTCTCTACAGAAAAACTCAACATTTCTGCAGGCAAATACGTAGGAAAAGATGACCCCGTTTGTATCTGCCGTGCCCAGTCTGGTCTGCCGGCAGTAGGGGAGCACCTGCAGCCTTACATGTTCCCTGCTCTCGTTGCAGGATGGATGCGCGGTTCTCACTACGGTGCATGGTATCCATGCTCAGTTGCTGATTCCGACCCTGTCTTCTTTGACGGTCCCCCGCGAATCTGCGCTGTAGGTATGCACGTCAGCAACGGTAAGTTCCAGGGTCTGGAAGATCCAAACTCTCCTGTAGGCGTCCACGAACCTCTGGATTATTTCGCAGGCAGCTGCTGGGATGAAGCCCGCCGTTCTGCTGTGAAAGCTTCAATGTATATGCGCAGACACGGTCCATTCATGCCTGCCGTTCTGGGACCAGAAGAGATGGAATACACCACCCGCCCGGCTGTACTGAGCAAACTTAAGGAAAGGATGGAAAAGCTTGAGTGAACTTAAGACTCCGGCAGTAATCGTCAACTTCAAAGCATATTCAGAGGTAGAGGGCGGAAAGGCCCTCAAACTCGCTGAATCCTGCCTTGAAGTATCGGAAGAATCAGGCATCAAAATCTCGATATGCCCGCCGATGCCGGAACTCTCCCTGATTGCTTCTGCCATTTCCATTCCTGTGCTGTCGCAGCATGTGGATGCTAAAAAACCAGGATCTGCTACCGGCTGGGTTACCCCGCAGATGGTAGCGGCTTCAGGAGCTGTGGGAAGTCTGCTGAATCATTCTGAACACAGAATGATGCTTGCAGATATTGCTGCTGCAGTCGAGTCCTGCCGATCTTTAGATCTTGTCACAGTTGTTTGTACTGACACTGCGGTAACTTCAGCTGCTGCCGCGTCCTTATCGCCTGATTTTATTGCCGTAGAGCCTCCGGAGCTTATCGGCGGTGACGTTTCTGTCACTGATGCAAGACCGGAAGTTGTTTCGGAAGCAGTCAGCGCTGTCAGGAATATCAACAGCAGCGTCAAGGTTCTCTGCGGTGCAGGCGTAAAAACAGGAAAAGACGTTTCAAAGGCTATTGAACTCGGAGCTGCAGGTGTTCTGCTAGCTTCTGGTGTTGTCAAAGCTGCAAATCCCAAAGAAATACTGCGCGATCTGGTGCAGTACCTTTAATTTCTTCATTTTTTTAATGTTGTTTTCAGGCTGTCGTATTCGGCTGCCGCATTTTTGATGTAATGATTATTTTGGAAAATTAGTGCTAGATTTTTTGATTTTAGTGTTTGTCTCAATCAGAGCTCATCATTCTCGATGAACAATAATTTCTCTGTTTTTTAGTCAAATGAATAATGAGCATTAAAGCAAAATAGTTTGATTTTTTGATTGATTTTACGAGTGTGTAGTGAAATTGCAGTCTCGAGAAATTGCGCGAGAATGTGATGTATATGTTTCTGAGCGTGCCTGCAAAGCTCAATGTGTAGATGAAAGGCATAGTGCTTACAACGGAAAGGACTGGGATGACGAGTTAATTAAAGAACTTACAGGCAAGAAAGGATTAGTCTCGCTTTTAGAATTTACAAACGATAACGGCAGGATAAAAATAACGAGAAATAAGCAGTTAGTCGATGAATATATCAAAAGACATGGAATAGCGATACTGCTGACAACAAGCAATGATTCCTGGGATGTGGTTCTTTCAAGATATCGTCACAGAAATGATGCAGAAGAAGAGTTCAGAATGCTCAAGTCATCAATGGAAGGCGGCATAAAACATCTCTCTTCAAGAGAATCAGTCGAAGGCATGCTCTACATCGAATTCATCGCTTTGATTTTAAGAACTATTTTATTAAACAAAATGAGAGAAGAAAACATGCTGCAGAACATCTGGATTCCTGACGTCATCAATGAAATGAGTAAGCTGAAAATAGGAAATATAGGAAACATCTGGAGACTTAACGAGCTGACGAAGAAGGAGAAAGAGCTGCTTAAGAAGCTCTCGGTCAAGCAGCCCGACAGCTCGTGCTACGAGCTGTGGTGATCTCAGCATCACTTTCAAACCATGTTATTAACTGATGCGGAGGTTGCGTTAAATATTCAACTGGCAACACGCCATCCCTGCGCACAATGTCTGCATATTGTAAATAACATTAACTATCGATTTTAAGGCGAAAGGTGTCAATTTCCTGAAAGCGGTTCTGTTCTTGTATCTCGTTGTAAATATCTAGCTCCCCACTCAAATCTTCGATTGTTATTACTAAGGCATATGGAATATCGGCTACTTTATCGTCCCAACGTGAAAAGAGTTCCAACCAGACTTGCCAATCACCAGCATTAAACTTAGAAAACACTTTACTAAATTGATTACAGACATCCCATTTTCTGCGACCTTCTTTATGAGGTTGTTCAACTGGGGTCAATTTTCCATGTTTGCCGATTTTTTTCAGTGAAGCGCCCACATACGCTCCGAGATACTCGCTACCCTTGGTTCGATCAACTGGTGGTTGTGAAATGCAGGTGACAGTAACTCTTGCAGTATTCTTGCCATATTTCGATGCCAAAATTTTTGGCATATATATTTTCACACGTTCCTTAGTAAGACGATTAAGCGTGCCTGTCCTTACAAATGTCACTCTCGATGGTGACGAAAATTTACTACTTGCGACTGAAGAAATTCCACGGCCATATAGTCGATGAATGAAATTTAAGTCATCATCCTGCGGTTTAGCTACCTGTATTGGAGGTTGTGCGTATTGATATAATAGTGTTTTTGCTAATAAAATATTTGAATCAGGCACGATCGTTTGAATCTCAGCCAAATCCCCAGCAACAATCGGAGCAGCAAAGCTTGTTCCCACATCTGGTGTGATTGTTCCATCGGGAGTCATCACTAGAGCATAAGGATCACATGGCACATGTGCACCATTCTCATCGACAACAATTGTTCCGCTGTATGCACACACATCTGGTCGTAGGGAGCCAGTAAAACCAGGACCACATCTGCTGTACGGTGCGACAGTATCTTTGCCAGAAATGCTACCCTGATGATCTTCGCCGACAAGAGCTCCCACCACAATGCTCAACATAGAATCTGCTGGTGCAGCGATTTTTGAATCATCATCGTCAAGAATTTTATCTAATGATGTATTAGTTCTCCAAAGGTAATGATTGCCAGCCGAAACAACGAACTGCACTCCCCGTTTAAGTTGTAAAACATCTAATTCAAAGCCAAGGATACTCATTTCATTTCCATCAATGGGGCTAGATGAATTAGCCGATAAATTGAAAATTTTTGTTACATCTGCATACTTATCAACTGCGGCTTGAATGCGTTGGATCATAATATTTTCTGGAACATTGCCATCAAGGATATTGCAGTCTATAATTCTTGTTCGTGGTGTAAGAATCTGTGAAGTTGTTAATTGCTTCCCCAAATGTGCAAAAGCTACTTTACTGGCCACGCGCGTACCATGCTCGCAGTTACCACCTGATGAATCAGGCGCTTTCCAATGTTCAACGATCAATTGATCATATTGTTTGTTAAATTTCACACCAGAAT
>ENA-OROK01001086-OROK01001086.1-human-gut-metagenome-genome-assembly--contig:-NODE-1086-length-28203-cov-16.888589_pt1 | contig 28203 bp, 20 predicted proteins | sample MGYA00242127_ERZ509046 | MGnify/ENA primary metagenome ERZ509046 (study PRJEB26280, sample SAMEA2338728) | human gut metagenome | biome: human gut; feature: human-associated habitat; material: faeces... | reverse complement strand
GCCGTCAAGCTAAACCGTCTTTTGCTTCAATGTTTTCTTAAGTCACCGCCCCATTCGGGGCGGTTTTTATCGGATATGTATACGGCTCAGTCGCCCTCCCGCATGCGGTAGCCCACACCCACCTCGGTGAAGATGTACTGTGGGTTGCCGGGGGTCGGCTCGATCTTGCGGCGGATGTTGGCCATGTTCACCCGGAGGATCTGGTTGTCCGTCTTGGCCTTGGGGCCCCACAGCTCCCGGATGATGAAGTCGTAGGTCAGCACCTTGCCGGCGTACTTGCCCAGCAGAGCCACAATCTTATACTCGTTGACGGTGAGCCCGGCGTTCTGGCCGTTCATCAGCACCTGATGCTTGTCGTAGTCGATGGTCAGGTCGCCGGTGACGAACTTGCCGGACTGGGCGATCTGCGTGTTGGACAGGGTGGTGCGGGTGTGGCGGATGGCCGTGCGGATGCGGGCCAGCAGCTCGGAGGTGCCGAAGGGCTTCACCAGATAATCGTCGGCGCCGTAGTCCAGCGCCTCCACCTTGTCGTGCTCATGGTTGCGGGCGGAGACCACCACCACCGGCAGGTTCGACCACTTGCGGACAGACTTCAGCACCTCCATGCCGTCCATGTCCGGCAGGCCCAGATCCAGCACGATCAGATCCGGGCAGTGGGAGGCGATCATGGTCAGTGCCTCCTCCCCGCTGCGGACGATAATGGTATCGTACCCGTTGGCCGTGAGGATCATGGAGATAAAGTTGCTGATGGACTGCTCATCCTCCACGATCAGTACCTTGTCTTTAATCTTCATAGTCGTCTCCTTTCATGGGCAGCGTCACGGTGAAGCACGCGCCGCCGTCTTTTTTATTCTCTCCCCGGATCGTCCCGCCGTGGGCGTGCACCACCGTGCGGCACACAGACAGGCCGATGCCCATGCTGCGCTTACCGTCGCTGGTGCGGTCGCTGCGGGCCGCCCCGTCAAATAGCTTGCCCAGAAGGTGCAGGGGAATGCCCTTGCCGTTGTCGGCCACGGTGAACACGGCATTGTCCCCCTGCTGCGTCAGCGTGATGTCGATGCGGCTGGTGCCGCCGTGGATCACAGCGTTTTCCATGAGGTTCACCAGCACCTGCTCGATAAGCAGCGGATCCATGGGCACCAGCATCAGCTCGTCCGGTACGGAGACGTACACGTCCACGTCCGGGTAGTGCTTGTGGGTCTTGGCCACAGCGCTGCCGATGACCTCCTCCGCCGCCTCCGGCGCCTTCTTCACACGGGCCTCCTCGGAGTTGTTGATGCGTGTGATGGACAGCAGGTTCTCCACGATGCGGATGAGCCACTGGGCGTCCTCGTTGGTGGAGCGCAGCAGCTGGAGCCGCTGCTCCTGCGTCAGCTCCACATCCTGCTCCAGCAGGACGTTGGTGGCGCCCACAATGCCAGTCAGCGGCGTGCGGATGTCGTGGGACACGGCCCGCAGCAGATCGGCGTACATCTTCTCCTTCTCCGCCTCCCGGCGGACGGCCTCCGTCTGCTTGGCGCGGCTGGTGACGGCCGCCGTCAGCACGGAAATGGTCATCATGACCAGAAACGTCAGCGGGAAGCCGGTAAGGGTGAAGCTAATGTGCCAGTAGGGATAGGTGAAGATGTAGTCCACACTGAACACCCCGGCCACGGCGGTGATGATGCCCAGCACATAACCGTTCGTCCAGTAGGCCGTCAGGAACACATCCAGCAGGAAGATCACCGCCACATAGGTGGTGTCCTGGTGCAGGTCGATGTTCCGCAGGAACAGGCACAGCATCACCGCCGCCAGATACAAGCCGAAGGCGATGGCCAGATCCCGGCCGGAGCATGTCAGGCCCATGCCGGCAAAGATCCGCTCCCGCTTGCTCTGGCTGCGGAGCTTGGCCAGATAGCCTTTCCCGTCCACGGCGCCGCCCCCTTTCTTTATATGTCTGGCGCTATTGTAGCACATCCGGGCGCTAAGAAATTGTTAAATCCGTGTTAAGTTTTTCCGTTTCCCCTGTCGACTTGACAAGCCGCGCGTCGATTGCTATTTTATAATGTTGTATGCATACTGTGGCGGCGTCTGCCGCCCTTTGGAAAAGAGGTTTTTACGATGTATGATGCCGTGATTGTAGGCGGCGGCGCGGTGGGCTGCGCCGTGGCCCGCTGGCTCAGCCGCTACCGCCTGCGCATCTGTCTTGCGGAGCGGGGCGAGGACGTGTGCGTGGGCACCAGCAAGGCCAACTCCGCCATCTGCCACGCCGGGTTCGACGCGCCCATCGGCTCTGCCAAGGCCCGGTTCAACGTGGCCGGCTCCCGGATGATGGAGGCGCTGTCCCTGGAGCTGGACTTCCCCTACCGCCGGTGCGGCGCGCTGGTGCTGTGCTTCGACGAAGCGGACATCCCCCGTCTGGAGGAGCTGAAGCGGCGCGGTGAGCGGAACGGCGTGGAGGGCCTGACCGTGCTGGATCGGGCGTCCCTGCGCCGTCAGGAGCCCCGGGTGTCGCCGGAGGCCGCCGCCGCGCTGTACGCCCCCACCAGCGCCATTATCTGCCCCTTCGGCATGACCATCGCACTGGCGGAGAACGCCGCCGCCAACGGCTGTGAGTTCCGCTTCGACACGGAGGTACGGCGCATCCGCCGGGAGGGCGGCCATTTCCTGCTGGAGACGAACCGCGGCACACTGGAGAGCCGGGTGGTCATCGCCGCCGCCGGCGTCCACGGAGATGTGCTCCATAACCAGCTGTGCCGGACGAAGCTGACCATCGTGCCCCGCCGCGGCGAGTACTGCCTGCTGGACCGGCGGGACGGTGAGCTGGTGCAGCACACCATCTTCCAGCTGCCCTCCGCCATGGGCAAGGGCGTGCTGGTGTCCCCCACCGTCCACGGCAACCTGCTGGTGGGCCCCACGGCGGTGGATCAGGAGGAAAAGGACTGCACCGCCACCACGGCGGCGGGTCTGCGCCGTGTGGCGGAGACGGCGGCCCGCAGCGTACCGAGCCTGCCCATGCGGGACGTTATCACCAGCTTCGCGGGTCTTCGCGCCCACCTGACCGGCGGGGACGACGACTTCATCGTGGGCGAGAGCGCCGACGGCTTTTTCGAGGCCGTGGGCATTGAGTCGCCGGGCCTGTCCTCCGCCCCCGCCATCGGCCGGTATCTGGCGGAGCTGGCGGCGGCAAAGCTGGACGCGGCGGAAAAGGACGACTTCATCCCGGAGCGGCGGGACATCCCCCGCCCCCGGGAGATGGACCTTGCGGCGCGGCAGGCGCTGATAGAAAAAGATCCCGCCTACGCCACGGTGGTCTGCCGGTGCGAGCAGATCACGGAGGGCGAGATACGGGAGGCCATCCGCCGGGGCGCCCGGTCGCTGGATGGTGTGAAGCGGCGGGTACGGGCCGGTATGGGCCGGTGTCAGGGCGGGTTCTGTACGCCCCGTGTGCTGGAGCTGCTCCACCAGGAGCTGGGCGTGCCCATGCCCGAGCTGACCAAGGGCGGCGGCGAAAGCCGTCTGCTGGCGGGCCGCACCAAGGAGGTGCTCTCATGAAAACAGTACAGCTGGCCATCGTGGGCGGCGGCCCCGCCGGACTGGCCGCGGCAGCAGCCGCCTATGACGCAGGGCTGCGGGATATCCTCATTTTAGAGCGCAGCGGCGAGCTGGGCGGCATCCTGAACCAGTGCATCCACGCGGGCTTCGGCCTCCACACCTTCCATCAGGAGCTGACCGGCCCGGAGTACGCCCAGCGCTATATCGACGCCGTGCGGGAGCGGAGCATCCCTGCGTGGACGGACTGCATGGTGCTGGACATCTCGCCGGAGAAGGTGCTGACCGTCACGGGACGCACCGTGGGCCTGCGGCAGATCAGGGCGCAGGCGGTGGTGCTGGCCATGGGCTGCCGCGAGCGGCCCCGGGGCGCGCTGAACATCGCGGGCACCCGCCCCGCCGGTATCTGGTCGGCGGGCACGGCCCAGCGCATGGTGAACATGGAGGGCTATCTGCCGGGACGGCAGGTGGTGATCCTCGGCTCCGGCGACATCGGGCTCATCATGGCCCGGCGTATGACGCTGGAGGGCGCCGAGGTCAAGGCCGTGGCGGAGGTCATGCCCTACTCCGGTGGTCTGAAGCGCAACATTGTCCAGTGTCTGGACGATTTCCATATCCCCTTGTACCTGTCCACCACGGTGGTGGAGATCCACGGGCAGGAGCATCTCACCGGTGTGACGCTGGCGCAGGTGGACGGGCAGCGCCTGCCCATCCCCGGCACGGAGCGGTACATCCCCTGCGACACGCTGCTGCTGAGCGTGGGACTGCTGCCGGAGAACGAGCTGACCCGGCAGGCCGGCGCGGTGCTGGACGCCGTCACCGGCGGGCCGGTGGTGGACGAGACGCTGGCTACCTCCCTGCCCGGCGTGTTCGCCTGCGGCAACGTGCTGCACGTCCACGATCTGGTGGACTTCGTCTCGCAGGAGGCGGCGGCAGCGGGACGCAGCGCCGCCCGGTGCGTGCTGGAGGGTCCCGGCGGCGGCGAGAGCATCCGTCTGGTGGGGAAGAACGGCGTGCGCTACACCGTGCCTCAGTCCCTGCACCGGGACGGCGGGCCTGTCACCGTCCGGTTCCGGGTGGGGCAGCCCTACCGCAACGCGGCGCTGTGCGCCTACGCCGGGGACACGCTGCTCAAGCGCATCCCCAAGCGCATCCTGACCCCCGGCGAGATGGAGAGCTTTCCCATCGACCCCGCCGCTATCCCCACCGGTGCGGACACCGTGACATTTGTGGTAGAGGAGGCACAGGCACAATGAAACAGGAATTGATCTGCATCGGCTGCCCCATGGGCTGCCAGCTCACCGCCGAGGTGGAGAACGGCGCCGTGACCACCGTCACCGGCAATACCTGTCCCCGGGGCGCGGCCTACGCCCGGAAGGAGTGCGTGGCCCCTGTGCGCACCGTCACCGGTACGGTGGCCATTCAGGGCGCGGCGCTGCCGGTACTGCCGGTACGCACCAATGGCGAGGTGCCCAAGGCGCTGGTCTTTGACGTGGCCCGGGCGCTGGGCACCGTGACGGTACAGGCCCCCGCAGCCATCGGCGACGTGGTGCTGCGGGATGTCTGCGGCACCGGCGTGGACGTAACGGCGGCCAAGAACATGGAAAAGATATGAGAAAAGAGGTGCGGCCACCTTCGTTGGCCGCACCTCTTTTCTGCGATGATCTTCTTTGCGGGAGCTGTATGAACAGGGCGAAAAACGCCCATAAAAAGCAAAACGCCACGCACACTGGCGTGGTGGTCATCTTTTGTGGGTGGGACGCTTACCGCTGGCTGTCCTGCTGCTGGCAGTTGCCGAAGATCATATCGTCCAGATCGCCCATGATCCAGTTGTTCATCATAACGCTATCACGCTCCTTTCTTCATTTTTCTACGAGGATAGTATATGCCGTTCCCGCCTGTTTTGCAAGTTAATTTCTGCATGTATTTCACAATTTTGTTCAAATATTTTTGGATGATTTGCACAATGGCGCTTGTGGGCCATACCATATATAATGACTGCATATGAACGCATTGGGGACATACTATGAGAGAGTTTTGCGCGGGAGAATTTGATATCGCCGTTATCGGCGCGGGCCACGCCGGCATCGAGGCGGCGCTGGCATCGGCGCGGCTGGGCATGCGCACCGTCTGCTTTACCATTGATCTGGACGCGGTGGGCAACATGCCCTGCAACCCCGCCATCGGCGGCACCGGTAAGGGACACCTCGTCCGGGAGCTGGACGCGCTGGGCGGCGAAATGGCCCGGGCGGCAGACCGTGCCTGCATCCAGTACCGGATGCTCAACCGCGCCAAAGGCCCCGCCGTGTGGTCGCTGCGGGCGCAGGCCGACCGCCGGCGCTACCAGCAGGTGATGAAGCACACGCTGGAGCAGCAGGAGAACCTGACGCTGCGGCAGGCGGAGGTAACGGAGATCCGCTGCGAGAACGGACACGTCAGCGCCGTGGTGCTGCGCACCGGCGCGGTGTTCGGCGTGAAGGCCGTCATTCTCTGCACCGGCACATACCTGACGGGACGCACCATCGTGGGGGAGTGCATCGAGTCCTCCGGGCCCGACGGCATGCACGCCGCCAACGCCCTCACCGGCAGTCTGCTGGCACTGGGCCTGCCCCTGCGCCGCTTCAAGACCGGCACGCCGCCCCGCGTGAACCGTCGGAGCATCGACTTTTCCCGCATGGAGGTGCAGGAGGGCGACAGCGATCCCCTGCCCTTCAGCTTCGAGACGGCGCAGGCCCCGGAGAACCGGGCCGTGTGCTACCTGACCTACACCACGGAGGAGACACACCGCATCATCCGGGAGAATCTGGATCGCAGCCCCATCTACTCCGGTGTCATCGAGGGCATCGGCCCCCGGTACTGCCCGTCCATCGAAACGAAGGTCGTCCGGTTCGCGGACAAGCCCCGGCACCAGCTGTTCATTGAGCCCATGGGCCTCGACACGGAGGAGATGTATATTCAGGGCTTCTCCTCCTCCATGCCGGAGGAGGTGCAGCTGCGGATGCTCCACAGCGTGCCCGGACTGGAGCACGCGGAGATGATGCGCCCGGCCTACGCCATCGAATACGACTGCATCGACCCGCTGGCTCTGCGGCCCACGCTGGAGGTCAAGGCCGTCCCCGGCCTGTACGGCGCGGGACAGTTCAACGGCTCCTCCGGCTACGAGGAGGCGGCGGCACAGGGCTTCGTGGCCGGCGTCAACGCGGCGCTGGCCCTGAAGGGCCAGCCACCCATGATCCTCCGCCGCAGTGAGAGCTATATCGGCACTCTCATCGACGATCTGGTGACAAAGGGCACCGAGGAGCCGTACCGCATGATGACCTCCCGCTCCGAGTACCGGCTGCTGCTGCGGCAGGACAACGCCGACCGGCGGCTGTGCGCCATCGGACACCGCATCGGGCTGGTGTCCGCGGAGCGGCTGCGGGCGGTGGAGGAGAAGTACGCCGCCGTGGATCAGGAGGTCAAGCGTCTGACCCGCACCGGCGTGGCCGGCAGCGATGCCCTCAACGGCCTGCTGGCGCGGCGGGGCACCGCCCCCGTGGCCGACGGTGCGCGGCTCATCGACCTGCTGCGCCGCCCGCAGGTGTCCTACGATGATCTGTGGCCCTTCGACCCCGGCGCGCCGGCGCTGGACAAGGCCGTGCGGGAGCAGGTGGAGATCACCGTGAAGTACGAGGGCTATATCCGCCGCCAGCAGCGGCAGGTGGAGGAGTTTGAGCAGCTGGAAAAGCACGCGCTGCCCGAGGATATGGATTACAGCGGTATTCAGGGCCTGCGGCTGGAGGCACGGGAGAAGCTGGGCGCGGTGCGTCCGCTGAATCTGGGACAGGCCAGCCGCATCTCCGGCGTGTCCCCGGCGGACATCGGCGCGCTGATGATCTGGCTCCAGACGCACCGCGCATAACGCCGCGCACACAGGCGGCCATGTGCCGCGTGATATGATAAGGAGGGTCTTTATGAAAAAATTTCTGGCCATTCTGGTCTGCAAGCTGATCCGCTTTGTGGGCTCCTTTGTGGGGCGCGGCAGCAGCCTGCCCGGACAGATCGCGCTGAAGATCTGCCCCGACATCCTGCAGCGAGTGCAGCTGCCGCCGGAGATCATCGCCGTCACCGGCAGCAACGGCAAGACCTCCACCTCGGAGATGATCGCCCATGTGCTCACCGCCGCAGGCAAGCGGGTGGTGTTCAACCGGGAGGGCTCCAACCAGATCGAGGGCGTCACCACCCTGCTGCTGTGCAGCAGCACCCTGACGGGGCGGTGCAGAAGCGACGTGGTGGTCATCGAGTCCGACGAGCGCTACGCCCAGTACACGTTCCGCTACTTCCAGCCCACCCACTACGTCATCACCAATCTGTACCGTGACCAGCTCACCCGCAACGGCCATCCCCAGTGGGTGTATAAGGCCATCGAGCCCAGCATCGGCCCGGACTGCACGCTGATCCTCAACGCCGACGACCCGCTGGTGTCCCTGTTCGGCCGGGGACGGCCCAACCGGGTGGTGTGGTTCGGCATGGATCGCCAGAGCTTCTCCACCGACCACAGCACCGGTATCTACGACGACGGCAAATACTGCCCCCTATGCCGCGCGCCCATGGCCTACGACTACTACCACTACAACCATATCGGCGCCTACCGCTGCACCAGATGCGATTTCCGCCGCCCGGAGACGGCCTTTACCGTCACCGACGCGGATCTGGACGCCGGATTCCTCACCATCAACGGCAAAGACCGCATCGAGCTGGCCTTTAAGAGCATCTACAACGCCTACAACATTCTGGCGTGCTACACCGTGTGCGCGCTGGCCGGCGTGGACGGCGGCGACATTGCCCGCAGCATCAGTCACTATGTGCTGAAGAACGGCCGCATCGTCAACTGGCAGTACCATACCATGCGCGGTACGCTGCTGGCCTCCAAGCACGAGAACTCCGTGTCCTACGACCAGTCCCTGCGCTACACCGTGCAGCAGAAGGAGCCCCACGCCGTCATCATCATCGTGGACGCCGTCAGCCGCAAATACTTCACCAGCGAGACCAGCTGGCTGTGGGACATCGACTTCGGCATGCTGAACACGGAGAACACCTCCCACATCTATCTGCTGGGCCGGTACGCCGACGATCTGTACGTTCGCTTCTCCTACACCGATGTGCCGCCGGAGAAGCTCAGCGCCTATGAGAGCATCAGCGAGGGCGTGGACGCCGCCGTCCGGGACGGCGTGACACAGGCCTACACCATCACCTGCTTCTCCGACAAGGGCAAGTTCCTGTCGCTGGTCAATACGCTTTAAGGAGGGTCTGCACATGAGCATCCAGCTTCTGCATCTCTATCCGGATCTGATGAACCTGTACGGTGGGTACGCCAACGTGGCCGCGCTGCGGCGCAGTCTGGAGCGGCAGGGCGCGGAGGTCGTTGTCCGCACCGGCACGCTGTACGAGGACATCGACTTCTCCGGCGCGGACTTCCTCTACATGGGCGCGGGCACCGAGAGCGCCCAGCTCACGGCGCTGGAGGATCTGCGCCGCTATGAAACCGCCGTCCGGGCGGCGCTGGAGCGCGGCGCCGTGGTGCTTGCCACCGGCAACGCCATGGAGCTGTTCGGCCACAGCATCACCGGCCCCGACGGCACGGAGCACACCGGACTGGGCCTGTTCCCCTTCCGCACCACCGTGTCCGACACGGAGCGTATGCAGGGTGACTGTCTGGCCGTGGGGGCCGCCACCGGGCAGGTGGCCGTGGGCTTTGTGAACAAGGCCAGCCAGACCACCGATGTCGTCCGCCCCCTGTTCCGCATGGAGCACGGCCCCGGCAACAGCGCCGCTGCGGCGGAGGACGGCGCGTGGGAGGGCAGCTTTTACGGCACCCATCTCATCGGCCCCCTGCTGATGAAGAACCCCCATATCAACGCCTACTTCACGGAGCTGCTGTGCCGCCGGGCGGGCCTGCCCTATCAGCCCCAGGACTGCCCCCACGAGCAGCGGGCCTATGAGGTGACGCTCCATGCCCTGCAGGAGCGGTTCCAGCAACAGTAAACGCAAAAAAAGAAAGACGCCGCAGGGCGTCTTTCTTTTTTTGTCTCGGCTCAGATGTACTGGCGCATGCCCTCGGTGGCCACGTCCTCGTCCGCGCTGACGGTGACGGTGAACTTCACGTTGTTGCTCTCGCTGAAGCAATCCAGCCAGTGGAGGAACTTCTCCACCTCCTGCCAGTCGGTGCTGCCCGCGATCTTGCACAGGTTGTCCACGAACACATGGGAAATATCGTAATTGCCCGCATACAGGCCGCAGAGGAAACCGCGCAGGCATTCAAAAGAATTCACGTTGTACTCACCGGCATTGACCAGCCGCACGTTGTAGCTGATGTCGTAGGTCATGTCGCGGCTGGGTTCGATGCAAACAACGCTGCCGGTCTCGGAATCCACGCTGGTGTGGATCAGCTCGATAAGCTGCTTCGTCTTACCTGCACCGTTCGCGCCCATGATCAGTCTAACCATAAGAAATCACTCCTTTGTCATTGATGGAGCTGGCTTTACTCCTGCTTGTAGCATACCATACCAAATACAAAATAGCAACGGAAAAATCCCGGCGTTATTTTTGGTGAAAACGCCTTACCGGCCCAGCTTGGCCAGCAGTGTGCCCCGCAGCTCCTCGTAGCCGGGCTTGCCCAGCAGCGCGAACATGTTCTTCTTGTAGGCCTCCACGCCGGGCTGGTCAAAGGGGTTCACGTCCAGCAGGTAGCCGCTGAGACCGCAGGCGTACTCGAAGAAGTAGATGAGCTGCCCCATAACGCCCTCGTCCAGCGCGCCGGTATACAGGGTGATGTTGGGGACACCGCCCTCCACATGGGCCAGCAGCGTGCCGTCCATGGCCTGCTCGCGGATAAAGTCCATGCTCCTGCCGGTCAGGAAATTCAGACCGTCGCCGTCCGTCTCGTCGTAGGGCACGGGGTTCTCGTGCTTCGACGGGCCGAAGCGCACCACCGTCTCAAACAGGTGCCGCTCGCCCTGCTGGATATACTGCCCCATGGAGTGCAGGTCGGCGGTAAACTCCACGCTGGCGGGGAACAGCCCCTTGCCCTCCTTGCCCTCGGACTCGCCGTACAGCTGCTTCCACCACTCGGCCATGAACCGGAAGCACGGCTCGTAGGCCGCCAGGATCTCGATTTTCTTGCCGCTGCGGTACATCTCGTATCGTGCGCCGGCGTACTGCCACGCGGGGTTGGCGTCCATGTCCGCCGCCGCGCAGGTATCCATCATCTCCCGCGCCCCGGCCATCAGCGCATCGATGTCGATGCCCGCTACGGCGATGGGCAGCAGGCCCACGGCCGTCAGCACACTGTACCGTCCGCCCACGTCATCGGGTACCACGAACGTCTCGTAGCCCTTGGCATCCGCCAGGGACTTCAGTGCGCCTCTATGCCGGTCGGTGGTGGCGTAGATGCGCTTGGCCGCGCCCTCCGGGCCGTACTTCTTCTCCAGCAGCTCCCGGAAGAAGCGGAAGGCCACCGCCGGCTCCGTGGTGGTGCCGGACTTGGAGATGACGTTGACGGAGAAGTCCACGCCGTCCAGCAGCTCCACGATCTCACTCATGTAGTCGGAGGACAGGCCGTTGCCCACAAAGTAGATGTTGGGGGTGTCCTTCCTCTTCAGGTTGTAGTTGGGGGAGCGCAGGCACTCGATGACGCCCCGTGCGCCCAGATAAGAGCCGCCGATGCCGATGACCACCAGCGCCTGAGAGTCCGCCTTGATGCGGGCCGCCGCGGCCTTGATGCGGGCAAACTCATCCCTGTCGTAATTCTCCGGCAGGCGCACCCAGCCGGTAAAGTCGCTGCCGGCGCCATCGCCCTTTTGCAGATGGTCATGGGCAATGCGCAGGCGGGGCGCCAGCGCCGCCTCGTAGGGCAGCGGGATAAAGCTGTTGCAGCTGCTGAGGTCTACTCGGATCATATGTCGTTCCTCCTTGGTATAAAAGACATTTTTTCGGTGTTTCCCATCTTACAACGATTATATCCAAATTACAAGGGGGAAAAGGCTGTCTACGCCGCGAAAACCGCCATGCGCAGCAGCTGGGTGAACACCTGTCCCCAGCTGCGCCGCGCCACAGCCTCCTGTGCCACCAGCGGTACAGTCACAAGCACCGTGTCGCCGTCCAGCACCGACAGCTCCCCCAGCCGCTGCCCCGCCGCCACCGGTGCCGTCACCTGCGGCTCCAGCGTGACGGTCTGGGTCAGCCCCCCTGCCTTCGACCTCTCCACCAGCACCGAGGCGTTCTCCGTCTCCGCTATGGGCTGCACGGCGTCCGCCGTGCCCATGGCCACCGGCACAGGCGTCAGCGGCTCCTGCGGCGCGGCGCTGACCAGCGCGTAGGTGGAAAAGCCGTAGTTCAGCAGGGCCTTGGCATCCTTGGTGCGGGCGTCCTTGTCCGGGGCCTTCATGATGACGGCGATCAGCTCCATGCCGTCCCGCTCCGCCGTGGCGCTGATGCAGTACCCCGCCGAGGCGGTGTACCCGGTCTTCAGCCCGGTGGCCCCGTCATAGAAGCGGATCAGCTTGTTGGTGTTGGCCAGCTGGAACGCGCCGTTGCGGATGGTGTCCATCCAGATGGTGGTGAAGCGCCGGATGTCCGGGTGGTGCAGGATCAGCTCCCGGCTCATGAGGGCGATATCGTGGGCACTGGTGACGTGGCCCTCCGCCGTCAGGCCGGTGCAGTTGACGAAGTGGGTGTCCTCCATGCCCAGCTCCGCCGCCCGCCGGTTCATCTGCTCCACGAACAGCTCGTGTACGCCGGCCACCTTCTCCGCCAGTGCCACCGCCGCGTCGTTGCCGGAGGCCACGCACACCGCCTTCAGCAGCTCCTCCACGGTGATCTGCTCACCCTCCGCCAGAAATACCTGACTGCCGCCCATGCCGGCGGCGTCCGCGCTGACCGTCACCACATCGTCATAGTGGATGGTGCCGCTGTCGATGGCCTCCATGGTCAGCAGCAGCGTCATGACCTTGGTGACGCTGGCCGGTTCCAGCTGCTCGTGCTCGTTCCGGGCGTACAGGATCTGGCCGGTAGACTTCTCCATCAGCAGCGCCGCCCGGCTGGTGATGGGCAGCTCCACCGCCGCCGCGCGCACCGGCCACAGGGCCAGTGCGCACAGCAGCGCCATCAGCAGGCACGCCCCACGCCGTAATTTCTTCATCATGCAGTTCCTCCCCCGCGTTTTTTTTTATTTCTATGCCGGGACGGCGGAAATCATGCGCTTCGACAGAATTTCCGGTTGCAAATCCCCCGCCGACCTGTTATAATAGCAGCGTTCGCAGGGTTGGTATATCGGTATTACAGCGGCTTCCCAAGCCGTTAAGGCGGGTTCGACTCCCGTACCCTGCTCCAAAAAGAAATGTCACCCCTTTGGGGTGACATTTCTTTTTGGAGCAGCCCTCGCGGGCGGGAGTCGAAACGAGCTCCAGCTTCACACGTCCGCAGGGCGTTGAAGCTGGGCGCAGCAGTCCGGGGGACTGCTGCATTCGCGAGAGGAGACTCCCGTTGCACACGCCGCCTCGATGGCGGCGCGTGCAAACTGCATCGACGGACGACTGAACGCGCAAGGGAACCCCGTCTACGGTTTCCCTTGCACACATTCCCTTCCTTGCGGCCAGAAGAAATACCCGCGGCTGAAGCTGCGGGCAAACGCGCACGAGCGGGGGCTCCCTCCTGGGGCTTCCCCGCTCGTTTTTTCGGTAATACACAAAGTTATAGTCGAAGAGTTCTCTACTTTTCCAGCGCCGCCATGAACCGCAGCAGATTGCCCACGGTGAACCGCAGATTCTCCTGTCCGTGCCGCCGCGCCTCCTCCAGCGTGCAGGGCGACGGGTTGACGGGGAACACCCCGGACACCCCCGCCGCGTAGACCGCGTCCAGCGCCGTTTCGCAGCCGCCCGCCAGCGCCGCCACAGGAATGCCCAGCGCCTTGGCACGCCGGGCCACGCCGATGACCGTCTTGCCCCGCATGCTCTGGCTGTCCAGATGCCCCTCGCCGGTGATGACCAGCCTCGCACCCCGGCAGCGCTGGTCAAAGTCCACCGCATCCAGCACCGTGTCGATACCCATGCGCAGCACACCGCCGAAAAGCGTGGCGGCCCCTGCGCCGAAGCCGCCGGCGGCCCCGCCGCCGGACAGCGTCAGCACCTCCATTCCCAGATCCCGGGCCAGCACCTGCGCCAGATGGCGCAGCCCCGCGTCCAGCCGGGCCACCATGGCCGCGTCCGCCCCCTTCTGCGGGCCGAACACCGCCGCCGCACCCTCCGGGCCGCACAGTGGGTTGTCGATGTCGCACATCACCGTTACCGGTACGCCGCCCAGCGTCCGGCGCAGCGTCTCCGTCCGGATACGGGCGATGCGTGTGAGCGTGCCGCCCACCGGCACGAAGGCGCTCCCCTGTTCATCGAGAAATTCCGCCCCCAGCGCCGCGGCGGCGCCGCAGCCGCCATCGTTGGTAGCGCTGCCGCCCAGCCCCAGCACCAGCCGCACCGCGCCGTGGGACAGCGCGTGGGCCATCAGCTGCCCCACGCCGTAGGTGGTCGTCTTTTCCGGGTCGCAGGCGTCCCCCGCCAGCGGCAGGCCCGCCGCCGCAGCCATCTCCACCACCGCTGTGCCGTCCGGCAGCAGGGCGTAGTGCGCCGTTACCGGCTCTCCCCACGGGCCGGTGCAGGGCGCTTCGATGCGCCGTCCGCCCACGGCGGCCAGAAAGGCGTCCACCGTACCCTCTCCGCCATCGGCCACCGGAATGGCGCAGACCTCCGCCGGCGGCTCCAGCCGCAGGATCTCCTCCGCCGCGATGCGGCAGATATCCGCTGAGGACAGGGTGCCCTTGAAGGAATCCGGGATCAGCACATACTTGCTCATGGTATCGCTCCTTTTGAAAAAACGAGCCGCAGCGCTGCTGCGGCTCGTCTGCGTTTTATTACAGCGCGTAGAACAGCGCCGCCATCTGGGCCGTCACGTCCTCCGTGTAGCTGCACAGCGTCACGCAGTAGATGTAGTTGCCCTGCTTCAGGCAAATCACCAGCTCATACATGGGCGTGTCCTGCACCGTGGCCGTCAGCGCCACAGCGGGGCAGTCCGCACCGGCGAACTCCGTAGTGGTCACGGCGGCGGTGACATTCTCAAAGCCGTAGGTGCTCATGGCGTCCGGCAGCTGCTGCGCGGACAGCTCCGCGTACTCATGGGCGCTCATGGTGGTGCCAAACAGCAGCCCCATGTTCTGGAACACCACGTTCATGGTCATCAGTCCGTCAGTGGAGGTGGCGTACATATCCTGCACGCTCTGGTTCTCCTCCATCAGCTTCTTCATATCCTCGTCGCTGGTGCCCTCGGTGAGGAAGCCGTTGATCTCCGCGATCTGCTCCTCCGTGTAAAACACCCACGTCTCGTCCAGCGCGCAGCCGAAGCCGGCAAACTCATTGGTGTAGGTGCCGCCGCTGACGCTGCCCATCTCCGGCGTATCCTCGTCCGGCGCGGGGGTATCCACCTGCCCGGTGACGGCATCGTCGGACTGCGCGCCCGGCTCCACCGTGCCGCCGGTCTGCTCCGGTGCCTGCTGGCCGCAGGCCGCCATGGTCAGCAGCATCATTAAGGCCATCAGCATGGCCGCAAGCTTCTTCATAAGGCTCCTCCTTTTGTAAAAATGCCTGTTGTCTCCGCCGTCATTGTACCAAATCGACTGGGGAAATACAACAGCAAAATTTCCCGACAGGATGCGCCCCGCCCTTCCGCTACAATAGGAGCGAAAGGAGGGACAAGCCTTGAAAACTGTCACCGAGGTCAGCCGATCTGTCCCGCTCCGCCCGCTTCTGACGATGTTCCTGCCGGCCGCCGCCGCTTTTCTGCTGACCGGCGGCGCGCTGGACGGGCTGTACAGCCCATGGTCGCTGGCTGTCGTCTCCGCCGCCGGTGTCGGATGGCCTGGGCTCAGCGCCCTGCTGGGCGCCGGACTGGGCGCTTTCCTTTTTCTGGATTTTCAGGCGGGGCTGCGCCACACCGCCTCCGCCATCCTGATCTTCTGCGCCGCCACCGCCTTCTGCACCACCCGGCTGTACCGGAGGCCCCGCTTCCGCCCTGCCGCCGCCGTGGTCATGACACTGCTGGTACAGTCGGCGTACCTGTTCCAGCGCCAGCCCCGCCAGTGGACGCTGTGCGCCGCCGCGCTGACCATTCTGTGGGCCGCCGCCGCGCTGCTGCCCTCCCTGACGGACAGCTCTGCCGATGGCGGGACGCGGCAGCAGGCGGGCTTCCTGCTGGCGCTGGGCCTGTGCCTGTCCGCCTACGGCTGGGAGGTATCCGGCTTCCGTATGGGCGGTCTGCTGGCCGCCGCGCTGCTGCTGGCTGCGGCGCGCCGCCTGACGCCTGCCGCCGCGGCGGCTGCCGGTGCCGTGGCCGGTCTCGTGCTGGATCTCTACGCCGGTGATACGGTGCTGCTGACCGCCGTGCTCAGCGGCGCTTCTGCCGCTGCCTCCGCCCTGCAGCGGCGGGGACGGCTTCTGTCTCCGCTGGCATTCTGCGCCGTGGCCGCCGCCGTGTACCTGCTGCTGGACGGCCCCGACCTGCTGCCGCTGCTGTGCCAGTGCATTGCCGGTGCGGGATTGTACCTGCTGCTGCCGGAGCATCTGCTGCCTCGGCTGGCCCAACGCGCCGCCAGCGTCTCCCGGAGCGCCCCCTCCCGTGAGGAGGCGGCGACGCCCGCCGCCGCGTTCCGCGCCGTGTACGACAGCTTCTTCACCGACACCACGCCGCCCCGTCCGGAAAATCCCGCCGTGCTCTTTGACCGGGCCGCCGAGCAGGTGTGCGCCGGGTGCCTGCTGCGGCAGGATTGCTGGCAGACCCACTACACCGACACCTACAACGCCTTCAACGACGCCTGCCCCCACCTGCTGCAGCGGGGCAGCGCCTGCGCGGAGGATTTTCCCCTGCACTTCACCAGCCGCTGCCTGCACTTCCCCCGGCTGCTGGACGCGCTGAACGACCAGCTCCACCAGTTTCTGCTGCGCCGCACCCACCGTCTCCAGCTGGAGGCGGCCTATCAGGTGGCGCGGGAGCAGTACGCCCAGATGTCGGAGGTGCTGGCCGTGGACGCGCCGGCAGCGGCGGAGCCGCGCTTCAGCTGCGTCACCGGTACCGCCCTGCGCCCCCGGAAGGGCGAGACGCTGTGCGGCGACCAGACCGCGTCCTTCGACGCGGGGAGCGCCGCCTACCTCCTGCTGTCCGACGGTATGGGCAGCGGCGAGGCCGCCCACCGGGAGGCCGCCATGACCGTCCGGCTTCTAAAGCAGTTCCTGCAGGCCGGGGTGGAGCCGTCTCCGGCCCTGAAGACCCTGAACACCGCGCTGCTGCTGCGCTGCCGGGAGGGCGGCGGCTTCACCACCATCGACCTGGCCCGCATCGACCGCGCCACCGGCGCGGTAACGCTGTACAAGTACGGCGCGGCGGCGTCCTATTTCAAGAAGCACGGGCGCGTCGTCCGGTACGCCGGCAGCGCGCTGCCCGCCGGACTGGAGGAGGCCTCCCAGCAGCCGGAGACCATCCGCTTCACGCTGCCACCGGGCGGCTGGCTGGTGCTGCTGTCCGATGGCGTCACCGCCGGGGATGGCGATGAATGGGTACAGGATCTGCTGGCCGGCTGGGAGGGCAGTTCCCCGGAGGAGCTGGCCCGCCGCATCCTGACGCTCTCCGCCGACCACGGCGGGCTGTCCGACGACTGCGCCGTGCTGGCGCTGTACCGCCCCCGCGCCGAAGCTTCCGGCAGATCGCAGGTATAAGCCGCCGCCGTGCTGTCCATACTATCACTATGAAAACGGACAGCAAGGAGGGCATACTCTTGGTCAAAGGCATTTCACGCCGGGTCATCGTGGTGGATTCCCCCGACCCGCAGATCTTCGAACAGGCAATTTTCATTCTCCGTACGGACGGCGGCGGTGTCAGCTCCCAGCAGCTGGTGGATCAGGCCGTCCGCATCGCCAAGAACTACGCCCGCTGTCAGGGCGCACCCCGCCGGCGCTTCCGCGCACCCGCGTGGCTCTGGGCCGCCGCAGGCGCCGCCGCCATCGGTCTGACGTGGCTGCTGTGCACCGTGCTTTGACTTATCTTCACCGGTTTCAGCGGGTCTTACCCGTTTGAAATACTTTTTCCATCATTTTTCTCCTCACTTGGGGCGGACGGTATGCGTCCGCCTCCCTTTTTGCGCAAAAAATAAATATCCCCCGGTATGGGGGATATTTATTGCCGTATTGCGTCACTCGTCCAGATCCGGCAGCACGATCTCACCGGAGCCGGAGGGCTCCTCCGGAGCGGGATCGGGCGTCGGGTCAGGCGCGGGATCGGGGGCCGGGTCGGGCGCGTTGGGGTCAGCCGCGCCGCATACGGTGCAGATGCCGTCCGCGTACCGGTGTCCCGCCGCCGGGATGACCTCCGTGAAGCTGTCGCCGCACACGGTACAGGTGTACGTCCGCACCCCCGCCTCCGTGCAGGTGGCCGCCGTCGTCACCGCGGCGGTGTAGCGGTGGCCCAACGCCGGTGTAAAGCTGTCGGTGTAGCTCCTGCCGCAGGCGCAGGTGTATGTGGTGTAGCCCCCCGCCGTGCAGGTGGCCGCCGTCACCTGCTCCTTGTACGCATGGGTGTGGCGGACGCCGCCGCTCTGGCCGGTCTGATGGCCGCATACGGTGCAGACGCCGTTCTGCAGCGTGTGCGCCGCCGAAGCCGTCTTGTCGCCGCAGATAGCGCACACCTGCCAGTGGCCGCTGTCATCGTCCTCCCAGCGGTAGCTGTGGTTCATGGCGGGCAGCGGCGTTGTCCGCACCGCCGCGCCGCAGCTGTCACAGGTATAGACCACGGAGCCGTCCTGCGTGCAGGTGGGCTGGGTCACGTTGGCCGTCAGCTGCTCATGGGCGCAGTCGGTGTCGCCGGTGGTTTCCCCGGGACTTGCGCTGCCGGTCTGCTCCGTGTCTGGCCGGTCGGGCGTCTCGTCCTCAGGCGTCTTTCCGCCGCAGGCACACAGCGATGCCAGCAGGCACAGCGCCAGCAGCGCCGCCATCCATTTCTGTTTCATGCGAATGCTCCTTTCTGCCGCAGGGCGCGGACAAAGGGAAAAAGGCGGGCGGCTGTGCCGCCCGCCTTCCGTCGGTGTTTGAGATGGGGATTAGTCCCAATCCGGCGGTGTTACGATCGGGTCGCCGCCGGAGCAGACGATCACGTCCGTGGCTGCCAGCTCCAGTACCTTCATCTCAGGTGCAACGTACTTCATACTCTTCCTCCTTTACTTACTTGCATACTCCGTGCAGGCACAACCATAGTTGAACAGTTCTGCCATGAACTTATACGCATTGCTGCTCTTGTCATAGTTGGGCATCTTCTTTGCCAGATAGGTGTTGACACTGTATGTCACCATATCGCCCACGCCAGTCTCGTTGACAAAAGACTCGAATTTGACCTCGCTATCCAACTGCGTGGCGTCCAGGTTTGCGTAGTCGAAGTAGTAATAGCCCAGCTTCTCGTCCTTCTCGAAGGAGTTCACAGTGTCAGTCTTGCCGTTAGCGGTCACCTTGAAGCTGACGTTCGCGATGTCAACGCCCTTGTTCACCGTGAAGTACACACGCACTGCGAAGGTGTTGCTCAGAACCAGCGTCTTGCCCTTGATAGTGACACCGGCAGCGCCCGTCACCTTTCCGGTGTACTGCGTCACGCTGGACAGCCGGTCAGTGTAATCGGTAGAAACGGCACCGGACACAACTGTGCTCACCAGATTATCCGTACGATAATTCTGGTATACCTGAGCCGCCGCGCCGTACGCGACCAGATTGCCGATCAGCTTCCGCAGCGAATCATCCTGGCCAAGCTTCGCCAGCTTGTTGCTGCAATACTGTGCCACGCTGTAATCGGCGACCTGATACTCAACCACATTGCCGCTTGCATCCTCTGCATACACGGTTGCCTTCAGCGTATCGGTCATACGCTGGGGATTGACGCCGGTGAAGTCGAAGGTGAATACCTCCACAGGTCTTCCATCGGGACCCTCAACGGTAGCCGTTCCGTAGTTCTTGACCTCGACCGTTGTATAGCCCTTGATGTCATCGTTGTAGAACTGGAACTTCACCCACGGATTCGTGCAGTCGGTCAAGTTGACCAGATAGGTGATGGTCAGGTCGTTGCCGATCGACAGGCGCTTGCCGACAGTGATCTTCGCATTCGCCGGAACCACAGTGTAGCTGCCATCCTCATCCATGCGGGAAACATATCCCGCAGCCACGAAGCTGGTGCCCTCGCCCTCCGCCTTGTTGTTGGCGGGATCGAAGCCCACGAACGTACCGCCGGTGACAATGATTTTGGCTGTACCGTTCTTATAGCTTGTATCGTTGCAGTTCAGCGTCCACGCAGGAGTTCCGCTCACGAAATTACCGCTGTTGATAGTGATTGTACCGCCACTGGCATAGATCATATCCATCTGCGGATCATCCGTGTGCGTAATCTTCTGGCTGACATCGAGTCCCTCAAGAGTGACCTCGCAGCCCGCCTTGCTGGCCCAGATAGCCATCGTGTATTTGCCGGCACTGCCGCTCTGCTCCACAGCAACGACCTTACCGTTCTTAATGACCACCTTCGCATCCGCATTATCGATCTGGAACACGGCATCATAGCCACTGCCGGTGACGGTCATGCCGTTCAGATCAATGGTCAGAGACCTGCTGATCATGTAGCTGATCTCAGGCGTATTGATGTCTCGCAGCAGCTTCACGGTATCGCCGTCCTTGGCAGCCGCAATGGCCTCAGACAGCGTAGCATACGCCACACCGTTGACCTCGGCAACGTAAACGCCTGCCTTGACGCCGTAGGTGCCGTCACCGTTGGTGGTAGGAATAAAGCCCGGCGCGCACAGGCCCTCGGGCACCGCGCTGGAGAACGTACCGCCGGAAACGGCGACCGTCTTGTTGGCAGTGAACTCAGTCTCGGTGTTGTTCGCCCAGTCGTAAGCCTTGATGGCCTTGTTGCCAGCCTTGGCAGTAAACTTACCGCCGGTGACGGTCACATCGCCCAGGCCCTTGTAGCCGGTGCGGTTCACGATGGAGATCGCCGCGCCGTCCTGAATGGCGCCGTCATTCTCGGTCTTGGGCACCGCATCGCCGGTGACGGTGATGGCGCTGCCGGCATTGATGCTCAGGCTGCCGGCGCAGACCTGCACGCCCATGGTCTTGGCATTGATGGTGCTGTTGTCAATGGTCAGCGTACCGCTGCTGGGGAAGTAGATGCCGTAGCCGTTAGGCACATTCAGCGTACTGTTCTTCAGCGTAACGGTATCGTTGGTGTTGTTGCCGTTGGTCTCGATGCCGCTGTGAGCGGTGGTCGTCATCACAACATCCTCGAACACCAGACCGGCGTTGTCGTACTTGATGGTACCGCCCATAGCCGAGGGGATCAGACCCACCAGCTGGCTGCTGACGATCTTGCCGTTCTTCACGGTCAGCGTCACATCGGGGTTGTTGATCTCGAAGGCCGCGCTGTTTGTATCCGTGCCGGTGCAGGTCCAGGTGTAGCCGTTCAAATCCACCGTGCGGTTAATGGTGCCGGAGTTGAACGGTGAACCGGTGGTATAATCGCGCAGCATAACGACGGGCTCACCACTGGCCGTCTGCGCCTTGAACGCCTCCTCCATGGTGTAGTAGGAGGTTTTGCCGACCGTGGCGAGATAAGCCTTCTCCACACCGAAGGTGCCGTCGCTGTTCGTCTTGACGGTAGAACCCTCGACCAGATACTTGGTGGGATCCTTGGCAAACGTACCAGCGGTGACCTCAATAGTCGCCTTGGTAGCATCGCTAATACTGGTCAGCTTGTTCGTCTTGGGATCATAGCTACGAGTATCCAGTTCGCCGTTGATAGTACCGCCAGTGATGGCAACAGTCGCTTTCTTACCATCGGCATTGCCGTAGTTCACAGAGGTGACATCACCGTTGATGGTGCCGCCGCTGATCTCCAGAGAGCTGCTGTACCCGCCGCTGTACGTCCAAGCCGCCACTGTGCCGTTGACCGTGCCGCCCTTGATGGTAGCTCTGTGCCAGTCCTCAATGGCATAGCTATTCTTGCTGTTCAGGGTGCCGCCGTTCAGGAACAGATCGCCGCGATCGACCTTGATCACGATGAAGTTGTCCTGGGTAAACGTGCCGCCCTTGATATTCAGGCCGGGGTACTTGGCGACTCTGTCATCGCCCACGCGCACCAGAGACGCGCCCTTCCCATTCGCGTTGCCGCTGTTGTTCTTGACAGTGCCGCTCTCGAAGGCGAGCCAGCCGCCGCCCTGAACGTCGATGACATAGTGGGAGGAAACACCGGAGTTCTCCGCAGTATCCTCACGCATGATGGTACCGGTCTGCGCCGTGCTGCTGTCCTTGACGGTCACGCGGGCCGTAACGGTCAGTGCGGGCTTGCCCTTCTCGGTGCCGCCATTCAGGGTGAAGCCGTTCAGGTCAAGGGTCAGATAAGGGGTGGAAATGGTGACGTTCTCGCGGGTATTCGCCAGCATCGTCACGGTAGCGTTGCGCTTGGCCGCATTGATAGCCGCCTGCAGCGTCTCGTACTTGACGTTGTCAACCTTGGCAACGTAAGCGCCTGCCTTGACGCCGTAGGTGCCGTCAGCATTGGCGGTGGGAATGTAACCGGTAGCGCAGTATTCTTCCTTGACCGCGCTGGAGAACGTACCGCCGGAGACGGCAGCGTTCGGCTTATCCCACGTCTGCTGGCTGTTGTTTTTCCAGCCATAAGCCTGAACCGCACCGACACCCGCAGCGCTGGTAAACGTGCCGCCGCTGATGGTCATGGTGGGAGCACCGGCGGGATACGCGCGATTCACGATGGAAACAGCCGCGCCGTCAGGGATGGAGCCGTCGCCGGTCTTGCCGGAAACGTCACCGTTGCCGGTGGCGCTGATCGTACCGCCTGTCACATTCAGAGTGCCTGCACACATCTGAACGCCGCCGGTCACGCCGTAAACCTCACCGCCGCTGATCGTCACCGTACCGGCCTGCGGATGATAGATGGCCGTATCCTTGTTGGAGAACACCTTGCCGCCGCTGATGTTGATGGTGGTATTCTCCAGAACGGAAGATCCGTTGCCGGCGATGGCGTAGCTGTCGCTGTAGACCTTACCGCCGTTGATATTGACGATAACGCCCGCCTTCGTGTTGCCCTTCGCCGCGCCGAAAACGGCAATCGCCGCCGTCGTGCCGGTGATCTCGCCGCCGTTGACGTTCAGAATCTCCTGACCGTCTCTGGTGCTGCCATACGGCTTGGGCTGGCCCTTCATGTACACACCGTAGTTGCCGGAGATCTTGGTGCCGTCCTCAACGGTGATGCTGGCCTTGATGCCGTTCTTACTGCTGGCAATCGCGAATTGCACACCGTTTGTCTTGCTCTCCACCGTCAGGTTCTTCAGCGTGGTGGAGTTGGAGCTGCCGCCGACATACAGCGTACCGTAAGTCGTACTCGCGTTGGTATTCTGGATCGTACCGTTCTGGATCGTCCATCCGTTGACCTTGAGGTACACGGTATACTTACCCGCGCTGGTCACGGTGTAGCCGCCCAGATCGATGGTAACATTCTTTACCGTCGTTTTCACATCGTAGGTGCTCAGCTCATCGGTACCCAGATCGATGTTGCCCAGCACATAGATGGTCTCGTTCGCCTTAACGGCATCAATAGCCGCCTGCAGCGTCTCGTACTTGACATCACCGATCTGCGCAACGTAAGCGCCTGCCTTGACGCCGTAGGTGCCGTCAGCGTTCTTCACGGGGATGAAGCCCTCCGCGCAGTACTCCGCGGGAACCGCGCTGGAGAACGTACCGCCGGAGACGGCAGGCTTCGCGCCAGCCTTGGCCGCAGTGCTGGTAATGCGCCAAGTGACATCCAGGTCACCACCGTTGATCGCCAACGTGGGAGCCACGCTGCCGGTGATATCCATCACGATCTCGCCGGTGAACTTGGCATCGCCGCCGATCTTGGTCTCGCCAACGGATTCGCCCTCTTTCCAAGCATCCGTCCACAGCTGACCCTTGATCTCGCCGCCGGTGATGTCGGCCTTGAACCAGTTCTGGATCGCAGAGTGGTTGCTGGTAATCGTACCGCCGGTGACATGCAGCACACCCAATGCACCGTTCTTAATGGCGATGAAGTTATTCTGCGTAAACGTGCCGCCCTTAATGGTCAGCGTACCCCCCTCGTCACAATCGCCGTTGCAGATCAGGGAGCTGCCGATCATGGAACCGGTAGAATTTGCCTTCTTGTAGCCGGAGTTGTTGATCACGGTACCGCTTTCGATGGTCATCGTGCCCTGGTTGCGGATGACGTAGTAGGAGGTCTCACCCACAGTACCAGTGTCATCACGCTTGATGGTACCGGTCTTAGCCGCGCTGGTGTCCTGAATGGTGATCGTACCAAGGTTGTACAGCGCAGCCTTAGCCGTACCGGTGCCGCCGCTCAGGGTCTTGCCGTTCAGGTCGAGAGTCAGATTCTTCTCCTTTGCGATCTCGACATTCTCGTTTACGTTAGTCAGTAGGATAACGGTCTGTCCCGCCGTAGCCGCATCGATAGCCGCCTGCAGCGAGCCGTACTGCTTGCTGCCAACGGAGGCAACAGCTTCCACCGTCTTCAGGACGATCTTGTCCGCCGTCGCGTCCCCAGCCTTCCACTTGAGTGCGTCAGTCAGCTCAACCTTGTTGCCATTTGTATCCTTCACGGTAGAGCCGAGAGGCAAAGACGTTTTCCCTTCGGGAATGGTGTACAGCGCGGCGGTGTTTGCGCTCTTGGTGTTGTCCTCCGCCACGAGGTTAAACGCATTTGCATCCGTGTGAGCGCCAAGATACAAGCCGACATTCTTGATTGTGGTGTCCCCGTCCTGCTTGCTGATATCAAAGTAGTTGCCGGTGGCGGTGACAGTGCTCGTGATATCCCACTGGGAAATGTACTCAAACTTCACGGGGCGTGTGCTGGTGACCTTGTTGTCGGTGAAGTTGATGGTGGTCAGGGACCTGAAGTCGCTGCCCTGGCCCTCGTTATCGCCCTGGGTCCAGTTGCCGTAGGCAGGCCGGATCCATGTGGGGTTGGAGCTGTTGGCATCTGTAGTATTGGTGTAGTTCTTGAACTCACACCCGTTAAACGTCAGCGTCTGAGCCGCGATAGCGCCCACAATGATGCCATTGAAGGTGCAGTTGTCAAACTTCAGCTCGCCCAGCTGGCTCCAGGGAGAGGTGTACAGCTGATAGTTGAAGCTCATGACGTTGTTGAAGGTAGTACCCTTGAACGTCACGTTGGTGTAAGCGGGCAGCGCCAGCAGCAGGGATGTGCCGATCTTGTCGATGCTGGTGTAACCCGTGACGCCGCTGGTGATGGAGCCGCCGACGAACACAACGCTCTTGCCGTTGGCGCCGTCGTTCTTCTCACCCAGATAGCCGTTCTCGCCATAGGCGTTGAGCTTGGAGTGATCGGGGGTCTGGCCCGTGGTGTCGTCGCGCACACCGTTGCCCAGCACGCCGTTGGTGTCATAGGCGTAGTTGCCCACGGTGACATACATGGTGCCGTTCAGGCGATTCTGCGCGTCGATATACGCCTGACGGGTCATAGCGCCCAGCTGCTCCAGCGTGTAGGGGTTAGCCTCTGTGCCGTCGCCGTCAGCCGTAGCCGCCTCGACTACGCCATAGGTGCCGTTATCGTTGGCCTTGACCTCGAAGCCGTCAGCGCAATAGTCGTTGGACACCTCGCTCGTAAACGTACCGGCAGAGATGTTGAACTCATTCTTGGCAGCATCTGCGGTCGTTGTTGCGGTAATATCAAACTTGCCGCTGATACCGGTGCCATTGGCTTCGATGGTGGTCTTCAGGGAGCCGCCATCGATATCCTTCTGGAGCAGACCCTTGGTGCATTCGGTAGCGTCGACCTTATTCAGCGTCACCGTTGTCGCCTTGGACACCACGATAGCTGCCTTCTCACCAAGGCCGTTGAAAGTAGTATCGGCGACTTCGATCTGGCCGCCATCAACACCTTCAGAATAAGCCTTGATACCACGGGTGCCGGTAAAACTGCTGTTCTTGATCTCGGTGCTTCCGCCGTAGTTCCACAGATTGTACAGGCCGGTAGCACCGTTGGTGAACTTGCAGTTGTCAAACACCGTCTTGCCGTACTGGTTGTTGCTCACACCATTGGGGAAAGTGCAGTTGGTGTAGGTCACAGTGTTCTCCGCCGCACCGGAATTGCGCAGCCATGTGGTAAAGTAGTTGGTGCTGTGGCCGTAGTCGCCGCCATAGGTCGGATTCAGCTTGCTCAGCGCCAGTGCCTCGAAGCTGACGTCGATGTCGTAGTTCTGATCCGCCAGAATGGCCAGCCCGCCATTAATGCAGATTTTGGCATCGTCAGTCGTACCCACGAACTTCACCGCCGTAAGGCCGGTCAGGCCAGACTTCGCCACCTGTACCCAGCCGGTAGCGGTCACATCGACCTTGCCGCTGATTTCATAGGTGACAACGCCGTTTGCATCAGGAGTCGCCGCGTCAATAGCATCTTCCAGCGTCTCATAGCTGGTGCCATTGACACTCACAGGCTTCACCACAGTGGCCTTCGGCTCAAACACCGTCTCGCCCGCCACGGTCACCGTGGTGTTCTTGTTGGTGTCGGCCGTCTGCTTCTTGTCGTTCCACAGAGTCTTGCCGCTGTTGGAGCCGGTGGCGAAGCCCGCAGCCGTGGTCTTATCGTCCACGGTGATGGTGGCGCCGCCCTCCATCAGACTGGTGTCGATCTCGATGGCCGCCTTGCCCGTAACGGGAGCGGAAGCATTAAACTCGGTGTTCTCCACCGTCAGATCGGTCTTGTCGATAGCGCCCTCGTTGTACATCAGCACGCAGTGGCCCACGCAGTTGAAGGTGCAGCCGTTGAACGCGACGTTCTGCGCGCCATACGTCCAGACGTTGTAGGCGCCCGCGCTGGTCTGATTGAAGGTGCAACCGTTGAACGTCTCGTTGACGGCATACAGGAACACCATGCCGTTGATGGTGCAGTTGTTGTACACCAGCGTGTCGGTGTGCTGTAGGCCGATGTAGTTGCCATTGGTCTTATAGTCGAAGGTCACGTTGTTGAAAGTGATCTTCGCACCATGCAGGGCCACGGCAGCGGACATGTCGAAGGAGACCTTCGCACCCTCGGCAGCCGCGATAGTGAACGCCTTGCCCGCGTACGCCAGGCTGCCGTTCAGTGTGTACTCGCCCGCGTTGACCACGATGGTCTCGCCGTCCGCAACAGCCGCGATTGCCTCGTCCAGCGTCTCGTAAGTAGCGCTGCCGATAGTAGCGACAGTCGCTGTCTCGCCCTCGCTGACGTTGGCAGCGCCGCCGCCCTCGTCCTCACCGGTGAGTTCGGGGTTGCCGGTAGTTTCCCCCACCGTGTTGTCATCGGACGTGTTCGCCTCGACGATCGCGCCATTGGTTTCGCCGGTGCCGCCCGTGGCGTACACCGTCGTCGGCAGCAGAGAAAGCATCATTACCAGCGAAAGCAGCAATGACGCAACTCTTTTGCCCATTCTCGTTTTGCTCATGTTCCCCCATCCTTTCTTTTTTTCTTTTGGGATCTCCGGATCAGATGTGTCCGTACACCGTGCCGGACAAGGCTTTGCTGCGCCTGACGGCGCATCCGGCAAAACGCCAGGCCCCGCCGCAGCCCGATGTACGTCCTCCCTTGCGCAGCATCGGACACAGGACACGCATCCAGCAGGCCCGCCACAAGCGGGGCCGGTCGGCGCCCGCCTGTGGTCTCGGCCATCGCCCCGGCCTCGCCGGGACGAGAAAAGGGTACCCTTTTCTGCTTTGCACCCCCCTGCACAGACACGCGGATGTGCGCCTGTGTTGCGCAGGAAAACGGCCGAAAGGGGCTCGTTCTCCTATATTTGGACATACACGGGTTAGTATAGCATTATTTCGACAGATTTGCAACGCGATTCCCGCACAAAATTTATTGACACATTCTATTAAATATGGACAAAAGCATAGGCAAAAAATGTCTCTGCCCCTGCCCGCAATAAAAAACACCACCCGTCTGGGTGGTGTTTTTGGCAGTCCTTCTCCCGATCATGCAGACGAGTCGGCTCTCCTCTCACGGACGCAGCGTGCCCCTGGCACGCTGCTCCCCGTCTCAAGGCCCTGACGGCCCTGTGAGACGGGCGTTCGTTTCTCGCCTTTCTGCCCCCGCCTAAAATAAAAACACCACCCGTCTGGGTGGTGTTTTTGGCAGGGGCAGAAAGGCTCGAACTCTCGACACGCGGTTTTGGAGACCGCTGCTCTACCAACTGAGCTATACCCCTATGTGGTGGGCCTTCGGGGACTCGAACCCGGGACCGGACGGTTATGAGCCGTCTGCTCTAACCAACTGAGCTAAAGGCCCAAGTCTACGCGGCTGACACGAGAAAAAGAAATGAGCCGCCACCTTACGGATGGCGGCTCACCCTTTGGCTCCCCCTGTTGGGCTCGAACCAACAACCCTTCGGTTAACAGCCGAATGCTCTACCATTGAGCTAAGGAGGAGTGTTGGCGCTACCTATTTTCCCGGGCCGTCTCCAGCCAAGTATCGTCAGCAGAAGCGAGCTTAACTTCCGTGTTCGGGATGGGAACGGGTGGACCCTCG
>ENA-OROK01001082-OROK01001082.1-human-gut-metagenome-genome-assembly--contig:-NODE-1082-length-28282-cov-4.024764_pt1 | contig 28282 bp, 23 predicted proteins | sample MGYA00242127_ERZ509046 | MGnify/ENA primary metagenome ERZ509046 (study PRJEB26280, sample SAMEA2338728) | human gut metagenome | biome: human gut; feature: human-associated habitat; material: faeces... | reverse complement strand
CTGCAAAGATAAGGCGAAAAAACCATCCGCGCAAGCTTTTATTAAAATAATTTTCAAATTTTTTGAGTTTTTTTAATATCACCAGCCGGCAAGAATTCATACGCCCATGTAAATCAACCACATAACACCCTCGCAACCCAAACCTTAAAAAACTTTTTTCCACCCGGTATGCAGTATCGGCCGAAAAGCGCATTTATATATATAAAAAGAGCGATATGACGATCATAACAGATAAATTGCTACTTTTGCAAAATGATTTCAGCAACGTCATTTTCTTTTCGGCCAGAATCTCCCCGCGCAACACCCCGGCAGAGATTTTGCACACTCGCTATTGCCCATCCTCGAACTCCTAACCTAACCAATAGTTTTACAGTACGATGACAGTATCGTTGATCATTTCCACTTACAACTGGCCTCGGGCGCTTTACCTTTGCCTCGACAGCGTGATGCAACAGACCGTCATGCCCTCCGAAATCCTGATTGCGGACGACGGATCGGGCATGAGCACCCGCGATGTCGTAAAGCACTTCGAGAACATCTCGCCGGTTCCCGTGCGCCATATCTGGCACGAGGATAACGGTTTCCGCCTGGCGGCCATCCGCAACAAAGCCATTGCCGCCAGCAAAGGAAAATACATTATCCAGATCGACGGCGACCTGATCCTGCAACGGAATTTCATTCAGGACCACATGCTTTTCGCCCGGGAAGGATGCTTCGTCACCGGCTCCCGGGGCATCATCACCGAACTGCTGACCCGCAAGGTGCTCAGCGGGGAGATCACATCGCTGTCCCCGCTGATGAAAGGCATCCGCAGCAGCAACAATGTCGTACGAATCCCGATCATGTCGATACTCTACCATACGTTCGGCCCGACCCGCGCTCCCCGTGGGTGCAATATGGCATTCTGGCGCAACGACCTGATTCGCGTAAACGGCTACGACGAAGATTTCAAGGGCTGGGGATTCGAGGACGCCGAATTATGCATACGACTCAACAACAGCGAGATACATCAGCGTTGCATGAAATTCCGGGGCGTTGCTTTCCACCTCCATCACAACCAGGCGGAACGTTCGGGCTGCAACAGCAACGAGCAGCGTTACAAAGACAGCATCCGCTGCCACCGGACCCGCTGCGAGAAGGGGCTCGACCGGCATCTTACCCCGAAAATATCCTACGAGATCGGCAGAGGGTCGGCCATCGTCATCGGCGGCTGACCCGGTCGCAGCGAATTCGCCGCGCGCTACTTTTCGAACGATGACTTTTCGGGGAAACGGGTGTCGAGAAACGTCCGGACCCGGATACGGTCTTCGTCGGTCATACGCACGTCGTCGTTCAGGCAGAACAACGACGGATCATATTTCTCCATAATAGACTCAAGATTAGGCAGATAAGCCGGGATGCAACGCGAATCGCTGCCGCAACCCGCGCCGAAAGCCGCACGAAGCAGCCGCAAGGGGTTGCGCAGTTTGTTGAAGCGGGTCACCTTGCGCAGCGAGGCGCGTCCGCGCGCCAACGCATCGTAGAGCACCAGGGCACGCTGCCAGTCGTCGCGCGAACGGAACCGGGCGTGCTTCGTATGCTCCAGTTCGGCCCGGAAGGTCTCGCAGCATTCGAGAAAATCGCTGCGGCGGTAAGCGTCGACATTGTGGTGGGGAGCCAGCGACGAGCACCTACCGTAACGCGCCCGCACGAGATCCTGCATGCGGAGGATCGTATGGCAATAGATGTCGTCGTCGTGCTTCTTCAGCGACTGGACCTTAAGCCGCACGATGGGGCGGCCCTGCCAGTCGAAGAAAAACCCGGGATCGACGGGACGGCTGAAAAACATGTCGTCGTTGGCATAGAGGAAATGCTCGGCCAGACCAGGAATCCGGGGCAGAAACAGCTCGATGGTGCACGAATTGAAGACGGGAAGAATCTCCGCAGGCATGATCTCCCGGTGGGAAACCACCCTTATGCGCGGATTCGACGTATCGAGCCACGCAGGCGTCTGGTCGTCGGTCACAATATAGACGCGGCGTATCCACGGCGCAAATTTCTCCACCGAACGCAGGGAATAACGCAGTTCGTCGTTCTCGACGTAGCGGCACTCCCCCGCCACCTGGGGGTCCACCTGCCTGTCGGCCGGCAGAAATTCATTTTTCTTCGTCAGCCACACAGGGTCGTTCCCATCGACCCAAAGGTATACCAGATCAATGTCCATCGCATGCTTGTTTATCGGTTACACGTTTCCGCCACACCGGAATCAGATCGAACAACCGGTAGGTCTCCCGGTCGCCGCACTCCTTGATTTTCAGCCACGTAAGTCCCCAGCGGCCGAACGAACGGCGGGTAATGCGCCGGAACCTCGCGTCGAGACGTATTCCGCGGGCGTCGGCGTAGGCCACGAAGGCTTTGTGGGCCAGATATTTGTCCTGCTGCTTTTTCGGCGTCTGGCGGCTCTTGGTAATCGACGCCCCGTTGACCACATAGCGGTAAACGACATCGGGAACCGTCACCAGAACACCCCCTTCGCCCAGCAGGCGCATCGTATATTCCACATCCTCGTAACAGACCCGTTCGCGAAAGCGCAGTCCCAGCCGCAACAGCATCTCGCGCCGCAGGAGCTTGTTCATCACATAGAAATCGGGCGGGCAGCGGCAGAGGCGAAATTTCTCCTGCGCTTCGGCAGCCACCTGCCGCTCCGTATAATGAATCGTCCATTTCGAATAGGAGGGTCTGATCTTCAGCATCGAGGCGCAGGCAATGTCGGCCTCCGCCTCCCGGGCGGCCTCGTACAGCCGCTCGCAGTAAGCCGGGTCGATCCAGTCGTCGGAATCCACGAAAAGGATGAATTCGCCCGTCGCGGCGTCGAATCCCCGGTTGCGGGCGCCGCCCAGGCCGCGGTTCTCCTGCGAAATGACCCGGATGCGGTCGTCCTGCGCCGCATAGCGGTTCAGGATGTCGATCGACCGGTCGGGACTTCCGTCGTCGACGCAGATGATCTCGATCCCGCGCAGGGTCTGTCCCACCACGCTGTCCAGGCATCGGGCCAGAAACGGCTCGACATTGTAGACCGGAATGATAATGCTGACTTTCGGTTCCATCGGCTATCGAATATAATTTTTTACCGCCTCGGCGATTCGTTCGCCGTCGAGCGCCGCAGAAATGATGCCGCCGGCGTAACCGGCCCCCTCCCCTGCGGGAAACAAACCCTTCGTTTCGGGATGCATCAGCGTCCCGGGGTCGCGCGGCACGCGCACGGGCGTCGAGGTGCGCGACTCCACGCCCACGACCACCGCTTCGTTGGTCAGGTACCCGCGCATCCGGCGGCCGAAGGTCGCGATGCCCTGACGCAGTCCCTGCGCGATGAAGCCGGGCATCCACTCGTCCAGACGCGACGGCGTGATACCGGGAATGTACGACGTTCGGGGCAGCGACCCGCTTGCGCGTCCCGCCACGAAATCGGCGACCCGCTGTGCCGGAGCGATCTGATGCTCCCCGCCCCGCTGCCGCGCCGACTCTTCGAACCGCTGCTGGAATTTCAGCCCCGCCAGCTCGCCCCATTCGGCACGCAGATGTTCGAAATCCGCAAGCCGGACCTCCGTGACCAGCCCCGAATTGGCATAGGGCGACGTACGGCCGCTGGGCGACATGCCGTTGACCACCGACTCCGCGGCATCGGTCATGGCCGGTACGATGAACCCGCCCGGGCACATGCAGAACGAGTAGACCCCGCGGCCGTTTTCCTGGCTCACGAGCGAATAGGAGGCCGCCGGGAGGTACTCGCCGCGCGTCTCGCAATGGTATTGGATCGAGTCGATCAGCGCCTGCGGATGCTCGATGCGCACCCCCATGGCAAAGGGCTTGGCCTCGACGCGCACGCCGCGGCGGTGGAGCAGTTCGTAAATATCGCGCGCCGAATGGCCCGTAGCCAGCACGACGGCGGCTCCTTCGATCAGTTCGTCGCCGCACCATACGCCTTTTATCCGGTCGCCTTCGATTTTCAAATCGGTAACGCGGCTCCCGAAACGGAACACGCCGCCCGCTCCGACAATCGTCTGCCGGATACGCTGCATGATGCCCGGCAGCTTGTCGGTTCCGATGTGAGGATGGGCCTCGAAGAGAATTTCGGGCGTCGCACCGTGAAACACCAGCGTCTGCAACGCCTTGTTGTAGTCGCCGCGTTTTTTGCTGCGGGTGAAGAGCTTGCCGTCGGAAAAGGTCCCGGCTCCGCCTTCACCGAAGGCGTAGTTCGAGTCGGGGTCCACAGCGCCGTTGCGGTTGATCTGCGCGATGTCGCGCTTGCGGGCCGAAACGTCGCGCCCGCGCTCCAGAATCACGGGCCGCAGGCCCAGTTCGATCAGCCGCAGCGCCGCGAAAAGCCCTGCCGGGCCCGACCCCACGACTACGACCTCGGTATGTCCCGACACATCAGGATAATCGAAATGCACGGGTGCGGGCTGCGGCTCCCGGTCGACATAGACCTCCAGCGTCAGGTTGACCTTCGGTTGCCGCTGCCGGGCGTCGATCGAGCGTTTGACGACCCTCACCAAGGCAATATCGTGCTCCGGCACACCCAGACGCCGCGCGGCAAGCGAAGTGTAATACTTCGCGTCGGCAGCCTGGCGGGGCGTTAAAACGAGTGCGACATTCTGCGGCATAAGCGGATAAATTGCCTACAAAAGTAAATAAAAAAGGCTTATAATCACCCGCTCCGGATTGTGAATTGTGAATTTTTATATACCTTTGCACATAGCAAGCGGATATGGTGTAATTGGTAGCCACGTCAGACTTAGGATCTGATGCCTTACCGGCGTGGGGGTTCGAGTCCCTTTATCCGCACAAAGGAGCCTTTTTTCGAGGCTCCTTTTTTGTTGCCTGTCCGGCGCAAAAAGAGGAAAACCGACTGTATATCATCATTTTGCAAAGGCTTCGGCCGATTCCCCGAACCGGAAGCGGAAAGCAGTTCGCGGCGAACTCGCGGGAGCACGAAAGGGAACGGCCCCGAAAAACGGGCCGTTCGGCGAAGTTTGCTCCCGAATACAGATGCACCGCGTTGTTTTTCTGCGTTTTACACCGTAATAATTCTCTCTTGCAGGCGTTTTGTTAACCCCAAAATTTCAACGTCATGAGACAAGATGGAAAACACGGTAAAATAGCCCCAGTAGCGACGGTTTAAAATGACCCGTTGAAAACGGATGAAATTGACCACTATAAAACGGTCGAAATTGACCCACCTAAAACGGAGCAAACAGACCCCTTCGGGGATTTGAGTAAAAAGTAGTTGTTCAAAGGCTTAAAAGGAGTCGGATTTTGTTAGCTTGAAGCAAAAGCAAACCAAAATCTGAGAGATCATGCCTAACATACCTTTGAAAATGAACAAATTACGAACGATTATTCGACTGTACACCGAACGCGTGGGCTTACGGGCTATCGCCGAGATGGCCCGTACTTCGCGTAACACGGTAAAAAAGTATGTCAACAAGTGGAACACTCAGAGCCTTACCTACGAGGAGTTCCTTGCCAAGAGCGATGCTGAGCTTTACGCCCTGTTCTGCATTGAAGAGGTTCCTGAGGAACCTAATCCCCGCACAGATGCCCTTGAGGCTTTCATGCCATCAGCGAGCAAAGAGATGTCCCGTAAGGGTATGACCAGCCATAAGCAATGGGAGCGTTACCGCGTGGCCCATCCTGACGGCTACAGTCTGACGCAGTTCCGGGTAGCCTTGCGGCGCTACGAACGCATCAGTAACCCGTCGATGCGTATGAAACATAAGGCTGGAGATAAGTTGTTCGTGGACTATACGGGCAGTAAACTGTGGATCTATCCGCCGGGCGGACAACCCCGGGAGGTGGAAGTGTTCGTGGCTATCCTCGGGTGCAGCCTGCTGACTTATGTGGAGGCAGTGGAGAGTCAACGCAAGGAAGATTTTATTACAGCCTGCGAGAACGCATTCTATTACTATGGCGGCGTTCCCCGTGCTATCGTTCCGGACAACCTTAAGAGTGCCGTTACCAAAGCAAGCCGTTATGAAGCTATCCTTAACACGGAGTTCGAACGGTTCGGAGAGCATTATGGGGTAACAGCTTATCCCACCCGGGCACGCAGTCCCAAGGATAAGGCCCATGTGGAGAATGCGGTTAAGTTGACGTATAAGGACATCTTTACGGTCATCGAGCCTCTCGGTCGCTTAACGTAGCTATCCGCGGAACTCTTGAAAAGCACAACAACAAGAACCTGGATCGCCGCAACTACTCGCGCCGCAGTTACTTCGAGGACGTGGAACAGGAAGCCCTCGGCCCTCTGAACCCGATCCGTTACCAGATGAAGAAGCATATCGTCACTACGGTCGACAAATATGGCTATGCACGCCTACACGAAGACATCCACTACTACAGCGTCCCGCACATCTACATAGGCAAGAAAGTGCAGTTGTCTTATACCGCTACCGACGTGGAGATCCGCTACAACTACGATATTATAGCCCATCATACCCGCGACCGACACAACTACCGCTATACCACCGTCACCGAACATCTTTGTCCCAAACACCGTGCAGTTATGGAGTGGTCTCCCGAGCGGTTCGTCGAGCAAGCCGCTGCCATACACGAGGATGTAGAGCATTATATCCGCAGGGTACTTGAAAAGACCCGTTATCAGGATCAGGCCAACAAGATGTGTTCAGGCATCCTGAACTTCGCGCGTAAAGCCGGGCCGGAACGTCTTGCGGCAGCCTGCCGTCTGGCCGACAGCTATGGTAAGTACAGTTTCAGGGAGATACAGGATATACTCCAGAACAAATCGGAAGCGATAGACCTTCCCGAAGAGCCAGCCGATATGCCCGAGCACGAGAACATCAGAGGTAAAGAGTATTACAAATAATCCACTAAAACCAATAAGTCAATGAACAATCAGACCTTAGAGAAACTGCGCCAGATGCGCCTGTTCGGTATGCACGACGCTTTTAAAACCTCGCTGGAGAACACCATTAAAGAGAAAATGACACAGAACCAGTTCGTCTCGCATCTGGGCCACAGCGAGTTCGACAACCGTAAGAACCGCGCCGTAGAGCGAGCCGTCAGGGCTGCCCAGTTCCGCTACAACGCTACGCTGGACGATGTCGACTACACCTTCGAACGGGGATTGGACCGTAATCAGGTCGAACGCCTTGCCGCCATGGAGTTCGTGCGCGACCACAAAGACCTAATCATTACCGGTCCAACCGGGACAGGTAAGAGTTATCTAGCCACCTCGCTCGGTTATAAGGCCTGCCAGGACGGCTTCCGGGTAATGTACGCAAGTACGGCAAAACTGATGAGCCAGCTCAAAATATCCAAGGCCAAAGGCACGATACTGGCCGACCTGAAACGTATCGAGCGAGTCGATATGCTGATCCTCGACGACTTCTGTATGCAGCCGCTCGACGCCCGGTCACGCGGCATACTGATGGACATTATCGAAGACCGCCATCAGCGGCGCTCGACAATGATCACATCGCAGATCCCCGTCAAGGACTGGTACGACGTGATCGGCGAGAAGACCATCGCCGATGCCGTGCTCGACCGAATCGTACACCATTCGCTGCGTGTCGAGTTGTTCGGAGAGTCGATAAGAAAAAAAATCTAAATCTGAAAATGCCTATGGATAGATGCCTGCGGTTGCAAAAACTACTCTCTTGTTCTTTTAAAGCGAATAGTTATCTTTGCAGTGTCGGTCGACACAATCCCAACCGTTTTATGGGCGAGAACTAAGTAGGGTTCTCGCAATAAACCGGGATAAAAGACCTACAGAAAAATGTTGTTTAACCCGGGCAAAATCACATCCTTTTAGACCCCAATCCGGACAACAACTTTTTACTCTTTTTGCTTCGCAACTTTAGGGGGGCATCTTCCTCCGTTTTTTAGGGGACAATTTTACCGTGTTTCCCAATAATGCGCTTACGTCGGTATTGCTCCAGTTTATTGCGGTCGAGCCCCAAAGCCTCACAAACTTTATCCGATGAGAGGAACATCGGACGGTCGCTTTGGCGGCACAGATGCTCGAAGAGCAAGGTAGATTGGAGCAGTACGAAATGTGTGCGGAGTAGGCTTTTAAAAGTGTCGGTCTCCACCAGATAGTAAGTTCTTTCAGAGGATTGAGAGGACATGATATTGGATATTAGATGTTACGGATAGCCTTTTTAAGCTGTTTGCGGCGCTGGTAATCCAACTCCGTGCGCTCGATGAACTGCGTGATCTCGGCGGAGGAAAACAGAAGGCGCCGACCGAAGCGGAAGCCCGTAAGTTGTCCGCTCGTCCGATAGCGGCGCAGTTGGCGGTCGCTCATCTTCAGCAGGTCGCAGACTTCTGCGACTTCCAGAATCGGCATCCCGCAAAGCATGTTACGATGCCGTTTCATATAGGAAATATCCTCACGGATATCCTTGAGCATTTCGAACATTTCTTCCATACTTGTCATAAGCGGTTTGTTCTAAGTGTTGCTGCTGCAAAAATGGCACGAAGGTATGAGGTATTTATATCAGTAACCGCTTACTGATATGAGATTTATCGTAGTATGCTTAGGATCAGCAGGAGTCAGACGTCCGAAAATTTGCCCACCAGCTTTTCTTTGAGCATATCGACTTCCCGAGCGATCATCGGATGAGTGATTTTCGCATAGATTTGGGTCGTTGTGATATGCTTATGCCCCAACATCTTGGAAAGGGTCTCCATAAAAACTCCGTTTTGAAGGCAGATCGTGGTAGCATAGGTATGCCTCCTTGTGTGAAAGGAGAGCTGTTTGTCTATGCTGCATTCACGGGCAATATTTTTAAGACTGTCGTCGATGGAATCGAGGGACGGAATTTAAAAAAGAGAGCGATTGCCTGCCAGACCTCGATACTTATCCAGAATGAACAAAGGATAGGGCAACAGCGTGACGACATATTTCGTCTCGGTTTTCTGGCAGTTACCGCTGATCCACCAATCGCCGTTTGTATCCTGCTCCAGCTGATCATAGGTCAGCGCCGACATGTCAGCATAACAGATACCCGTAAAGCACGAGAAGAGGAACATGTCCCGATTAAAATCCTGGCTTTTGTAACGCAGGCGGGTTGTCATCATGCGATGCAGTTCTTCTTCGGTCAGGAAACTCCGGTCTGGATTCAGAACCGTATAGCTATATAATGCAAATGGATTACGTGGCATCCAGCCGTTGTTAAAGGCAATCTTGACGACATATTTCAGGCATTTTAGATACCCGCAAACCGTCATCAGTTTAAGGCCCCGATCGGATTTCAGATAGACGTGGAACTATTCGATAAAAGATTGTTCCAACTCGGACAAAGGCATATCGCTTACATGATACTCCTTTTGCATTAAAACACGCAAATGGTCGATAGTATTGCAGTATCGCTTCCAAACTCCATCACAACAGTCTATACCGATGCGCTTTTGATAATCGCTGGTAAATTTTTCAAACGCGTCCAACAGCATACGGTATTTATTTCCGTAGCCCAGATATGCATTCTTGACCTTCTCAGCCGAGACGAACGAATCCCGATCACTGATGGACTGATAATGCTGGTTGATCTGGGCACGGATTATTATCCAGATGGCGGTCAATGCGGTCGGCCTCAACGCTCTTGCCTTTACTCCTTTTTAGATAGAATAGAACTTTAAATTTGGTAAATTTCCAAATAACTTCAAAAAATATACTCAACACGGTTTCACTGTCACCTCTATTTCAAGTCTTTTTTATATTTCCAACCATATCCATATGCACTCTTCTGACGTCCAGCGAGAGCATTGTTCACATTATCGGCCCGTGTAACATTGAAATAGGAGATTATTTCATCGAATGAATGAAATTCTTTCGCAACATTACCATTATCATCTATTGCAACAATAATATTTACTTCCGCCGCATATTCATGAAGTACCTGTTCTGCAATATCGAAACCATTATCTTCTAAGAATGTCTGAAATTCCGTCTGAGTTTCTTCTTCTATATCAAATTTAACCAAATTAAGAGTTTCCTCTATTACAAAACCATCTCGCTCGTCATCAAGATCATTCTCGTCCAATTTCTCTATATTAAATGTGTTTGGAAAGCAAAATAAGTCTCGATTAAAACATCTTTTCTTAACGAAGTCTTTTTCTTCTTCGGTTAGAGGTAATTTGGTTTCCCATATTTTATCACATACGGAGTTATAAATAACCATTCTTTCATTTATAAATGCTTCGTAAAGTTCGCCTATTTTGGCTTTTATAATCTCTACTTCTTTTGTAAGGTAATGTGTATGTGAATGTCCCCAAGTCTGCTTATTATAGCCATACTGAGGATCATAAGCTTTGTAGGTATACTATAAGTTGTGTTTCGGCGTAATTCAACATATCGACAAGTCTCTCAATATCATTACTCTCATATTGTTGAACTATCTCAAATTTACACTTTTTAAAAGTCGAATACGCTCTCCAGAATCCGCCATTTGTCGGACCAGTCACGGGACTGATATGTTCCCTATGCCTTATTTGAGGATCTCGTCTAGTCTGTCCAATATATACCTTCCCATCCGGAAAAGTGTACTTATGAAATGTATCCTTTCATTATTGTAGCAAAGTTCGGATAATATTTAATTAATAAATTAAATATATCTGCATTATAAATGCCGAATTCAATAACTCGCTCGTCAGAATAGGCCACATCATTTTGAGCAATTCACATCGAACAGGCGAGAAATACACCTAACTCAATGCCATCAAATATTCAAAGCTACTTGAGCGTTCCACAACATCATGCCTTAGCAAATGATACCGCCAAGGTTTACCCCCATTTTTCAAGGTATACTCCGTTGCATTCTTGCAATATTCCTCGGCAGCTTTCTTTTTTGCCTGCACATCTTCATCGGAAATATCTTTAAGGGCTTTTGTTTCTATCATGTAAATACATTCCGATGTTTCGACTATGAAATCCGGTTCATAGCGTTTGGCTCCATTTGCCCAATATATGTTGAATTGGTTAGGTGCTGGTCGCAACCACCTCAATACATCATTATCCGACTCCAGCACATTCGCAAAATCGAGCTCGGTTTTGCTGTCGAACTTACACTCCGTATAATACGATTTCAAGAAACCGGTAAATATGAATTTACGCACAAAGCTTGGTTTTACAGAATCTCTGAAATCAATTCGTCCAAATCCGTCTAATTCTGTCAAATGCTGATCGACTATTCCAGAAAAAGGCAATACATTCGGTTTCAGGTATCCCAACGGCGTTATCACAAAATGCCTCTGCATCTGGTCAAAAATAGAGTTGGCGATTGCAACTTTAAATTGATTTACAACTTTTGCTAAATCAGTCTCGTTATCAACATTCTTCTCTATGGCTTCGACAGCCTGTCCGGCCAAATGATAGAGGAGTTCTGAGTTTTCGTCATAGTCGATTTCTTCGTGATCGATCAACGCATTCACAATCTGATTAACAGGAGTATCAAATTTCCTTCCTGTTATCACTTGCAACACTTCCATCGATTTCTCTCCAGCACCTACACTTATTCGAATAATCTCATCTTTCAGTGCAGGCAGATCAAATCCCATTCGCGTATCAAGATCAAACCACTTGAATTCAGCTTTATATGCCTCCTTTTGAATGGTCATACGTGGAATTTCTATAATATTGTCTATAAATTTCTTTACAACAACCTCCACAACTGAATCCACTTCTGCAAGCAACGGTTTTGCCTCTTCATCAGCAAAAAGCGGATTAGTCTCCTTCGCCTTTTTAATTATCTCATTCCGCGTAAGGACCTTAATCGCATCTATTACCTTCGGGTTGGACAACTCCTTAGCTGAGCGCACCGAACTGTTCATCTTGGGAATCACCGTCCAAACAGCTCGTTGAGCATCCATTACAGCCTTTGCATTCTTTTTCTCGACCTCCGTCTTTGCCTCTTCGATGGTTTTCTTCTCCTGGAAATCAATTATGGTAGCAGCCGTAACCACTTTACCGGGCTCGGGAGTTAAATCCTCATCATCAAGTTCAACGTAAGAGACCTTACTCAATACCGAGTTCGGATCATTAGCTTTGGCGATAACGGCTTCAAAATTTTCATGCGCAATCACCGTCAATTTATCAATATCGGCATATCCCGTACGTTTCCCACCATATGGCAAGCGTAGACCTCGACCTATCTGCTGTTCAACCAATATAGGCGCATCGGCCGCTCGTAAAGGCACAATGGTATACAGATTGGTTACATCCCAACCCTCTTTAAGCATATTTACATGAATAACGATCTCTATCTTATTGTCCGGCTTCTCCAGCGAAACAAATAGCTTATCTATCTCCTCATCTTTCTTGGTCGAGCTGTCTATTTGAAGCACTTTACCTGCATACCTCCCGTCAAACATTTCGTTCTGTATTCTATTGAATGTTTCGGTGGCATGTTGAATACTTTTGCAAACGATCAAAATAAAGGGTTTTACCAGAGGCTGATTATTATTTTTGGCATACATCTCCAAATGCAGTTTCGTATGTTCATGGACACTCACTGCATCTTCGATTTTAAGTATATCCAACTCCTCATCGGTCATATTGCCCCGGCTGAAATTCCTTCGCTTGGCAATGGTCGGTATCTTCACATATTTCCCATCGGCCAACGCTTGAGCCAGATTATATTCATAGACAATATTCTTAAACGATTTTCCTTTTTCATCGGTAGGCGTAGCCGTCATTTCGAGACCCAATATAGGACGCAATTCATTGATGGCTTTCTTCGAAGCATCGGCATGATACCGGTGCGCTTCATCCATAAGGATAACCAAGTCATCCAACGAAAAGAGGTAATCGAAATATGACTGCCCCAAATATTCCGATAGGCGGCGCATCTTGGGAGCTCCCTTTTTCCCACCTTCTTTACTCTCGGTATTAAACTTCGATATATTGAAGATGCTTATTTGTATCTGATTATCTGAAAACAGGTTACGGGCCTTGTTGTAATTATCTCCGGTTATAATTAAAGGCTCGTTATGCACAAACTCCGATATCCCCTTAAATACATATTTTTCATATGAAGGGTCGCCAAAATCACGCATCAACTTCTCGTAAAGCGTGAGATTTGGAGCCAAAATGAAGAAATGCCTGATGCCTTTTGCCAGATAGAGATAGGCAATACAAGCCCCCATCAACCGGGTCTTTCCGATACCGGTTGCTATCGAGAATGCAAACGATGGAAAATCGCGTTCAAAATCCTTGCAGTATGGGCAGACTTCCTTTACACGTTGTAATTGCTCTTTTAGATAAACCTCATAAGCTACCGCTTCGGCCTCCTTATCCGATTGTCGTTCGGGTTTCGACAAAGAAAGTTTGTCTACAAGGCGAGTTAGCACATCGAGTGCTTCGGCCAGCGGTTCCCGAAGCGACAGGCGTTGTTTTATCGTGTTTGCAATAGTATTCATACCGATAGATTAAAATAGTTCCTATTGTCCCTCAATCGTTTCTTTGGCCACCTCGCTATCTGTAGCGTATTCGAACTCGTCCTCCATCGGCCCCTCTTCCTCGTCGTCGATGTGGGGCAGGTCGATGATGTTGAGCGAATAGTCGTCGTGGGCAAATTCGCAGCGCCCCAGCAGCATCTGCGGAATCTTCTTTATAGAAATGTTAGAAAATGCCTGCTTGCACTCCTTTTGGAACGACGTACAACATATCAATAAGCTCTCGCCTTCGGTCATTGTCTCACGTATGGCGGCAAGTCCCTCCACCGTCATGAACTGCGTCGTAGTGTAGATGAAGTCGCTCTCGGACGAGTAGCCCTGCTTCCAATAGACATCCGCCGAAGGAGCATAGGTAAATCCCTCCTGCTTGGCCATTGCCGCCGCCAGCATATCGGCATTGTACTCCTTGTTGATTACCAGGTTCCCAAACTTGTCCTCTTTGAGCAGGCTCGGTGCCAGTTCATAGAATTTGAAGCCGTTTCCGCCCTTCCAGTTCTGCGCTTTGGAGATTCCTCCCTGATCGGTTCCGTCGGTCACCATCTTCAGACGGGGAACGCAGTGCGTATAGGCGTGCTGCCCCAACTCGACCCCGATATAGCGACGTTCCATCTTCTGCGCCACGGCGGCCGTGGTTCCCGACCCGAGGAAACTGTCCAGCACCAGGTCGCCTTCTTCAGTTACTAAACTAATACATCTTTGAATAAGTTTCTCTGGCTTTTTCCCTTTTTTAAAAGTTACGTTTCCTTCTTTTGCAATACCTTCCCACGCAATATCTGTCCATATATCTGTTAATGGCATAGATGCGCAAATTTCTCCATTTATCTTACATATATTTTTATTGTAAAAAGCTAATTGCTGTCCATTTATTATATACACATCATCCTTATCTTCTCGTTTAAGTTTGAAGATTTTATCTCTATGGATTAGCGATTCAGCTTTTATATCTAATATTTTCTGACCTGCTCCAGAATCACTGATAGCTGTATATCTACAAATTCTATGAGCATTTCTTATGATAAATTCATTATATTTTTTTATTAGACTTTCTGGATTTAGGCTTCTTGTTTTTTGTGTTTCGCTGAATACCTGAGCAACAGGTTTAAATATCCAGTCTTCATAAGATGCATCTATATTGGTAATATATTTATTATATGCATAATCAGGATTTCGTTTAGCTCTCAATTGATTTTCTCGAAGCCTTTTTCTATCCTTTACATAATTAAAATATATTCGGAGGCCACAAACATCCCAGGATTGACTGTACTAAACGCAGAAGGGGAACGAGCATCAATGGTTATTCTGTTCATGAAGTTTTCCCGATGAAAAATTTCATCAAGAATTACTTTACAATAGTCAGCCTCATTATCATCAAGATGTACAAAGATCGCCCCGTCATCTCTCAATAGATTGTAAAGAATAGCAAATCTTTCATACATCATATTTAGCCAAATCGAGTGTTCAATTCCGTCATCGTATCCTATTTCCTGCCCATCTGCATTAATTCTTGCTCCTGTATTAAAGGGCGGATCGATATAGATACATTTGACGGCACCCGTATAGTTCTCTTCGAGGGCTTTGAGGGCAAGCAGGTTGTCGCCGTGGATGAGCATATTGCCGTTCCAAGGTTTTCCGTTGGGTAAGGTGCCCGTCTCGGCGGTACCATACGAATAGTCGGGATTCTCAATGAGAATCCGCGGTTCAATCGCCTCGCGCGGATCATCCTTTCCAATCCACGTCAGTTCCAGTTTCTGCAATTTCTTATCTTGTGCCATTGTTATCGGTTAATATTTTGTTAATTCTTTTTTTCTCTTGTTCAATATATTGTAATGATGAGTCTCTCATTTATATATCATCTGCTATAGCTGACCTATCAATGGCGATTAAAACTAATTGCTTAGATAGCTTGATTAGCAAGACAAGGTGTTACGATTTTACACTCTACTTGATTTTTTATTTGAGGCGAAAGTTTAGCTAAAATCAATCCTTCTTGAATCATTTCATAATTGTTATTCAAGAAAATCGCTACGACTTGTATATCTTGAACCATTAACATATATTCCTTATATGCTTTATACTTTTGCTTGTTTAAATAACGAACATTCTTGTTATGTCTTATAGGCAATAAGAAATCTAAAAAAGTATTGGTTCGATCCAAACTATCAATTGCGTTTTTGATTTTAGACACTATATCATCTTCTTGAAATATGAACACATTGCAAATCTCTCGTATATTATTTGAATCGATATTATTTACACAAGCGGATCTTACCTTGCAACCACTGTCTCTCCTGTTCGTTGTTCAATATTTTGAATCGGAGCTGTCATTTTTTCATTAACGGCTTGATTATCGCGACGAGTTTTTTCGTTATCTTCGTGATTGTGTTGCAGTTGCTTGTATAGTACATACAATGTTATCAAACTGGCGATTACTAAACCAATATAACTTCCATAAAACGACAGCCAATCTGAACTGCCTCCGACAATCGGCGAGAAGGCGGGTATAAAGATAATAAAATTCAGCAAAACGGGAGCACCCAATCTGATTAAGATTGCCCACCAATATTCTTTGAGGAACGCCTTGAACAAGGCCCACTTTTTTTGAGGTTCGCTCTCATATGATTCTCCATTTAATGGTAAACAGTTCAGTTTGCTGGATCTTCTGTTGCAGCATCTTTTCAATACGGCTTAAAAGTAGCTCTTTTTTTTCATCGATTTCATCTTGAGCATTAAAAAGATTCTGTCGCTTCTCGATACGCTTACGTTCCATCTCCTTGATGGCTCTTTGAGCTTTTACCTTCTCTTCCAGTCGGCCGATCTTTTTGGCTTCCGATTTCCGAAGGCGTATCTCCTGATCCAAATCCGAGATTTCGCGCTCCAAAGCGAGCTTCATATCGCCGGCCCAGTTATCCAGTTTCTCCATCTCTTCATCGAAAAAGCGGTTGTTTCTGTCTGAGGAAGAAGAAAGAATATCATGGTTCAGCTCTTCAACCTTATCGCACAAACAATCGGCAGTTGTAATGTCTACTCCGGTTTGTGACAGCAGACATGCCGGAAGCAGGAGCATCCGTTCGGCAATTTCGGGATAGACCCAATCGCCGCTATCGGTAAGGCAGGCAATAACCAGATGATCCTCCGGCTCAAAAGAATCGATGGATATCTTCTCTACCCGCATGGTACCGCTTTGGCCTACGAGGTCGTCAAGCAGCTTGGTTCGCCCTGCCGTGTGCGTATAATCAAACTCGATATATGCCGGCGTGTGAAGTGGCTCCCGATACTTGGCCAAAATGTCCTTGGCCAAAGGACTGCTTATACGATAAGGTCGCACTTGCTCGTCTTCACACTCTTTCGACAAAGTATAGATCGACCCGTCGATATGAAGCGTGAAGGCATAGCGATCTTCATCGAATGTGGCCTCTCCCTCCAACGCATGCCGCGTTAGAAGCCAAAGACGTTTTTCAAACAGGTCGAGATTTTTCCGACTTTGAGCCAGATTGTCTCTCAACTTCTCCTTGACCGATTCATCGAAATTTTCCAATAAAGCCGAGCGGGCTTTTATCATCTTCTCGGATATTTGCTCCTGCAATTCTGACTGCAACCTGTCAAATGCAGCCTCTATCTCATCAGTCGTTCGACATTCGTCGTATATTTGTGCTATGCGTTTTTCAAAATCGACACCATTGCCTATGCTGCCCAAAATCTCATCACTGGCACCAAACACACCATTGAAGAGCTGGAACTTCTGATCCAACAGTTCATACACACGTATATCGGCCGCATTACTTTTATTGAGGAAGTTCACAACTACGACATCGAATTTCTGTCCATATCGGTGGCATCGACCTATTCGCTGTTCGATCCGCTGTGGATTCCATGGCATATCATAGTTCACTATCAAAGAGCAGAATTGCAAATTGATACCCTCGGCGGCAGCTTCGGTAGCAATCATGATAGTGGCTTCATCCTTAAAATAATCAACGATAGCCGCCCGCCTGTCGGCCGTAAGGGATCCCGTAACCTTGGGCGTGCCTTTATGCTTCTTCAGCCATGCCTGATAAATAGCCGTCGATTCTTTATCGGTATTAGTCCCGTTAAATCGAACAACCTTACCCTTATATCCCCTCTTTTCGAGATGTCCATAAAGAAACTCTTGCGTACGTTTTGACTCCGTAAAGATAAGTGCCTTGGAGGCAGCACCTAAATGCTTTAACTGCTCAAAACCTTTATCCAACGCGACAAACAGATGTTCAGCCTTACTATTCTTTTTAATTTTCTCGGCCAGATCTCTAAATTGCTCCAGCTCGGATATTTCTTTCTTTATGCCTTCAATATCGGCCGGAGGCAACTCCTCGATATCTTCTTCAATCTCTTCATTATCCACCCACTCATCGTTGTCTTCTTCGTATTCTTCAATGACGAGATTCTTGAGTAACACATTATCGTTTTTTGCGATAATATCCTGCAACCGATTGATAAGAGAGCAGAATGTTCCATATATGGCATATGTTGAAGATGCAAGCAGTTTCCTTAATATCAAAGTCATAAGCTGACGCTGACTATTAGGTAAAGCATACAGTTTCGGTTTATTCAAATAATCAGTCACCATATCGTAGAGACGTTGTTCGTTCTCTGTCGGGAAGAATTCCTCTACTATGGCAATCCGTTTGGTATACTTGATATATTCCAAAACCTGTCGTCTGAGGGTGCGCTTGCAAACGGGTTGTAGTCGACGTCTCAATTCCATGAACTCTTCATCGGTCAAACTATGACCAAATTGGCTCTTGAAACTTTTTATATCCCCAAACACATAATCGTCGATAATAGAAACCAAACCATATAATTCCAGAATAGAGTTTTGCAATGGAGTTGCCGTCATCAATATCTTCTTTCTGGATTCTATAGCCTCTTTAATGGTATTGGCAATCCGGTTTTGCGGTTTATATACATTACGCAGCCTGTGCGCCTCGTCTATAATTACCAGATCCCAGTTCGTACTCTTTATATAAGCGGCTTTGGACTTTGCAAATTGCAAGGAAGAAATAACTATATTCTCCGTATCAAACGGATTAAAAGCGCCATTTTCTATGGAGGCATTAAAGGACTTTGTCTCCATAATCACAGATGGCAGGTAGAATTTCTCCAACAGCTCACTCGACCATTGTTTCCGCAAGTTAGCCGGACATATAACCAGCAATCGCCTTTTATGCTCGGACCAATGTTGTGATAAGATAATACCGGCCTCAATAGTCTTTCCCAAACCAACCTCGTCGGCAAGTATAGCCCCTTTGGATAAAGGCGACTTAAATGCAAACAAAGCCGCCTCAACCTGATGCGGAGTGAGATCCACCTGCGCATCTTGCAAAGAGGCAGTAAGCTTGTTTATATCGTTTGCCGGCAATCTTCGGGTCAAGAAACCTGCTATATATACGGCCTGATAATCTGTTATATTACAGCACATTCCGACTTACTGAAAGCTATATTGCCCAGCTCCTTAGACCTAACATCTACCGGTCTGGAGCTTTTCCCAATTTTTATCCAGTCCTCCTTAAAGTTAGGATTGGTCAATATATAAACATAACCATCACTCGTTCCCATAATTATTCAGTCCTTAATAAATCATCTACTTTTACCTCAAGACATTTAGCTATCTGAATAAGCATTTCCACATTAGGTTGTGTAGTATTGCCCCCCTTAGACACACTAGCAGAATCTTTTCCTAATTGCTCAGAAAGCCATTTGTTGGTTCTACTTTTTTCGGCAAGAATAACTTTGATTCGATTTAAAAACTATACACTCCATAAGATCAATTATTCTCATCTACAAATATAGCAAAAGCTCTTGAATGAAAAAAACTTATATCTCTACCGGTCAAAATATTGATAATACAAACATTTTCCCCAATTATATACTTTAATGTACCAAACTTAATTTTAACGAAATTGGATTCTACCTTTTGTACATAATTTAGGGTGATACTCTATTTTTTAATTCTTTGATACTTAGCATCAAATATCGTAGCGGGAAATAGTTTGGATAATATATCTTATTACCCTGCTAATTTCCGCCACGAGGGGTAACAAAAAGAAACCACCTCGCATTTTTTGCGAGGTGGTTTCTTCTGAAATAGCAATAAAATTCTATGGTATAGCTACAATGGCATTGATAACTTGCGTTATTGGATCTCCGTACTCGAAATCAGCAAACAAAAGTCCGACACATTCATAAATGCTTTAATTGTTTTTATTGATCAGGTTCACCACAACCTTCGTCATCACATCCTTTTCTTCTGTACGGCTTTCGGCAATCATCAGCGTCAGGGCGACCAGTGTATTGTTATCCAAAAGGCGCGAACCGTCGGCACGGTAGAGAATCCGATTATTCTCCAAAAACCACAGGAACAGGAAAGCGGCGATGCGTTTATTTCCGTCGCTGAAGGAGTGGTTCTTGACCGTCAGATAGAGCAGATTAGCCGCCTTTTCCTCGACGCTCGGATAGAGATCCCGCCCGCCGAAGGTCTGGTAAATCGCGCCCATCGTGCTTTTGAACGATTCGTCCTTCTCATGGGCGAACAGCTCGCTGCCACCGAATTTGTCGCGCAATACCTGTAACGTCTCCATCGCATTTTCATAGGTCGCATGAAACGGCTCCTCGGTCGTAGTAGCCGACACTTCCAACTGCTGATAATCGTAGCGGTCAAGCGTATCGAGACCGTAAGTATAGTCCGTAATCACGCGCAGCAACCCGACCGCCTCGGATTTCGTGACGGCCTTTGCCGACAGCACATTTGAGAGCAGATGGACAGTCTGTTTCAGTTCCTCCAACTGCTCGATCTTCGCTTGACTGTTGACGGTATAGCCTTTTATAAGGTACTCTTTTAAGGACCTAGTTCGCCCAAATGCGGAACTGCGTACCGCGTTGCGATTTGACACGGTAGCCAACAGAGATAATCACGTCGAGATTATAAGCCGTAATTTTACGCTTCACGGAGCGATGTCCCTCCTGTTGAACTATCAAGTATTCCTTGACAGTTGCCTCACGTTCGAGTTCGCCTTCTTTGAACAAATTGTTTATATGAAGACTGACATTCTGTTTGGTCGAGTTAAACAATTCGACCATCTGCGCCTGCGTCAGCCACACGCTGTCGTTCTCCATGCGGACGTCTATACAGGTCTCGCCGTCGGCTGTCTGGTATATGATAATTTCTCCTCTGTCCATATCAACAAATATAGGAAAATCCGCCCGCATCTCCAAAAGTCTTCGCATTTGGATTTTTCGCCGAAAATCGCTATATTTGCATTGTCATACAAGGAGATACGGCGGTGACGCAAGCAATCCGGGCAGATGGGCGCAAGACCGTGCAAAAGGACGGTAGGCGATGCGGGAATCAGGCTCGAAGAAGCATCGCAAACAACTGATATACATATAGGTTCATTTAGTGCAGAAGCACCTTTATCCGCACGTTGAAGTCTCCTTTCGGAGACTTTTTTGTGGACACAATGTTACAAATAAGCACATTTTAAGCTGATTGTCAGTATATTATACTCGAAAGCACAATTCTCTGCCAAAGCAAAAGTGGTTCCGATAAAAGCACGTTCCGCACCTACCGATTCGGATTCTTTCATCGCAACGTTTATTATATTGACAAATTGTAGCGGGCCGAAGCGGGCTTAAAATTTGGCACGAAGCTGGAAATCAGCTATCTTTACTCCATATTACAAACATGATGACTATGCAGGACATGATAAACGGACGGTGCGGCTGGTGCGGATCCGACGAGCTGTATGTGAAATACCATGACCAGGAGTGGGGGAAATTGGTGACCGACGACAAGACGCTGTTCGAATTTCTTGTCCTGGAGAGTGCCCAGGCCGGGTTGAGCTGGATAACGATACTCAGAAAGCGTGAGGGGTATCGCAAGGCCTTTTGCAACTTCGACGCCGTGCAGGTGGCGCAAATGACCGATAGCGATGTCGAACGGCTGATGCGGTTCGACGGCATTGTAAGGAACCGGTTGAAAATCAAATCCACAATCACTAACGCAAGGCTATTCCTTGCCATACAGGAAGAGTTCGGTAGTTTCTACAACTACACCTTGTCGTTCTTTCCCGACCGGAAGCCGATTACCAACACCTTTGGGTCGTTGAGCGAGATTCCGGCATCATCGCCCCAATCCGATGCCATGAGCAAAGATATGAAAAAACGGGGATTCAAATTCTTCGGCAGCACGATTTGTTACGCCCACCTGCAGGCGGCAGGATTTATCGACGATCACCTGACGGACTGCATTTGCCGAAAGAGATAAATAACGCATAGACTGACATTCAGGCTGCTGAAAATCCAAACGGGTATTCCTTTGTCCTCCTTTATCCGCACATCGAAGTCGCCTCCTTGGGAGATTTTTTTCGGGCGGCAGGCCGGACAAATGCGAATCGCAAGCCGATAAACCCCAGAAGCCTTCCATCCCCGTATTGGGCGGAAATTGCAGATTTATTTTGCAAATGCGTGTTTATTTCATACCTTTAAATCGAAATCCGAGGGGGGGGGTGAAACTGAAACCAACCCTTATGACCGATGCGGGCAACACCGCGCAGGGACACGCATATTTTCAATCTGCCTCTTCCCCCAATCGTTTAACTAAAACACTTTTTAGGATGAAACATTGGGGTCTTTTCTTTTTGGCGCTCTGCTGCGCAGCCTGTCACAACGATGAACCGGAGCAGAAGTATTACATCACCCTCGATGAAGATGAAATCAGGGCAGATTATTCCGGGATTCAGCAACGTATAGCAGTTTCGGCCAACTGCGACTGGAGTATCCGAAATATTCCGCAATGGTGCATTATCGAAAAGACCGTTGCGGATAACGCTGAGTATCTGGATATAGAGGTGTTGCCGAACGACACGGAAAATCCGCGCGAGGCAACAATAACGCTTGCCTGCCTGCATGACAGGTACAAACAGACAACCGCCGACCTGTTCGTTTCCCAAGCCGGGCAAAAAAAGCCGGAATACGACCCTTTGCAGTGGCATACGTTCGCAGTTAATAAATTCAACGATAATAAATACGACCTCCTGCCGGACAATGTCACGCGCAAATATCGGCTTTCGGCCGAACAGTCATTTGTAAACCCGGCGTTCAGGACGCAGGTTTATCCGGGACATTTGATTAACTGCCATACTGACAACCGGACATTGACGGTCTACGACCAATATACTTACAACCCGATTAACATCAGTGCCTCTATCAATGGGAAGCTTTATGAAAAGGAAATGCTGCCCACGTTCGACGGTATGAATGAAATGGTGCAGCAAATAACCTCCGAATTACCAGCTCAAAGTCAGCAATTCAACTATATCGGCCCTTTGCAATACCACTCACACAGGCATCTGCACCTGCTGGGGGTAGGAAACCTGGGCCTCAACCTCGATGAACTGCTAAGCGGGAAACCCTACACCGAAAAAGAAATGGGGAAACGGACGGGGTTTTTCTATAACTATTCCCGGGAAATGTTTACTATTATGATGGACTATCCTGATAAATTAATCCGAGAAACAATCAGCGAGGAACAACTGCCCGATATGTCCTATATTACCCACCTGACCTTTGGCCGAATGTCTTTGCTTTTCGTTGAGACAGACCTGGAATATACGAAGGCAATAAGCGTTGTTGATAAAATTATCAAAAAGGAAGAGTTGAGTGCGGATGACATTCAGGTTAAAGCCGATCTTCTCGTCTATTATGTCTATTTCGACAAAGGCAACAACCCGCAAACGGTTACGGGAGGCAGCGAACTGATCGGAAGATTCGTGAACGAGATCGGCTCGCTGAATATCACGCCTTTAGGGTTTAGCACAAATAAACTAACCAACAATCAGGTTGGAAATTTAGTCATAGAATTTGCATTGCCGTAAACCGGATCCCTTCGGAAAAGGCAACCGGAGAGGGAATAAATTCCGGTTTCAATACAGTGCGGCAATCCCCGCCTCAGCGCATCAGCAGCTTATACCCCACTCCCCGCACGTTCACCAGCTGGATCGACGGGTCGGCCACAAGGCGGTGGCGCAGGCGGGTGATGAAGACATGCAGGCTGCGGGCGTTGAAAAACGAATCGTCGCCCCAGATATTCACCAGCAGGGTTTTCATCGGCACGATCTCGCCCGCATTCCGGCAGAGGTATTGCAGCACTTCGGATTCGCGGGCCGAAAGTTCCGTCACCACGCCGTCGCACGTGAGCCGCTGGCGCTCGGCGTCGAAACGCATACGCCCCAGTTCGAACACACGTTCCGTACGCGCTTTCCCGACGCCCGCACGCCCGGCAAGCGCCCTGACCCGCACGATCAGCTCGCTCATGGCAAAGGGCTTGCGCAGGTAATCGTTGCCCCCGGTCTCGAATCCCTGCACCACGTCCTCGGCCGCCGAGCGCGCCGAGAGGAAAAGCACAGGCACCCCGGGCGCTTCGCGGCGCAGGCGCCCGACGAAGGTGAACCCGTCCATACAAGGCATCATGACATCCGACACGACCACATCGGGGCGCGACCCGCGGAACGCCCGCAACCCGGCCTCGCCGTCGTAGGCCACCGTCACCTCGAACCCCTTTTCGGAAAGGGTATCGGCGATGATCCCCGCGAGGGTTTGCTCGTCCTCTACGAGCAGCAGTCTGATCTTATCGCCCATCGTCCGGAAGTATCAGGGTGAAGGTCGTACCGCGCCCCTCGGTGCTCTCCACCGCGACCGAGCCGCCGTGTTTGACGGCGATTAGCCCGACGTAGTACAACCCGAGGCCGAAGCCCTTGACATTGTGAATGTCGCCCGTAGGCACGCGGTAAAACTTATCGAAGATATGCGCCTGCGCGGCACGCGGAATGCCGATGCCGTCGTCGGCGACTCGCAGGACGACCCGGCCGCCGTCCCGCCCGGCCGAAATGCGGATATGTACCTCCTCGCCGGAATATTTCAGGGCATTGTCGACCAGGTTGTCCAGGGCATGCGAGAGGTGGAAGCGGTCGGCGAAGGCAGTCAGCCCTTCGGGTGAAACATCCACCGTGACCCGTGCGGGTTTGGCTGCCTGCATCCGGAACTTCTCGGCCAGCGCCCCGAGCATCCCGGCCAGGGGGATACGCTCGCGGCGGAGCGTGAAATCCTCACGTTCCTCGCGCGACATGGTGAGGATGCGCTCGACCATCTCCGACAAAGCCGTCAGCTGGCTGCGGATCACACCCAGGTACTTCGCACGCCGCACCCCATCGTCGGCCGCCCCGAAATTCTCCAGCGCGTCGTTGGCCGCATAGGCCACGGCGATCGGGGTCTTCAGCTCATGGGTAATGTTGTGCGTGAAATCCATCCGCATCTCCTCGAGCGTCTTCTGCCGGAACAGCGTCCGCAACAGGTAGATGACCACGAACGCGACGACGAGCAGCATGAGCACCGAGGTGAGGATGATGCCGAACAGCTCGCGCAGCAGTTCCCGGTGGGGGTTTTCGATCTTCACCCGGAAAAGCAGCTTGTCGTCCGTGGTGACGCGCGAGGTGAACACCTTCGGGTTCCGTATCTGCGGAGCGTCCTTCTGCGAGGCGATGACCGCTCCTCCCGCGCCGCACCCGCTGGCCGCGCCGCCAGGCTGTCGAGCCGGATTTCGGTAACATCCCCGTCGTCACCGCCCCGGATCACGTCGACACTGTGGGGCAGGCCGATGCCGGAATCGGCCAGGTAGCGCGTCAGCAGGGAGTCGTAGCGGGACAGGTTGAACTGGAGCGCCGTAAACGAAGGCATGCGCACCTCCTGGTAGATATAACGGGTCTTGTCGCCGCGGCGCAGGGCGATATTCGTCCGCAGCGTGTCGACCTTCGACCGGATGGAAAGCACCTTGCCGGCCGCCCCAAGGCTTTTCACAGAGATCGTGTCGATCATATCCAGCTTAACGGAGTCGATATTGCCCGTCGTCACGACCGACGTCCGGGTCTGCGACGTCCGGCGCCGGTTGCCCATCAGCAGGTCGTCGTACGCCGCGCGGTTCATAGCGAGGGTCACCTTACGCGAAAACTCCTCCGCTCGGTCGGCATACATCCGCCACAAGCTCCACGCCTGCACGAAGGCCAGCGCCAGCAGGGCGCCGATCGCGCAGAACGAGATATTTCTGAAACGGTTCTTATCCACGGCCGAGGGGTTTATACCACAAAAATACGAATAAAAACACTCCTGCCGCCGGCGTTAACATTATTTAACACTTCTTAACGCGGCGTTAACCATCGCCCTTCGTTTTTCGGGGTAATATTGCACCGTAAACCAACACACCGAAGCCATGAAAACAAAACTCACCTTCCTTATCATCGCCGCTGCGCTGGCCGCCGCAACCGCAGGACGGGCGCAGACCGTCATCTCCTACTCGACCGACGGCGGGGCACAGGCCCTCGAAACGGGCAGCGTACGGCAGACCGTGCTGGACACCGCCACGCTCGAAGTGAGCTACCGCATGGAGTGGCTGCGGCACCCCGACAGCAAGGAGCCGATGCAAGACCTGCTGCTGTTGCAGGCCGGAGGGAAGGTTACGAAATTCTTCTCCTACAAGACGCTCCAGCGGGACTCGCTGCTGCGCATCACCCCGACCGAGCAGGTGCTGGCCAACGTGGGCAACTTCAAGGGGGGCCTGGAGGCCGTCGTATTCCAGAACTACCCCGCAGGCGAGATGACCTGCACCGACAAGATCTCACGGGACAACATGCTCTACACCGAGCCGCTGCCCGAAATCGAGTGGACGCTCCGCGACGGGACGCGCGAGGTCATCGGTACGACTGCCGCCGTGCGACCTGCCGCTTCCGCGGGCGCGATTACGAAGCCTGGTACACCGAGGAGCTCCCGCTCGCCACCGGCCCCTGGAAATTCCACGGGCTGCCCGGACTGATCCTGGCCGTGAACGACACGGGCGACGACGGGGGCATCATCCGCTTCGAGGCGACCGGGATCCGCCGCGCCGAAGTCCCGGTGACGATGGCCGACCTGAACTACCTGAAAACTTCGCGCAAAAAATTCCTGGCCACCGAGCGCAAATTCATGACCGACCCGATCGGCTACATGCAGGCCAATTCGAACATCAGGATCACGGTAAGGAACGAGGACGGGACGCCGCGCGAGGGTGCCGACCTGCTCCGCGAATACAATCCGCTGGAAACAGAATAACCCCGCGGCGCGATGAAGTACCTGCTGACCCTGCTTTGGTTGCTGGGCGCAATCGTCGCCCAGGCCCAGGAGTACACGGGCCACGTGGCCGACAAGGAGGACGGGGCGCCCGTCGCCGGGGCCATCGTCACGGCGCGGGACTCCCTGGGCAAGCCGCTGGGTTACACGACGACCTCGGCCTCGGGCGATTTCGTGCTCAGGTCGCGCGGGGACGGGACAACCGCGCAGCTCGACTTCTCGACGATGGGCTACCGCCGGCAGTCGGTTCCGGCCAACGCCGGGCGGATGCTCGTGCTGCTGACGCCCGAGACGACCGATATCCGCGAGGTGACGATCCGCGCCCCGCGGCTGAGCTTCCGGGGCGACACCGTAAGCTACAACGTGTCGCGCTTCACCGAGGCGCAAGACCGCTCGATCGCCGACGTACTGCGCAAGATGCCGGGCATCGAGGTGGCGAAATCGGGCGAGATACGCTACAACGGCCAGCCGATCAACAACTTTTACATCGAAGGGCTGGACATGCTCGACGGCCGTTACGGACAGGCGACCAACAACATCGCGCCGCAGGACGTGGCGAGCGTCGAAGTGATGGAGAACCACCAGCCGATCAAGGCGCTCAAGGACATCGTATTCAGCGACCGCGCAGCCATCAACCTCCGGCTGAAGCCGCACGCCAAAGCCCGCTGGACGGGGACGCTGCGCGGCGGTGCGGGCTGGTCGCCGGCGTTGTGGAACGGCGCGCTCTTCGCCATGCGCATCGGTGCCCGGGGGCAGTCGATGGTCAACCTCAAAACCGACAACACGGGGCAAAACCCCTCGGCCGAGACCGAACGGCTTTCGGTCGAGGACATCCTCAACGGCGGAGCCAACGACTACAATCCCGCCGCACACCTTTCGGTCGGCACTTCGTCCGCGCCGCTCGACGATACACGCACGCGCTTCAACCGCTCGCACATGGCCAGTCTGAACAACCTGCGCAAACTCTCCGAGGACTACCAGCTCAGCAGCTCGCTCACTTGGGGTTACGACCGCCTGGCCTCGGATCGCGCCGCCCGGCAAAGCTGGTACCTAACGGACGGCACGCGCGTGGACACCGAGCAGGAGTCGGCCGCTTCGTGCCGGCAACAGCTTTCGGCACGCATCGCACTAAAAGCCAACACCGAGCGGTTCTACATGCTGGAAAAACTCGAAGCTTCGCTGGCATGGAACGACCTCCGTGCCGTGCTCTCGGGCAGCTACCCCAACCGCCAGCGTGCCGACGCCCCGGCCTACGGCATCGAAAACGACCTGAAATATATCCGGCGCACCGGCACACGTTCGCTCACCGTCACCTCCTACCTGAAATACCTTACCCGCCCTCAGTCGCTCGATGTGGTGCGCGAAACGGGCAGCCAGCGGCAGACGATCGCCGACCGCGCTTTTTACATGAACCACAACGCGGCATTCGGCACGCAGGCCGGGCGGTTCGCCTTCGCATTCAAAGGCGGAGTTTCGGCACTCTTCCGGGGGCTCGTAACAGACCTGACGGGCACCGGGCTCGGGACAGGCACCGCGAACGACCTTTCGGCCGGTTACGCGGGCGTTTACCTCCAGCCGGGCATCACCTACCGCTCGCAGCGGCTGCGGCTGACGCTCGACCTGCCGGCCGGGTACCGCC
>ENA-OROK01001074-OROK01001074.1-human-gut-metagenome-genome-assembly--contig:-NODE-1074-length-28429-cov-27.354198_pt1 | contig 28429 bp, 25 predicted proteins | sample MGYA00242127_ERZ509046 | MGnify/ENA primary metagenome ERZ509046 (study PRJEB26280, sample SAMEA2338728) | human gut metagenome | biome: human gut; feature: human-associated habitat; material: faeces... | reverse complement strand
CAGCTCGTCGCTGATCAGGCTCATCGTCAATTGCTTCTTCACCTCTTTATTATACCTCTTTCCTAACCTTTTTGCTGTTCTTTCTTTGTGCGGGATTGCCCTAAAAAAGCATACAAAGCATTTCAATTCACGCCCCTCCGCGAGGGGCGACGATGCCCTTCATACCTTGTCCACCCCTTGCCCGATTTCAATTCACGCCCCTCCGCGAGGGGCGACGCGCGGTGTAAAATGTATTGTATGCTCCCAGCAGATTTCAATTCACGCCCCTCCGCGAGGGGCGACCGGTTGCTGCCGTGGTAGATGCTCTGCCCGTGCTATTTCAATTCACGCCCCTCCGCGAGGGGCGACTGACGGAGGTCAGCACCTCAGACAGCAGATAATCTTATTTCAATTCACGCCCCTCCGCGAGGGGCGACTTCCAGCGCCGCATGATCATGCGCCGCTGGTACAAGATTTCAATTCACGCCCCTCCGCGAGGGGCGACGAAGCGAAATCAACTTTTCGCGGTTCGTCGGATATTTCAATTCACGCCCCTCCGCGAGGGGCGACATTGAGAGAGGAGTGACACGGAGATGTCACACGCAATTTCAATTCACGCCCCTCCGCGAGGGGCGACGCGTGTCGGCGGCATTGTGTGCTGCGCTATCAGTATTTCAATTCACGCCCCTCCGCGAGGGGCGACCGTCTGCTACGGGCGGATTTACTATGAAATCGTATTTCAATTCACGCCCCTCCGCGAGGGGCGACGATTTCTCTGGACGCTCATAATCAAAGAGCGATATTTCAATTCACGCCCCTCCGCGAGGGGCGACCGGCATTGATTTCAAGCAGGGTAGTCGTCAGCTTATTTCAATTCACGCCCCTCCCTTTGTGGGTCTGATGATTTCCGACAAATTTCAATTCACGCCCCTCCGCGAGGGGCGACACGTCGGCATCCGCCATCAGCAGGTCGCCGTAGGTATTTCAATTCACGCCCCTCCGCGAGGGGCGACATTTTATTTGTCAAGATAATACGCAAAAAATTTTTATTTCAATTCACGCCCCTCCGCGAGGGGCGACCCAGCGCGGTTGCGTATCGCGCTGTGACGCGAACAAATTTCAATTCACGCCCCTCCGCGAGGGGCGACCAATTGTGCCGCTGTACGCGAACGACAAGAAGCAATTTCAATTCACGCCCCTCCGCGAGGGGCGACATCAAGTCCACAAACGAATGGAAAGACGCGCTTATTTCAATTCACGCCCCTCCGCGAGGGGCGACGGGTTCAATTAGCGAATCAATCGGGCTTGCGTCCATTTCAATTCACGCCCCTCCGCGAGGGGCGACCGTCTGCTACGGGCGGATTTACTATGAAATCGTATTTCAATTCACGCCCCTCCGCGAGGGGCGACGATTTCTCTGGACGCTCATAATCAAAGAGCGATATTTCAATTCACGCCCCTCCGCGAGGGGCGACCGGCATTGATTTCAAGCAGGGTAGTCGTCAGCTTATTTCAATTCACGCCCCTCCCTTTGTGGGTCTGATGATTTCCGACAAATTTCAATTCACGCCCCTCCGCGAGGGGCGACACGTCGGCATCCGCCATCAGCAGGTCGCCGTAGGTATTTCAATTCACGCCCCTCCGCGAGGGGCGACATTTTATTTGTCAAGATAATACGCAAAAAATTTTTATTTCAATTCACGCCCCTCCGCGAGGGGCGACCCAGCGCGGTTGCGTATCGCGCTGTGACGCGAACAAATTTCAATTCACGCCCCTCCGCGAGGGGCGACCAATTGTGCCGCTGTACGCGAACGACAAGAAGCAATTTCAATTCACGCCCCTCCGCGAGGGGCGACATCAAGTCCACAAACGAATGGAAAGACGCGCTTATTTCAATTCACGCCCCTCCGCGAGGGGCGACGGGTTCAATTAGCGAATCAATCGGGCTTGCGTCCATTTCAATTCACGCCCCTCCGCGAGGGGCGACCAGCTCCTCCACCGCGTCGAAGGTCAGCGGCATATTTCAATTCACGCCCCTCCGCGAGGGGCGACTCCTCCAGCCGCCATGTGCTCTCGTAGTTGATATTTCAATTCACGCCCCTCCGCGAGGGGCGACGAAAAACAAGAACGCATTTTTGGGGGGCATCGACATTTCAATTCACGCCCCTCCGCGAGGGGCGACGGCGCTGGCGCGACGGCAACGTATCAGCGCGACGTATTTCAATTCACGCCCCTCCGCGAGGGGCGACTTGCCGCCATCGTCTGGAACTCCTGCGTCCCCATATTTCAATTCACGCCCCTCCGCGAGGGGCGACGGAGCGAGAAGTAGTGTACCACGTCAACCCGCCAATTTCAATTCACGCCCCTCCGCGAGGGGCGACTAACAAAGCCAACAAAGAAGCAAAATGGCAATACATTTCAATTCACGCCCCTCCGCGAGGGGCGACCCTTGGCAAGGTACTTTTGGCACGTTTCCGCTTGCATTTCAATTCACGCCCCTCCGCGAGGGGCGACCGCGGCGATGGCGGACATTTCCGCAATCGGCAAGATTTCAATTCACGCCCCTCCGCGAGGGGCGACGATGCGCTGGAGCAGGCAAAAGAAGCGGGATATATTTCAATTCACGCCCCTCCGCGAGGGGCGACGGAAGCCCTGCTGTTGGCGGTTAAGTACGAAATGATTTCAATTCACGCCCCTCCGCGAGGGGCGACGCCCGTGTCGCGGGTACAAAGCGCGAACACGAGCAATTTCAATTCACGCCCCTCCGCGAGGGGCGACCCAAAGTTCCGCGAGGCGTATATCCGAGCGTTTATTTCAATTCACGCCCCTCCGCGAGGGGCGACAGCCAATGCATGAGCAGTTGCGTATCGCGCGGTATTTCAATTCACGCCCCTCCGCGAGGGGCGACCCGTGCTGCGTGGGATGCCTACAAGGGCATAATGATTTCAATTCACGCCCCTCCGCGAGGGGCGACATTGATATTCCGGAGCATGATGTGAAGGCTGGTATTTCAATTCACGCCCCTCCGCGAGGGGCGACGCAGGATGTCCTCGATTGCGTACCGATTCCGCAGATTTCAATTCACGCCCCTCCGCGAGGGGCGACGGCAATCAAGGCATTTAGCCTGTCCGACGTAGATATATTTCAATTCACGCCCCTCCGCGAGGGGCGACTCCGCCATTCTGGGCGACTTCCAGCGGATGCTTATTTCAATTCACGCCCCTCCGCGAGGGGCGACACGGCTGAAATGCCGCGTACAATCAAGTACCTTTATATTTCAATTCACGCCCCTCCGCGAGGGGCGACCAAATCTCACAGTAGGCAGTTCCGCCGATTACACATTTCAATTCACGCCCCTCCGCGAGGGGCGACTCCCGGAGGTTTACGGCGAGAAAGCGGACGTGCCATTTCAATTCACGCCCCTCCGCGAGGGGCGACATAGTGTCAAGGGGCGGTACAAAAATAAAGCCCCCATTTCAATTCACGCCCCTCCGCGAGGGGCGACACATACTCCGGCGCGTCCTGCGCGCTGCTGGAATTTCAATTCACGCCCCTCCGCGAGGGGCGACCGAAAGCGCAGCAACCGGTTCGGCTGAACAGGAATTTCAATTCACGCCCCTCCGCGAGGGGCGACGTTGCGGACGGTTTGAATCGCGCGTGGGGTATTGTATTTCAATTCACGCCCCTCCGCGAGGGGCGACAGCGTTACGAGGTCACCGACGCCGCAAGCGGCGAATTTCAATTCACGCCCCTCCGCGAGGGGCGACCCCGCGCGCTTCTCGTTGCGCGCAAGCTGCACCTATTTCAATTCACGCCCCTCCGCGAGGGGCGACGACGGCAACCGCCGTCTTGTCCATTTCGTATTTATTTCAATTCACGCCCCTCCGCGAGGGGCGACACGGGCAGCAGGAAGTCGACGAAGCAGCAGCGACATTTCAATTCACGCCCCTCCGCGAGGGGCGACGGAAAGCGTGCTGAGCGCGGGCGCAGGCAGAACATTTCAATTCACGCCCCTCCGCGAGGGGCGACAGCCGCATTCGGGCGGCAGCGAAATCGGCGGCACAATTTCAATTCACGCCCCTCCGCGAGGGGCGACTCCACTACGCCCGGAATCTGGTGGGCGTTGAAAAATTTCAATTCACGCCCCTCCGCGAGGGGCGACATGCCGGGAGGGTACACACCAGGCAGGCCGTTCATATTTCAATTCACGCCCCTCCGCGAGGGGCGACACCTTTACACCCGCGCGGTCTGCTTGTGCCTCGATATTTCAATTCACGCCCCTCCGCGAGGGGCGACGTTGCGAAGAACGAGGTTCTGGCGACTGGCAAGATATTTCAATTCACGCCCCTCCGCGAGGGGCGACGATTGCAACCATCACGGACGCGGCGACGGGACAGTTATTTCAATTCACGCCCCTCCGCGAGGGGCGACGGCAGCAGCGTCAACGATGGCTGGACTATCAAGCTATTTCAATTCACGCCCCTCCGCGAGGGGCGACGCCCACCCGCACAGCTGCATCAGGACGGCCAGAATATTTCAATTCACGCCCCTCCGCGAGGGGCGACCCCCTTTGTTGTGTTTAGGTGTTCGATGCTCTTGCAATTTCAATTCACGCCCCTCCGCGAGGGGCGACCAGCGCATAAAGCGATACAGGCTTCTATGTGGTATTTCAATTCACGCCCCTCCGCGAGGGGCGACAGGCAAATTGCCTTGATTATGCGCCGGATGTGATATTTCAATTCACGCCCCTCCGCGAGGGGCGACCCGGAAAATTAAGACAATTGACGACCCGGATGACCTATTTCAATTCACGCCCCTCCGCGAGGGGCGACCGGCGCGGCGAAGCCCTCGCAGCTTCTCGCGCTATTTCAATTCACGCCCCTCCGCGAGGGGCGACCAACGACTATGGAAGGAGTATACCACATGGAGATTTCAATTCACGCCCCTCCGCGAGGGGCGACGCTTCCGCTGCTCCACGTCAGCCGCCACGCCGTATTTCAATTCACGCCCCTCCGCGAGGGGCGACCCGCACCCGCACCCGATAATACACAGGCGCAGTTTATTTCAATTCACGCCCCTCCGCGAGGGGCGACCTTGTCCAGTGGACAGGCGCGGACAAATATATAATTTCAATTCACGCCCCTCCGCGAGGGGCGACGCGACAGTTATCGGCGGCATTACAGCCCTATTAGCATTTCAATTCACGCCCCTCCGCGAGGGGCGACCAAGCCAGTCGACCATGCACCGCATTATGAGCATGATTTCAATTCACGCCCCTCCGCGAGGGGCGACTTGTCGAGATTGCGAAGGAATGCGCGGAGTACGAATTTCAATTCACGCCCCTCCGCGAGGGGCGACTTATATTACATATGGTAGAACATGGGATGATTGATTTCAATTCACGCCCCTCCGCGAGGGGCGACAGATGACAGCGGCCGAAATAGAGTATTGCCAAAATATTTCAATTCACGCCCCTCCGCGAGGGGCGACGGTCATCCACCTTTTCTACGATCAAGTCGCCCAATTTCAATTCACGCCCCTCCGCGAGGGGCGACGGAAATCAAACAGCGCACGGGCATCATTGATGCTATTTCAATTCACGCCCCTCCGCGAGGGGCGACTGCCGTTGCATAGAATACCGTTGTAGTTATATCTGATTTCAATTCACGCCCCTCCGCGAGGGGCGACTTGTGAGGTTTTCCTTCCTCTTTACAAGTATATAATATTTCAATTCACGCCCCTCCGCGAGGGGCGACCAATAACCGCTGTGCTGTTCTGTTTTACGAGAATTTCAATTCACGCCCCTCCGCGAGGGGCGACGGCAAAAGATATGCAATTTCTGCAAATCTTTTGTTCAACCCTTACAAATCAGCATGGCTTAACAATAGTGCCACGCAATTTGTCGAGATTATTTTGGTGATATTTCATAGAATCATCGCTTGAATTTTGACATCACACCGCGCGAGACGGTCGGCCATTCATGTATGATTCACATGCACTGAAAAGAGTGTTTTCAGCTTCCGCTATAACATCAGCAGTTCTCCAGCTTCAATGCGCGCAGTGCAACCAAGAACATCAATGCGCTCCTTGTAACTGTTGCCAAGGCGATAGAAGCGAACGGAGTCATGTTCTGCATCAATTGTCGCTGCCAATTGCGCCTTGAGTGCCGTCAGCTGTGCTGCATCAAGCAGGACTTCAAATACAGAGTTCTGAACACGCCGTCCATAACGTTCGCAGAGTTTCGCTACACGCCTAAGCCGCGCTGCTCCCGCTTCGGTTGCTGTATTCACATCATAAGTAACAACAACCAACATTTTTTCACCTCCAGACAAACGGCGGATAGCAATCAAGATCCCCGCGCAGGACACGCGCCAGCATCATGGCCTGTACATAAGCAATCAGCCCAACTTGGATTTTTTCTCCGAGATACGGATGCGTGATTTCTTCCTGCTTTCGGTCACGCCATGCGGTAAGTACCGTTTTGCGCCCGCGCTCGTTCAGCATAACAGCCAGCGAATCGTACTCAAAGTCCTTATCCGTCAGCTGACGTTTGTTGAACAGCGACAGCGCCAGCCGGTCGCACAGCGGCGCTCGGAACTCTTCCAGCAAATCCAGCGCCAGCGACGGCCGCCCCGGTCGAAGCGTGTGCAGCCATCCAGCCGCTGGATCTAAGCCTACCGTTTCAAGCGCCGCTTGAATGTCCCGCGTTTGCAGCGTGTACATAAACGACAGGACTGCATTCACTTCATTGCGCGGCGGTCGTCTGCTGCGCTCCACAAACCGGAAGGGGCATTGCGGGGAAATCATGTCGTCAAAATGCGCAAAGTAGCATTTTGCGGCAGCACCTTCGATGCCGCGCATTTGGTCAACACTTGCACACGTCTCCAGCTGCCCTGCATACTGGCTGATAGACTGACAGGCTGCACGCAGTTTCTCTGATGTTTCGGCTTCCTGCGTCCGTGCCGCGCACATCAATACATTTTTCTCGTTGAGCAGCTTTCCCACCAGGAGGTTCTGCACGAATTTCATGCGGAAGTCATCATCATCCAGCGCTTGATACTGCTTTTTTCTCAGCAGCACATTGCCGCTGACCGGCCCGCAAATGCGGCTGTAAAAGTGTCCACTCGATGATAGGAATGTCAGCGTAATCCCATGCTCAGCGCAGAAACCAATCAGCGGTGTGGAGACTGTCATTTCCCCAAAGCACACGATTCCGTCCAGCATCACAGCCGGTACGCTTGCTTTCTCTTCGCCGCCAATTTTCACGCAGATATTCTCGTTGCGGCAGAAAAGATAGCTGTCGGGCGTTGTCACATAGAGGGTTTCCAGTAATTTTTTCATTCCGTCTCCACCCTCTCTGCTTCGAGAAGAAGCGCCTTGCAATATTCCTTCGCGGATGTTTTTACCTTCGGCATACAGTATTCCTGCATCGAGCAGCGTTTGCATTTCGGGCCGTAAACTGCCGACGGAATCAGCATTTCGCGGCGGACTTTCCAGAGTTTCTGCACAGTCTGCCGTACCTGTTCACGCAGCGCTTCATCAAGTTCCACATCCACTCTGCGATGCGCGGTAATGTAGAACAGCGCGCCCACCGGGATCGTCGTGTGATACATTTCCTCTAAGCACATCGCCTCCGCGCAAAGCTGAATCTTGTATTCTGATTCATCGCGTATCTTCCCATGCTTGTACTCCACCGGCAGCAGCCGCACCGGGAAATCCACTGCGGGAATCGTGCAGCCGTTTTCATCCCGCACCGCTTCAATGCAGTCGCATTTTCCGCTGATTTGCATTTCGTCCGAAAAGACACTGTTCTCGTAGAGCTTCACGAAATCGCCGCGCCGCTCCACGCGCTGTGTATGAACCCGTTCATGCTCGGCGCGACCTTTCGCCGTCTCGACATTTTCTACCCATACACGTTCATTCAGCAGCAGCGCGGCGCGCCGCAGACAGTAATCTGCCTGCGACAGCCACGATAACGGAAGATACTCCTGCTCGTCATCCACGGGTAAACCAGCTTTCTCCCTGCGGCAGTTCATCCCAGACAATCTCCCCGTAGGGATTGCTCAAAAAGCCCATCCGTACCCCCGCAGGCACCTTATCCAGCGCCACCTTTGCTTCATAGTCACGATAATTGCGGGGGAAATCCACCTTCTTCTGCACCGTCACCAGTTCAAAGAGTTTATGCGCCGGTGCACAGCCCAATTTGGCTTGACGTGCGCGCTGTTCAGGATTCGTATCCGTGCCTTCGTGCTTGAAGATGATGAGCGGAGAAACAACCTCCATTTCGCCCTTGCTCGCCGAACGGTCATGCTCATACATGTTGAGAATCGCCTCAAACAGCGCCTTCATATCAGCTTCATCGAATCCCGTTTCCGCTGCAAGATTCGCGCTGATGAAGCCACGCACCTCATACAGACCAAAGGGGATAATCTGCTTGCGTCCCATCGTGCGCAGCTTATCTTCAGACGCTTCCTGTTCCGCTTTCTCATATTCCTCGTAGGATTTGTCATTTCCGCCCAATGCCGCCGCCATGCGCGTGATGGATATGTCCAGCGGCAGTACCGAATCCAAACTCTTGCCGAAAGCAAGTTGAACAGGACCGCGAACTTGCCCCGCATTGGGGCCAGTAGACATCACAGCCCCAAAGGTGCGCACATCGTAGAAGAGTTCACACGCTTTTTTGCGTGCCGCATAAACCGGATTTTTTTCTTTCGCACCTTCAATCCCCGCTTCGCGCTTTGCCAGCGCAATCTGCTTATTCAGATTCACCGCCTTCTGCACGAAAATCCCCATGCCCGGCGCACCCGGATAAGCAATCTCAATATAGTTGCGAATGCGGCGTTTCGTGGCCACGTCGGTGATAAATCCCTGCATGGTCTGCGGGTCAATCCGGGGCATGTTGCCCATATCCGGGTCGCCGTTCGGGTTGGCATTGGTGCAAGCAACATAGTACATAAATTCGTAACGGTTCTGCAGTGCCATTTTCTTATTCCTCCTCGTCCGTTTCTGCCGCAGCTTTCTGTTCTTTCTTCAATTTCCGCAGTTCATTGAGTTTCCGATTCAACTCCGCTGTCATTTGGCGATACCCCAGCGCAAAGTAAGCCTGCTGCTCCAAGTTCAGCATGGTGGGGATTTCCCCAATGTCACAAGTCACCTTATCCAGCATTTCCAGATACATCTTCAGATAGTCACCCTTGATTTTGTCCTGGTGCGGTACGGAGAGAATTGACAGCTGCCCCAGCACCAGCGCTGGCATCTGACAAGCAGACGCATAATAGCGCTGTACAATACCTGCCTGAACATCTCTCATTGCAAACTGCTGCATACTCGCATACACGGCGACCCACGCGCCGCAGCGGTATGCAACATTCGTATTTTCCGCCTGATACATAGCTTCTATCACGCCTTCCTTTCGATTGTTTTTCCGAATCAGCCATACTTTCAGCCATTGGCAGCACATTGCATTGGGCACGGGCGCATGTTTATCTTCTTCGCTGGCACTGGCCATTTGATTGCGAATGTATCGCAGCGCACGAACCGCCACGGAATCCGGCAGCATACTGTCCGTCAAGATTGCGTGCAGCACCGCTGGCGTAATTCCTGAAAGCTCCTTGTCCATCCGCTTGAAAACGTTCTTTTCGCTCTTTTGCCGCGGCATCAGACGAATCATCATTGCTTTCAGCGAATTAATTTTTGTGAATCCCGTTCCACCGAGATCGACCATTTGCAAGTCATTGCGCCATTGCTGGATGCTCTTCTCCAGTTCGCCGTAATTCCCGTGGTCGTAGCTGCGAACCATGACACGCCCTGTAACGCCGGACAGCAGGAGGATGTAATACTGCGTGCTGGCTGGAATCGCGGTTGTCGCTGCTCCGCTTTCAATGCTCTCGATGCGTTTGGCTGCAATATCGCGTTTAGCATCAGGATTTGACGGTGCTTCTACCGTTTCATCAAATTCTTCATCGTCGTCGTATCCATCATCATCTTCCGTCTGCTGTTCTGTTCCCTGATTCTTAGGATCGCCATCCAGTGCTTGCTGCATCGGGTCGCATTCCGCAGGAACATAGCAGTCAAACCAATGGACAAAGCGCATTCCCGCCAACGTTGGCGAAAGTGTTTCGCTTGACATGAGATGGTCAAGCGCCGCTTTCACCGCGTCAATTGCTTCCGCAGAAACAGGCGCATTCGCCGATTGCTTTAGCCCGTACGAGCAAAATGCTGGCTTGTCAAAGCAAAACAAAGCGTCACCGCGCCCATGTCCGCCGACTTGCAAGAGTCCCTTAATTGGCGGCAGGGTAGCAACCGGCATCGTTTTTTCTCCAGTAATCAGGCACAAGCTTTCTGCCGCGCCATGCTGCGCGAACTGCTGACGAAACTCCCGCCACCATTCCTGCACCTCCGGAATTTCGACAATAGGCGTTCCTGCAATTTCAAATGAAACGCGGTCTGATGGCTTCAGCTTCAGCCTCAGCAGTTCCTGTCGAACCTGCTCACAGCAGGTTTCGTCCTCCAGCAAATGCACGCAAACTGACAATTCCGGTACTTTCTGCGTTGCCTGCTGAAGAGAAGCAAGAAAGTACCTATGCTTGAGCGTGTTGTCTTTCGGCTTTTTGCCTTCCTCTCTTTGCTCAACTTTGCTTTCCGGCGTATCTTTCCAGAAAACAACCTCGTATTTTTCTACCAGCACATTGCACTTGTCTTTGCCATTCGCCAAGCTGCCAATGTCAGGGCAAAAGTATTCATCCTCGCCGTCCTGCCTCACGCCAAGGAACGTGCCATTTGCGCCAAGGCAAACCCATGCCTTTACCGTCTTTTTCACCATGCCCGGAGGCGGCAGCAGCTGGTAACGCATGGCATAATCGTACAGCGGTCTCAGCATATCGCATCCCCCTTCAGGACTTCCGGGCTATCATAGGGCGGCACTTCAATGACGCCCTGCTTCATCACCGCATGATACAGGGACAGCCTTGTCCGCGTTTTCTTGCGAACCTCCGCGTCATGCAGGTCAAAAATGTCGTACACCATCAAGCCCAAATCCATATCTTGCTGAATCGGCTTTTCGTTCGGGTCACTTTCAGAAAAGTACGCAACGCATTCCCTTAAGCCGAGCGCAGGCTGGCAAAAGCACTTGCCACCTTTAATTCGCCGTTCAGCCTGTGCATACAGTTGCTCCACCGTACCATGATAATCCGGCCGCGGCACAATCTGCGCGGTAATGCGGTAGCGGACATCATACAGGAAAACCGTTTGCCGCTGTGTCCGCTCATCCTCTGCGCTGATTGGTTCCATATTATTTCCCAATATGGACTTCACTTCGTTGCGCCTGACGCTGATATAGCGGATAGGTTTCAGCACCTCAATTTTTGTCACCATCCAAAAAAATTCTGTCCTTTTGCTGTAAATACTTGACAGTATGCCTCGTGCTGCTGATGGTGTTGGGACTGCCTGCGAAAGCCTTTCTACTTTCGTTGTCGGCGAAGTGAAGCACGCCAAGTCACCCCAAACGGTCACTGAAATCTCCATGATTTTTCATCACCTCCATGTTCTTCTCTCTGCCAAATCAGCAGAGAGGATAGCATTATCTTTGTACTATTTCAATTCTCAGCTTGTTAGCCTATCAGTGTTTCAAGCTGTCAGTACAAATATAATGTAAATCGAATGAATTGTCAATGGCAAATCTGGTATATAAGCATTTTTTCACCATATTGGGAGGTCGTTTTGCAACTGCATCCCCGTATCCATATGATAATCATCCTTCCTGCGAAGCACCCAATAGCCGGATGGCTGCCTGCTCTCATTCCGCCTACCCGCAAAATACAGCTGCTCTGCGTAACGGCTGAAGTCATCATTCGCATATGCCGTCACGCACAGCTTTGCAGCTTCATGCATCCACTTCGCCGTCACGCCGTTTTCCAAGGCTTCTTCCTTCAGCTTCTCAAACAGCTTGTTTTCAGGTTCATATGGCACAAGCACCTGCACGCCGTCATTCTTGATGATGCGATAGTTTTTCTCAGCTCCTGCATAATCCTGCATTTGGATGGCCTCGCTCAGCTCCTTCTTCCCTTTCAGCTTCCAAAAGAGCTTCTGATAGTAGCGCTGAATGTCGCTCGGATTCATCAGGTCAATCGGTTTCTCATCATTGAGTTCTTTAACCAGCATTGCCGCTTTGCTATACCAATTATCTGGATACAGATTGTCTTCATCCGGAAGGAACACAAGCACTTGCCCGCCTTCGGGATGGCGGCCGTTTCGATTGCAACGTCCTGCCGCCTGAATGATTGATTCCAGCGGGGCCAGCGCGCGGAAAACGCTGTCAAAGTCCAAATCCACCCCCGCTTCGATGCACTGCGTCGCAACCACACGGCAAGGCAAGCCGTCGCGCAGCCGCTTTTTGACTTGCTCTATCACGACGCGCCGATGTGCCGGACACAATTCCGTCGTGATGTAGAATACTGATTCCGTCTCACATACCAATTTCAGCGCATCAAACAGCTTCTTCGCGTGCTTTTTCATGTTCACAATGGTGCAGATGCTCCGCTGCGCCGCCATCTTCTGCGCAATTTCTTCCCACGAGATTCTCTCATTCGGCAAAACTCGCCATGTCACCTGAACGCGGCGAAGTTGCTGATACATATCGGCATGGTTCGGACAAATCTCCGTAGCATGCCAAGTAAGATTAGGGATTGATTGATAATCCGGCTGTGTCGCCGTAGAAAAGAGCATCGTCACATTCTTCTTCGGCAGATTGCAAAGCGCCTGAATGGTTTTGAGCGTCGCAGGAAACAATTCTGCAGACAAGCTCTGCGCTTCATCGAAAATGATTACAGAATTCGCCAGCCGATGCAGCTTCCGAAGATTCGGCGCTTTTGCCGCAAACAGCCCCTCGAAAAATCGCACGGATGTGGTCACAATGACTGGCATATCCCAGCGCTGTGCAAACTTTCGCTGCTCTTCTGTCAGCTGCCGTTGGCTATGATCTTCCAGCAAAACGTCATCCCCAAGGATTTTCCGATATTCAATTGCATTCTGTTCCGTCAGCGTAATAAACGGCAGCACAATGATGATTCGCTGCTGACCGTTCTTGCGGCATTGGCGCAGTGCAAAATGCAGCAAGGCCAGCGTTTTTCCTGTGCCAGTAGGCGCTGTCAGGGTATAAATTCCCGGCGCATGATCCCCCGCCCTGCCGCACGTTTCAAACAACTCATTCCGCAGTGCATTGAGTTTTTTATCAGCCGTTGAGTTCCTTGCCAGTTCCGCCCGATGCGCATTTAAGCGCTCCAGCCAGTTTTCCGCATCACATTTCGGCGGCTCCGGGATGATTTCTCCATCCTCTTCCGCTGATGCGGTGTAATCTGCATCCACCAAGCAAGAAAGCAGCATTCGCGACCAAAGCATCCGTTCTTCTTCCCCAAGCGTCATATTCTTGATTCCAATTCGTTTCCAGTCCGGAAGTTCCTCACGAAATATATCTCTTAGCGCCTTGTAATTCTCTTCTCCTGTCAACGCGACCTCCTTTCCCTCGTTACCTTCCAACCACTTTTGCGTTGTCATGCATTCAAGTAGCGAATACTTCAGCTGATTGTAGCAGAGCAGCGTCCCATGATGCGCATTGATGGCTTCCAAAATGGGTGCATAATTTGTACTTGCAATTTTTTCACTTATGCACTCTTTCGTTTCTTTCCCTGCGTATTTACTCGTTTTGATAAGCAGCCACCACAAAAACGCAGCGCTCACCCTTGCATGGTCTACTCTGGATGCGTTTCCTTCCAAGACATCTTGGAATTTATCTGTGAGCTTGCCAGCATCATGAACCGTTCCGGCCATTTCCGCTTCTTTTTCCATGCCCAGTTGTCTTCCATACTCTTTGCTCAATTCTCCCACCGCGCAAAGATGTTCCTTCACCTCCACCTGCTTGCGTCCGCGACGCTTCGACTTCGCGTACCACTTCTTCATAGTATCTCTCCATCTTTTTGTTAAATTCAAACAGTTAAATTGCATATTTAGTGTACATAAGTTCTTCCATTTTGTCAATACTCTCCATGGTAAAATTTTAAGGCAACACCGCACAAATGAGGTGCCGGTCACTGGCACCATATCCCCCCGATATATTCACCAATTTCCCTACAAATCAATCCGAGTAATAGCAAAAGGCTCTGCCGTTCTTCCCTCCGGAAGTCAGCAGAGCCTTTTTCATCCTATAAAGTTATATTCCAGCACCCGCAAGACATTCGCGCCATCCGACACATCAGAATAGCACGAACGCCGCGGCTGCTATCATTTTGCCATCAATCTGGCAATCCTGTCTTGAAAAAGTGCGTGTTTTCAAGGTTTTGCAGCCCTTCACATCCACTTTTTGTTATTCCCACTCGCTCCCTGAAACCGTGACCTAAACGATTTTGTATAGACCGTTTAGCTCCGATTATCGGGATTGTTTAGATTATCTAAGAATTATGGTGTATCATAATTCCTGTTGTCATTGTGTTGTCAGGCAGATAGGTTGGTGTAGATCCAATCTGTATGGATATTATAGCGCTGTGCTCTTTGAATTGCAATACCGCTTTTCAAAATTTACACGCAATATCTTCAAAAAGCGTGCAAAACATATTGATTTTTGGGAGCTTGGACATTATAATATAAACACGCATAATGCAAATATTGCGTGCAGAAAGTTGGTGACAGGTTGAGCAAGTACGATATCGTTAACGAAGTTTTTGATGCCATCGGAGAAATTGCAAAGAAATCGGATTTCATTTCTGCCGGACTCAAAGGCCAAGATGTATATGCGCTTTGTAAGCAGGGGTATCTCGAGCGTGTGAAGAAAGGGTATTACAAGCTGGCTGTCGGGGACGAGCCCAAAGAGGAGCTTATCCTTTCGAAACTGATGACGTACGGGGTCATCTGCGTTGAATCAGCTCTATTCTACTACGGCTATAGCGACTTTGCGCCCAGAGAATGGTCGATTGCCGTCCCACGCTCTTATTCCAGAACGGTGAAGGCGATTCAGACGGAAGTGCCGGTGAAAGCGTATTATGTGCAGAATCCGATGTATCACCTGGGGGAAACAACTGGCACTTTCAATGGCGTAACACTTCCAGTCTATGACCGTGAACGCACCGTCTGCGACTGCTTCAAGTACCGCACGAAGCTGGATAACGAGATATTCAACAAAGCAGTCAATGCTTATGTGGCGGATGAAAAGAAAAACCTTGCCAACCTTTCCAAATACGCAAAGGAAATGGGTGTTTATAAGAAAATGATGAGTGTGATGGAGGTGCTGCTGAATGGCTGACGTGGCTGCATCCGTGCTTGCACGGCTCAAAAACAAAGCCGCAAAAAGCGGCAGAAGCTGCGGCGTGTGCCGATAAGACAGTAATTTGAGAAAATTACGAAATCGGCATCTGTCAGACGGGATTGGACAAAACAGGCGACATTCAACATTGGTTGGATGCCGCCTATTTTTGTGCGTTTAAGGGTCGAAAAACGCTTGTTTTCTGCTCTGTAAGGCAATGATAGTGAAATGGGTGAAGTAGTTGTCATCCTCGTTGAAAAATCCCCACGAAATAGCAAATCACGCTATGATGAATATCGTTCCCTGATGAGCATGAATATTTGCGATTGCGTTAATTACACCACAAAACGGTAAAACCGATAGGTGGGTATTTCAATGCTGAGTATGGCTGGCAACGTAAAAACCGTCAAATCGGCTTATGCTCACAGAAAAGTTACATTATTAGGATGATAACTTCTGCGAGTCCTATTGAAAACGCAGCTATCTTTGTGATATAATGTGTGTACACACAGGCGAGCGAGAGGTTTGCCGGAGGGAGAATTTATTGTCTTTTGTGTCCAATATGGACAGCGGTCAACAAGTTATTCCTTCGGACAGACTGGAATGAATGGAGGCGAAATGTTGTGCAACGTGCAATAGATAAGATGGTTCGCGAAATCAGCAGTATTCTTTCAGATGTTAAGCCGTCGATTTATTTGTATGGCTCATCCGTCCTAGATGATTTCAAATTGGGATGGAGTGATATTGATATTCTCGTTCTGACGGATAGCCAAATGAGTGAGGGACAGGCACAATCGCTTGTGGGACTTCGGCAAGCGATGCTTGCAGATGAGCCGGGCAACCTCTATTACCGTTCCTTTGAAGGCGGTATGCTCACGTTAGATGCGTTCCTCTCAGGTGCGTCTGACCGGGTCGTATATTGGGGAACCAGCGGAGAAAGAGTTACCGACCGTTATGTGTTTGACAGCTTTTGCATGGCAGAGCTGGTCGAGAGCAGCGTTCTTTTGTATGGGGCGGATATTAGAAACAACTTGAATTATCCCGCTTTCAAAGAGCTGTATGCCGATGTGAAACACCACTATGAAACAATCAGACAATATGCACAGAGCACCGGACGGAGCTTCTACACATTTGGCTGGCTGCTGGATATTGCACGGTGCATTTATACCCTTCGCACCGGCAGAATTATCGCAAAGACCGCCGCCGCAGAATGGGCATTGGAAAATAATCTTTGCCCCGATGCAGACGCAATGCAATATGCGTTAAAGGTTCGCAGAAATCCGCTGAAATATAAGGAGGATAAACTGACCTTTGACTATGCAGAAACACTTGCAGTGCCGATACAGCGCTTTGCAGATGTGCTGGAACATGAACTAGTACAAGCAAAGGGGATTTCACATGGCCCAGTGGATTTTCTTTGACGTCGGCTCGACACTCGTTGATGAAGCAGCCGCCTACGATCATCGGGTACGAGATATGATTTCCGGCACCAGTATCACCTTTCAGGAATTTGACAATGCCCGTATTGCTTTTGCAAAGCAAGGTCTTGATGGCAATTCTGTCGCGATCAAGCATTTTGGATTAACGAAAACGCCGTGGCACCCGGAAGATGAAGTTCCCTACTCAGATGCACACAACACACTGGCTGCTCTCTGTGGTAAAGGGTATCAACTTGGGATTATCGCAAATCAGAGTTCTGGAACAGCCGAACGCCTAGAACTTTGGGGCTTACGGAAGTTCTTTGGCGTGATTGCTGCATCCGCAGAAATCGGATATGCCAAACCGAACAAGAAAATTTTTGAAAGAGCATTTGAAATCGCAGGGTGCTGTGCCGAGAAAAGCGTGATGGTCGGTGATCGGCTGGACAATGATATGATCCCTGCCAAAGCACTGGGTATGAAAACTGTTTGGATTAAGAACGGGCTTGCAAAATATCAAGGTGCAGAGTTCGGTGAAGGGATTGTGGATTATCAGATCAAGAAGCTATCTGAGCTGCTTTGTATTTTATAGAACAAGCAAGTGAGGAAATTTTATGCCGGATAACAGAAATCGTAAGCGACCGATACAGGTCAAATTCTTTGTAGACGAAAAAGAGCTTGCTGCCATCAAGCAGCGAATGATAGAGTCTGGCACAGATAATCTTAGTGCCTATCTTCGCACCATGGCTATGGAGAGGACCTTCCCAACTGCCGATTGCGAGAAAAGTTTTAAGCAGGAAAAAACGCAAAAGTCGTAACTGCCTTATTACGATTTTTATGAGGAACAGCGCCAACGGTGCGCAGCCAATTTCTTTAAAATTGCTAAAGGGTTTGGGATGCTGCCCAACAAGTTTTGTACGAGTGGGTACCGCCGTGCATTGCTTGCTAACTCCATTTATGGGGTTAGCAAGTAAACTGGATTTTGCAAAAATCGCAGAGTGTAGCTACACCTGCTGTGCTTGCTATTCTGCAAGTTCAGCAGGGGGCAGGCGCGGCAATTTTCTCAAGTGGGGCCCCGCTTGATTTGCTTGCTATTCGTCCTTTCCATAATAGCAAGCGCCATTTTCCGAATGGAAATCGGCGGCAACCGCCGCCTTGTCTGCCCAAAAGCGAAACGGACGGACGCTGTCAATGGCGGCGCAGCCGTTCATCCCGACCATTGACGTTGTCCGTCTGTTTTGCTACACAGATTATGATTTTGAATGAAGCGAAGGAGGCTTGACGAAGTGAATCCGAAAGAGAAAGATGATGAGATCATCGAACTGACCGACAAAGAACTGGATGAAATTTTTGCGGATGACGATTTTGATAACGGCGAGGATAGCGGCGAAATTCGGTCGTTCTATTTCTCCAATTCAGACCCCTATGCTAAGGTCAAGCCGCGCCCCGACGATGCCCCCAAGCGAGAGTTTTCTTTCGATGACAAGGGCAACATTGTGGTGAAAAATCCGTCCGCCTATTGGCTGCCCGACATCAAAATCGTGGACGAGCATGGCGGCACGGAATACACGGTGACGGGCAGCTATGAGGGAACAGAACCCCTCGATAAAAAGCTCAAACGCATTATGGAGCAGAACGCCGCCGATGATAAAAACGGTATCACGGAGGACGCCGATGAGTAACGACGCTTCTCTTGATATAAACCAAGAATCCAATCCTGTTCAGACAGTTGCCCCGACAAAGGAGGATAACAATATGACAAGGGCAACCGACAAAATCACAGCGCTTTATTGCAGACTGTCCGTGGAGGACACCAAAGAAAAAGGCGGCAAGGATGACCCATCGAACTCCATTCAGCATCAGCAGATTATGTTAATGGAGTACGCTAAGTCCCGGCATTTTCCGAACCCGACCTATTTTATTGACGATGGGTACAGCGGGGTTGAGTTCAACAACCGCCCCGGCTTTCAGCGAATGCTTGCGGAAATTGAAGCCGGTCATGTGGAAGTGGTGATTACGAAAGATCTTTCAAGACTCGGTCGTAATTCCTCGCTGACAGGACTTTATATCAACTACACGTTTCCTCAGTACGGCGTGCGATATATTGCCATCAACGACCACTTCGACACCATTGACCCCAATAGCACCGACAACGACATTGCAGGCATCAAGAACTGGTTTAACGAGTTTTTTGCCAAAGACACCAGCCGCAAAATCCGTGCCGTCAACAAAGCGAAGGGTGAGCGTGGAGAGCGCTTGACCACCAACGTTCCCTACGGCTACAAGCATGACTCTGGCGACCCCAAGAAATGGGTGATTGACGAGGAAGCGGCACAGGTTGTGAAGAGGATCTTCTCGCTTTGCATGGAGGGCAAGGGCCCGAGTCAGATTGCCGCTTTGCTTGAAAAGGAAAAGGTGCTGAACCCCACCGCCTATAAACAGCGGGAGGGCAGAAAAACGCCGCATCAGACACCGGAGAACGAGTACCGTTGGCACGAAAGTACCGTTGCCTACATTCTTGAATACATGGAGTACACCGGCTGCACGGTCAATTTCAAGACCTACACCAACTCCATTTATGACAAGAAGCAGCGGGAGAATCCAATGGAGAATCGCAGGATTTTCTATAACACGCACCCGGCAATCGTCCCGCTGGAGATCTTTGATAAGGTGCAGGAGATACGGCAGCAGCGGCACCGCAGGACAGCGACCGGCAAGAGCAATATGTTCTCCGGCTTGGTGTTCTGCAACGACTGCAAGCAAAAGCTCTATTACTCCACCACCAGCTATTTTGAAAAGCGACAGGACTTCTTCATCTGCTCCACCCATCGAGTCAACAAGGACAAGTGCAGCGGACACTATATCCGGGCTGTCGTGTTGGAACAACTCGTCTGGAAGCACATCCAAGAGGTCATATCGGTGGTCACTCGCTATGAGGCATATTTCCGTTCGGAAATGGAGCAAAAGCTCCGTGTGCAGAGTGAGGAAACCATGCGGTTGTGCAAGAAACGGCTGGCGCAGGCTGAGAAACGAATTGGAGAGCTTGACCGTCTGTTCATCCGCATTTACGAGGACAATGTTGCCGGAAAGCTGGACGATGAGCGCTTTGCCATGATGAGCAAGAACTACACCGAGGAACAGAAAGACCTCAAAGCCGAGGTCAAGGGTCTGCAACAGCGAATCCATGAACAGGAACAGCAGGCAGAGAATATCGAGCAGTTTGTTCAGCGGGTAAAGAGGAATAGCACCCTCACGGAACTGACCCCCTATGCCCTCAGAGAGCTTGTCAAGGCGGTCTATGTGGATGCACCTGACAAGTCCAGCGGCAAGCGCAGGCAGAAGGTACATATCGAGTACGATCTTGTAGGCTACATCCCCGTGGACGAGCTGCTAAAAGCGGAACAGGCATGACCGAAATCATGCCTGTTCCAAGAAATTTGAATTTTACTGTCTTATCAGCAGGGAGCGTATCAGCTCTGCTTACAGCTTTTCTGCCAGGAAGAGTTCCTGCGCCGACTGGAAAAGTCAAAATATGCGGAAAACCTGGTTCTCAAAGGCGGACTGTTCCTCTATTCCCTCACGGATTTCGATAGCCGTGTTACGGCTGATGTGGATTTTCTGCTCAGAAAGATGCCCAATACACCGGAACAGCTTCAAGCGATATTGGAGGAGATCATTGCAACCCAAACAGGCAACGATTTTATCACATTTGAAATCAAAAATGTGGCTCCCATTGCTGTGGCAAAGAAGTACGCCGGTATTGGGGCTTCCCTCGTAGCAAGGATAAAGAACACAAAAACTCCTTTTGGCATTGATTTCGGTGTGGGGGACATCATCGTGCCGAGGCAGGAAAAGCGGAAGATACCAACGCAGCTTGACGGTTTTGAGGCGCCGACGGTCAATACGTATTCGCTGGAAACGACCGTTGCCGAAAAGCTGGATGCAATTCTCAGCCTGATGGAATTTTCCAGTCGGATGAAGGATTATTACGATCTCTATTATCTTGCAAACAAGTTCGATTTCAACGGTGCAACGCTGACGGAAGCACTGAAAAAGACCTTTGAAAACCGTGGACACAAGTTCACGGTGGAGCAGTTTGAGCAGGTCATGGCCTTTGGCAGCGACGATGCAATGCAGAAAAAATGGAAAGCGTTCTGCCGGAAGATCGATACAAAGACCGATGATTTCAATGTCGTGCTGAGAACGATAGATGTTTTTTTGAATAGCCCGTTTGCTGCGGCAGTACAGCTCGTAGAATATTCGGACTGCTGGTCTGCGTCAAGTGGAAAATGGAGTAAAAATAGGGGTGCAGAATTATGATTAGAGCTGATATGATTTCGACAGTTGGCAGAGCATATCTAACAAGTAATATTGAAAACGATGAATACAGTTATCCCAAGGCATTTTCTGCTGCCTCGCTGACTTTTGCGCCCATTCAAAATAGTGCGGGCCGCAGATTTGAAAAGTTGGATATTCGTTTTGTTAAGGATAACATTTCAGTCCTCATAGAAACAAAACAAAATTTTACAGCAGCAGATGAAGAACAATTATCCGCTTATGTCGAATATGAAAAGGCACTGACTGGGAATAAAATCATTGCCATACTTGCTAACACAATAAATGATAATGTCAAGGTTTGGCGCGGCGTTATTTCCGACGGTGATCTGATGCCGAAAGAAACGGCGCTTCGTACAATGGACGAATATGTTGATTTTTATACATCAAAGATCAACGATAAGGAAAAGGTGATGCAGAACACCTATAAACTCAATGAAATGCTGCATCGCCATAGCATTCCTGAAAAACTGCGTAGTCAGTTTGTTGGAACGTGCCTCCTTGCGTTAAAAAACGGTCTCGACTATTCCACGCCCTCGCTGACCGCTGCACAGATTCGAACCCGAATCAAAGAGGTATTGGAAGACCTACTCAACTCGGATATTAACAAAGCAGAAAAGCTGGCTCTGCTTAACAGAAATGTCCTCGGAGACCAGTATGTCAGACAGCTTAACATCGCTGCTTTCAGGGAAATATTAAAGTTCATCGAAGATAACATATTGCCTTTTATCAATGACAAGAGCACCTCCGGACAGGATTTACTGAATCTGTTCTTTGTCACATTTAACAAATATGTTGGCAAGTCGGATAAAAACCAAGCCTTCACACCTGACCACGTTACAGATTTTATGGCAAAAATAACGGGTGTAAATAAGCATTCTGTCGTACTCGATCCTTGCTGCGGAAGTGGCTCTTTCCTTGTAAGAGCAATGACTCAGGCGTTGGATGACTGCGCTACTGCTGCTGAGCAGGAAGAAGTGAAAAAGCATCAGATTTTCGGTATCGAGTTTGATGAAAATGTGTATGGCCTTGCCACAACGAATATGCTCATTCACTCGGACGGCAATTCTAACATTGTAAAGGGAAGCTGCTTTGCATTGGCGGAGTGGATCAAGGAAGCAAAACCGAATGTGATTCTGATGAATCCTCCGTATAATGGCCAACGAGTCCATCTTCCGAAGGTCTATGTTGATACTTGGGCAAGGGACAAAAAAGAATATCCGTCAAAAGGATTATATTTTGTAAAGTATTTGGCTGACACGCTAAATTCTATCAATCATCAGGCAAAACTGGCAGTATTGCTTCCCGTTGCCTGTGCTATCGGTACCAGCGGCGAAATAGCCCGACTCAAAAGAGAAATCCTTGAGGAAAATACCCTCGATGCCGTATTTACCCTTCCAAATGAAATATTCTACCCAGGAGCAAGTGCTTCTGCTTGCTGTATGGTTTTCAAAATTGGAATAAAGCACACCGATATTTCCAACCCTGATACATTCTTCGGATATTGTAAAGATGATGGCTTCAAAAAGAAAAAGAATCTTGGCCGAGTAGAGCAGGTTGATTCGACCACCGGAAAGAGCCGTTGGGTAGAAATTGAGAAAAAATGGATAGAGCTATACAGAAACCGCCGTTCTGTCGATGGTCTTTCTGCCACACATAAAGTCAGTGGTGACGATGAGTGGTTGTGTGAAGCATATATGAAAACAGATTATACAAAGCTTTCAGAACGGGATTTTCAGCAAACAATAAATGATTATCTCGCCTACCTTGTTAAGGAGGGATATGTATATGAATCTTGACTTTTCCAACTGGAAGCCTTTTAAACTGTCAGATGTTTTTTGCCTTTATAATGGCGCAGGAATTACAAAAGAAGAAATTGAATGTAATCCCGGTGATTTCGTGGCTGTTCAAAGCGGTGAAGACAACAATGGCTGTATTGGTAAGATAGATAAAGCCTATTGCATTGATATGGGATATAAATATACTGAAGAACCATGTCTAACTGTGGCAAGGACAGGTTCAGCTGGATTTGTTGCTTACCAGCCGTTCGGATGTGTAGTTGGCGATTCAGCTAAAATACTAATACTAAAGGACGAAAACGCAAAGTCGCCCTTAGTATATCTGTTTTTGAGAACGATATTAATGGCCAATCGTTACAAGTATACCTATGGCCGAAAAGTTACAGAAGAAAAGTACCTTTCTGAAGTTGTGATGCTGCCCGCAATCTCATCAAACCTGCCGGATTGGGGCTATATGGAACGTTATATTAAGTCCCTCAATCACAAACCTGTAGCTACCGCCAATCGGGGGGGTACAGATCACATACACTTGGTGTTGAGACCTGGAAAGACTTTTGTTTAGGTGACTACTTTGAAATTAAAAAAGGGAAACGATTAACTTCGGATGAGCAAACAGAAGGAAGTACACCCTATATTGGTGCAATCGATTCAAACAATGGAATAGCCAATTATATAGGGCAGGATGCAATACACGCAGGCAATACTATATCTTTGAGTTATAACGGTTCAGTTGGTGAGGCGTTTTATCAGCCCAAACCTTTTTGGGCAACGGATGATGTGAATGTATTATATTTTCGGGAAGAAAATGGAGTGCCATTTAATAAATACATAGCACTATTTGTGTGTGCCGTCCTTCGCCAAGAAAAGTATAGATACTCATACGGGCGAAAATGGGTTCTTGAAAGTATGAAATCTACCGTCATAAAACTTCCAGAAAAATCCGGTAAGCCAAATTGGTCGTATATGGAAGATTATATGGAGTCTCTGCCGTATGGAGATAGAATCTGAGGTGCTTTGACCGCTTTTGAGAAAAAATCCAAAAATGGCGGCAAGGATTTCCTTGCCGCCACTATACTTTTAACCGCAAATCAACTCGCTATTCACAATCTCCATAGCCCTGCTTCGGATATTATTCATCCTGCCGACCCACTCCATTTGGTTGTCTGCCTTGAGTTGCTCCGTGACACCTTCCGCCTCGGCCATCTGCTTTACCAGCCGAAGAAACATCTCCTCCGCCTGTCGTTCGATGTCGGCAAGATAACCATTTAACTTGCCGCTTGTAAGAAGGGTCGCATAGCTTGCCCGGCGATGCTCCTTCAGGTAACACCGGTGGCGCTGTCCCCACACGCCGATGGGCTGCTGTTCTTCTTCGGGCAGCTTCAGATCAGGGAGAAGATAATCTCCGACCTGCGTATAAGTACCGCCCATTTCCTCAAAAATTGTCTTTGCCATTGTCTGTTCCTACCTTTCATAATTTGTATTTCTGCGCCTTGTGCGCTGGGTTTGCTTTCGCTGCTGCTCCATATCTTTTGCCTGTGCAATCAGATTGTCGATCTGCCGGCTGCCAAGAACCTTCCGCAGAAAGCGGAAATCCTTCAACTCTGAACGCAGGGCATCATTTTCTCCTTTGAGCCGGTCGTTGGCTGCGGTCAGATGTTCATTCTCTCGGTAGAGCCGCCCGTTGGTGGTGTTCAGCCGGTGATAGCTGTCCAGAGCCTTGTAATAGTGGTAGAACACCTCTCGAATAACCTCTTTCAATTTCTTAATGAGGGGGTCAACAAACCGCTGTTTATAGGTCTTGGCGGTCATTAGAGTGGGCGGATCGGGAAGCTGAAACTCTGCATCCGTTTCAATCCGTTGCTCCAGCTTTTCAATAGACTGCACACCCTGATCGAAGTTGTCGATCCGATTCTGCACGGTTTCCAGCTCGTCCTGCTTTTCGGCCAGGGTGCTGTCCAACGCCGCAATCTCTTTCTCCCGTTCCTGCTTCTTGTAATCCAAGACGGAGAGGTGCTTTTCGTGGGTGCCTTTCTGCTCCCACTGAATGTCATACCGCTCCATTACGGCAGCCAACTGCTCCTTTTCGGACTGTACCCACTGCGACCACTCGGTAGCACCACGGGTGCCGCCCTTAAAGCCCTGCGCCGCCAGTGCCTGTTTTAGCGATACACGGGTGTCAAGCCCTCGTTTGCTCCCGGTGGTGAACGGCACAAAGTCAATGTGGATATGCGGCGTGGCCTCGTCCATATGCAGGTGCGCCGAGAACACCCGAAGATTGGGATTGCGCTCCTGAAAACTTTGATAGTATTCATCCAGTACGGTTTGTGCCAGCTCGGCATACTCGCCGGTGGCGCTCATATCGTCCTGATTGCCGACTTGCAGGATAATCTCGTGAAATGGCTTCTCCTGATTTCCGGAACGGATTTTCTCGTAGTAGTTGGGGATACGCCGGTCGCTGCGGGTCTGCTTCTCATTGTAGCGTTTCAGAGCTTCATCGAAAAGCTGGTGGTACACGGTCTGAATCCGCTCGTTGCAGTAGTCGATGTTCAGATGGGTACGGCTGCCATCTACATTCTGCGCCTTGAACTTGCGGGAATTATGATTGACAGAGCCTTTTCCCATCTCAACGCTAATCGTTCTTTTCATAAAATCTCACTTCCTTTCTCCTTCCGGCCGCAGCCGGGGTTCTGTTACTCTTGTCAAGAGTAACGCAAAAGCACTTTTGACAGCCTGCGGCCATCAAAAGATGCTATTGCGCTCTCCGAGGGGGCTTGCACAGAGGCGGTATATCGAATACAACTTCTGTGCCGGGACTTTGCCCCAGCAGCCTGCGGGCTGCTCCCCAGTGCTCAATGCCCTTTGAAAAGGGCAGCCGCACGGCTTGCCGAAACTTCAAAGCGTGACAAACCGTGACGGTGGTGACAATGTTTTAGGCCTCGCCGCTGCCCACCAAAAGGCCGTCACGGTCGTCACCCTTTGACACGCTGTCCAGTTCCATCTCCTTCCACAGGGAGATTTTCCGTCCACCGTGATTGCGGCTTGCCTTGTAGCGGATGTCGTGATCTCGCAGCAGCCGCACAGAGCCGATGCTCAGCCGAAGGGATAGCACATTGGGCTTGCAGTCCAGATTCAGCAGGCTGCACAGCTCGGATGCTGTGCCCTCCCAGCGTTCACCCGCCGAAGAAAGAAATGCTGCAATACTTTCCAGAAACGGGTCCGGCGGTTCCTGCCAAAGCTCCGTTTCAACGCTCTCCAACTCCCATACCAGAGTTTCGGGATTCTTGTTCAGGTGTAGCCGCTGATCCTCCTGATCTCTGCCGGTGACATCCAGCACCGCCGCATTGGAGGTGCGTTTCTCTTTACTGAGAACAAATCCGCCATCCGCTGCACCCAACAGGCCATTGGTTCCAGCAATCATATCGAATTTGTCATCTGCCGCCAACTTGCGGGTGTGGTGAACGATTACCATCGTCACCTTATAGCTGTCGGCAACAGTCTTCAGCCGAGCCACAATATCGTAGTCACTGCTGTAGCTGAAATCCGCTCCGCCAACCTCACGCACCCGTTTCAGGGTGTCGATGATAATCAGGCCGGTGTTGGAATGCTCTTTCATAAAGCTGCGAATCTGATCCTCCAGACCGCTGTTGGCTGTTTTACAGTGGGTGGCAAAATACAGATTTTCTGCCGCTTCTGCGCCGAACATTCGGAACAGTCTCCGCTGTAAGCGGGCATAATTATCTTCCAGCGCAAAGTAAAGAACGCCCGTTTTCCGCACCTTATAGCCCCACAGGGAAATTCCGGTGCTGACCTGATAGGCAAGCTGAGCCATCAGGAAGCTCTTTCCCACTTTCGGGGAGCCGGCCAGTAAGTAGGCACCCCGGTACAAAAGGCCGTCGATCAGAGGCTCCTGTCCCTCAAAGTCGGTGTCATAGAGGGTAGTCATAGACACCGTTTCCAGATAGTCCGGAGCCATCCTTCTTTGAATTTCTCGGTATAAATCGTCGTCAGCCCCCTTGAAATTCGGGTCAAAATTGGTTAAACTATTGTCAGTAAGGCTTTGGGATGACTGCTCCGTATCTGCGCCAACAGATACATCGGGAGCGGTCATTTCTTTTTCGTTGGTCATTCAGATTCCTCCTTCATTCCGCCGAGAATATCGGCTATCATTTCAATTAAGTCAAGCAGCTCATCATTGACTGCGCCGCCAGTCTCAATGCGCTGCAATTCCAAAAGCACTTCGGCAAGCTGATTCCGCAGCGCCTTGAAAACTCTGGGATTGCCCTGCACCATCACATCCTTGTGGGTGAGCCGCCGGGTGATATAGTCCTGCTTTGTCAGCCCGGAGAGCTGCACATAGCGTTCAATTTGAGCATCCTCCTCCGGCGATACCCGGAAAGCAACCGTTTTGCTGCGCCAGCGATTATGCTCGTCTCTGTTCTTCAATGACATCGTTCGCAGCTTCCTTTCTGAATTGATTGAGCTTGTCTGCCATATCGCTTTGTGTAGAGGGGAACAAGTGAGCGTAGTTATAAGTGATATTGATACTTTCGTGTCCTACCCGGTCAGCGATTGCTACCGCCGAATATCCCATTTCAATCAGAAGCGAAATATGGCTGTGTCTCAAATCGTGGATTCTGATCCTCTTGACTCCTGCGGCCTTGGCACCTCTATCCATTTCGTGATGAAGATAGCTTTTCGTGACTTCAAACAGCCGGTCGTTTTTGCCGATTCGGTAGAGCTGTTTCATATAGTCCTGCATTTCTTCACAGAGAAATTCTGGCATCTTAATAGTGCGGTTACTTTTCGGCGTTTTCGGGTCAGTGATGATGTCCCGGCCACCGATACGCTGATAGGATTTGCTGATCGTGACCGTCTCCCGGTCAAAATCGAAATCCGCCGGGGTCAGCGCCAGCAGTTCACCCTCCCGGATGCCGCACCAATACAGCATTTCAAAGGCATAGAAAGAAACAGGCTTGTCCATCATTTCTTCGGAAAATTTCTTGTATTCCTCCTGCGTCCAGAAAAGCATTTCTCTTGCCTTGGCTTTCCCCATATTGCCGACCTTGGCGGCTGGATTGTCTTTCAACCCATAAAACTTCACGGCATGATTGAAAATAGCACTGAGCTGATTGTGTAGCGTCTTGAGATACACCGGCGAATACGCCTCGCCGCTCTTATCCCGACATTTAATCATCTCATTTTGCCAAGCGATAATGTCTTTGGGCTGGATCGAGTTCATTTTCCGCTTGGCGAAGTAGGGAAGCAGTTTGGTGCGGATGATATGCTCCTTGGTGTGCCAAGTGTTCTCTTTCAGCCGGTTCTTCATATCGGCTGTGTAGGTGTCGATAAAGCTCTCAAAGGTCATATCCAGATCGGCTTCCACTTTGTGGAGCTGTTCACGCTCCCAAACAAGCGCCTCCCGTTTCGTAGAAAAGCCACGCTTTGTAGATTGGTGTACCTTGCCCTGCCAATCCGTAAAACGGTAGTAGACCTTCCAAGTGTTGTTTTTGGTATCTTTGTAAACGGACATTTTTACCTCTCTTTCTGAATGGCGCCGTAGCAGGTGCGCTCCATAAAATACTGTTTGTTGACTCGTCCCGAAATCGTGA
>ENA-OROK01001070-OROK01001070.1-human-gut-metagenome-genome-assembly--contig:-NODE-1070-length-28481-cov-4.219377_pt1 | contig 28481 bp, 24 predicted proteins | sample MGYA00242127_ERZ509046 | MGnify/ENA primary metagenome ERZ509046 (study PRJEB26280, sample SAMEA2338728) | human gut metagenome | biome: human gut; feature: human-associated habitat; material: faeces... | reverse complement strand
TCAAAATAAAGATTATCTGTAAATAAGGTGTCAAACTGAATTCCAAGTAATCTTCCTTTGGCTAATAATGCTCCTCTTTGCTTGATCTGTGTCACAAAATGTTTTGGTGTATTATGATGTGGAAATACAACTGCCTCTCCACACAATGCCCCTACTTTCGTTCCTCCAATGTAAAATACATCACAAAGTTTTGTGATTTCCTCTGGTGTCAGCTCATTTTCTTTACTTTCAATTCCATAACCTAATCTTGCACCATCAATAAATAGTGGAATTTTATAGCCTCTGCAGATAGCGGATATCTCTGTTAATTCCTGTTTTGAATACAATGTTCCATATTCTGTCGGAAATGAGATATATACCATTCCTGGATATACCATATGTTCATGATTATCGTCTACGTAAAAATCTTCGATGCATTTTTTGATATCTTTTGCTGCTAATTTCCCATCATTTTCTTCTAATTCAATGACTTTGTGTCCACTGTATTCAATCGCACCTGCTTCATGAACACTAACATGACCTGTTTTTGCTGCAATCACGCCTTCGTAAGGAGCAAGCATTGTGCTGATGATCACCTGATTTGTCTGTGTGCCTCCGACTAAGAAAAAGACTTCCCCATCTGGACATTGAAATGCCTGTTTGATCTTTTCTTTTGCCTGTGCACAATATTGGTCCGTTCCATATCCACTCAAGTTTTCCATGTTTGTTTCTAGTAATCTTTGCATAATTACCGGGTGTGCCCCTGCGATATAGTCACTTGCAAATGAAATCATATTATTGTCCTCCATTTTTCTTTCTGATATCTATTTTAGCACAATTTTTTTGCAACGAAAAACTATAACATTATTTTCTACCTCACAAGTTTCGTTCATAGTTCATATAATCCTGTTCTTTCATATATTGAAATACCTTTTTATATTTCATTGATATTCTGGAAGTTGGTTTTGTAAACTATCCCCCAGAAATTACTATTGCAAATAAAAAATTATGATATATTAATGATTCAGGTTAAAAATTTCTTTTAATCTTTTTTTCGGTTATCTATCGTCTTCATTAAAAATGCCCTGAACAAAATGTTCAAGGCATAATAAAAATATTTGAGTTGTTTATATATATAAAGACAAAATATGCATATTAAACAAATTTTATCTTTATTATATTGATATGCTAAAAATCCTATAAGAACTATGATAGCTATTGTAAATATTGTAATTAATGTATTTAATAACACTTCTGATTTTTTCTTTGATTTATCCTTATCTTTATTCATTATTTGACCTCTTTTCTATTTTTATGCTTCTGAACCCTCTGGTGTATCTGTATCTTTATCCCCATTTTCGTCTTTACCTTCATCTTTGTCGTCGTCTTTGTCCTTTTTTTCTTTTTTCTCTTCTTCTTGTCTTTTTATTTCTTCTCTTACATTTTTTTGCTCTTGCCTAATTTTCATAACTTCTTGCATTTTCTTTATAAAATCATCTTTTAATATAAAAATAGCTGCTGCTAAGTATATATATGCAATAGTTGTATATGCAACTTCAAAATATTTTATCTTGAAGTCAATAAAATAATTTACAATTAAATATATAATATTTAATATCATTGGTAAAGTAAATGAATATATTGCCATATTGTATATTGCAGAAAATTTCATTTTTATTTTTGCCACAACTGCTGTTATCCATCCAAAGACTGCAATTCTAAATGTGTCTAATAGCAAATAGATTATGTCTGTAAGTAATAAGTATATAAACATTGTTGTTGCATAACTTGTATAAAATGGAGTCATTTTTTCACTCCTTAAAAATTCTATTAAGTCTGCTTTGTTGAAATTTTGTATATCTTCTTTAGTATAATTTGCTATAAAATCTTTGTATGTATAATTCTGTGTTTGAATATGTTCATCATCTACTTTGTTTTTTAAAATAATTTCATCTTTAAAGAAATATATATTTGTTCCAACAATTGTTTCTTTGTTTTCTAACTCTTCTTTTTGTTCTGACGTTTCTGCAATTGGATTTATAATTACTTTATTTATTTGGCTATTAGCAATATCATTTATTACCATAGGCTCTGTTAATTCCATACTGACTTTTCCATCTTCAAATGTAAAATCAGGAATGTTTTGCTCTATATATTGTGCTAAATTTCCAACAGCTTTATTCATTTTTATCATAGAACCACATAAAGCAAATGTAGTAACAATTATAGCCATTGTTATTAAATATCTGACTGCTTTAAAAATTCCATCTTGAGCCATATCAGGATATTTCTCGAATTTTGTTATTGAATACCATATTTTTTTTGGAAAGCTTATCTCCATTTTCTACCATTCCTTTCTAATAAATGCCTTTTTTTTATTCATACACTCTTTCTAACCTGCTATCCACAAACATTGGGCTTACATTAAAGTGTACTTCATCATTTATTTTTATATTTTTTCCTGTAATATCAACACTTACATGGAACATTCCCAATCTTCCAAGTACTTCGCATTTTTCACCATTTATTGTAACATATATTTTTTTATTTTTAAATGCATCTTTGGCATCTCTAACAACATATCTTAATTTATCAATTGGTCTAAACATATCTCTATCAACAATTATATTAAATCCATCTGCATATCCACATGGGATTATTGCAATTTTAGTTTCTTTTTTGGTTGTGTATGAATTTGAATATCCTATATTATATCCTACTGGCAATGTTTTTATTTCTGCGACATTTGATTTTAAATATCCTACTTTTTTGAATCCCCAGGTATTTGGAATCGACAATCTTCCAAGTAATGCTGAACCCACTCTTACTGCATCTAAGTGCATTTCTGGAAAGCGCAAAAATGCAGAGGAATTGCACATGTGTAGCATTCCTGTGTCAATCTTATTTTCTTTTAATATTTTGATACATTCCATAAATCTTTCATATTGCTCTTTAGATTCTTTGCCATCTCCAAAAAATGCAATTGAAAAATGTGAAAATGCTCCTTCTATTTTTATGTTTTTCCACGCTTTTATTGCTTGTACCATTTTTTCTTTATTACTATATATAAAGCCGTATCTTCCAAAGCCTGTATCTATTTTTAAATGTGCTCTAGCTTTTGTCTGTAACTTTTGTGCAATTTCTTCTACTGCCTCTCCTGCCTCTTTTGATCCAACTGTTAATATTATATTATTTTTAATCAATATTTCTATATCTTCTTTTACTGCTGTTGAAGACATCATCAAAATATTTTGTGTTATTCCAGCATTTCTTAAGGCTACTGCTTCTTCCACAGTAGCAACAGCAAAAAAGTCTACTCCATTGTCAATTAAAAATTGGGTGTATTTTACTAAATCTAATCCGTAGCCATTTCCTTTAACTACGGCAATTAATTTAGCTTTTTTCTTATCTTTACTTATTATTTCATTAATAATTTTTAAGTTATGCTTTAAATTTTCTTTTTCTACTACTAGTTCTTTCATTTTTGCTTCATTCCTTTTTTACTTTTTGAACTTAGTTTTAAGCCCTCTTAAATTTCTAAATGTCTTTTCAGAGAATTTATAAATTGAATATGTTAATGGCTTAAATGGTATATACACTTCTCCTATAAATTCTGTAAATGTTGCTCCAAAGCCTTTTTTGAATCTATATAATCCATATTGAGGATGATTTTCATCTACAACACCTGAAACCCCTCTAAAGTCATATACATCATCATGTCTTGCAATTGCCATTTTTATCATTTCCCATTGTAATAAATAATTTGGCATTAAGTTTCTGTGTTCATTACTGCTTGCACCATATAAATACCATGTTTTATTCCCATAAAATATAGGTATTACTCCTGATATTGGTTTTCCTTCATAATATGCCATCAATAACTTCATATGTTTTGGTGCTAATTCATCATACATTTTTTCAAAATATGATAATGGTCTTATTATAAATCCATCTCTCGCACCTGTTTCTACCATTATTTTGTGGAATTCTTTTAAGTCTTCTCTTGTACCTTCTTTTACAACTACACCTTTTCTAGTTGCCAAACGTACATTATATCTTGTTTTTGAATGAAATTCAGCAAATATCTCGTCCTCTGTTTTTCCTTTTATATCTAATCTAAATACATATCTTGGTTGTATTTCTTCTCTAAAGTTTTTGGCATTATCTTTTATTCTATATCCTAAATTGGTTACTATTTTTCTGTATTCTTCATCACTGCTTAGTATATCTGGTTCCGCTTTATATACTATTGCATTATACTTTTTAGATAATTCTTTTATTCCATCTGTTAGTTGTTTCATTACAGCCACATCATGTATGTCACATGTTGGCCCTCTTGATGAATACATTATGTTTCCAAAAATAGGTATTTTTCTTATTAATACACTTACTGCTCCAATTATTTTTCCATTTTTATCTTCTGCTAATACTACTTCATTTTTCCAATTTGATTTTACTTTTGCCCATTCTGGTGATTGTTGAAAATTGCATCTTTCATGTCTTTCAAGAAATTCTTTATATTCTTTTTCACTTTTTTCGTCTGTTACAAATCTCATTTGTTTTACCTCGCTTCTATTTTTGACTTTATTTTACACTAATTATCTTATTTTTACAAGTGCTTATTGAAAAATATTATCAAAACCATTATTGAGCAACTATAACTAATTTATGTAAACATATAGATAATTTATAGACTTTTATGTAAATTTGTGGTATAATTCTTATATATTTTTTATTTGCTATTCAAAATTACTAATATGGAGGTAAATGTTAATGGGAAGAAAATTAATAGAAGGGTTTTGGGATTGCAAATACTGTGATACCAAACGGATAAGAGGAAGTCTTCGTAATTGTCCAAACTGTGGCAAAGCAAGAGATACTTCTACAAGATTTTATCTTGACGCATCTGAAAAGCATTATGTGCCTGAAGAAGCAGCAGCTAAGATAAACAGGAATCCTGATTGGATTTGTGTTTATTGTAAGCAGTTAAATTCTGATGACAATGAAACTTGTGTCTATTGTGGCGCACCTCGGGCATCAGAGAATTTGAATTATTTCCAAAACAAAGAAAAGTCAGATTCCAAAGCTGAACCAGTTTCAGATGACTCTGATGATTCTGATAGTTTTGAAGAACATACTACTTCAGAGCATGTAAGAAGTTCTGAAAACACTGAAAGTTCTGATGAAATCAAGAATTTTTCGATTACTGAAAAATTTAAGAACTTCAACTTCAGTGCAATTTGGAAGCCTGCATTAATTTTTCTCGCAATTCTGATAAGTTTCATAGGTATCTTTCAACTTGTTAAGCCAAAAGAATATGAACTTACAATCGACTCACTTCCATGGAGTCGCAATATTGACATTGAGCAATACAAAACAGTTGAAGAAAGTGATTGGAAATTACCTCAAAATGCCAGATTATTATATACCAGGCAAGAATATTCTCACTCAGAACCAGTAATAGATCATTACGAAACGCGTACTCGTGAGGTTACTAAAAAACGTGTTTCAGGTTCTGAATCTTATGTTTCAGGTTATAATGATCTTGGAAATGGCTATTTCGAAGAAGTTATTTCTGAAAGACCTACTTATGAATACTATTCCGAAACCGAAACATATAAAGAGCCAGTTTACCGCGATGAACCAGTTTATGAAACCAAGTATTATTATGAAATCGACAAATGGCTATATGAACGTTCTGTGGAAACTAATGGCAATAACACTACTCCCTATTGGGGAAAAACCAATTTAGAATCAGACGAAAGAATTTCATCAAACTCAGAACACTACTTGGTTAAAGGCACAGAAAACAAAAAAGGAAAAGAAATCTCTTTCTCGCTTCCATTTGAAGAGTGGTCTAAGCTGGAACCTGGTCAAACTGTAAAAGTAAAAATCACATTGGGTCAAGGAAAAATCCTTTCTGAGTAGCAAAAGAGGTGTCCTACATTAGGGCACCTTTTTATATTATAGGAAAGTTTTTTTCTTATTGTGTTTTTTTGTTATTTTCTTTTATCATCTTATCAAGAGAATCAATCAAACTTTGAAGTTCTTTTAAATCAGAGCCCATCATCTCCCAATCATTTCTATCATTAGATTCTGTCAAATTCTTATTGGCATTTATAATAGCTTGTATCATGCCATCAACATCTTCCGTATTTGTTATTTCAATATTTACAGCAGATTGTGACAATAAATTTGAAATAGCTTCTTCAAGAGTGTTTCCTATTGCTACTTTTGTTCCAGAAGCAACAATTACTTTTTTCAAAGTTGTTGGCTGATTTGGCTCATTTGTCATTGTTTGATATATTGTTTCTACATATAAAACCGTATTATTTATAGGTATAATCTTCATATCTTTTGATATTTTACTTCCTGTAACATCTATTGTTGAAAGTTCTGTCGAAATTGTTTCATCTTGGTCTATTTGATTATCTAGTTGAATTGGGCCAAGTATATTACTATCAGTTGGGTATTTGTAAATTTTTAATTCACATTCAGTACCATTGCAACTTCCAACAAGATATGAGGTAATATTGGATTTTCCATTTTGTGTATACATTTGTATCAATCCTAGTTCGCTCTTATCATTGTCTGGTGTTTTTATCATCGCATAATATGGTTCTAAAGTTGCAACTTTTGATTTTGTAGATGTTGTTCCATATTTGGTTAATGCCCATATATCATTATTTCTATATAATACATCTTCTTTTACATTATGATATACCATAAGCATTTCTGATTGAACATCATATAAAAATTTAGGGTATTTCATTTGTTGCTTAATTCCATCTGGAATTTCTTTTCCTGTATAGTCAGAAAATATTGTAGGATATAATTTTAGATATGCCATAATTACAGGATCATTTCTGTCTGTTATATAAAATGTCATTTCACCATCATATGCATTTATAATTACCTTTACTGAATTTCTAATGTAATTAATATTTCGTTTTGCCCCATCATATTCAACTTCTGTATATGTTGAATATGGATATTTATCAGATACAGTATATGCATCTAATACCCAATATATTTTTCCATCATCTACAACTGTATATGGATTTTCATCATATATTAGATTTGGCAATACTGCTTTAGCTCTTTTAACAATATTTCTATTAGTTAAAATCTTACTTTCACTTGATATTGAACTTGTCATTGCAAGTCTAATATCTTTATTTTTTACAGCAAGTATCAATCTATCCCAAAAGCCTACTTGAATTCCTGAATTTCCATCATAATTATTTACATGTTCTACTCCATCACTATCTGTATAGTCGTATTCTGATTTATTCTTTGTATTTGTAACAGCAACACTATTAGTTTCAACTCCATAATATATTCTAGGTTCTTTTACTTCTAATATATTATCTGAACCACTAATATCTTTTTGAAGATATTCTACATTTCCATCTTCTGTTACTGATGTTGCAGATGCAATAATTTGCCCCATTCCATGTGTATATTCATATGTCTTATTGTTATATGATATAGTGTTATTTTCTGCTTCTCTTGGTGCCACATATGTTAATTGATCTTTACCATTTATATTATATTTAGCTAATGAAACACTGTTATAAATGTAATATCCTGTTTCTGTTTGAGTATCTTTTAGACTCTTTTTCACAAGATCCTTGTTGACAATAGTTATATTATCAATTACATCGTCATTTTTCTCAACTTCATCTTCTTTTATTGTTCCTGAATAGTCTATGCTTGTCTCTTTAACCTTTATATTATAAGCTTCTTGAGTTGATTTTATATTTTCTGATATATATTTACGCTCTTTGTCAAATTCATTTGATTTTACAAATATGCAATCATATCCAACCATTACTAAGAATAATGTAACTAAATATATTGGTACCACTGCTACAGGATACACTATCTTTTTCATTTTATTTTGTACAAAGAATTTTACTGAAATTATTACTGCTATAACTATTATTACAGATAAAATTAGATATCCCCATAATTGAATTGTTGATTCAATGACTCCTGCACCTGTCAATTCTGTTCCATTGTTTAATGTTAAAAATTTTCCTGTAACAATATTCTGAGTATTTAATGCATTTTGTAAGGCCATTCCGATTGATACTATTATTGCATTTCTTAACAATTTCTTTATAAGCTTACTTTTTCTTAATAATTCTCTATCGACTGCTTTAAAATAAAAATTAAATATTATTATATAATACCCTGCCATGTAAGCACTTAATGCAATCATCATTTTAACAAAATCACTTAATAATGCCTCTACTAATGGCTTTATGAACATATAATATGATATGTCTAAATTAAATATTATATCTGTTTTTCCAAATGATGCATTGCTCACAAAAAGCAATACTTTATCTACCAAGTCATTTGAAACTATTACACTTACTATTGCAGCAACTATTAGTGTTATTGATTTATTGGGTAATTTAGGTACCTCTCTCTTTTCTTGTTCAAAAAATGGCTTTAATCCTTTTTTTATTCCTTTATTTGTAAAATATAATATTATACTTAATAAAACAAATGTTATTCCCATTATAGAATATTTATATTTTATGTCTGTGAAAAATTTTTCTACATATTGTTCTCCAAGTTCAACATATTCTAAATATTGTCCTCTTAGTGATACATATGTTCCTAATGCATATATTGCAATAAATATTATTACTATTATTGCTCTCATTTTTTTACTGATTCTAAGTTTGTTTTTTTCCATCTCTTCTCCTTTTTGCACCGATTATCTCGCTTTTTTTCCGTGCAATTTTGCACAGATTATCTCGCTTTTTTTCCGTGCATTTTTGCACAGATTATCTCGCTTTTTTTCCGTGCAATTATATTATTGCTTTGGCGAAATCCTTTGAATTAAAGATTTCCATATCATCGATTTGTTCTCCAACTCCTATAAATTTAACTGGTATTTTATTTTCTGCTACAATTCCAATTACTGCTCCGCCTTTAGCTGTTCCATCTAATTTAGTTAGTACTATTCCTGTAATATCTGCTTGTTCTTTAAATGCTTTTACTTGTGATATTGCATTTTGACCTGTTCCTGCGTCTATTACTAGTAATACTTCTTTAGATGCATCTGGCATTTCTTTATTTATTACTTTTTGTATTTTATTTAACTCATCCATTAAGTATTTTTTATTGTGCAATCTTCCTGCCGTATCGCAAATTAATATATCTGCCCCTATTTCTCTTGTTTTTGCTATTGCATCATATACTACAGATGCTGGGTCTACTCCTTCTTCTCTTTTTACAATCTCTGCACCAGCTCTTTGGGCCCAAATTTCTAATTGTTCAACTGCTGCTGCTCTAAATGTATCTGCTGCTGCAACAACAACTTTTTTACCATCCTTAGATAGCCTTGCAGCCATTTTTCCTATTGAAGTTGTTTTTCCAACCCCATTTACACCTATAACTAAAATAACAGATGGCTTTGTTTCAAGCTTTAATGAATTATCTGATATTTCCATTATTTTTTCGATTTCTTCTCTTAGAGCTTCTTTTACTTGTTCTTGATCTTCTATTTTTTCTTTTTTCATTCTTTCTCTTAAATTTGAAATAATTTTTGTTGAAGTTTCTATTCCAATATCTGACATTATTAATGCTTCTTCAAGCTCCTCCAAAAAACCTTCATCCACTTTTCTAAAATTACTAAATACATCATTTATTTTTTCATTTATTGATTCCTTTGTTTTATTTAATCCTTGTTTTAATTTATCAAAAAATCCCATAATCATCCTTCTTTCTGTTGGTATTTTAACATCTTTCATTTTAAAAATCAATACTTTCGCGTCTAAACTTAAAGAGGAGCTACTTTGTGCTCCTCTTTTACTTCTACTTCATTCCTGATTTAGTTATTCTTCTAGCAACTCCATTTTTCCAATTGAAACTTCATAAACCTGTTGCCATTCACCTATTTCTGGTTCTTCTTCATTTTTTCTTACAAATTTAATCGTTTTCATTTTTCTGCAAAATACTTTTCTTTCTTGAATTCTTCCAAGACATTTTAGATGTGAACCGACCCCAATATCCTTTAAAATCTTTGCATTTCTATTCCATGCAATACACCAAATATAGTCTGATTCTCCATCAGGGCTATTGACTGCTAACAATATAGCTGAAATTTTTCTGTTTTGTTTTCTTGTTATTTTATAAATAGAATTTTTACAAATATAACCATCAAGAAAAATTTCGTTTATATCAATTTCATTTTCTTCATTCTCATAAGACTCAATATTTTCTACCAAGACCACCATTCTTACATGTTTTATTTTACCATATACATCCAAAATATTTATTGATTTGAATTTTCCTGTACATCTAACATATTTGCCTGTAAGTTCTTCAATTTTTATTTCTTTAGATTCTAACAAATCATCAGATATTAAAATCGGTATAGTATCTTCAAACCCGCTAAGTCTTTTTGCTACTAATTTAGTATAATAAAACTTAGTTCCATAATAGTCTTGATGATCATATTTTAGTTCGCTCCGAATAGTTCCTTTTAGTTCTACACAATTTACTTCTTGCATTTTTTCCTCCTGCGGTTTAAAAAATTTAGTAGAAGTTATCTATTTATAGATATTACAAATTTGCCAAATATATATAAATAGCTTCTTATATTAGTATATTTTACTATATTATTATAGTATTTTTTATTTTTGATGTCAATGTTAATTGCATTTTTCTTCTATCATTTTGGCTATTCTTTCAGCTTTTTCTTTAATTAATTTTTGGTCTTTTCCTTCAATCATAACTCTTACAAGTGGCTCTGTGCCAGATGGTCTAATTAATACTCTACCATTTCCATCAAATTCTTTTTCCAGATTTTTAATTGCTTCTTTTATCTCTGCATTTTTTTCATAATCATATTTTTTATTTGAATCTACTTTAGCATTAATTAAAACTTGTGGATATTTTTGTACTAAATTGCCCAATTCAGAAGCTTTTTTACCACTTTCTAGTATTGCTTGAATAAGCATTAATGAGGTTAAGATTCCATCACCAGTTGGGTTATAATCTAACAAAATTATGTGACCTGATTGTTCCCCACCTAAATTATATCCGCTTCTAAGCATTTCTTCTAAAACATATCTATCTCCAACTTTTGTTTGTACAAAGTTTAATTTTTCTTTTTCTGCATATTTATTTAATCCCAAATTACTCATAACAGTTGCAACTATTGTATCTTTCTTTAGTTTTCCTTTTTGTTTTAAGTACTTAGAAATAATTGCTATTAATTTATCCCCATCGATTTCTTCTCCGTTTTCATCAACAGCAAGGCACCTATCTCCATCACCATCATATGCTATTCCTAAACTCATTTTATTTTTAATAACATATTCTTTTAGCATTTCTAGATGTGTTGAACCACATCCTGCATTTATATTAACTCCATTTGGTTCATTATTTATTATTACGTGATTGATTCCAAGGGTTGAAAATACTTTATCTGCAACTTGATATGTTGCTCCATTTGCAGTATCTATTACAACTTTAAAATCAGGGTTATTAAACTTTTCGATATTATCGTCAAAGTTTTTTCTAAAGAAATATACATATTCATCTATCAAATCTGTTCTAACCTCTGAAACTCCTATCTTTTCACTTACAGCAGTTAATTCGTTAAGTTTTCCAGATTCCATAACTTCTTCGATTTCTTCTTCTAAACTATCAGGAATTTTCATACCTTTGTTACTAAAGTATTTTATTCCATTAAATTCAAATGTATTATGTGATGCGGAAATCACAACACTAGCATCTGCTTGAAATTTTCTTGTTAAATATGCAACTCCTGGTGTTGGAATCACACCTAATAATTTAACATTTGCACCATAGCTTAAAAAACCTGCAACCATAGCACTTTCAATAAGAGTACCAGAAAGACGTGTATCTCTTCCAATTAATATTGTTGGTGTTTTATCTGTATGTTTTGATAACACATATGCACCTGCTTTTGCAACTTTATACACTAATTCAGGTGATAATTCTGTATTAGCAATTCTACGTATTCCATCTGTTCCAAAGTATCTTCTCATTTTTTCTCACAATCCTTTCCATATTATAACTATTCAGCTAACTTGTTTAATAAATTATAATATTCTGTCATTCTAATCAAATTCGTGAACTGAATCTTGTCATCTTTAATTGTCCATGAATCTGAATTTTTCTTTAAAAATTCATTTATTTTTTCTATTTGTTTAACCTTATCTGTTAGTTTACTTTTTTCTGTCTTAATTTCAGATTCTAAATTACTATATTGAGTTTTCATTACATCACTAAACATGATTGTATTATATAAATTTATATAATATTCCTTCCTTGGTGAAATCTCTCTTTTAGTAATATTTTCTTTAATTTTGTCTTCTTTTAACAAATCTTCTAGCTCATCTGTAGTTTCTTGAATCTTGTCATTATAATCAGCAATAATCTCATCAATTGCTTTTAATTCTTTGTCCTGCATATTTTGTGCAGAAAAAATATTATTCGGATTTATATTTTCATCAATTTCACTAATTTCTTTATATATATTTTTTAGCTCAGATATATATTCTTTAATAGCCTTTTCTACAACAGCATAATTTCTTTCTGTTTTTATATTAAAATCAATATTTTCTTTTGTTATATCTGATTGTAATATTTTATTAGTTTCTTCTGTTAATATATTCGTCTGCTTATTATTAAATTCACTAAAAGCAAAATTAAAGCCTACTATTGCGATTATCAATATTATTAAAATTATTATTGCTATTGTCATTTTTTTATTTTCCATTTTCATTTTTCCTTTCGTATACATTTATTTCCGCACCGAAAAAAAGCGGAATAATCTGTGCAATTTTGCACCGAAATAATCTGTGCAATTTTGCACGGAAAAAAAGCGATCTCAAATGTGCATTAAAATTCGATTTTTTCTCTTATCCAATTTTCAAGCTCGTCTATATTGATTCTAACTTGTTCCATTGTATCTCTGTCTCTAATTGTTACTGCATTATCTTCTAATGTATCAAAATCTACTGTTACGCAATATGGTGTTCCAATTTCATCTTCTCTTCTATAACGTTTTCCTATTGAACCTGTTTCGTCATATTCACACATAAATTTCTTTGATAATTTTGTGTATACTTCTTCTGCTTTTTCTGATAATTTTTTAGATAGTGGAAGTACTGCTACTTTGTATGGTGCTAATGCTGGATGTAAATGTAATACAGTTCTTGTATCTCCCTCTGCAATTTCTTCTTCATCATAAGCATTACATAAAAATGCTAATGCAACTCTATCTGCTCCTAATGATGGTTCTATACAATATGGAACATATCTTTCATTTGTTTCTGGATCTAAATATGTAAAATCTTCTTTTGACATGTTCATATGATTTGTTAAATCATAATCTGTTCTATCTGCAATTCCCCATAATTCTCCCCATCCAAATGGAAAGGCATATTCGATGTCTGTTGTTGCTTTGCTATAAAATACTAATTCTTCTGGGCTGTGGTCTCTTAAACGAATATTTTCTTTTTTCATTCCTAGTCCTAATAACCAATCTTCACAGAATTTTTTCCAATATTCATGCCATTCTAAGTCTGTCCCTGGTTTGCAGAAAAATTCAAGTTCCATTTGTTCAAATTCTCTTGTTCTAAATGTGAAGTTTCCTGGTGTTATTTCGTTTCTAAATGCTTTTCCTACTTGTGCAATTCCCATTGGTAGTTTTTTTCTTGTTGTCCTCATTACATTTTTGAAGTTTACAAAAATTCCTTGTGCAGTTTCTGGTCTTAAATAAATTTCTGCTTTTGCATCTTCTGTTACACCTTGGAATGTTTTGAACATTAAATTGAATTTACGAATTGACGTGAAATTGTGTTTTCCACATGTTGGACATGGAATATTGTTGTCATCTAGAAATTTTATCATTTCTTCATCTGACATTCCATCTGCTATCATGTCTTTTCCTTGTTCATGTGCCCATTCTTCTATTAATTTATCTGCTCTATGCCTTGTTTTACATTCTTTACAATCTATTAATGGGTCTGAGAATCCACCAACATGTCCTGATGCAACCCAAGTTTGTGGATTCATTAAGATTGCTGCATCTAGTCCAACATTATATTTACTTTCTTGAATAAATTTTTTTCTCCATAACTTTTTTACATTGTTTTTTAATTCTACTCCTAGTGGTCCATAATCCCATGTATTTGCTAAACCTCCATAGATTTCTGAACCTGGATAAATATATCCCCTTGCTTTGCATAGATTAACTATTGTTTCCATTGACTTTACCATTTGAAATCCTCCTTCTAATGCGCTAGAAAATCAAAAAACTTCCATTCCTAGCAATAAAAAATATATTGCTAGGGACGAAAGTTCATATTCCGCGGTTCCACCCTATTTCTCAAAAACTTTTCTTACTAGTTTTTAAGCACCTTAATTCTTTTTACTCCAAAGCTCCCCTTATGCTTATCATTACTAGTATTCCACCATCACTAGCTCTCTATTCATGAATCTACATAATTTTTCTTTTTCTCCGTAACTTTTTTTAATTGTTCATATTATATTCCTTTATTTTTCGGTTGTCAATAAAATTTATGCAAAAAGCTGGAAATTTATCAAAATATATGTTATAATATCATTTGTAATTTTTACTGCCTTTGGTAAAACAAAGGCATTGCAACTCTTTAACTTTTTCAATAAAATGCAGGAGGTATTGCAATGAAAGGAAAAGATATTATTAAACTGGAGTATGTAGAAAAAGGCGTCGTCTATCAAGGCGAAATTGACAAAAGTAATTTTGTTAATCAGATGGAACACATGGTAAAATGGTATTCGGACTGCAATGAAAATGCATCCAGGCTCTGCACCCTGCTTCCGTCAATCGAATATATTCGGATAAACCAGGATATCATCGACACCCAAACTAACCCGTTCATTGAGTATCACACAATCGGAGATGATACTCCAAAATGTTTGAAATTCAAACACCGTTATACAATCATCTGGAGTTTCTTTGTACATCAGTGTGAAGAAGCAAAGCAGAACTCAAAGTAATATCGAATTTCCGCCCAAAAACGGATGGTGTCTATTGGCACCATCCGTTAAGCTTTTAGTGGATTAACATTTAATGTTTTATTATTTGTAAAAATAACCATACCTGGCTTTGAACCATTTGGCTTTTTTACATATTGAACTTTACAATAATCTACTGGCACATTTGAAGATTCTTTTGCTTGACTATGCTTTGCAGCAATTTCCGCCGCTTTTACTAAAATATCATCACTTATTGGCTTATCAGCTTTTAAAATTACATGGCTTCCGTGTATATCTTTTGTATGAAACCATATATCAGTTTTCTGTGCAAAAGAAAGTGTTAGCCAATCATTTTCTTTATTATTTCTGCCTACATATATTTTAAAACCATCAATTTCATATTCGATAGGTGAAAACTTATGTTTTTGAGATTTTTTAGTATTTTTATTTTTCTTTCCTTTTTTGATTTTTTCTTTAAATATTGCATTTTCTTTAATTTCTTCTGAAATTTCTTTTAATTCATCAAGTGTTATTGCACTTTCCAATTCATATTTTATACTTTCTATATAATCAATTTCTTTTTCTGTTTCTAACTTTTGCTCTGAGACAATTTTAAATGCATTTTTCAATTTTGAATATTTCTTAAAATATCTTCTTGCATTCATATTTGGCGCATATTTTACATCTAATGGTATAGTAATCAAATTATTGTTATCATAGTAATTTTCTAATTGTATACTATTAGAGTGTTCATTTGACAACCTATACAAATTGGCAGTTATAAGTTCACCATATATCTTATATTTGTCCATGTCTTTACATTCCAAAAGCTTTGAATTCATATTTTCTAAACGTTTAGTATATTTCTTAGCGGTTTCATTTACTATTCTTGAAATATTGTTTTTGTAATTATTAAAATTTTCTCTAGTTTCTCTTTCAAAATAAAAGTCATCTATAAAGAAGTTTAATTCAAAGTCATTGTGCTTCTGTTCTGCATATTGTAATACATAATCTGAAATTTTGTCATTTTTATAGATTGGCATAAATTTTGAGTTAGAACTATTTTGAATAAGATTTTTCATATAATTATATATTTGCTCTTTGGTTCTATTTTTTACTGCACTTTCTGCAAATGAAAAGCTAATTCCTGTGAATGTTGAAGAAATAGCTTTAGCCAAATCTTGTTCTTCTGTATTTGATATTTTTTCATTAAACACATTAAAATCTTTTATTTGCTCAAAATCCAACTTATCAGATTTTGGAAAAACATATATTCTTGATGGTAGAATTTCTCTATATGAATTTCTAGAATCTATATGCCTCATAGAATCTATTATTTTTTCTTCTTGATTTGTTAATATCACATTACTGTGTTTTCCCATTAGTTCTATTATAAGTGTTTTGGTTTCAATTTCGTTGAATTCATTTATTGTTTCTATTGAAATTTTTACTACTCTTTCTAGTCCTTGCATTGTTATTTCAGAGATTTTTCCCCCTAGTAAGTGTTTTCTTAATAACATACAAAAATTAGGTGCAACTAATGGATTTTCTTTCTGATGTGTTGTCAAATTTATTCTGCAATTGTGTGAATCTATACAAATATTTAATGCATAATTTTTTCCGTTTAAATACAATCCTAATATTATTGTATTTTTATCTGGTTCATGTATTTTATCAATTTTACTTCCTATTATATTTTGTAATTCATCTACTATTGCTTTTGTTGTAATACCGTCAAATGCCATTTCATTTTCCTCCATTTCTTTTTATATAATAGCATATTTCACAAATACTGTAAACTATTATTTTAGATAATCCATTGGATTTACATATTCATTATCCTCTCTAAAACCAATATGTAAGTGACATCCAGTTGTAGCTCCATTTGTAGGCTTTCCTGTTGCATCTTTATAATTGTTTCCTGCTACTCCATAAACATATTTGGGTCCTACATTTCCTATCACTTGTCCCTGTTTGATTTGCTGTCCAACATACACTATATAATTTGGAGAGACATGGCAATATGAAATTTTTAATTGATTATCGGTAGTTAGTGTTATTGTATATCCTCCACCTCCTAAAAAGCCTATAAATGTGATTTCTCCGTCACATGTTGCTATTAGTTTTGTTCCTTCTGGTGCAGGAATATCTGTCCCTTTGTGATATGTAGATGCTCCAGAAGTTGGTGCAGTTCTTTTTCCAAATGGCGAAGATATTGCAGTATATCCAGGTATTGGCCAAATATAATCTCCATCTTCTGTTGTTATCTGTTCTGGTGGTTGAATTCCTGGGGTTACAGCCATTGCAGGGATAAATAAGCAACAAATTATTATCACAAATATTATTATTTTTAAGATGATTTTATTCATTTTCTGTCCTTTCTTGTTTTCAAGAACAAATAAGAAAAATTTTCAATTTTTCTTTGATTTGTTCTCGCCCGATTTGAGTTTTCGACTAAAAGGAGAAAATCTCAAAGGGCTAGCGATTGTAGCTTTTTATATAATAGGAAAGTATCACTTTCCTATTATATAAAAAAGAAAAAGCTTAGTTTTATACAAACTAAACTTCTTCAATATTTATAATTAGTGCATCCCTAAAAGATAAATACTATGGCAGGGGTAGTAGGATTCGAACCCACACAGGCGGTTTTGGAGACCGATGTGCTACCATTGACACTATACCCCTAAATCATTACTATATTATAGTACCACAATACTTTTGTTTTGGCAATAGCTTTTTTGAATTTTTTTTACAGTTTTTTGGCAATCAATGCTTTTATTTTTATTCCTTGCTCACTAAACATTTTTTCATGTTCAGTTTCAATATTATTGTCCCAAATTGGTTCTGCATGTAAGTCATATGTCTTATCTAAAATTTTAAAACCAGATTCTTCAAAATACCCTAAACTTCCGTTAAATAAGTCATCATCATCTGTTTTAAAATATATTTCTCCATCTTCTGCTAAAAAAGTTTTGTATTTTTCAAGTTGTCTTGTATGTGTCAATCTCTTTTTTCTGTGCTTTCCCTTTGGCCAAGGGTTGCAAAAATTGATATATATTCTTTTTATATTGTCTTGCTTACCTAAAATCATTGTAATTCTTTCTATGTCAAAACGTGTTAATATCAAATTTTCTACTTCTTTATTTTGTTCTCTATATACCTGTTCTACATTTCTTTTTGCAAGACCTAACATTGCATCAACTAAATCTATTGCTATATAATTAATATCTGGATTTTGTACGGCAAGCTGTGCTATAAATTGACCCTTTCCACATCCTAATTCTAAATTTATTGGATTATTTTGATTCTTAAATTCTTTAATCCATTTGTCTTTTAGCTCCTCTGGATTATCTCTGTAAAAATCGCTTGCTTCTAATTCTGGCCTTGCCCATGGCTTAAATCTTATTCTCATCTAATTTCTCCATTCTAACACAATATTTTTCATATAATTTTTTCATACTTTCTTTTGTTAGTGTTCCTTCAATCCCTCTTTGACTTACTTCTATAAAAGTTGCCATCAAAAAATTATCTATATGCGGATTAATTAAGTTTTTTCTTTCTTTGTTAATATAATACTCCAATTGAGTGTCTTTTGTCCAGTTTTTTCCGTTATAAGTTATTCCGGCTGCTAATTCATCACATACCATTTCAACAGCATATTTATATGGCATTACCACAGTCTTTTCTGGTAATGATAAATCAGTCCAATATTGGTAGTGGTGCTTGTTTCGCCCTTTATGATGTAACCATGCTTCTGAATAACCTTTATCTTTTTTACAAACTGTTATCGGGCTTTTATGACCATCAAAATATTTTACACTTTCCCAAAATTCAGTTGGCGAAAACTTTGACCAATCATGCATAAATCCTCTCCATGGTAATCCTACTTTACAACACAATTTAAAAACTAACCATTTATGGTGCATTACTAAATTTATATGTTTGATACATTTTATTAACATTTTTTCCTCCTTGCACACCTGAGATCGCTTTTTTTCCGTGCAATTTTGCACACCTGAGATCGCTTTTTTTCCGTGCATTGCACACGTGAGATCGCTTTTTTTCCGTGCATTGCACACGTGAGATCGCTTTTTTTCCGTGCAATTTTGCATATAAAAGCATGGGACAAGATGCCCATGCTATACTTTTATTTTATGTCTTTGAAGTTTTGATTTTTCTTGTAAATTACAATTGCTGATATGATTGCTGCTGCTATTACTACAAAAAATGTAATGCTTAAACCTGCTTTTGGTAAATCTGTATTTGCTACTGTTGCATCTTTTTTGTCTCCATTTACGTTATCATTTTTTACTTCGTCTTGTTTATTCTTGTCATCTTCAATTACTAATTCATCCTTTTTTTGGCCATCATCTTTGTTAACATTATTGTTATCATTATTGCTATCATCTTTATTGTCTTTATTATCACCTGCTGTTTCATCCTTTTTCTCTATTGTTATTTTTAGAGTTGCTGTTTTATTTCCATCTTCTGTTGTAGCTGTTATTGTTGCTTCTCCTTCTTTTATTCCTTTTACTTGTCCATTGCTGTCTATGGTAGCTACTTTATCATCACTTGATGACCATGTTACTTTTTTATTTGTTGCAGTTGTTGGTTCAACTACTGCTTGAAGGATTGTTGTTTCTCCAACTTTTAGTGTTGTTTTCGTTGCCTCTATTTTTACGTTTGTTACTGCAACTGTTGGTGGTGGAGTTACTGTCTTGGCTATATTGAAACTTATAGGGTTTGTTGAAGCTTCTGCAGCTCCTTCTGCTTTATCCATATCACCGTCTGATGCCATTAATTCAGTAAATTTAACATCTCCTGTTCCGCTAGCATTCTCTTTTACTTTTAATACTAATTTTGCGTATACTTCTCCTTCTTTTCCAACCTTTGTCACATTAAACTTTTCTCCTGATTGACCTCCTGTTGAAAATGTAGTACTTACAAATTCAAAAAAGTCTGTATTATATTCAACCTTTCCTTCGATTGCTGCAATAGAATCATCTTTTGCATTTTTTAAATCTTTTATTGTAAATGTAAATTCAACTTCATCACCTTCTACTACTGAAGTTTTATTTGCTGTAATTTCAATTGTAGCCTCTAATTTGACTAATGTGACTGCCTTTGCAAAAACTGTTCCCATCATAAATATTGTCATTAATAAGACTGTAATAATACTAAATACTAATTTTTTCATTTTTTTATTTTCCTTTCTCTTGTATATTTTTTTATTTTAACTGTAGTCTTGCTATAGCTGCCAATTCAACTAAATCTAACTTTCCATTCATATTGATGTCTATTGCTGATTTTTCTAAATCTGTTGGTGTAGCCTGCTCTGCAAATATCTTAGATATTCTTGCTAATTCAGTAAGTGATATCTTTCCGTTTCCAGTTAGGTCTCCCCAAACAATTACAGTATAGACTTTATCGTTTTTCATCTTTACTTGGCAACCTGTTCCTATGTATGAACTATCTGAAAGCTCTGTCCCACTTTTATTTAAGATTGTATATTCCATTTCTGAATTTATACTCTTTTTAAAGTTTAAAACTGTTGTTTTTGGATAAACCTTTTTTATATTAAGGTCTGTTTCAGAAATCTTTAATGTATTTGATGTCAATACATCAGATATTCTTTTAATCTGAACTTTAACATTTATTGTCGTAACATTTCCTGCTTCATCTTCAAGTTTTACGTCTTCTGTTGCATCTTGTGAATAAACCTTGGTTAAAGTCATTGAACCATTTGTAAGTTGTTGTGAAGTCCATCCTTCAACATCTGCGACTTTTTCATTTACTGTTATTGTAACTTCAACTTGTTCATTTTCTTGAACTTGTTTAACTTGTGCCACTGGTGCTTCTTTATCTATATTTTGCACTATCGCTGTTGCAGAACCTTCAACTCCGTATTGGTCAACATATGTAAATGTAAATTCTCCATTTTGCTCAAATGTGTATGTATCTTTTCCATCATTGTTTGTAATTTTTATTTCTCTTCTGCTTTGATTAAATGATATTCTAGCAATAACATTTTGATTTGTTTTTTCAGTGTTTGATGGCTCATATGTAATTATAGCATTTAATGGTGCTGATATAGTTAACACTGTTCCTTTTGCTTTTCCACTAACTATTTCTACTTGAGCAACCTCTCCATTTAGCTTATCTGCGTCTACAATAACATTTTGCCCTGTTGAATCTAATTCACAATTTGTTAATGATAATTCATTGCTTGAATATATTTTATTTCCACTTTGTTGTGATGCTAAAAATATTTGTGGTAACACTATATTAACTTTTCCTGATGATGATTTATCTAATAGTCTTACAATCTTTTGTCCATTAACTGAAAGATTTTGCTCATTAGACATTGAAATTCTTGAAAGTACTGATACGTCTTCAATTTGATTGTTGTCCATCTTCAGATTATTTATTGTACGATGTGAAGACAATGCAGATATATTTTTTATGTTATTTCCTGTAAATTCCAACTCGTAGAATGTTTTGCCTTTCAATGGTTCTAAACTTTCAATCTTATTATTATTAAAATAGAAATATTTTAATAACTTTAAATTTGAAACAATATCTATATTTTTAATTTGATTTCCGTTTATGTTTAATGTTGTTAAATTGGTTAATACATTTAATTTAGATGTCTTATTATCATCCAAATTAGTATTTGATAATCCTAGACTTTGTAATGTTGTTATTTTTTCAATACCTTCTATATTATTTAATTTTGGATTATCTGATATATCTAAAACAACCAATTCACAATATCCTGTTTCATATAATTCATTTAAGAAATCAATATTAGTTAAGCCTGTATTAGATAAATTTAATGTTTCTAAATTTCTTAAATTTACAATTGATTTATTGTTATTATTAATATTAGAGTTACTAGCTAAATTTAATATCCTTAAACTTTCACATGCATAAAATTGTTCAATTGTGCTTACATCATTATTTTGCAAATATAATGTTTGCAAGTTTCCAAAGTTCTCCAATCCTGTTAAATCTTTTATCTTTGTATCACTTGAAGAATCTGTATGTTGTAAATTTAATTCATCGATTGAAGAAATTGCATCCCTATCAACATTGATTATCAATGGAACAGTTATGTGATATTTTAAGTTTCGTTCTGCTACCTTCGCTGTCACTACTCCTTCTATTTTCGAATACAATTGTGAATCTTTAAAGTATACAGATTCAATATAACAATTAGTGTCCCCATATTCTCCTATTTTAAAATGCAATGTACTACCATCTGTAATTCCGCCTCTTATTGTTACAGTCAAATCATCTTCCCTAGTTTTTTCATGATTAATGATTACATTATATTCCTCTGGTTCAGTATAATCTGTATTTTTTCTAACTCCATCAGAATATTCAAACTCTGTACCTGAAAAATATGCAAATTTACTTGAATCTATACTATATCTAAATATTGTTGGCATTATGATATAATGATCAACATCTATGCTTTTATCATATAAACCAAATGTAATATTTTCATTTTCTAGAAATAATTCTTTTCCATTATCATTGCTACTAGAAAATCCGTATTTACTTAATGGTTCTATGTCATAAATTGAATTATTTGATAAATCTAACCAATATAAATCTCCAGGATATTCACTAAATGCACTAATATCTACAATTTTATTTCCATTCAAGTCGATTTTTCCTGCTCTTAATGAATTTTCTACATCAATTTCGTCTCCATTTTTATTAACTAAATAGTCTATATCAGAAATATTATTATCTTTTAAATCAAGTACATCTAATCCCGTTAAATCAGCTACTCCATATATACTATTTATTTCATTTGATGCTAAGTGCAATTCTTTTAGAGATTTTAATTCTTTAAAAGAATAAAAGCTTATATTGGGTCTATTTCCTACTGTTCCTATACTGCTTAAATTCAAAAATTTCAAATTACTTAAATATGGTATATTCTCATATCCATTATCTGTATATTCTGAATGTGTTTCAAATATTGCATCTATTCCACTAGAACTTACAATTCCTTTATTGTCTGAGGCATATAATTTTTCTAATTTTGATAATCTTCCAATTCCTGTTCCTTCTTCTGCTCCTGAAAAGGTTGTAATTCCTGTTCCTGAAACATTTAATTCAGTAAGATTTGTAAAAGAAACTAGTTGTAAAAAATCTGTAAAACTTGTATTAACAGAAATGTCTAATTTAGTAATTCCATTTAAATTACTAATCTTTTCTATTGCACTAATATTATTACCTGCTAATATAAGTGTTTTTAAATTTGTAAGAGTCTTTAAATATTCTAATTGGTCTGAATTCATTTTTGTATTTGTCATATCTAATTGAGTCAAACTTGACAAATTAGATATCGCAGATAATAAATTAGTATTTATTTGATTTTCTGCTACATTTAATGAAGTGATTTTGCTTAATTGATCTAAAGAATCTGCAGATGTTACCGAATTTTTAGATAAATTCAATGTTGATATATCCTGAAAATTCTCTAATCCTGATAAATCTGCAATTGCTGATGATGATAAATCTAATTCTGTAATTTTCGAAATGTCATTTTTTGAAATTTCAATAGTTTTTTCTACATCATTTGCATTATAATTTAGTTTTTTGGCACTCAATTGTTTTTTCATAGAATCATATAAATTAGAATCTTTGAAAGTAATGCTAGTAGGGTTAACAATATTGTTTGCACCATAAATTACTAGTGAAAAACTAACTAAGATGATAATAGCTATTGCTATAAAAAATACTTTTTTTCCTTTTGTTTTTCTCATTTTCTTATCCCCCTGTATATTACTATTTTAATTATATATAAACTTAATTTTTTTGTCAATAAAAATCGAAAAAATTGCACGGAAAAAAAGCGGAATAATCCGTGCAATTTTGCACCGAAAAAAAGCGATCTCAGGTGTGCAATTCGCTTATCATTCTATCTGCAAAAACAGCATAGCCAAGTGTTGGATCTTTTACAAATACATGTGTAACAGTCCGAAGTGATGAACTTTTAAAAGTTCGTCTTAACGGACAATCACATTAGTGTTTGTATGTACTACAAAATTTCCTTTTTTAATAACAAAATCTATACCTTTTCTAACTTCATCATCTACTATATTTTTAAATGTAATTGTATGTGTTAAAGCTGATAAAATAGTCTGATATGGCATAATTAATAATTTATCGTTTGCATACAACCACTTTACACCTAATTCTAATGCTTTTCTACTTAGCATTATACAAGTTACTGGATTTGTTTCTAATCCTCTTTCTGCTTCAATGCTTGCTTTTGCAAAACTTCCAAATAATTTATTACTTTCTAAAAATTCAAAATTTGACATATTCCTTCCCCTAATTAAAATATTTATTCATTAAATATTCTTTTACTTTCTTTAATTCTATTAATTCATTTTGTATTTCAAATTTCTGTTTATCGATTTGTTTAACTATGTCTGCAAATTGGTTTTGAAGTTCTATTGGTGGAAAAATAAACTCCAATTCTGATAGTTTTCCTTTGCTTAAAATTCCTTTTAATGACATATTTATTGTACTTTGTATATATTCTTTTGATAATAAAAATTGTATATACATAAAAATCACATTATTTTTTAAAGTTTCTATACCATTTATTTGTTGATTAAAAGCAACCTTTCTATCTGTCATTGCAACATTTCCAATGCAACTAATACTACCTGCAATACAAGTCATTAAAATACTATTCGCATTTATTGTTCTGCCAACTTTTTCTCCTTCTTCTGAAAGATATTCTTTTGCTTGTGTAATATAGTTACTTGGTGTATTTATATTATCCGATTTTATCCATTCAATAAAATCTCCATAATATTCTTTTTTATTTCTAGATGGTGTATTTCCTGTGATAATATTGCATTCATCTCCAAGATGTGTTTTTTTCCATTGTTTTTCATTTAAAACAGGATCTCCAAACATCTCGACAAACTGAGATTTTATCAAATCATCTAACAATTCTATTTGTTCTTCAGTCTTGATAATTAAATCTTGAAATTTATCTAATTTGCTTACTATTATTTTTTGTTCTTTAATCTCAGGTATATTACCTTCTATATTTAAAATATTATTTTTGCTAATAGCTTTAAATGTGCTACCAGTTGACATTTGATTTAGTTCATTATATTTACTTCTTAAAAAATAGAATAAATATTTAAAATAACATTTATCTTTCTTAGCTCTAATCCCTGCTAATCCTCTTCCTATACAACATTTTGCAGTTGCAATGTTTAAATCTCCTACTGGAGCTCTTACTGACATCAATATATCATCTTTTTCAGCTATTTTGGTGGGTTTATTACACCACACTTTAGCTTTTGGATTAATTTTTCCAAAATCTGCTTTACCTTGAAAAAATGGTAATCCATCTTCATTTTCATTATATGAACTTGATACAGGAGATTGTCCCATATTTATTTCTGCAAATTCTTCTAACTTCATCATTATAATATTTCCTCTAATTCTTTTAACATTTTTTGAATCTCATTTTGATTGTCTATAATTGTTTTTAAAATTGCTTTTGGATCTTTGTATTCTTTCTTCTCAATTAACATTTCTTTATATTTATTTAAAGATAAATCATAATCATTATCAACAATTTCTTCTTTATTAACAAAAAATGATTTATCTGTCCTATTTCTATTTTGCTCTTCATCTGAAAATCTATTATTAAATCGTTTTATAATATCTGGTATATCATTTTCCTTAACAGGTTGTCTTTTATCATCTAAACTAAATCCATCTGCTGTCATATCATAAAACCATACTTTATCTGTTCCACCTGCATTTGTTTTTGTGAATATAAGTATCGCTGTTGAAACGCCTGCATAAGGTTTAAATACTCCACTAGGCATTGAAATAACAGCTTCTAATTTATGATTTTCAATTATTTCTTTTCTTATTGCTTTATGTGCATTTGAACTACCAAATAAGACTCCATCTGGAACAATAGAAGCACATCTTCCACCTATTTTTAAAATCTTTAAGAATAATGCTAAAAATAGTAATTCTGTTTTTTTAGTTTTATTAGTCATATCTAATAATTTTTTTGATGTTATTTCACTATTTATTGAACCTTTAAATGGTGGGTTTGCTAATACCAATGTATATTTGCTTTCATCTTCATTATCTTCTGACAATGAATCCTTATATTCAATATTAGGATTTTCTATTCCGTGTTGAATTAAATTCATAGCACTAATTCTAAGCATTGTTCTATCCATATCAAATCCATAGAACATTGTATTATTAAAATGTTGTATACTTTCTTCGTGGTTAAATAAATCTTCTTCATTATTTCTTAAATATTCGCCTGCTTCAACTAAAAAGCCTGCACTTCCACAAGCAGGATCTACTATAACATCTTTGCTTGTAGGTTTCATTAGTTCAACCATCATTCTAATTATATGTCTAGGTGTTCTAAACTGTCCGTTTGTCCCTGCAGTAGATAATTTAGATAATAAATATTCGTATAAATCTCCTTTTGTATCTCTACCATTCATTTCTATTTTATCTAATGAAGTAACAACCATTTGTAAAACTATTGGTGTAGGAATTAAAAATATTGCGTCTTCCATATATTTTGCATAATTTGAATCTTTATCCTTTCCTAAGCTTTTTATAAATGGAAAAACTTTTTCATTCATTACTTTGAACATTCTTGAAGCTTCATAATCTTTAAAAATACTCCATCTGCAATCTTGATGTTCTTCGTCAAATATTCTTTTAGATTTTATGCCTAAAAGAACATCATCTCTTTCACTTTTTAATTCAGCTTCATCTAATCCTTTTATAAATAGTAAATATGTAATTTGTTCTATACAAGTTAAAGGATTTGCTACTCCTCCTGAATGAAGAGTTAGCCATATTTTATCTATTATTAATTTTACATTATTATCCATTTCCAACCTCCTATAATAATACGATTTTATTGTATCATAAAAGTAATTTTTTAACAACGTATCTACAAAATTTGACAAAAAAATAACAGGATTTTTTCCTGCTATGTAACTTCTTCCTATTTTATCCATACTATTTTATTTCATTTATTAAATTATTATATATATTTTTTGTAGTTTCTAATATTAGATCAGCCCTAATAAAGCAAGGTTTATCATTATAATTTTTTCCTTTTCCATCATTTGCATATCTTAATTTACAACCATCATCATCTATTGTATTTAGTACATTTATTAACATATCAAAATCAACATTATTAATTTCAACTTCATTTTTTAATTCGTTCCATAATTCTTGAAGTTTATGTATTTTTTTAACATTTCCTTGTTTACTATTTAATACTGCTTTTATTAATAATTCTAATGTGTGCCTACACAAATATAAAAATGGCATACACATTTGATTCATTCTAAATACTTTCATCTTTTCACACGGATTGCTTTCTTTATGAAAACACATATATAAACATTCAGCAGAATGTAAATAAGCGTCAATTATTTCTTTTTCTGAAGTTTTGCTCCTTAATTCTTCTTTAAAAAATGGAGATATAGAAATAAAATCCCATTTATAAACTTCTTCTGTTAATCCATTAAAATTTTCCCTAATAAATTTATTTTCCATTGTCCCACCTCTATAAAATTTCAAGTTATTAAGATAAAGAAATGACTGTAATAAATTGATTAAAATTATTACAATTAGCCTTTTTCATTTTGTTATTTATAATCTCTATTTCTTCATCATTAAAACAAACCTGCTTTCTTTTGTTTTTTCCTTGATTTGAATAATTATTTAGTTGTTCTTGGTTTATTTCTTTGTCATAGATACATTTTCTTATATATTCACTGAAGTTGCTTAATCCACAGTCATAAATCTTTTTTTCAATTAGTAAAAACTCTTCTGGACTAAATTTTAGTTGTCTTCTATTTTGCCTTTTCCTACTTTCTTCTCTAATTTGATTTTCTCTATAATCGTAAGGTCTATATCTATATTGGTATGGTCTTGAATCCATATTTTCATCTCCCTATATTATTTTTTATATTTTAGCACAAAAAGATTTTTTAAACAACAAAAGAACAGATTTTTAATTTTCTGTTCTTTTATAATTATATTTTAATATAAGTTATTTGCTTCTTCTTGTGTAATAATATTTTGGCTTAATGAATAGTCAATCTCTTTTTTTCTTTCTTCACTATCTTCAATATTTTTTAGATGATTTATTAAGTCTTTATGCCCATCTACAACTGTTCCATCTGTACTGAATAAAAAATCTCCAACTTTTTTATTTGTTACATTAACGCCTATAATAATTGCTATAATAATTATTGCTAATATTGCTATGATTAAGAATTTTTTATTTTTCATATTTACCACCTACCTTTTTTATTTTTTGTAATTTTTCGTTTAGTATTTTTATTACAATTGTATTATAAATCAAATATGATACCAAAATTAAAAAATAGATAATCGTATAAATAACAAAATTATTTTTTAAT
>ENA-OROK01001067-OROK01001067.1-human-gut-metagenome-genome-assembly--contig:-NODE-1067-length-28558-cov-6.387608_pt1 | contig 28558 bp, 27 predicted proteins | sample MGYA00242127_ERZ509046 | MGnify/ENA primary metagenome ERZ509046 (study PRJEB26280, sample SAMEA2338728) | human gut metagenome | biome: human gut; feature: human-associated habitat; material: faeces... | reverse complement strand
CTTGGAGAAACGGTATGCCTTTATACTTATTTTTACATCAGGGAGGAAGCGGTCGAGCTGCTCGGCTTCTATACGCTGGAAGAGCTTTCGGCTTTCAAGCTTCTCATCACGGTTTCCGGCATCGGTCCCAAGGCGGCGATGGCGGTGCTGTCCGTTTTGACACCGGAAAAATTCGCGCTTGCGGTGTCTACCGGCGATGCAAAGGCGATTTCCAAGGCGCAGGGCGTCGGCGGCGATCTCCATCTGAGTCTCGACGTTCGTGCCCGCAGCGGCGATGATGGCCTCAAGACGGGCCTGCTCGGCAGCAAGGGCGTCGAAGTCGGCGTCGGGATCGGCATAGGCGTCGTAGACGGCGTTGAGCTTCTCCTGAGCCTGCATCACCTCGCCCATGCCCTCCTCGACGGTCTCGCGGACGGTCTTGGCCGGATCAAGAGCGGGTTCCTGCGGCAGGTAGCCGATGCCAGCATGGGCGTGCTTATAGACCGGGTAGTCCGTGATTTCCGTGTCGCCGAGATAGACATGGCCGTCGTTGGGCACTACCAGTCCTGTCGTCATGTAGAAAGACGTGGTCTTGCCGGCTCCGTTGGGTCCCAGCAGTCCTACAATCTCTCCTTGGCGGACGTTGAAGTTGACGTCGCTCACCACGGTTCGCTTGCCATACCGCTTCACCAAACCCTTGGCGTGGAGCATGGCCCGCTGCTCGGTTGCACCTTCGCCCTCGGTCTCCTCGCTGCCGATAGGTGTCGCCACCAGTCGCTCGCTATCGTTGTCGCTCATATCCGTTGTATTCATTTTTGGATTGCAAAAGTAAGAAAAAAGATGCTAATATCGCCCGTCAAGGACAAAAACTATCCCTGCGGATGCAGTTTTTAAGGGGATTTTGGTTACTTTTGCACCAAAGTTTCATATAAACCCATCGCATGTTAATACATAAGTGGCTCACCACCTTCGGCAAATACCTCATTCTGATGGGGCGCGCCTTCTCTCGTCCCGAGCGTATGCGGATGTTTCTCAAGCAGTATGTCAAGGAGATGTCGCAGCTCGGCATCGACTCCATTGGCATCGTCCTGCTCATCTCCTTCTTCATCGGAGCCGTCATCTGCATCCAGATGAAGGTCAACATCCAAAGTCCGTGGATGCCCCATTGGGTGGCGGGCTACGCCACGCGCGAGATCATGCTCCTGGAGTTTTCTTCCTCCATCATGTGCTTGATCCTGGCGGGCAAGGTGGGGTCCAATATCGCCTCTGAGCTGGGCACGATGCGCGTCACGCAGCAGATCGACGCCCTGGAGATCATGGGTGTCAATTCGGCCAACTACCTCATCCTGCCGAAGATACTCGGCTTGGTGACGATCATGCCCTTCCTCGTGATCTTCTCTTCCGCGCTGGGCGTGGTGGGAGCCTACTCCACGGCCTATGTCGGCCATATCATCACCCCTGAGGACCTCACGGCCGGACTGCAGCACGATTTCGTGCCCTGGTTTTTGTGGACGAGTATCATCAAGAGCCTTGTCTATGCCTATATCATCACCAGCGTCAGTTCCTATTTCGGCTATACCGTCGGTGGCGGTTCCGTAGAGGTGGGCAAGGCCAGCACGGCAGCCGTGGTCAATAGTTCGGTGCTGATCCTTTTCTGTGATGTGTTCCTCACCCAGTTGCTCAGTTAGTCAAAACAGTAGAAAGCCATGATAGAAGTCAAGCATATAGACAAGTCCTTTGGCGATAAAGCCGTCCTGCGCGACATCAACGCCGTCTTCGACGACGGCAAGACCAACCTCATTATCGGTCAGTCGGGCGCGGGCAAGACCGTGCTGATGAAGATCCTTGTGGGCCTCCTCGATCCGACGGGTGGCGAGGTGCTCTATGACGGGCGCGACTTTGTGCGCATGTCGAAGCGCGAGCGCGTGCAGATGCGCCGCGAGATGGGCATGATCTTCCAGAGTGCGGCCCTCTTCGACTCCCTCTCCGTCCTGGAGAATGTGCGCTTTCCCCTTGATATGTTCTCCAATATGACTGCCGCCGAGCGCGACCGAAGGGCGCAGGAGTGTCTCGACCGCGTCAACCTCAACGGGACGGGAAGCAAGTTTCCAGGCGAGATTTCTGGAGGTATGCAGAAGCGTGTCGCCATCGCCCGCGCCATCGTCATGAATCCGAAGTATCTCTTCTGCGACGAGCCCAACTCCGGCCTCGACCCGAAGACCTCGCTTGTCATCGACGAGCTCCTCTCCGGCATCACCAAGGAGTATGGCATCACGACGATCATCAATACCCACGACATGAACTCCGTCATGGGTATTGGCGAGAACATCGTCTTCATAGCCGACGGCAGAAAGGAGTGGCAGGGCGACAAAGACTCCGTCATCTCCTCGCGCAACAAGAAGCTCAGCGACCTGGTCTTCGCCTCCGACCTCTTCAAGAAAGTCAGAGAGGTGGAGCGGGAGGAGAAATAAGAACCTTTTCGTTAAGCCAAATGAGCAGAACCGAGCTTGCTCGAGTTATGCCATGGCGAGAAAAGGTGCCATGTAATGGAACCTTTTCGTTAAGCCAAATGAGCAGAACCGAGCTTGCTCGAGTTATGCCATGGCGAGAAAAGGTGCCATGTAATGGAACGTTTCCTATCGCATATACCACAGACTGTCGCGCCTCACCATCGGCACGACCACCTGCTCCTGTGTCTTGTCGCCATAGACGAGCGTGAGAAACACGTTGGCCGTCTGCGTTTTCTCGGCATACTGGTAGTTGCTGATGCGGACGCTGTCGATGCCCTTGTGGCGCTTCTGTTCGTTGTCGGCAAACTGCTTCAGGATGGCTTTCATCTGCTGTCGGTAAGTCTCGGGCACGGTATCGGCCTTCAACTTCCCCTCATAGAAACTGTCGAAGCGGCCTGCCGCCAAGCTGTCGTAGTAGATCTTGGCCGTTCGGGCCGCCAGTTCGCCTTGGTTGACCGTCTCCTGCGGCTTGTCGGAACACGACCCCAGGAGCAGCGACAGGGCGAGAGCCCCCGTCCCCAGCAGCGAGCCGAGGAAGGGGCGTAGAGAGAATGCGTGCATCATTTCTGACGGATGAAGATGTTGATCGGGGTGCCGATGAGCGACCAATGCTCTCGCATCTTGTTCTCCAGGAAGCGACGGTAGGGCTCCTTGATGTATTGCGGCAGGTTGGCGTAGTAGACAAACGAGGGGATCTGCGTGTTGGGCAGCTGCGAGCAATACTTGATCTTGATATACTTGCCCTTGGTCGAGGGGGGCGGCGTGTTCTCGATGATGGGCAGCATCACCTCGTTGAGCTTGTTGGTGCCGATGTGGATCTTGCGGCTGTCGAAGACTGCCTTGGCCAGTTCGAGCACCTTGAAGATGCGCTGCTTGGTCAGGGCCGAGGTGAAGATGATGGGGAAGTCGGTGAAGGGCGCCATGCGGCTGCGGATGGCGTTGGTGAAGGTGTCGATGTGCTTCTGGGTCTTCTCCTCCACCAAGTCCCATTTGTTGACCACCACGACGAGCGACTTCTTGTTTCTCTGAATGATCTGGAAGATGTTCATGTCCTGTCCCTCGATGCCACGCGTGGCGTCGATCATGAGGATGCAGACGTCGCTGTTCTCGATGGCGCGGATGGATCGCATGACGCTATAGAACTCCAGGTCCTCGCTCACTTTGTTTTTGCGTCGGATGCCTGCCGTATCGACGAGGTAGAAGTCGAAGCCAAACTTGTTGTAGCGCGTGTAGATGCTGTCGCGGGTGGTTCCTGCTATCTCGGTGACGATGTTGCGGTCCTCGCCGATGAAGGCGTTGATGATACTCGACTTGCCGACATTGGGGCGTCCCACGACGGCGAAGCGCGGCAGGTTGTCGTCGACCTCCTCCTCGGGCACGTCCTCCAGTTTCTCCAGGATGATGTCGAGCAGGTCGCCCGTGCCACCACCCGTGATTGCGCTCACGCAGATCGGGTCGCCCAGTCCCAGCTTGTAAAACTCGGCAGCCTCGTACGATCGTCCGCTATTGTCTATCTTGTTGGCCACGAGTAGGATGGGCACGCTTGCGCGGCGCAAGATCTGTGCCACGTCCTCGTCCCAGTCCGTGATGCCCGTCTCGTTGTCCACTACGAAGAGCACCAGGTCGGCCTCGTCCGTGGCTACGCGCACCTGCTTGCGGATGGCGTCCTCGAAGATGTCGTCCGACTTGACGACCCAGCCTCCTGTATCGACAAGCGAAAACTCGCGCCCGTTCCAGAGACATTTGCCATACTGGCGGTCGCGGGTGGTGCCTGCCGTCTCGCTCACGATGGCGCGGCGGCTATTGGTGAGACGGTTGAAAAGCGTTGATTTGCCCACGTTCGGGCGGCCAACGATAGCTACTAAATTTGCCATGATGTCTGTTTAATTACTGAAGTTTAACATTCTTCGGCCCTCGCCATCCGATGGCGAGAGTATGCCCTGCATACAGTTAGGGCCGTTTTTTTTCTTGTCATTTGTCCCGTCCGTCGTTTGGCGGGCGGAGTAGGGGTGAGCGTTTTTTGGGGATGCTGCCTCTCCCGGGGGATGTGGCTCGCGAGAGCGCGCGCCCTTATTGTGGGTCGTAGCCGAAAAGGCGCAGCTCGCGCTTGGAACTTCGCCAGTCCTTATCGACCTTGACGTAGGTCTCCAGGAAGATCTTCTTGCCGAAGAACTGCTCGAGCGACTTGCGTGCCTCTGCCGATACTTTCTTGAGGGCCTGTCCCTGGTGGCCGATGATGATGCCTTTCTGGCTGTCGCGCTCCACGTAGATGACGGCATTGATGCGGATCAGCCGTTCGTCCTCCTTGAATCGCTCCACGGCCACCTCCACGGAGTAGGGTATCTCCTTGTCGTAGTAGCGGAGGATCTTCTCGCGGATGATCTCGGAGACGAAAAACTTGGCGGGTTTGTCCGTGAGCTGGTCTTTGTCGAAGTAGGCCGGGCTCTCGGGCAGGAGCTCCAGGATGCGCTTCATCAGGATCTCCGTGCCAAACTTGTTCTTGGCCGAGATGGGCAGTATCTCTGCTTTCGGGAGCAGCTTGTGCCATGTCTCCACGAGGTCGCCGAGCTGGTTTTGCTCGCTCTCGTCGATCTTGTTGATCAGGAGGATGACGGGTATCTCCATCTTCGAGACCTTCTCCAGGAAGTCCATGTTCTTGGTTGGCGTCTCGCGCACGTCCGTCACGTAGAGCAAGATGTCGGCGTCGGCGAGTGCGCTCTCCGAGAATGCCAGCATCATCTCCTGCATCTTGTAGTTGGGCTTCAGCACGCCCGGGGTGTCGGAGAATACCACCTGTGCCTCTGGCGTGTTGACGATGCCCATGATGCGATGGCGTGTGGTCTGGGCCTTGAAGGTCGCTATACTGATCTGTTCGCCCACGAGTTGGTTCATGAGCGTGCTCTTGCCCACATTCGGGTTGCCCACGATGTTGACGAATCCTGCTTTGTGCTGCATAATGATGTTGTTGTGGAGTAAACCAATTTGGCGGATTGAGAAGAAGGCCGGGTGTGGAGTCCGTCTCCTGCCCAAAGCGAAAAAAGCTCAGAGCGTCAGGCCACGGGGAAGCGTCGCCGCTCCCTTGCGCCTCACGTTCTGAGCCCCATACTTATTTGTTGTGAAGCCGTCCGCGCTATTTCGCCGCTCCTACCGCGTCGCCGTCGTAGGCCCACTTGCAGTAGGATGCTCCATGGGCAAATCCGGCTGCGAAGGCCGTGAAGATGACGTTGTCGCCCTTCTTGAGCAGCTTCTCGTTGTCCCACATGGCCAGCGGAATCGTTGCTGCCGACGTGTTGCCGTAGCGGTCGATGTTGATGATGACCTTATCGAGCGGTATCTCCGCGCGCTTGGCCACGGCCTCGATGATGCGGCGGTTGGCCTCGTGGGGTATCACCCAGTTGATGGTCTCGGGAGTCAGTCCGAATCGGCTCATCATCATCCCAACGTCGTTGCTCATCTCCGTGACGGCATAGCGGAAGACCGTGCGCCCCTCCTGATAGATATAGTGGAGCTTGTGCGACACCGTGAACTGTGACGGGGGGCATACCGATCCGCCCGCTTTCAGGTGAAGGAACGGCAGTCCCTTGCCATCGGTACGCAGGTAGGATCCCTGCATGCCGACACCCTCCTCCGTCGTTCCCTCTACGAGCACCGCGCCCGCTCCGTCGCCGAAGAGGACGCAGGTGTTGCGGTCGGTGTAGTCGACCATCGACGACATCTTGTCGGCTCCGATGACGATGATGCGCTTGTAGCGTCCGCTCTCTATCATCGAGCAGGCCAGGTCGAGCGTGTAGAGGAATCCGCTGCAGGCCGCCGCCGTGTCCATGGCGAAGGCGTTGTGCATCCCCAGTCGCCCGACGACGATGGAGGCCGTCGAGGGAAACTTGTAGTCGGGAGTAGTCGTGGCGACGATAAGCGCGTCGATGGAGTCGGGATCGGCTCCCGTCTTCTCCAGCAGCTGGCTTGCGGCCTTGCGAGCCATGTAGCTCGTGCCCAGCCCCTCCTCGGTGAGGATGCGCCGCTCCTTGATGCCGACGCGCGTCTGGATCCACTCATCGGTGGTATCGACCATGCGCGACAACTCCTGGTTGGTGAGGATGTAGTCAGGCACGTAGCCGCCGATACCGGTGATGATAGCGTTTATCTTCTCCATTTATGTCAATGAGAAGGTGTTTACTCGGCGGCAGCGACCTCCACGGCCAGCTTGCCGCGGTAGTAGCCGCACGTGGGGCATACGGTGTGATAGACGTAGTAGGCGCCACAGTTGGGGCATACGGCGAGCGTGGGAGCTACTGCCTTGTCATGCGTTCTGCGCTTGAGCGTACGAGTCTTCGATTGTCTTCTTTTAGGATGTGCCATAATTTTTTAATCTGTTTTGTTTTTTAATTCTTTTTCTTGAGTTGTTCGAGTGCTGCCCAGCGCGGGTCTGTGGCTTTCTCGTCTCCCTCTCCGCTTCGGACGGCCGAGTGCTCCTCGAGCACCCGTATCATGGCAGGGTTGCATTTTCCAGGTGCATGCACGTGCCTGACGGGGATGGCGAGCGCCGTCAACTCGTAGATGAGCCATGCGACATCGAGTATTCCTTCGTCCTCGGCCACCGTCACACAAGCGTCATCCTCTGAGCTTTCCTCTCCAAACTTAGCCTCCATGCGCTCCTGGGCCTCGATGGGCAACTCCATGTCGTCCAGGCAGCGGTCGCAGCTGACTGTCACCGTGCCCGTGATGTGGAAGTCGAGGAGAAAGGCGTCCTGCGAGGTGCGGTCGATGGCGAGCCTCACGGACAGGTTTCCCCTCCTCACCTCGGGTGCGTCTATCGCCTCGAAGTAAGCGTCGTCCAAGCTCAGCGTCCGCTCCGTGCGGCCATAGTCCAAGCTTTTCAGATCTATGTGGAGGTAGTCTAAGTCCATAATCGGGGTGCAAAGGTACGAACATTTTTCCGATTATCAACAATTTGCAGTTAAAAAATGGTATTTCTTCACCCCGTGGGGGCCATAGTGCGGCTCCTTGGGGCGGCTTGGGGGGCTTGTGGCGCGTCTGTGGGCCTTTTTCGCGGCTGCTTCCTACTTCCGCAGCTCGATGCGGAAGGTCGTGCCCTTGCCCACCTCCGAGCTGCGCACGTAGATGCGTCCGTGGTGATATTCCTCCACGATGCGCTTCGCCAGGCTCAGTCCCAGTCCCCAGCCTCGCTTCTTGGTCGTGAAGCCGGGCCGGAAGACGTTGCCGATGTCTTTCTTGCGGATGCCCTTGCCCGTGTCCGTGACGTCGAGGATGGCCTTCGTCTCCGTCTCCTCCACGTGGATCGTGATGGTGCCCTGTCCGCCGCCCATGGCATCGACGGCGTTCTTGCAGAGGTTTTCTATCACCCACTCAAAGAGCGATGCGTTGAGGCTGACGACGATGTCCTCCTTGGGCAGCTCCTTGACCATGCTTACCTTGCGCGAGGTCCTTCGGTCCATGTAGTCGATGACGTGGTCGATGACGTCGTTGAGGCTGGAGGGCACGGGCTCGGGGAGCGATCCGATCTTGGAGAATCGGTCGGCGATGAGCTGCAGTCGCTCCACGTCCTTGCCCATCTCGGCCACGAGCGGGTCTTCGGGGTAGCTCTCCTTGAGTATCTCCTGCCAGGCCATGAGCGAGGAGATGGGCGTGCCGAGCTGGTGGGCCGTCTCCTTGGAGAGTCCCACCCACACCTTGTTCTGCTCGGCCCGCTTGGAGGTGAGCAGGGCGAAGATGGCCACGACGACGAAGATCATCACCACGCCCAGCTGGATAAACGGGTACCAGGCCAGGCGCTTGAGCATCAGCGAGTCGTCGTAGCAGACGTTCATGTAGTCGCTCTTCACCTGGTCGCTCAGCGAGATGCGTATGCAGCGCCCCGAGGCCTGCAGCCGCTCGGCCATGTTGGTCAGGTAGCGCAGCGAGTCGGCATAGTCCTTGCCGCTCACCTCGACGTTGCGGAAGTCGGTCACGACGCCGTCGCGGTCCGTCACCACCACGGGGATGGTGTTGTTGTCGTTGAGCACGCGCAGCACGAGACTCAGGTCCGTGTTCTCGTCGGCCTGTGAGAGCGACTTCATGGCCTGCGCCCACACCTCCATGCGTGCCCGCTCCTCCTTGGAGAGGTCGCGCGTCAGGAAGTGGGACACAATCAGCGAGGCCACGGCTATCAGTACTGCCGCGGCCACGAGGAGAATCTTCACCTGCCGTATCCTGTCCGTCCATTGCATATCATTCTTATAAACGGTCTCAAGGTGGGTTTTATTGCGTCGCAGAAAGGCAAAATGGCTCTCGCAAAGTGGGATCGCGGAAGGCTTCCGTGGTATCGGCAGTCCTTTTTGAGAGTTTGCCGCCCAAACTCTGCTTCGTCTGCCGAGTCGAAAAGCGGGTCGAAGTGTGGGTGGCGGGCCTATGAGGAGAGGAAAACGATATTTTTATCAGTCTTTTGGCGAAGAAAAGACTGCGGTAGCGGGCTTTGATACGCTTGTTGGTTTGATGATATTGTCTTTGTAGTTGGTGTAAGTGGTTGGTTATTAGTGTTTTACGAGATTAGTTTGCTCGAAATGTTTCAGTGTTTCAGCGTTTCAATGCAAATATAACTTAGGTGTAGTTTTTCCTTTCCTTTCTCCTATTGTTGTATTGTTTGTTATTGTATATAATATATAATATGTAATATATAATATGTTATAACAATTAGTCTCCGTAATAAGTGTAAATGGTAAAATTAAGGTATGGGCTGATAGGGAGGAGGGAGTAGTGGGGCATGCTTTTTTTTGATTGAAACGCTGAAACACTGAAACGCTTGGCTTTGTGGCTCGCTCCTGTGGCTTTGTCTTTGTCTGGTCCTGCTGCTCTGTGGGACGGTGTCCGCTTTTTCTCTTCAAGGCAGTTAGCAAAGCTTCGGGATGGTTTCGGGATGGTTTCGGGAAACAGGCAAGGGTAGTCAGTCCAAACAACCTTGCTGTCCATGTGGTTTTTCTATATGGCCCTGAGAAATAACGCGGGCCCTTGGCTCTGCGTGTGGGCTTTCAGTCCACGTTTCTGTCATGGCTCCTCAGCGTGGCGTGTGCAATAGAAAAGTCGTGATTGGCGAAAAATTTCCCTCTAAATTTGCAGGTGTCGGAAATAAGGCGTACCTTTGCACCCGCATTTCGGAAGAAGGGCGTTTAGCTCAGTTGGTTTAGAGCATCTGCCTTACAAGCAGAGGGTCGGCGGTTCGAATCCGTCAACGCCCACAGGGGTGGTTCCCGTGGCTTCATTCGTGGGGCTGCGGGAATTTTCTTTTTTTTCCCCCCCCCTGACAGTTTCCCTCAAAAGGCCTCTCTGCAGACGATTTTTTAGGATAACATAGACTGCACAAGCACAAATGAAGAAAGGACTATTTGCCCTTGCCCTGGGCACGTTCACCCTGGGCATCGCCGAATTTATCATCGAGGGCATCATTACCGACATTGCCCACAACATGCATGTTTCCATCCCAGAAGCAGGCCACCTCATCTCAGTCTATGCGCTCGGCGTTTGTGCCGGAGCCTTCTCGCTGATCCTCATGCACAAGTATCGGCCCAAGCATATACTGATGTTCCTGGCCTCGCTCATCACCTTCGGCGCCATGGCTCTTCATTGCGGCCACCTTCCTGGGCAATGGCGGCATCCTCTGCTGGTTTAGCTACATCTCGCCGCTGCTGCAGACGGAGGGCGGATTCAGCCCTGCCAGCATCTCGCTCCTGATGATTCTTGCTGGTGGCGGTATGGTCGTGGGCAATCAGGTGAGCGCCCTGCTTGCCGACCGCCTCATGCCGGGCCGTTTCACCTGCTACCTCCAGTTTTTGGCGGCGGCAGCCCTCCTGCTCACCTTCTTCCTCGCCCCCATTGGTTGGGTCTCGGTGGTGCTGATGTTCGTTTGCTGCGTCTGTCTTTTCGGCATCGGGTCGCCTGAGCAGTTTCTGATCGTGAAGCATGCCGAGGGTGGCGAAATGCTGGGTGGCTGCTGCATCCAGGCCGCCTTCAACCTGGGCAATGCCGTAGGCGCTTTTCTGGGCGGAATCCCCGTGGCGATGGGGTTGGGATACAACTTTCCTGCCCTTATTGGCGTGCCGATGGCGTTGGCTGGCGCCCTCTGTCTGCTGGTCTTCCATCGGAAGTATGAGCAGCGATAGAGGCTAAGGCGAGACGATCTGCGTCTCCTTGCTGGCAGTCGCCGTGCCAAGGCTTGCCCTGGTGCTGCGTCGGAAGGTCTGGCAGAGGTCATGGCTTCCTCCGCCACGTTTCCTCCAAGTCTCCGCCACGCTTCCTCCATCTACCCACCACGTATCGTCCTCCCTTCCAGCATATATCGACCTCATATTGTTTCCGTATTGTTTCCGTATTGTTTCCGCTTCCGGAAGCGAGAACGATAGGAGAACGATAGGAGAACGATACGGGATCAATACGTGATTGATACGAGACCGATACGAGAACGGTCTTTTCCGACTCTCAATCGAAGATATTGATAAGAAATTTAACTTTTTCGTCATCGTTTCTTTTGATTATATTTTACATTTCAGCCACTCGCCTCTTCCTGCCGTTCATGCCAAGAAGGTTGGCTCACCATTTGCCCAGGCGCAGCCTCTATACAAAGATAACCTTCCGTCCAGCCAAGTGCAAGCCGATTAGCATGAATTAACGCCCCATTAACTATTTCTCCGTATCCATTTAACAAAATCAGAATCAGGCAAAAAGCCCTTGCTGCGCCCATCTTCTTCGCCCTTTCCCGCATTTCTGTCAATGAGAAGACCGCTTCGTTCGTCTTCTGCGTGTTGTCATAATACGTGGCTTTGGATGGGTCTTTGTGGTAAACAAAGCCAACAAAGTGTTTTTGTGATATCATGCAATTGAGGTCGTGATGGTTCTCCAAGCCTCCTTTTCATGACAAGCTATATTGCCGTTGTCTATCCTGTATTATTAAAATGGCATTTTATATTTTGCCACAAAAGTTTAAAATGCCATTTTAATAAGCGAGTAGTTTTCTTCATCTTGCTTTGTTGTTTTGTCATCTGTGTTGGGCTCGTGGTGAAGCTTGGTACAGATCCTTGCAAAATTCAATATTTTTTTTGGGAGAAAGGAGGCGTTGACGAAAAGAGGCGAGATTTTAAGGACTTTTAGCCACCCGTTTGGCAGCGGAACGGAATTAATTTCGTAATTTTGCAGCGTTTAATATATATAATGATGAAGCTGGATACATTGACCGCCATTTCTCCTATTGACGGACGCTACAGAGGCAAGACCGAGCCCCTGGCCGACTATTACTCAGAGTTTGCGCTGATACGTTATCGCGTCCGCGTGGAAATCGAATACTTTATCACGCTCGTGGAGCTCCCCCTGCCGCAGCTCAAGGGCTTCGACACGGCCCTCTTCGACCGTCTTCGCAGCATCTACCGCGACTTCACGGAGGAGGATGCCGCCCGTGTGAAGGACATCGAGAAGGTGACCAACCATGACGTCAAGGCCGTGGAGTATTTCATCAAGGAGCAGTTTGACGCCATCGGCGGACTGGATGCCTACAAGGAGTTTATCCATTTCGGGCTCACCTCGCAGGACATCAACAATACGAGCGTGCCCCTATCCATCAAGGAGTCGCTCCTGGAGGTCTATTATCCCCAGGTCGAGGAGCTCATCGACCAGCTCCAGGCTTATGCCGAGGAGTGGAAGGACGTGCCGATGCTCGCCAAGACCCATGGCCAGCCCGCCTCGCCGACGCGCCTGGGCAAGGAAATCGAGGTCTATGTCTATCGCCTGCGCGAGCAGCTCGACGCCCTCAAGGCCTGCAAGTTCACGGCTAAGTTTGGTGGTGCCACGGGCAATTTCAACGCCCACCACGTCGCCTACCCCGAGTATGACTGGCGCGCCTTCGCCAACCGCTTCGTCTCCGAGAAACTCGGACTGGAGCGCGAGCAATGGACCACGCAGATCAGCAACTACGACCACCTGGGCAGCATCTTCGATGCCATCCGCCGCATCAACACCATCATGATCGATCTCGACCGCGACGTCTGGATGTATATCTCGATGGAGTATTTCCACCAGAAGATCAAGAAGGGTGAGGTCGGTTCGAGCGCCATGCCCCACAAGGTCAACCCCATCGATTTCGAGAACAGCGAGGGCAACCTCGGCGTGGCCAACGCCGTGCTGCAGTTCCTCGCCGCCAAGCTGCCCGTGAGCCGTCTGCAGCGCGACCTGACCGACAGTACCGTGCTGCGCAACGTAGGCGTGCCCGTGGCCCACAGCATCATCGCCATCCAGAGCACCCTCAAGGGACTTCGCAAACTTATATTAAATAAGGAGAAAATCGCACAGGACCTCGACAATATGTGGCCCGTCGTGGCTGAGGCCATCCAGACCATCTTGCGTCGCGAGGCTTACCCGCATCCCTACGAGGCCCTGAAGCAGCTTACCCGCGGCAACGAGAAGGTGACGGAGCAGACCATCCACGACTTCATCGCCACGCTCAACGTCAGCGACGAGGTGCGCAAGGAACTGCTCGCCATCACGCCGCACAACTACACAGGTATCTAATCAAGACAATTTTATATATTACTTGGCCGTGAGGCCATATCTATCATTCAAAACAATACTGTTATGGCAGAAGAATTAGAGAACAAGCAGGAACCCGTTTACGGACAGGATGAGCGTGGCCGCGAGGCCAACTCTTCTGAGAGTCAGGGTAATAGTGAGCAGAAGGATTATCGCTCATCGCGGCCTCAGCGTCCGCGCATCCACTCGCAGCGCGCTTACAGCAGCGACCGCAGCAACCAAGGTGGCGAGGGCGGCTTCCGTCCAGAAGGCTTCGGAGCAGGACTCCAGGGCGCGCAGGGCGGACAGTATCAGGGCGGCTATCGCCCGAGAAACAATTATCAGGGTGGCTACCAGCAGCGTCAGCAGGGTGGCTATCAGCCCCGTCAGCGTCAGCAGGGCGGCTATCAGCAGCGCCAGCAGGGTGGCTACCAGCAGCGTCAGCAGGGCGGCTACCAGCAGCGCCAGCAGGGTGGCTATCAGCAGCGCGGCTATCAGCAGCGGGGCTACCAGCAGGGCGGCTATCAGCAGGAGGGCTTCCAGCAGGGCGGCTACCAGCAGCGTGGCGGCTACGGACAGCCCCGCAGGCAGCATACGCCGGGCTACAATCCCAACGCGAAGTATTCGCTCAAGAAGCGTATCGAATATAAGGAGGAGAACATCGATCCCAACGAGCCGATTCGCCTGAACAAGTATCTGGCCAACGCCGGAGTTTGCTCTCGCCGTGAGGCCGACGAATATATCCAGGCTGGTGCCGTGCTGGTCAATGGCACGGTAGTCACAGAGCTTGGCACGAAGGTCTTGCGCTCCGACGAGGTGAAGTTCCGCGACCAGCCCGTCACGATGGAGAAGAAGGTCTATGTGTTGCTCAACAAGCCGAAGGACTATGTCACCACGAGCGACGATCCGCAGCAGCGCAAGACCGTCATGGACCTCGTGAAGAACGCTTGCGAGGAGCGTATCTACCCCGTAGGACGTCTCGACCGCAACACCACGGGTGTGCTGCTTCTGACCAACGATGGCGACTTGGCCAGCAAGCTGACCCATCCGAAGTTCCTCAAGAAGAAGGTCTATCACGTCTATCTCGACAAGCCCGTCACGGCCACGGACCTGCAGAAAATCGCCGAGGGCATCGAGCTGGAGGACGGCGAGGTGCATGCTGACGCCATCGAGTATGCCAGCCCGACGGACGAGAAGCAGGTCGGCATCGAGATCCACAGCGGCAAGAACCGCATCGTGCGCCGCATCTTCGAGAGCCTTGGCTATCGTGTGGTGAAGCTCGACCGCGTGCAGTTTGCCGGTTTGACGAAGAAGAATCTGCGCCGCGGCGACTGGCGTTTCCTCACCCAGAAGGAGGTGGAGATGCTGCGTATGGGCGCATTCGAATAGGTACTCATCTCACAACACCCTCATCCCGTCTTCTCCTTAATATATATAGGGCCTCGGGGAGCCGTGCGGATTGTAGTTCCGCATGAACACTACCAGCGCTCTGTGGAGAATAGGGGATGGGGAGGGTTGTAGAGAGCAACAATCTTCAAACAACACAAGAGATGAAAAGAACAAAAGTGGTCGATGCACTCAAGTGTACCGACTTCGGAAAAGACATAAATGTGAAGGGCTGGGTGCGCTCGCATCGCAGCAGCAAGGCTGTAGATTTCATTGCCCTCAACGATGGCTCGACGATCAACAACATCCAGGTGGTGGTAGATCCGGCCACGGTGGATGCCGAGACGCTCAAGAGCATCACCACGGGAGCCTGCCTCAGCGTGGTCGGCACGCTCGTGGAGAGCCAGGGCAAGGGGCAGACCAGCGAGATCCAATGTAAGGAGATCGAGGTCTATGGTCTTTGCCCGGCCGACTACCCCATGCAGAAGAAGGGTCAGAGCTTCGAGTACATGCGCAAGTATGCCCATCTGCGCCTGCGCACCAACACCTTTGGTGCCGTCTTCCGCATCCGCCACAACATGGCCATCGCCATCCATAAGTACTTCCACGATCATGGATTCTACTATTTCCACACGCCGATCGTGACGGCCAGCGACTGCGAGGGCGCGGGCAACATGTTCCAGGTGACGACGCTCGACCTCGACCGTGTCGCCAAGGCGGGAGAGGTGGACTACTCCAAGGACTTCTTTGGAACGAAGACCAACCTCACCGTGAGCGGCCAGCTCGAGGGTGAGCTTGGAGCCACGGCCCTCGGCGCTATCTATACTTTCGGACCGACCTTCCGTGCCGAGAACAGCAACACGCCGCGCCACCTGGCTGAGTTCTGGATGGTGGAGCCGGAGGTGGCCTTCCTCGACCAGGAGGGACTGATGGACCTCGAGGAGGACTTCATCAAGTATTGCGTCAACTGGGCCCTGGACAACTGCCGTGACGACCTGGAGTTCCTCAACAAGATGATCGATAAGCAGCTCATCGCCACGCTTGAGTCGGTAGTCAAGGAGGACTTCGTCCGACTGACCTACACCGAGGGTATCAACATCCTGGAGGAGGCGGTCAAGAACGGTCGCAAGTTTGAGTTCCCCATCACGGGTTGGGGTATGGACCTGTCGAGCGAGCACGAGCGCTACCTCGTGGAGGAGCACTTCAAGCGCCCCGTCATCATGACCGACTATCCGAAGGAGATCAAGGCCTTCTATATGAAGAAGAATGCCGACGACAAGACCATGCAGGGCACGGATGTCCTCTTCCCGCGCATCGGCGAGATCATCGGTGGATCCGTGCGCGAGGAGAACTACGACAAGCTCGTGGCCGAGATTGAGGCCCGCGGCATGAAGGCCAGCTCCTACGACTGGTATCTCGACACGCGTCGCTATGGCTCCTGCCCCCACGGCGGTTTCGGACTGGGCTTCGAGCGCCTCATCCTCTTCGTCACGGGTATGCAGAACATCCGCGACGTCATCCCCTTCGCACGCACGCCGAAGAACGCCGAGTTCTAACTATTGAGTAAAAGGGTATGTGCGCCCGCTCAAATCGCAGCCTGTCTGGGGCTGACGAGGGTGCGCAGCAATATAGGAAAAGGCCAAGGCTGACGGACTTCCTTGAGGGAGCCACGTCGGCCTTGGCTTCTTTTGGGTGGCCCTGGAGCAGGGGGTAAGCTGGCCCAGCATAAATTTTTGTGGGCTTTTTCTGCCTTTTTGTTTGGCACTCCCCATTTTTTTTCTTAACTTTGCATACCAGAACATATCAATACTAACGAAAAAATAACAAGACAATGGACAACAACCAGAAGCCGCAGCAGCAAGGCTTGCAGATCGACCTCAGCCCCGAGGTATCTAAGGGCATATATTCTAACTTCGCCATCATCTCTCACTCGAAGAACGAGTTTGTAGCTGATTTCGCCATGTTGCTTCCCGGCATGCCGAAGGCACAGGTCGGTTCGCGCGTGATCCTCGCTCCGGAGCACGCCAAGCGTCTGCTCGCAGCCCTCAACGACAACATCACTCGCTACGAGAAGGAGTTTGGCAAAATTGAATTGCCGCAGCAGGGTGGTGCTCGCACCGTCGCCCCGTTCGGTACGCCGAAGGGCGAGGCTTAAGCCAGGCTAAGTGTTTTAAATTTTCATAATGTGAAGTTTTTGGCATCCGGTCCTCTTCATCGAGGGCAGGATGCCTTTTTTGTGATAGTATTTCCAATCCTAGCGGGGCGGATATACTGTACTTGTTGTTTGCTTCATAAGCAGGCTGTATTGAAAGAACGCTAACCACCCCAGCCGGATGAGCACAAAAAAGCGCACCCATCGGAATGTCGTGCCATAGTTTGACCATTCCAATGCGTGCGCGGTCGTTTGGGTAATCGACTAAACTATTGCTTGTTGCCGCCTCCTGTCGAGATGCCGCCCACTATATCGTCGTTCTCGATGGTGCGGTCCACGGACTTTACACCTCCGCGGAGCGAACCAAAGCGCCACGAGATGCTGATGCCTACATGTCGTTGTGAGCCCAGCCATGTCTGGGTGCCACGGAAGTCGCCCTGGACGGTGTGGGAGGGATAGGAGCGCAGGTCTGGGCCAAAGAGGTTGCCTGCCGACAGGCGTACCGACAGACGGTCTTCCTTGAGGAAGGAACGGCTGAGCGAGGCATACCAGTAGTGGGAAGGCTCGGAGTAGGAATAGACGCTCTCCACCTCGTTGCCGATATTGAAACCTCCGTTGAGGCCGAAGGTGAGTTTCCAGGGCAGCTTCTGGGTGAAGTTGATGGTGTTCCAGCTGCTCCATCTGCTATGCTCAAGCCCCGTCTGGCTGTCCTTCTTGGTGAGATAGAAAATGTTGGGACCTCCACCCAGGTTGGCGCCTCGCCAAAGGGCGGTCTGCACATCCAGCTACGGCTGTGGAGAAGGTCGCCATAGGTCGTGACGGAGAGGCCGTTTTGGTCAAACCACAACTGTCCGATCTGGTTGTTGCAGAACGTATGGCTGACGCCACCCATCCAGGTAGCCTTGGTCGTGATGTAGTTGTACTCCAGTTGCAGGTTGTAGTTGCGCGAGCTGTTCAGCCCCGGGTTGCCATAGCTCAGGGAGTTGGGGCTCCTTTCCTCGGCGGGGTTGAGATAGTCGATGCCGGGGCGGTTGATGTTGGATGAGAATGAGAATTTCAGCGACTGTGCGTCCGTCAGGGCGTAGCGCATGGAGGCCGAGGGGACCCAGTCGTTGAGCCGCTTGTGGAAGTCAGACTGCGATCCGTCGGGGTATTCTGCCTTCAAGAAACTATATTCATAGCGCAAGCCTACTCGTGCCTGGATCTTGCTGCCCGAGTAGAGCCACTCCGTGTAGGCTGCTGCTATCTGGGTGTTGTGCTGGAAGAGGGAGTGCTGGTTCATCTCCTCCGCCCCCGTATAGGTCAGCCATACGTCCGACTCACTCGTGCGGAAGATGTATTTCGCACCCGCATTCCACTTGAACCACTTCCCTAGCGGGCGTACGTAGTCGAGCTGGAAGGTATGCTCGTCAAACTGCGTGCGGCTGTTGTTTTCGTAGCCTGTGTAGCTGACGGGCAGGTTGAAGATGTTCAGGTATTGCTCGGTCTTGTCCTGGTGGGAGCGGGTGGTCTGCAACTGATAGGATGCGGTGAACACCTCTCCCTCTTTGCGGGTCTTGTGTTGGTAGTCCAGTCGTCCTCCGAAGTTGTAGGCGTAGTAGGTCGGGAGCTGGGCGTTGACGTTATAGAAGTAGGCCAACTGTCCGTCGCCATTGGTCATACGCTCGTATCCGTTCACGCTTCCGATGCCTGCATTGTAGTAGTAGCCACCAAAGTTGAGAGTCAGAAGGTTGAGCGAATCGACCTCGTAGCTTGCGCTGATGTTGCCGTAATGGACGTTTGTCATCACGGTATTGCGTGAGCGCGACTCCATCGTCTGGTCCGTTTTCAGGTACTGGCGGGTCGCGTCGTTGCCTTGGTCTTTCTTGTCGTGCTGGTATCCATAGTTGATGGACGTGGCAAACTTGCCCTTCTGTATCGTCAGCATAGTACCCATGCCTGGCCCTTGGCGCAAGGGGTTGTAGTTGGCCGACACCGTGCCCGTCACGCCTGCCAGGTGGGAGTTGCTTTGCATGACGAGGTTGAGGATATATTGTGTGCCCTCGGCATCTTCTTTGGCGCCTGGGTCGGTGATGACCTCCACCTTCTTGATCTGTGAGGCAGGGATCGACTTGAGCACGTCCTTGAGGTTTTGTGAGGAGAGGGTGGGGTCGGGGTGACCGTTGCGATAGACCTTGAACGAGGGCGATCCCTTGATGCTGATGTTTTCCTGACCGTCTATGGTCACGAGGGGCACGGAACGGAGCATGTCAAGCGTGTTCTTGGTGCGTGCCGTCTCGTCGTTGGCCACGTCGTAGGTCAGCTTGTCGATGTCGTTCTTGACGAGTTTGCGCTGGGCCGTTACCGTGACGTCTCCCAGGTCGTAGGACATCGTGTCGATGGCCAGCGAGTCGGGTTCAGCTGCTGCGGCTGGAAGGGCGGCCATGGCAAGGCTGGCAGCCATCCCTCTCCATGACAAATAGTGGAGGATAGTCCTCTGTATTTTGCCTTTGGTGTTGTCTCTTCCCATGATGAATCGTTGTTTGTTGTCTTTAATATCTCTTGTTGCGTCTCCTCCCCTCCGATAGGAGAGGGGAGGAGGCGGGTATTATTCCCTTTTGCTTTCTTCCCACTTTTGGGCTACTTCATCGATACTGATGTTGAGCAGCCGCATCTGGCGGAATAGTTCGGGCAGGGTGGTCTCCATAAACTCCTCCTGCCGTCTTTGGGCGATGTGGTGGCGTGCATCCTCGGCGACAAAATAGCCCATGCCGCGCTTGTTGAAGATGATTCCCTCGCGGGCGAGCAGTTCGTAGCCTTTGATGGCGGTATTGGTATTGACTTGTAGCAGAGCCGCATACTCTCGGACGCTGGGTATCCGACCGCCAGGCGGATAGTTCTCCGCCATGATCTCGTCGGCCAGACGGTCGGCTATTTGCTCGAAAATGGCCTTGTTATTCGTGAAACTCATAACTGTAGTCCTTTCCTTGCTTGAGATTAGCGACCAATGGTCAGTTTTTCTTCCTTGACATTGCTGCCCGTGCCGACGTTCTTCGTCAGCGAGCGGATCGTGCCTGAGAGGTCCACGTTGCTCGCCCCGCTGGCCGAGAGGAGGACTGTGCCGCAGTTGTTGAACTTCAAGTCGGCCTCGCTTGCGCCGCTAAGGTCTGCCTTGATGGTCTCCACGCCCGTGAGGGAAGCCTCCAGTTCGCTCGCTCCGCTCAGCCTTGCGTTGAGCTCGCGACTTTCTACGTTCTTCAGCTGAATGTCGCTGGCGCCTGATGATTGCAAATTGACTTCGCTGCACGCGATGTGGTCAATATCGATATCGGATGCGCCATCAGCCTCTATATGGGCTTTAGCGCATTGGAGTGTGCCCAATTCCAGGTCGCTTGCCCCACTGGCCTTGAGCTTGAAGTCGTCGGCTGTCTGGATGTGCTTAGCCTTCAGGTCGCAGGCGCCGCTCACCTCTACGCGTCGAAGCGACTTCGACTGGATGGTGATCGTGATCAGGTCGATCGGGTTCTTGCCAATCCTCGGACCCTTGTTGGGCAAAGGCTTGCAACTGAAGTAGAGTCGCTTGCCCTTTTGTACTACCTTTACGTAGCCGATCTGTTTCTCCGGGCCTTCTACCGTCACCTTGGGGGTAGTGCCTTCGGCATAGACGACCTGGAGACCGCCTGAGAGGTCTATTTCGTCGTAGTCGGTCACGGCGACGTTCTGCTTGCGGCTGGGTCCAAACTCCTCTTGGGTGGAGTGGACCCTACAACTACTGGTCACCAGGATGGTGGCAAGGGCGATGAGTTTGATGCAAATGGTTTTCATATTCTTGTCCCTTTCTTTTATGGGGGATGGCATGTCTTGCACCTGCCGCTCTTTCCTATATACGCAGCAAAATGCAGTTTTGTGACATAAGCTCCCTAGTCTTTAATGTTATTTACCAATTGAAGAAGCGATTGCTAATGACCTGCAAGCGCTTGAAGATGCGAAACGACAACCAGTAGTTGAGCACGGTCAGCAACAGGAAGAGGATGGACGTGCCGTGCATGAGGGCGTCTCCAGCCCACGGCAAGAACTCGATACTGTAATCGCTGTCCTTCAGCGTGTCGAGGAATAGGAAGCCACCGATGGCGATGGATAACGTCGTCAAGGTGGCAAGCGCGCCCAGGGTGATGGTGGCCGATAGCCAGCGCAGCTTTTTGAAGAATAGGCCGCTTAGAAGAAAGAACGAGTGGAGCCAGAGGATGTTCGGAAGTCCGGCCCATGCTATCTGTGCGTTCTCGCCAAAAAACTTGCTTAGCAGGTCGAGGGCGTCGGAGAAAGCGAGCGGGGTGAGCAGCAATGCTTGCTTGTGGTCGGTCAAGAGCGAGATGAGCCATTGCACCACGTCGGCCACAAAGAAGGAGACGAGGGGAACGACAAAGGCTGTGAGCAAAGCGCCGATATAGCTGGTGAGGAATTTCTCGGCATTGGAGGCCGGCAGCATGAGGAGCGACGTGCGCTCTTGCTTGCTTAGCAGGTTGGGGAACACTTGGACGCCGCAGAAGGCGAAGCAGCCTATCCACAACAGGGTGAGGTCGTCGCTCTGCGTCTGGAGGTCTCTATGGGAGACATACTTGACGAAGAGGAACATGAGGATGAATGCGAATGTGGCTACGCCCGTAATCTTTAGCAGGGTGGCACGGTGAGTGGCAAGCTGCCATTGGGCGTATTGCTTCATGCGCTGTATATTGAACTGGGTCATACTGTTTCTTTTGTTGGGTTCTACAATTTACATTTGAATCTTGCCTAAGGTGACGGCCGAGAAGAACATCTCCAAGTTGAGTTGTGTCTCCGGCTCGTTGGCTGCATGGGGGACGATCACGTTGTTGCCTTGGAGAGATGGTTCGGCATAGAGCACGTCGTTGCTCATCTCGTTGGCCTGTCTGGTCTCAAAGCTGTAGCGCTGCGTGATCTCGCCCACGCTTGCGTCGCAAAGCAGACGCGACTGGTCGAGGATGACGACGTGGTCTATCAGCTGCTCTACGTCGTGGACCTGGTGGGTGGAGATGATGAGTGTCGTGTCGTCCGACAAGTTCTTTGCCACTACTTGACGAAACGTGGCTTTCGAGGGAATGTCCAGGCCGTTGGTAGGCTCGTCCATCAACAGCCACTCTGTGCCTGCGGCAAGGGCGACGCTCATAAATACCTTTTTCTTCTGTCCCATCGAAAGCTGGCGCAGGTCGCGGACGTCGGGCAGTTCGAAGGCCGAGAGGCAGTCGTTGAGCACCTGCTCGTTGAAGCGGGGGTAGAAGGGACGGATGAGCGAGACGTATTTCTGAAGCGACATCTCGGGCAGCGAAAACTCCTCCGGTACGAGGAAGATGCGGCTGAGCATCAACGGATCGCGCTGGGCCGATTCCATGCCGTCGATATAGAGATGGCCCTTCTTCGGGCGGAGTAGTCCCGAGGCGAGGTAGAGCAGGGTACTCTTGCCCGTTCCGTTGCGCCCCAAGAGGCCATAGGTGTGGCCCGATTCGAGCTTAAGCTGGAACCCGTCGAACACCTTGCTTGAGGCGCCCGGGTAGGAAAAGCTGAGGTTCTGTACTTCAATCATATCCTTGTCTGTTTTTGGTTTTTATTCGTTATTGTTCTCTTGTTATAGTGTACTACTTAAATAGTACACTGCAAAAGTATGTGTTTTCTCTTTCCGGTGCAAGTTTTGGCATAAAAAAATGCGCGTAAACACCAAATTAGTAAGAAAAGTTGTCAAATATACCGTTAGCTGGCCTTGTCCTTGCTCTTTATCCATGCTTTTTTCTCGGTTTCAGTTTGTTGTCCTTCTTCTATTCTTCTGCCATGTGCTTATAGATAGGCGATTTGCTTGCGCGCGTACATTATATAGTATATAAAGTGACGGAACCTCGGAGGTGATCCTTCATCATGCTAATAACCCCTTTTGTATTGTGGTTTTGTGAGGCGCCGTCGTCGTCTTATTCGTTGTAGTTTGCTGGATTTTCACTTCTGCTACAGAGGATCGCTCAGAGTTTATGCTGGTTAAAAAATACAAATGGATATTATTTGTTGCTAATATTTTCCGGTCCTCAAAATTTTCCCCTCTATATAGTTAGGTCATTTCGGGAAATCTTCGTACCTTTGCACCTCGAAATTGCATAGTAGTAAAATGTCCTTTTGGGACGATACGCTGCGATTCGCAAAACGTTGATAATAAACAAAATAAATATAAATAAAAAAGTAAAACAATGCCTACTATTTCGCAATTAGTAAGAAAAGGCAGACAGGTAATCGTGGACAAGAGCAAGTCTCCCGCGCTGGACAACTGTCCTCAGCGTCGTGGTGTTTGTGTTCGTGTCTATACGACGACCCCTAAGAAGCCTAACTCGGCAATGCGTAAGGTTGCCCGTGTGCGTTTGACCAATCAGAAGGAGGTCAACTCCTACATCCCCGGAGAGGGTCACAACCTTCAGGAGCACAGCATCGTGCTGGTTCGTGGTGGTCGTGTGAAGGATCTCCCTGGTGTGCGCTATCACATCGTCCGTGGTACGCTCGATACGGCTGGTGTAGCCAACCGTACGCAGCGCCGCTCTAAGTATGGTGCAAAGCGTCCTAAGGCTAAGAAGTAAAATTCTCCCGTTCTGCGAGGGCCGAGTAGTTTCTGATAGAGACAAAGACTTGACCCTCGCGGAATAAATAGCCACCCCAACCCCTAACCGAAGATAACAGGCGGAGATGTCTGGTATCAAGGTGTAAGAGCTAAAAATCGAAAGAAACATCGTTTTGCTGGAGAATGGAAATCATTAAGGTTGAGTAAACGCCCAAGTGTGGGTATTGAAGAACGCAAAGACGACAGCCTCCGCAGAATAGAATTTCAAATAATAAAATGAGAAAAGCAAAACCAAAGAAGCATGTGATCCTCCCGGATCCGAAGTTCAATGACCAGAAGGTCACCAAGTTTGTCAACCACCTGATGTACGACGGTAAGAAGAATACCTCTTATGAGATCTTCTACACTGCCCTCGAGCTCGTAGGCGCCAAGGTGAAGAGCGAGGAGAAGACCCCGCTTGAGGTTTGGAAGCAGGCCCTCGACAACATCACTCCGCAGGTGGAGGTGAAGAGCCGCCGTATCGGTGGTGCTACGTTCCAGGTTCCTACTGAGATTCGTCCCGACCGCAAGGAGAGTGTCTCCATGAAGAATATGATCGCCTTCGCACGCAAGCGCGGTGGCAAGAGTATGGCCGAGAAGTTGGCCGCTGAGATCATGGACGCATTCAACAACCAGGGTGGTGCGTTCAAGCGTAAGGAGGATATGCACCGCATGGCTGAGGCCAACCGTGCTTTCGCACACTTCAGATTCTAATCTTTTCACACATTAAGGACAAGGTAATAAGACAATGGCAAATCGCGATTTACATTTGACCCGTAACATCGGTATCATGGCTCACATCGATGCCGGTAAGACGACCACATCAGAGCGCATCCTGTTCTACACAGGTAAGACGCACAAGATTGGCGAGGTACACGATGGTGCGGCCACAATGGACTGGATGGCGCAGGAGCAGGAGCGTGGTATCACTATTACTTCCGCTGCCACCACATGCTCTTGGGAGTATAACAAGAATAAGTATAAGATCAACCTGATCGATACTCCGGGTCACGTCGATTTCACGGCCGAGGTAGAGCGCTCGCTGCGTGTGCTCGACGGAGCTGTTGCTACCTATTCCGCTGCTGACGGCGTTCAGCCGCAGTCAGAGACTGTGTGGCGTCAGGCTGACAAGTACAACGTGCCGCGTATCGGTTATGTCAACAAGATGGACCGTTCGGGTGCCGACTTCTTTGAGACCGTACAGCAGATGAAGGATATCCTGGGTGCCAATCCGGTTGCTATCCAGATTCCTATCGGTGCTGAGGAGAACTTCAAGGGTGTCGTGGACCTCATCAAGATGAAGGCCATCCTGTGGCACGACGAGACGATGGGTGCTGAGTATGATATCGAGGATATTCCTGCTGAACTCGTTGACGAGGCTGAGGAGTGGCGTGAGAAGTTGCTCGATGCTGCCTCAAGCTTTGACGATGAGCTGATGGAGCTCTACCTTGATGGTAAGGATATTCCCGAGGAGATGATCATCGCTGCTATCCGCAAGGGTTGTATCTCTATGGAGTGCACGCCGATGCTGCTCGGTTCTTCTTACAAGAACAAGGGTGTCCAGCCGCTTCTCGACTATGTTTGCGCCTTCCTTCCCTCTCCGCTCGACACGGAGGCTATCGTGGGCACGAACCCCGATACTGAGGAGGAAGAGGATCGCAAGCCGAGCGAGAATGAGCCGACTGCAGCTTTGGCCTTCAAGATCGCTACCGATCCGTTCATGGGTCGTCTGGTGTTCTTCCGCGTTTATTCCGGTAAGGTCGAGGCTGGTTCTTATGTCTATAACCCGCGCTCGGGCAAAAAGGAGCGTATCAGCCGCCTCTTCCAGATGAACTCCAACAAGGAGATCCCCATGCAGTCTATCGACGCTGGTGACATCGGCGCTGGTGTGGGCTTCAAGGATATCCGCACGGGTGATACCCTCTGCTCTGAGGAGCATCCGATCGTGCTGGAGTCTATGAGCTTCCCTGACACGGTGCTTTCCATCGCCGTGGAGCCGAAGAGCCAGGCAGACATCGCCAAGCTCGACAACGGTCTTGCCAAGTTGGCCGAGGAGGATCCAACGTTCACCGTCCGCACGGACGAGCAGAGCGGCCAGACGATCATCTCTGGTATGGGTGAGCTTCACCTCGATATCATCATCGACCGCTTGAAGCGCGAGTTCAAGGTGGAGTGCAACCAGGGTAAGCCGCAGGTCAACTACAAGGAGGCTATCTCACGTGCCGCTCAGAGCCGCGAGACCTTCAAGAAGCAGTCTGGTGGTCGTGGTAAGTTCGCTTGTATCGACGTCACCATCGAGCCGAAGGATGAGGACTTCAAGGAGGGCGACTTGCAGTTTGTCAATGTCGTCAAGGGTGGTAACGTGCCTAAGGAGTTTATCCCCTCTGTTGAGAAGGGCTTCCGCGACTGCCTCTCCAATGGCGTGCTCGGTGGCTTCCCGATGACGGGCCTGAAGGTCACGCTCACCGATGGTAGCTTCCACCCGGTCGACTCCGATCAGCTCTCCTTCGAGTTGGTCGCTCACCAGGCCTTCAAGAAGCTCTGCCCGATGGCTGGTCCGGTCCTCATGGAGCCGATCATGCGTGTAGAGGTTGTTACGCCGGAGGAGAACATGGGTGACGTTATCGGCGACTTGAACAAGCGTCGTGGTCTGGTTCAGGGTATGGACGAGGCTCGTAGCGGTGCTCGTATCGTCAAGGCTATGGTTCCGTTGTCGGAGATGTTCGGCTATGTGACCGCCCTGCGTACCATCACCTCTGGTCGTGCTACTTCTTCTATGGAGTACGATCACCACTCACCGGTTTCCTCTGCTCTTGCCAAGGAGATCTTGACGGAGCTCAACGGCCATCCCGAGTTGGTGAAGTAAAATGAATCTTAACTGTCCCGGGAGGGAGCTTTCTCTCCCGGGATGGTATGAGATATAAAGGATGGTGGACGCCAGCATAGCGAATGACTCTTATGAGGGCGTATCCCCGTCTTTTTCAAGAACAAAATTATTTTATTCAATTAATTATTTTAAAACGACATGAGTCAAAAAATTCGCATCAAGCTGAAGTCTTACGACCATCAGCTCGTTGACAAGTCGGCCGAGAAGATTGTCAAGGCTGTCAAGGCTACGGGTGCTATCGTCAGCGGCCCGATCCCATTGCCCACGCACAAGCGTATCTACACGGTCAACCGTTCGACCTTCGTAAACAAGAAGTCGCGCGAGCAGTTCCAGCTCTCCGATTACAAGCGTCTCATCGACATCTACAGCTCTACCGCCAAGACGGTGGACGCGCTGATGAAGTTGGAGCTTCCGTCGGGTGTTGAGGTCGAGATTAAGGTTTAATGCCTACGTTTTATCTATTCAAGTCATTTAGAAACACATTATTGAAATGCCAGGATTATTAGGAAAGAAAATCGGAATGACATCCGTTTTCAGTGCCGACGGCAAGAACGTGCCGTGCACTGTTATCGAAGCTGGTCCTTGTGTTGTAACCCAGATTAAGACCGTTGAGAAGGATGGTTACAAGGCTGTTCAGTTGGGTTTCGGCGAGGCTAAGGAGAAGAATACCTCCAAGCCGATGCAGGGACACTACAAGAAGGCCGGCACAACGCCCAAGAAGCACTTGGCCGAGTTCAAGTTTGATGAGGACTACAACCTCGGTGATACCATTACGGTGGAGCTGTTCAACGACGCTCAGTTTGTAGATGTCGTCGGTACCTCCAAGGGTAAGGGTTTCCAGGGTGTTATGAAGCGTCACGGATTCGGTGGCGTCGGTCAGTCTACCCACGGTCAGGATGACCGTGCTCGCAAGCCGGGATCTATCGGTGCCTGCTCCTACCCCGCTAAGGTGTTCAAGGGTATGCGCATGGGCGGCCAGATGGGAGGCGACCGGGTTACTACCCAGAACCTCAAAGTGTTAAAGGTAATTCCAGAGCACAATCTGCTCCTCGTAAAGGGCAGCGTGGCTGGATGCATTGGTTCAACCGTAATCATCAACAAGTAATGGATATTAACGTATTGGATATCAAAGGTCAGGAGACCGGCCGTAAGGTGACTCTCAGCGAGAGCGTCTTCGGTATCGAACCAAACGATCACGTTATCTACCTTGATGTGAAGCAGTACATGGCTGACCAACGCCAGGGTACGCACAAGAGCAAGGAGAGAAGCGAGGTTTCTGGTTCAACCCGCAAGCTCGGACGTCAGAAGGGTGGCGGTGGTGCTCGCCGTGGCGACATCAACTCACCGGTCCTCGTAGGTGGTGGTCGTGTCTTTGGACCGAAGCCCCGCGATTATCGTTTCAAGCTCAACAAAAAAGTAAAGAATCTTGCTCGTAGATCAGCACTCTCCTACAAGGCTCAGGAGCAGGCCATCCTCGTGGTAGAAGATTTCAACTTTGAGGCTCCGAAGACGAAAGATTTCGTAAATATTGCTAAAAATCTTAAAGTAGACGGCAAGAAGCTCCTTCTTCTTTTGCCGGAAGCAAATAAAAATGTATTTTTGTCTGCTCGCAACCTCCAAAAGGCTCATGTGATGGTAGCAAAAGACGTCAATACGTACAAGATTTTGGATGCTGACGTGCTCATCGTCACGGAGAATTCGCTGAAGGCAGTTGAGGGTATCTTGAACAAGTAAAACAAAAAAGGAGACATAAAACATGGGATATATCATTAAGCCAATCGTCACTGAGAAGATGTCGAAGCTGACGGACAAGTCTTCTTTGGACAAGACCCGCACGAAGAAGGGCGAGAAGTACACTATTCCGGCACAGCCGAAGTATGGCTTCATCGTCAAGCCCGAGGCCGACAAGGCAGACATCAAGAAAGAGGTCGAGGCTCTGTACGGCGTCAAAGTGTTGGCTGTCAACACAATGTGCTATGCAGGCAAGCGCATGTCGCGCTACACGAAGCAGGGTCTTGTGAAAGGCCAGCGCAATGCCTTCAAGAAGGCAATCGTCACCCTCAAGAACGGTGATGCTATTGATTTTTACAGCAACATTAAATAAAAAATGGCAGTACGTAAGTTAAACCCGGTCACTCCGGGTCAAAGACACAAGGTTATTGGCACGTTCGAGGATATTACTGCATCCGTGCCAGAGAAGTCTCTCGTTTACGGCAAACGTTCTACCGGTGGTCGAAACAACACCGGTAAGATGACTGTCCGCTACATCGGCGGTGGTCACAAGAAGAAGTTCCGTCTGGTCGACTTCAAGCGAGAGAAGGATGGTGTTCCAGCTGTAGTGAAGTCAATCGAGTACGATCCTAACCGTTCGGCTCGCATTGCTTTGCTCTTCTACGCTGATGGTGAAAAACGTTACATTATTGCTCCTAATGGACTGCAGGTAGGTGCTACGCTGCTTTCTGGCGCAGAGGCTGCGCCGG
>ENA-OROK01001056-OROK01001056.1-human-gut-metagenome-genome-assembly--contig:-NODE-1056-length-28721-cov-3.269378_pt1 | contig 28721 bp, 28 predicted proteins | sample MGYA00242127_ERZ509046 | MGnify/ENA primary metagenome ERZ509046 (study PRJEB26280, sample SAMEA2338728) | human gut metagenome | biome: human gut; feature: human-associated habitat; material: faeces... | reverse complement strand
CCGCCATTGCCGTTTTCTACGGTCTCTTCGTCGGTATCTTCATTTATAAGACAATCAACAGCGTCAAAATGCTGTTCGAGATTTTCGCACAGTCCATGCGCGCCACGGCCATCGTCATGATCGTGGTCACCTGCGCCGGCCTCTTCAGCTGGGTGGCGTCCACGGTGGGTCTCATCGAAAAGGGGTCCTCGCTCTTTCTCTCCCTCTCCAGCAGCCCCGTTGTTATCATGCTCATGATCAACCTCATCCTGCTTTTCGCGGGCATGCTGCTTGACGCTATCTCGATTTACTATGTCTTCCTGCCCTTCATGCTGCCCATCATCGCCAATTTTGGCTGGGATCCCCTCTGGTTCGGCATAGTGATGACCGTTAACCTCGCCATCGGCCAGGTGACGCCTCCCGTGGCTGTCAACCTCTATGTTGCCGCCCATATCAGCAACCTGACCATGGAAGAAATAAGCAGGTCAAGCCTGCCGCTTATCTTCGCGGCGATCCTCGCCCTCGTGGTCATTATCCTCTTCCCCGGCCTGTCCACGTTCCTGCCCAATCTGCTGGGACTCTGATCAGGTCACTGAGAAGCATATCTGAATCCCTGAGCCTGCCTGATTTCAAATCAGGCAGGCTCTATTGCTCTGAAACAGAAAACTTTTCCCCGGAAACATTCTGGTTCCGCAGGACTCATTACCCAGAGCGTACGGTCCTGCCGCGGAATCCCCTCACGCCTTCCTGAAGAAAGCATCAATCCATCTTCTGCCGGCAATCCTGAAGCCACGCGAAAGCACAATGCTTTTTATCCCCTGTTCAGCCCTGCCGTAACATTCGGGAACAGGCCACAGGACGACAAAAAATATTAGGCATGGATATTATTTTTTATAACGGAGAGGAGTGACGCTTCCCGGCCACAGACAGGATCTCACGGCCGGCAACGCCTTCCGGCATTACAGCCCTGCCGGAAAAAAAAGGGCCGTGGAGGAAAACCACAGCCCTTAACATTCATGGAGCCAACTGAGGGACTTGAACTCTCGACCTGCTGATTACGAATCAGCTGCTCTACCGACTGAGCTAAGTTGGCATTCAATCACTTTTCGTGATTTCGTCTGACTACGCTAAAACACCGTTTCTGTCAACTGAACAGTTCCGGTATCTGCTACTTTTTCTTCACCTGGAAGGGAATCCAGTGCAGGGCACTGCTCTCTTCCTGGGTCGATCCGATGGCCCATTCGAAATTATCCCAGCCCATTTTTTCGGCGACTTTGGCAGCTGTGCCTGCGGCATCAATGACGGGATGCTTCCTGAACACGGTACTCAGGCCATAGGTCAGGCTGCAGACAAGACATTTGCCGGGGCGCTGATGCAGCTCATAGGCCATTTCCACATGATCTTCGGTTTCATTGCGCACGGTGAGGACAATGTCGTACGCACCTTCCTCGGCGCCGCCAAAAAGAACTTCAAAGAACTGATCTGTCCTTTCCGGAGGGAAAATTTCTTTCAGAAAAGCATTATCGATCTTAGCAGACATTCATATTCTCCTTTTCAAGCCACTGCATATCTTTGCTGGTCAGAACATAGTCATCACGCGGAAGAGATTCCCAACGGAAGGAAGACACGAGTTCCCGTGGATGCACTGGTTCACGCCTGTCCATGATACCTGCCACCCAGGCCAGAAGGCCGATGATACGCCACGGGGATACCCCGTCCTGTCTCAGGCTTTCCAGGCTCAGGCTGGCATGTCTCTTGGCCAGACGTTCGTGCTCTGCGTCCAGCAGCAGCGGAATATGAGCGTATTGCGGAACAGCATAGCCAAGAGCTTCAAGCACCGCAATCTGGCGCGGTGTGGAAGGGAGCAGATCCCTTCCCCGGACGACCTGTGTAATGCCCATGTCACCGTCATCCACGCTCACGGCGAGCTGATAGGAAAAAACACCGTCAGAGCGCTGCAGATTAAAATCCCCTCCGCATTCCTGGAGTGTGGCCGTCTGAGGCCCGTAAACCCTGTCCGTGAACCGGTATGGGGTATCGGGAGATCTGAAGCGCCACGAATACTTTTTCCCTGCACGGATGCGCTCCCTGACCTCTTCGGGAGACAGGTTGCGGCATGTGCCGGGATAAGGGGCGCCGGCATCCCCGATATGTGGAGCCGAAGCCATAGTGCGCACGTCCTTGCGGGAACAGAAGCAGGGATAAGCCAGATTCATGGACTTCAACTGTTCGAGCTTTGCCGTATACAGGGAATACCGGTTGCTCTGATGGTAGGATGGATTTTCCTTCTCAGGCGTCGGACCTTCATCCCAGTCCAGGCCGAGCCAGCGGATGTCGGACATCAGCGCCTGCATGAACACTGGGCTGCTGCGCTCGAGATCGAGATCCTCCATTCTGAAGACCAGTTCTCCTCCTGCGGAACGTACGGCAAGCCAGGCCAGGAAAAACGACCAGGCATTCCCGAGATGCGCAAGTCCGGTCGGGCTTGGCGCAAGTCTCCCTCTCACATCACTCAAAAGTTCTCTCCGTCTGTCAGATCCGTTATCTGCAGAAAGACCGGCACCTCTTCAGAGATGCCGGCCCCTGTCGTCAAAACATTACGCTCTCCAGGACTGCGGACTACTTATTCGATTTCTTATCCTTATCCTTGCTGCCGGACGGAATCACCGAAATATGCCGCTGCATAGGCTTTGTCTGCCTCATGGCGTCCTTCCCGGCGTTATTCTTGTCCTTCAGGGCCGGAGCCGGAGCCGCCGGCTTTGGAGCGGGCACCTTTCTGTTTGTGGTGCTTCTGTCACCGGAAGCGGAATCTTTCACGGCGCCACGGGCAGGTTTCTTTTCCGAATCCCGGCTGTCAGGCTTCGCCTTTGTCTGAGAAGACGGCTTGATACCGGAATTGCTGTCGCCACGCCCCTTGCGGTCATCGCCGCTCCGGGCGGATCTGGAGGTCTTCGTCCCGGTCTCTGGCTTGGCGTCCTGCTTCTTCCTGGCCTGGGTATTATCCTTTGAATTCTTCCGGGAGCTGAGCCTGTCGTCCCCGTCCTTGGTGCCGCGGCGGGACGAACTGGCGTCCTGGGATGCACGGCCTCCGCTTATCTTGTCCTTGTCCTTTCGGTTTTTCCTGTCTTCTCTGGCATTGCTTTTGTCAGAGGAGGATGAACTCCTTCCGCGCTGCCTGTCAGAGCGGGCGGAAGATCTGTCGTCATCGTTCCTGGCGGCGCGTTGTTCCTGGCGGCCTCGCGCCTTGCCTGCGCTTCCTCTCTGGCGTTCTCCTCATCTGCGATACGGGAAGCTTCAGCCACGGCGGCATCGCCGGACCCCATGTTCACACGACGGGCGCCAATGAAATGCGTGCTGTACCAGTCGCTGTCGAGGGATTCGACCTGTACGCGGGAGTGGCGCTTGGGAGCATGAATAAACATGCCGGAGCCGATATAAATGCCTGTATGGTAACCGCCGTCACGGCGGCGGAAGGCCACGATATCACCGGCCCGCATCTTGGAAACATCACGGATTTTGAAGCCCACGGAGGACTGTTCCTGGGCCGTGCGGGGCAGTTTCACACCAGCCCCCCTGTAAGCCCACTGAACCAGTCCGGAGCAGTCGAAACCTCCCGGATGTTCGCCTCCCCAGACATAAGGTGTTCCGAGGGCGTTATGGGCACGTCTCAGGACCTGTCCTGAAACGGAGGGATCATTCTCTCCCCAGTCCCAGTCACCGCCTTCCATGTCTCCATTGGCGCCATAGAGGGCTTTGTAACGCTCATACTGGGCAGCGGCATCATCGACGGCCGGGCTCTTCTTGTGGGCGCAGCCAAAGCTGAGAACGCACAGCAGAAGAAGCACCAGCACCTTGTATTTCGTACCCATTATGACTCCGCAAAACGGTAAGAGAAAACCGCCTGCGCAGGGCGGCAGGCCGCAGCGCGCAGGTTCACGGCATCCGGCAGGCCCGAAAGCGGGCAGAAAAGAAGAAAGAATGGCAGCGGAAATGGCCAGGCGGCCGGTGACGCTGCCGGTAAAAGCCGGATACGGAACGTAATCACGCCTTTTTTAAGACGAAGGGGGCCCATCGGTCAAGATGGACCCCCTTCGGGATATCCCAAAAGCAGATTATTCTAGCGCAGATTCGCCGGGAAATTATATTCAATACAGGCGAAAGCATTGTGGTTGTGGATAGATTCCATACTTTCCACCTCAATGCGGTACCCTTTTAAATGCTCGTTACGGGAAAGTCCCTGGGCGACGTTACGCACCACGTCCTCAACAAAACAGGGATTGGCGAAAGCATGCTCTGTGACGTATTTCTCGTCCTCACGCTTCAGAATCGTGTACACCGGGCTCGAGCCGGAAGCTTCCGCCACGGAGACAAAGTCCTCGATCCAGTCGAATCCGTTCATGAGAAGCGTCATGTGCACAAGCGTACGCTGGCTGTGCGCTCCCTCATCGCTGATCGCTTTGGAGCAGGGACAGACGGTCATCACGGGCACCTCAATGTCCAGAATGAAGTTCTGTTCATCCTTTTCATTCAGTTCGCCGGTCAGCATGCAGTTATACGCCACCTCGCCGGGAGTACCGGTGGCCGGGGCATTCTTGCGGATAAAATACGGGAAATGGAAACAGACCTGGGCCCGGCAGGCTTCCAGACGATCCCTGATGACAGCGAGCAGCCCCCGAACCGACTTGTAGCTGATCTCGCCCTCCCAGTTTTCAATGGCTTCCACAAAACGGCTCATGTGCGTGCCTTTAAAAGACGCGGGCAGATCCACGCTCAAATCCACGCTGGCCACGGTTCTCTGCTTGAGATTGGCACGGTCTCTCGCCCAGAGCGGCACCTTCACACCACGGACTCCCACCCTGTCAATGGGAATGGGGACGTCCGGCGCATGTTTCTGTACATCAATCATCGCTAAGCCAAATCCTTTCCAAGTGTTGTCGGCACGAAAACGCCATGCTTGACGCCATTGCAGGCGATCAGCCTGTCCGCCAGGGAGCTGACAGCGGCGGCATCCCCGCGCAGAACAAGTACTTCCAAGCAGTTGTGATGGTCAAGATGCACGTGCATCGACGTGATGACCACGTTGTAATGATCGTGCTGGATATCCATGAGACGGCGGGCGAGATCATTGGAGTGATGATCATAGACGAGTGTCAGCGTCCCCGCGACCTCGCCTTCCAGCCTTTTCCACTCATCCTGAATAAGCGCTCTGCGGATGAGATCACGTATGGCCTCAGAACGGTTCGTGTAGCTTTTGCGGCGGCAGAGTTCATCGAAGGGCAGCAGCAGATCCTCACTCAGGGAAACGCCAAAACGGGCAAGATTGGCCATGATTCATTCCTCGGATTTCTGAAAAGTCCCCTAACCGAGGGGATGTTATGCATTTCTGTACACTATTTTATCTAACGTACTGATATCCTTTCCGATATGCCCGCAATTCCTGAATTTGTCCAGATTTCCTCGCCTGCTTTTTCACATTTAGCATACCGTTTTTATGCATTATTTTATATTTTTAGGGAAAAAAATGTCCGCAGGCAGGCTCTTTCTGGCATCAAATTCACACGTATTGAATGACTTTCCCTAACGGAGATTCCCAATGCAGCCCGAAGTCCTTCCTCCGGTTCATTCTTCACGGACAGGATACCGGTATGCCCGCTTCTCCGCGTGTTGTTCCCCCGCCGCCCTTTTGGTATAGAAAAACAGTTTTTTCGTTTGGAGGATCCATGGGGCAGGACATCTTTGATACAGCGACCATTCTTATTCTGACCTTCTTCGCCATCAGGGGCTATCTCAACGGATTTGTCGGAGAAGTCGCAGCCATTGTCTCCCTCATCGGCGGCTTCTGGGCCGCGCACACGTTCCATCCGCTGCTCTCCCCCCATCTTCAGTTCATTGGAGAGCCTCTCTGGCGCAATATGGCCTCGTACGTCATCATCTTCATCGCGGTCATCATCGCTGTCGCCATCATAGCCAAAATACTGCAGCGAATCCTCCAGTTCGCACTCATCTCATGGGCAGACAGGGTGGCCGGCGGCATATTGGGACTGGCCAAAGGCATCATCATCTTTTCCATCATCTTCATTCTGCTCAATAAATTCTGCGCCAACGCGGATTTCTACAAACATTCGCGGGTGCGTCCGTACTTCAACGCCATCATCAATCAGATACGCACGTCCCTGCCCCCCGATATTGTCAAACGATTCAACATTTAGACGGAGAAAAATACATGGATAACAACGAAGGCATTGCCACTCTCAAAAATATCGTCGAGCGTCTTATCGCTCCTGACGGCTGCCCCTGGGACAGGGTGCAGACGCCTGAAAGCCTCAGCGAATATATCATCGAGGAAAGCCACGAACTGGTCAGCGCCATCCGTTACGGAGACGCAGACGATGTCTGTGAGGAACTTGGTGACGTTGCGTTCCTGCTGGTTACCATAGCATGCCACTTTGAAAAGAAGGGAGCTTTCACTCTCGATGACGTTTTCAGGCGCAACGCCGCTAAAATGGTACACCGGCATCCCCATGTTTTTGGCAATGAGAAGTTCGCAAGCCTCGACGAACAGCTCAAAGCATGGGAGAAACTCAAGAAGGAGGAGCACCAGAAGGAAGGAAAGGCCACAGGCGTATTTGCCTCCCTGCCCCGCGATCTGGATCCGCTCGCCAGGGCCTACCGCATCCACTCCAAGGCAGCCAGGACGGGCTTTACCTGGGAAAATGACGAGGATGTGGAGCGCCAGGTTGAGGCCGAATGGCTGGAATTTCTGGATGCAGAGAACCGTGACAGCGATGCGGAAGTCAAACATGAACTGGGCGATCTTCTGTTCACCATCGCCGAACTCGGACGCCGCCATGGCATGAAGGCAAACGAGGCCCTCGACTACGCCAACGAGCGTTTTCTCTCCCGCTTCAAGAGGATGGAAGAGCTGGCCGCAGAGCGGAAAAAAGATCTCACCGATATGAGCCTCGATGAGAAAAACGAACTCTGGGAACAGGCGAAACAGGAAGAAAAAGGCGCAGGCACGGAAAAGCCCGCTGTCGCCCCCTCTGCTGACGCTCCCCTTACCAAAAAGGACTAGCAGCCCGCGGAAAGGGGAATTCCCAGCCGGCTTCTTTCTGACAGCGCGGCCTTTCGCACCACGCGATTTTTTCCGGTTCCGGCGCATGCCGCCGGGTTATCCCGGCCCCCCGTTTCTCTGCTCTTTTGGAAACTGCGCGTCTTTGCGTCCACCGCGAAGGCTTCCTTTCATTTTCACAACGCCCGCCTGGCCGTGCCGGCTCCCCTGCCGGCCAATACTGGCAGGAAAGGAATTTTTTAAGAATGGATACCATCGGCTCCGATCAGGAAAAAACTTCTGCCGTAAAGCAGCCTGCCGAACCGGCTGCCTCCGGCCCGGCCATTCCCCTGGGCCAGGACGGGGACGGACAGATCTGTACCCCGCAATCACCTTCCCCGGAGGCAGATACTGCCCGGGAAGTCCCCGCTTCTGCCGGCCAGGACTCTCCTGCCGCATCTGAACCGGAGAATGCCGGCACTGACTCTATAGCGGCCCCGGACGGGGAAGAAGCCGGAGAGGAAAAAACTTCGGGAGACACTCCTGAAAACGCTCCCGGGACCGGAGAGGAAAACGCTTCCAGCACAGAAGAGATCATCGACGAAAACTCCACGCAGCACAACGCGGCTTTCCGCCTGCTCGGAAGAATGACGCCGCTGACCCTGCTGCTTTTCCTGGCTGCTGTCTGCTGGCCTGTCTTCCTCATTGGCGACTCCTTCTGCCCTGGCGAGGCTCTCAACATCAAATTTTTCAGCTCTGTCGCCCAGTCACCGCTCCTGCCGCAGGCTGACGGCGCTGTCGCCCTCCCCGGCTTCGCATGGCTCGGAGCCCTGGTTCTCAAATGCGTCCCAGTCCCGGCCATGGGACTCTCCGTGGTTTCCGCTCTTGGCGCCTTTATCTGCCTGATTGGCGTCTGGGGCGTCTGCCCCCTCCTGCGCCTCGGCCGGTACACGCCGCTGGCAGCCGGACTGGCCCTCTTCTGCACGCCGGCTTTTCTGGCATTCTCCCAGTTCGTGGGCCCGGTCCTGACGGCAACAGGCCTCTCTCTCCTGGCCCTGGGCATCCTCGGACACGCATGGACAAAGGACATGGATTTTCCGGGCATGATTCTCGGAAACCTGCTGGCAGCCGCAGCCGGTCTGACCGGCGGCCTGCTCTATGCCCTCCTGCCCGTTATTTCCGCGTTCCTTCTCTGCCTCTGGCGCTGTGACTTCAGGCGCAGCCGTCAGCCTGACGCGCTCATCGGCTTCGCCGTCTTCCTCTTCACACTTGCCATCTGGGCAGCCCTGACCATCATCTTCTCCGACGGCGCCGGATCCTCTTCCATTGCCAAATCCCTGATCCGGCTGCCCTCTGAGCCGTCGGCTGCCGGCAATGCCCTGCGCCTCTACACTCTGGGTTCCCTCCCGGCCATTCTGGTGATCTTCTGCTGTAACTGGCCGAAAATCCTGCGCGGCAGCCTCGCCAGCCTCAAAGCCAGCCGCACTGCTCCGAAAACGGCCATTCTCTGGATAGGACTCTTCGTGACCCTGGGTCTCACCATCCTTACGCCGCACGCGGCCGACGTCTTCCCGGCCATCGCTATCACGGCGATTCTGGCGGGGCGCGCCCTCCTCAGGCTTGAAAAAATCGGGACCAGGGCTTTCTTCATCTTCGTCACGCTCACCCTGCTGGCAGCCGGCTTCTCCTGTGCCGCAGCCACAATTCCTTCACTGCAGCACTGGGTGGCTTCCACCCTCGGACTGCCTCTTGATGGAAATGCCGAAAAGATTCTCGCCGATCTCGCCAATATAAGCATCATCAAAACCATCGCCTTTACGGCTCTGCCCGTGATCAGCGCAGCCATCATCCTGCACGTTGTCTGGAGAAGTTCCACTGCAGCTGCCGGCCTCCTTGTGACCGCCGTCATGGTCGTTGTTATGGCCCAGCCTTTCGGACTCTTCGTCGCTCCCTCCCTCAGAGAAATGCCTTCACTCCAGCTGAAGACGTTCGAACACCTTAACGACGCTACACCCGCTGCGCCGAAAGCCACCAGTCCCATTGTTACCGGCGGTTCCGACTATATGTGGCCGAACTACAACGCCACCATACCTGGCAGCCCGGCCCAGAAGCCGCAGTCCCAGGAAAAGGCGCCGGCCGTTTCCGGAAAGACGGATCCGTCCACAGCGCCGGCCAGCCCTCTCCCGGCTAAGGAACAGCCCGGGATAAGAGAAAACAGCCAGAAGCCTGCCGGCCAGGCTCCCTCCGGCAGCCAGAATTCGAAGGCTGACCAGTACTCAAGCGTCCTGCAGCAAAAGCCTGCCGCGCCCGGAGCCTCCCAGAAACCTGCTTCGGAGCCCCAGTCCGAACAGAAAGAAACAAAGACCCCGGACAATCAGGCCGCCACTCAGGAAAAGTCCCCTGATGAAAAGCAGCCTGAGGCCGCTCCAAAAACATCTCCGGCTCCCAGACTCCAGACTGACGGAGAACAGACGGGGACGGCTATCTAAGGCCATCGGCTGACCTTCCCTGAAGATACACGGACCTGACCTGAAACGATGAACGCCCCGGCAGAGGAAAAACTGCCGGGGCGTTTTATATTGGGGCAGACGGGGATCATCCCCACAGTGTCATCAGGCCGCGGATGAGGCACGACAACGCGCCGAAGACGATGATGATTTTCAGGATTATCTGAAAAACCTCAGGCTTCATACGCCTCACAAGCGGATATGAGACAAGCGTGCCCAGAAGAGATGCGGGGACGCCGCATATGGCGTAATGCAGCACCTCAGGAGTGTAGAGGCCGGAGTACCACTGCATGCCGCAGGTAACCAGCGAACGGCAAAAGTAAAAAACGCCCAGCGTCGCCAGGAGAGGACGCTGCCGCCATCCCACATACAGTGCGTAGGCGGCGACAGGGGGACCGTCAACAGAAATGGATGTGCCAAGAAAACCGGCTGCTCCGCCGGCAAAGGTTCCCAGTCCCCAGGATTCCCGTCCGCTTTTCAGGCTGCCGAACTGCTGCCAGGCCATGAAGAAGAGAAGCATGACACCGACCATAATTTCAAGGACCCAGGCCGGAACGAAACAAAGCACATAAAGGCCTGCTGCGACTCCCGGAACGATCCCCAGGAAAAGGGGGAACAGCGAATGCCAGCGGCAGAAGCGCAGATGCAGCAGAACGAGGAGAAGGCTCGTGAAAGGCGCGATAATGCAGGTGATGAGAATATCCGTCTTGATGGGCACAAAGAAGGAAATGACAGGGACGGCCATCATGGCCGGTCCCAGTCCGCAGATGCCTCCCACCACAGCCGCAAAAAACCACATCACTGCGACAACAATCTGTGCCGTGTCCATCCTTCCCTCCCGGACAAAACCCCTGTTCGCCCTGCCTTCGGCAGGCCCCTATGGCTTTTGCGAAAAAAACAAAGTACTATTTTCTCAGCTTTCGGAACCGGAGGCAAGGTTTTCCGCCGCCCAGATATGACAGGTGCAGAGGCTTTCATGAATAGCGAGCGCTATCTTTTTCGCAGAAATCTCATCGAATTTCTCTACCGGACCCGTCCGGAATTCACCAGACGACTGAAGGATACGCCCCAGCTTTTTAAGGGGCAGGAAAACCCTTTTCACATGGAAGACTCTGTGTGGACGCACACTATGATGGTGCTCCAGGCATCTCTTGATGATCCTGATTCCCGGATTCCGGATCACCTTTGCGCCCTGGTGCATGATTTCGGCAAGCCCTTCACAGCCTCCGTGAAGACGAGGCAGGACGGGAAAAAACATATCTCCTTTCACGGTCATGGAGCCCGCGGCACACAGGCCGCCGTGGATTTTCTCCTGGAACTGAACGCATCACGGCAGACTGTGTCCCCTGAGGAAATTGCCGGTATAGCCTTCTGCGTCTCAAATCATATCGAATTCTATGGTCTCACGACCGCTCCTGACGCATTGATTTTCTGCAACAGGGATCCCGTCCTTCTGGCACGCATGATCAGACTCTTCGAATACGACGTGGACGGCAGCATCATGGACTGCGGCATTCCGAGCTACGGGGCCAACAGAAAACTTATCGCAGACTGCCATGAGATGCTCCGGACAGTAGAGACTCCGCGACAGGAAGAACTTCCGGAAAAACGGATCCATCTGCTCTGCGGCCTTCCACGGGATCAAAAAAAGGCCTTCGCCGGAAAAATTCCGGACTCGTATACCGTCAGCCTGGACTCTCTGTGTGGGATCGGAGAGGACTCGCAGCTGCCGGAGATGGAAGACCAGCCGGAGATCCGAAAACAGGCCATCAGAGAGCTGCAACACGGGTCCGGACATTCCGTCCTGCTCCTGAGCGGGTATTTCCTCACAAGACATTCGCGCAGGAACATGCTTTCTCTGGTCAGGGAAAGTTTTCCCGATGTGCCCATCGTCTGTGACTATTTTCTCGGCCACACTCCGGAAAATCAGGAAGGCATGGCCGGCCTCTTCCAGAATCTTCCCTCAGGGCTGTACGAAACAGAGTTTTCCGGCATTTCCATCCGGGTTATCCCATAAGCCAGACAGAACAGAGGCGGAACCAGACCAGCACTGAACGGAAGATCCAGAAAAACTAATCAGAGAAGCTGCCTCCAGACGAGTGTTCCTAAAAGGAGGCACAGGGCGATATAGAGGAACACGCGCACAGCACGGGCCCCCACTCTGACAGCCAGATGCGCTCCGCAGAGATTTCCCGCGATATTGGCCAGAGCGCAGGGGATGGCCAGTGCGTACAGCACAACACCGCCGGCTGCGAAGGAGCACAGCGCTCCCGCGTTGGACGCGAGGTTCATGACCTTGGTGGTGGCCGAGGCCCGGACCAGTCCGAGCCCGAGCACAAGGTTCAGAGCGATAATCATGAAGCTTCCCGTCCCCGGGCCGAAAAACCCGTCATATATTCCTATGGGAAAACCAATCAGAAAGACTTTCAGCCCGAGCGCCTTCTTCTCCAGAGGCCGTTCCTTTTTCCCAAAACCCGTCATCAGGGAGATGGCAATGCCCATAGGAAGCATGAAGAGAAGCACTTTGCCGAGCAGGGCATTATCGAGGTACAGCGCCAGCCCCGAACCCGCCGCGCCTCCCAGAAAGGCCGACATAAATCCTACAGGAACAATGGATTTTTCTACCAGTCCGCTGCGCAGATAGGAAAAAAAGGCAGCCAGAGTGCCCAGTGTGGTCGAGAATTTGTTGGTTCCAAGGATCATATGCGGCGGAAGGCCGCAAAGGAGCAGCGCAGGAAGTGTAATCAGCCCCCCGCCCCCGGCAATGGAATCAACGAAACCGGCAGCGAAGAAGACGGCCAGACCTATGGCTATGAGATCAAAGGTAACGTCCATGCTCAGTCTGAAGAAAAAAAGAAAACGCCGGTCTTCTTTCGCAGAGAACGGCGTTCTTCAAAAGAACAGTCCAGCCTACACGAGGCGGGCGAGAAGATCCATGCGTTCCCCGGGAAGCAGGTAGACCGGAGGAATATCGATAAGCGTGTAGCAGCCATATTGTTCGGCCTCGTTGAGGCGTACGGCCGCGCGGGCGCTGGCGACGAGAATCTGTGCGGTCAGCGCAGGATTGTTGATGCGCATGTCGAATTTGATCTGCTGATTGGAGGACATACCCGAAGCACCGACGCGTTCCATAAGCACGCCGTGAGAGGCATCGGCCACCATAAACAGAGCCTGGCTGTCCGGAACGGCGGTTACGGTCAGCGGATCAGAGGCAAAATAGGGGTCAGCCTTCATGAACCTGGTGACCTGCTCAACGGTATATCCGTCCTTTAGAACAACATAGACGTGACGGGCATGACGTCCGCCGCCAAGAGGAATGGTAATGGCCGTGGCATCGGCGACACCCTCAATGGCGCGGGCAGCTACGGAATGTCCCATGGAACGGCCGCGCCCAAAGTTCGTGAAAGTGGTGCCTCTGGGCACCATAGCCTCGAAAAGAGCCCTCTGCACGGAATCCGTGCCGGGATCCCAGCCAGCCGCCGTAATGGCGACGGCATGCCCCTTGTGGGCTTCCTCCTCAAGGGAACCGACCACTTCCACGATGCGGGCATGGATATCAAAACTGTCGACAGTGCAGAAGCCGCGGGAGAGCAGTTCCTTGGCCGCAGCAGGAGAGAGGCGGGAAGGAAGGCCGAGGATGACAACATCCGGATTTCCTGCATGTTCGAGCAGTTCGTCGAAGCTCGGAAAGTCCGGCACGCCGCGCAGGTCATAGGGCGTTGTGCCCACGGAAGTGGGGCGTCTAACAACACCGATACACTCGGCATCCGGCACCGTCTCCAACGCCCGGATAACGCTGCGGCCAATATTGCCGAGACCAAGAATGGCAGCCTTAAAAGACATTAATTTTTCCCTCTTTTTAACGTGCTGGCACTGGTATCCCCATCTTCAGCAGAAGGAAGAGGAGAGAAAACCGATGCCGAAAATACCGTGTAGTTATCATATTCTGAAATATATTTCCGGACAAGTACCGGAAACAGCGGGAAAAGAAAAAGGGACGCCCTGCCTGTACGGCAGGACGTCCCTCATGGAAGAAAAAAGAACAGTGCTACTTTTCAGGATTGACGCCATCCGCGGCTGACGTGCCGTCAGCCTGCTTGATTTCATGCGTCACCTTATCGCGGGCCCAGTAGCGCATGGTGCCGCGTGCAGCGAGTTCCGCAATCATCTTGTCCTCGCTTTCTTTGCTCTTGCCATGACAGCGTATGGAGATAAGGCGGCTGCCGTTTTTGCGGATTTTCGAAAGGACGGCGATGATCCGGACATCATACTGTTTCAAGATATCAAGAAGAGCACGCAGCGTACCCGGCTTGTTCTCAACTTCGAACGACAGCATGATGCCTGGCTGATTGACACCAGTGATGGAAACGAGGCTTTTGAAAATATCCCACTCCGTCAGGATGCCGACCAGCACTTTGTTGTCGTCAATGACGGGAAGGCAGCTGACGCCCTTGTCGATCATGACCACGGCCGCGTCCTCAAGCGTATCATTGACGTTCACAGTATACGGATCGGGCGTCATGACTTCTTTGGCCTTCTTTTCCGAAAGAATATCCAGGGCTTCAAGAATTTCCACGCCGGTTGAATGAAGAGGCTGGAATTCCTTCATATCATTTTCGGAAAGAATTCCGAGAATATGCTTATCCTTGTCCACGACAGGAAGGCGTCCGATTTTGAGTTCTTTGAGTATCGCCTTGCATTCAAGCAGACTTGTATCGGGTCTCACGGTACAGACGTCTTTGGCCATCCAGTGCCTAACGAGCATGGGCTCCTCCTTTCTCTTTTTCTGAATTCAGAATTTTCAGTGCGGTAAATCTTCCGGGGAGCGCCACGGAGCGCTCCCCATCTCTGCTACGGATGGAAAGGCCAAATCATGGGGATGACCAGCCAGCTTATGAGCAGGGCAATGAGCTGCAGCGGCCAGCCGCACTTGGCATAGTCACTGAACTTATACCGGCCGGGACCAAGAACGATGGTGTTGGGCGGCGTGGCAATGGGGGTAAGGAAGCACGCAGAAGCGGAAATGGCGATACCCATGACGATGGGCAGCGGGGAAATACCCGTAGCCAGGGCAATGGGCATGGCCAGAGGAGCCATGAGTGCGGCCGTGGCCGTATTGGACATGAAGTTCGTGACAACGGCGGTCAGAGCGCAGCACACCAGCATGAGCATCCAGGGGTCGGAGACGTGGCTGACCACGGCGTGGGCAACAATGGCTGCAGCTCCGGACGAGGACATGGCCGCGGACATGGAGAGCATGCCTGCGAACAGGAAGATTGTCGTCCAGTCAACGCTGCGGAAAGCCTCGCGCATGGTCATACACCGTGTCATAACCATAAGGCAGGCGCCCAGCATGGCGGCCGGCGTGAGCGGCATAAGCTTGGTCACCATCATGACGACAACGAAAGCGAAGATGAGAATGGACAGCCACATCTTATTGGTGCGGCGGGCTTCCTTGGGCTGAGAAAGGAACTCGGCGCCGGGCTTGGCCTTGGGCAGGAGTCTGTAGCCGATGAGCATAAAGTACAGCATGCCCGCGACGAAAAGCGGAATACCAATGAGCGCGAATTCAAAGAATCCGAAAGGTTCAAGGCCGTTCTGGGCAAGCATGGAATTGATGATGCCGTTAGGCGGCGTACCAACCAGGGTGAGCGTGCCGCCCAGAGACGAGGCAAAGGCCACAGGCATGAGCATCTGGCTCGACGGAATCTTCGAGGCGATACACATGGCAAGAATCATGGGAACTGCCACGGCCGTGGTACCGGTGTTTGACAGGACTCCGGAAAGGCCGCCGACAGCCAGCATGGAGAAAAAGAGCAGTTTCAGCTTGTTACCATGTGAGAGACGCATGGCTGTTTCGCCTATCTTGTCGGCAAAGCCCGTGACGAACGTACCTTCGCCGAGGATGAACATGGCCATGAAAAGGACGACGGTCGGGTCACCAAAGAAACTGAAGGCTACCTTCGAGGAAATAACTTTGGTCATGCACAGAGCAATGGGCACCAGCATGGCCGTGATGGGCATGGGGATGGCTTCAGTAAAGAAGAGAATGGCTGATACGCCCAGGATGCCCAGCGTGATATACGCTTTGGTGGGATCCTCGGGCAATTTGACGGTCATTTTATTATCGGCGCAAAAAGAAGTATCAGCGCCGGCAACCAGCAGTACTGCGGCCGCAACGGCAATGACGAGAAAAAGGTGATAGAACGTGGGGTTCCGACATATGCCAAAAACATGAGCGAGGAAGCTCCGGTCCCTGCTGCAGGGCCGCGCTGACATCTCCCGCGCTGAATTCCTCTTCAGAATCATACTTGAACTCCCCTTTTTCGTAAGATGCAGGACTGTCTCCCTCCCCGGCCCTCTGGATGGATGTCTCTGCTACATCCGGCCCGGGAAACAGTACTTCTGCTGACTATTACCGTCCTTTATACACCAGTCATACTTTTTGACAATAAATTTTTAAATTTTTATGAACGCCGGCTTATTATTTTTTCTGAATCGTCGGCTGATACGCGAAAAATCTGTTTTTTACAGGATTCTTACATCCGTTTTTAATTCACGCAATATATCTTGTGAAATATATTACATAGTATTTTCTTTCATTAGGAGGCACGAAAAAGAAAAATATACACATTTTCCTAATCTGAATAGATTGTTTGAACAAGGAAACAATTTTTACAGTCTGCCTTCCATCTCCCTTCTTTTTATTAAGTCACTGATTTTAAAACATATTTTGTAGTACCGATCAGACTCTGCACTCTGTCGGCACTCAGTTCGTTTTCTCTTTTTTCTCAAAGCAGAGAGAGTTCGCCGCTCTGAAGCGAAATATTTGTGACTTTTCGCACGCACTCTGTTTTGCCTGGATCTGAACAGAAAAGCCGCTTCCGGTTTTTCCATGGAAGGAAAAACCGGGAGCGGCTTTCTCAAAAGGAACCGGACTCCGGCGCTACCCGCGCAGAGCGCACGCCACCGTTTCGCCGAACCGGCCAAGTTCCCGTATAACAGTCACTCCGGCCTCCTCAAAGGCCCGGATTTTGTCTTCGCCGCGGCCGTGAGAGCCGCTGATAATAGCGCCGGCATGCCCCATACGTTTGCCCTTTGGAGCTGTCAGGCCGGCGATAAAGCCGAAGACAGGCTTTGGATAGGACGTCTCGCGGATATAGCGCGCGGCCATCTCCTCTCCATCTCCGCCAATTTCGCCAATCAGGCACACGGCTTCAGTCTGCGGATCGTCCCGGAACAGTTTCAGCATATCGGTAAAATACAGACCCGGTATAGGATCGCCTCCAATGCCCACACACGTGCTCTGTCCCAGCCCATGCTCTGTAAGCTGCCAGGTGGCCTCATAGGTCAGCGTGCCGGAGCGGGAAACAAGCCCCACCGGGCCGGGCTTGAAAATATAGGCCGGCATGATGCCGATTTTGCACTGTCCCGGAGTGATGATGCCGGGGCAGTTGGGGCCTATGAGCTTTGTGCCGCGCTCCCGGAAGAACGCACGCACGCGGACCATATCCAGGACGGGGATATGTTCCGTGATGAGGATAACAAGCTTTATGCCGGCTGCTGCGGCCTCGCAGGCCGAGTCGGCTGCGGCCATGGCCGGAACGAAAATAACGCTTGTGTCCGCTCCGGTCTCAGCGACCGCTTCAGCGCAGGAGTTGAAAACCGGAACGCCGAGAACGCTCTGGCCGCCCTTCCCTGGTGTCACTCCGGCCACTATTCTGGTGCCGTAGGCCATCATCTGTTCGGCATGGAACCGTCCTTCGCGGCCGGTCAGGCCCTGCACCAGAACGCGGTTCTCCCTGTTGACGAGAATGCTCATGCCATCCTCCCAGTCAGCTCGACGATTTTATGCGCGGCTTCTATAAGCGTTGAGGCCTGTTCGAAGGCTAAGCCGCTTTCCGCCAGAATGCGCCGGCCTTCTTCCACGTTCGTGCCTTCCATGCGGACGACAAGGGGAATGTTCATGCCAACCTTTTTTACGGCGCTGACAATGCCTTCAGCCACTATGTCACAGCGCAGGATGCCGCCAAAGATATTGACCAGAATGCCGCGTACCTGCGGATCGGAAAGCATAATCCGGAACCCGGCAGCCACCATATCGCCGCTGGCGCTTCCTCCGGCATCGAGAAAGTTCGCAGCAGCGCCGCCGGCCTGCCTGACCGCGTCCATGGTCGCCATGGCCAGTCCTGCGCCGTTGACCATGGTACCGATGTACCCGTCGAGATGCACATAATTAATGCCGGCTTCGCGGGCCCTGAGCTCAAGCGGATCGCTTTCCTCCGGATCGTCGAGGCGGGCGATATCCGGATGCCTTTTCAGGCCGCTGTCATCGAAATTCACCTTCGCGTCAAGCGCGACGAGATGCCCGTCCTTCGTCACGGCCAGAGGATTGACTTCAACGAGCGTCGCATCCTTGGCCACAGCCAGGCTGACAAGCCCCTCGACAATGCGGACGCCCTCGCTCACCTGCTGGGGCGTCAGCCCGCAGCCAAAGAAGAGCGAACGGGCCTGAAACGGCCAGATATGATGCCCTCCGTCGAGACGGACAGTAAAAATCTTTTCCGGCGTCTCTTCCGCCACAGCCTCGATATCCATGCCTCCGGAGGGCGAAGCCATGACAGCGAGACATCCTGCGGAACGGTCTAACACGACAGCGAGATACAGTTCCCGTTCGATATCGACACCCTGGCAGACAAGCACCCTGTGAACCTTTCTGCCCTGCGGGCCGGTCTGCTTCGTCACAAGCTGCATGCCGATGATGGCACGGGCCGCGGCTTCCACTTCCTCAACGGAGCGGCAGAGCTTCACTCCGCCCCCCTTCCCCCTGCCACCGGCATGAATCTGGGCTTTCACGACCCAGACGGGGCCTTCCAGCATCTCGGCCACCGAACGCGCCTGTTCAGGCGTTTCGGCCAGGCCGCCCCGCTGAACAGGAACAGAAAAGTCGGCAAAAAGTTCCTTTGCCTGGTATTCGTGAATGTTCATGCATACTCCACATTCGTCTTACGCCGCGCGGTGAGCGCGGAAACAGGACGAGACAGAAGCAGGCTTCCCCGTCTTTATGGCGGGGAAGCCTGTGCTCTACATCTCGAGAGCGGGATCCCTGATGTCCTTCGCGAGCTCCCTGCCAAATTCAAGGGCAGCTTCGTTAGCCGCGTGGAAAGCAGGTTTGAACCTGGCCTTCAGGCAGGCCTTGACTGCGTCGTAACTCACGATTTTCGTCAGTCTCAGCAGAACGCCGAGCACGCAGATATTGTACATCTGCGCGTGGTGGAACTTTTCCATATACGGCTCGAACATATTCACGCCCACATAGATAGCTTCCGTATTGCGCATTGGCTGAACGAGCCCCGTGTCGTACAGGAAAATGCCGTTCGGACGGATAAGAGGCAGGTACTTGCCACAGGACTGGTTGGTCAGGGATACCAGCACATGAGGATAGATAACCTTGGGAAACATGATGGGCTCATCCGAGATAATCACATCCGAGCGGGTGGCGCCTCCACGGGCCTCAGGGCCATAAGACTGACTCTGCACGGCCAGCCGGTTCTCGTAGAGCGCCGCAGCCTGGGCCAGCAGGATGGCCATCGTGATAACACCCTGTCCGCCCGAACCGGAAAGCAGAAAACTCGTGGTCATTACGCTTCCTCCTTCCGCACGCTGGCGATGAGTTTGTCGTATTCCTCGCAGTATTCGGGAGCCTCTACATCCCTGAACACGCCGCGGGGGATGAATGCCGGATTTTCCGCGTATTTTTTGGAACCGAGAGGGGCCGTGTTGTCACGGAACCACTCGAGCATCTGCACAGGACCACCGAGTTTGTTCTTGCGTCCGAAATAAGTCGGGCAGTCAGTAAGCACTTCCAGAACGGAAAAGCCTTTGTGCTGATAGGCCTTCTTGATGAGCGAGACCATTTCCATAACGTGAAAAACCGTCGTCCTGGCCACAAACGTCGCGCCCGCGCCAAGAGCCAGCTGAACGGTATCAAAGGCCGTGTCGATATTGCCGTAAGGCGCAGTGGTGGCGCGGATGCCACGCCCGGACAGGGGCGAGAACTGGCCGCCTGTCATGCCGTAAATACGGTTGTTCATGATGATGGCCACCATATCGATATTGCGGCGGCAGGCATGAATAAAATGATTGCCGCCTATGGCCATGGCGTCGCCATCGCCCATGGGGACGAAAACCGACAGATCGGGACGGGCCATCTTGATGCCCGTGGCGAAGGCCAGAGCCCGGCCGTGCAGGGTATGCATGCTGTGGAAATCCACGTATCCCGAAATACGGGCAGAACAGCCTATGCCGGACACCATGCACAGATTGTTCTGCGGGATGCCCAGCTCATCAACGGCATGAAGAAGAGCGTTGAGAATGATGCCATGGCCGCAGCCGGCACACCAGATATGAGGGAAGAAGCGTTCCCTGATAAGTCTTTTGATGCTCATTACAGCCCCCTTCCCTCAACAACGCGGATAACTTCGCCAATGTCATCAGGCGTGATCAGGTTGCCGTCAACGCGGTTGGCGAGGAAGACCCGGTTCGGGTCTTCTACTGCGCTCTTCACAAGAGAAGTCACCTGACCCATATTCATCTCGGCCACGATGATGCTCTTGGCGTGTGCCGTCTTCTCGCGAATAAGCTGCTTCGGGAAAGGCCAGAGGGTCTGCAGTTCCAGAAGGCCGAGCCTCTCGCCGCGCAGACGGCGGTAGCACACGTGCTGCATGGCGCTGCGGGCCGAAGAACCGTAGGCAATAACAACGGTCTCAGCCCCTTCCATCTTGTATTCCTTCCAGCGGGCAAGCAGGGAAGAACGGTTTTCAATCTTGTCGTACAGATGATGATTCAGGAGCTGCACGACTTCAGGGTTCTGCGTGGGGAAGCCCCAGATATTGTGGTGCAGGCCGGTGACGTTGTAGCGGTGCGGGCCGCCGAAATCGGACATAGGCAGCCGGCCGTCCTCCCTCGGAAGGTAAGGATGATAGGCGACCCCCTGCTTCACTTCCGTGTGCAGACGTTCCACGACGGGCAGCTCTCCCTTTTCCGGCACCACGAGCTTCTCGCGCATATGTGATGTTTCCGCGTCGAAAAGCAGAATGACCGGGGTACGGTAGGTCTCGCTGATATTGAAGGCTTCCACCGTGATTTCAAACATATCCTGGATGCTGGAGGCGGTCAGGGCAACGATGGAATGATCGCCATGGCATCCCCAGCGGGCCTGCATGACGTCCCCCTGGGAGACCTCTGTGGGCAGACCGGTCGAAGGTCCGCCGCGCATGGAGTCGACAATAACACAGGGAATTTCCGCCATAACGGCATAGCCGATGGCCTCCTGTTTCAGAGAAAAGCCTGGGCCGCTGGTCGCCGTCATGGATTTCAGCCCGGCGATAGAAGCTCCGCACACGGCGCACATGGACGCGAGTTCGTCTTCCATCTGCACGAATTTACCGCCAACTCTGGGGAGTAGTTCGGCCAGGGTCTCGGCTATTTCCGTGGAGGGAGTAATTGGATAGCCGGCAAAAAATTTCAGGCCGGCATAGAGGGCACCACGGGCGCATGCCTCGTTGCCCTGCACAAACAGAGTTTCTCCGCTCATGCCTTCGCCTCCTTCGTATCTTTTTCCACGGTTATGGCGAGGTCGGGGCAATAATGCTCGCACAGGCCACAATAAATGCAGAGATCCTCGTGCCAGACAGCTTTTTCAGCCAGTTCATCAATTGTAAGGGCCTTTTTCGGGCAGAACGCGGCGCAAATGCCGCATCCTTTGCACCAAGCCTTGTTCAACGTAAATGAACTCATAGCTTCCTCTGTGTTTTCAGTGCAGCGGCGGCGTACTCCCCTGGCGGGGGCCGCCGCTGCAGCTGTTTTCAGGACATTGTCGACGCTGTTTTATCCGTTTTCCTACATATGCTCGCAGATAGCCTTGCCAAACGCCGAACAGGAGATTTTCGTGGCGCCGGGCATCTGACGGGCGAGGTCGTAGGTAACCGTCTTGGCGGCCACAGTCTTCTCAACAGCCTTGCGGATCAGCTCAGCGGCCTCCTTCCAGCCGATATACTCGAGCATGAGAGCACCGGAAAGAATGATGGAACCGGGGTTGGTCTTGTCCTGACCGGCGTACTTGGGAGCCGTGCCATGCGTGGCTTCAAAGATAGCGTAGCCTTCGCCGATGTTCGAACCAGGAGCCATACCGAGGCCGCCCACTTCGGCAGCGAGGGCATCGGACATGTAGTCGCCGTTCAGGTTAGGCAGGGCCAGAACGCTGTATTCGGCCGGACGGAGCAGAATCTGCTGGAACATGGCGTCGGTGATGCGATCCTTGATGACGATCTTGCCTTCGGGGGCCTTGCCACCGAAGTTCTTGGTCACTTCCTCCTCAGTGACAGTGACATCGCCGAATTCCTCGGCAGCTACTTCATAGCCCCAGCGGCGGAAGCCGCCCTCGGTGAACTTCATGATGTTGCCCTTGTGCACGAGGGTGACGTTGGGAAGTTTGTGATCAATGGCGTACTGAATAGCCATGCGGACCAGACGCTTGGATCCGAACTCACTGATGGGCTTGATGCCGATGGCGCTGTGGGGGCGGACATTCTTGCCGAGTTCTTTGATGAGTGCGATGACGCGTTCGGCTTCGGGGGTGTCGTGATCCCACTCAACGCCAGCGTACAGGTCTTCCGTATTTTCACGGAAAATGACCATATTCACGTCGTCAGGATGGGTCACAGGGCTCGGAACGCCGGGGATATGGCTCACGGGACGCACGCAGGCGTACAGATCGTACATCTGGCGGAGCATGACGTTGACGCTCCTGAATCCCTTGCCCACGGGAGTGCTCAGAGGACCCTTGATAGCCACGCGGTACTTGGTGATGGCTTCTTTGGTAGCCTCGGGTACGAATTCGCCGGTCTCCTTCCAGCAGTCTTCACCGGCGCGCACGGGCAGCCACTCGATGCGGCGCCTGCCGCCGTAAGCCTTGGCCACGGCGCAGTCGAGAACGGGCTTGCCGGCATTCCAGATGTCGGGGCCTATGCCGTCACCGGCGATGCAGGGAATAATCGGGTCATCGGGGACGATAAATTTGCCTTTGGCGTCAACAGTAATTGCAGTTCCCATATATGGTTCTCCTTATGGTTATTTGGCTCATTTCTGACGCACATGCCGATCATGCCGGCACAAACGCCGTTGAGGTTGTCCTGGGTGGATAAGACAGCCGGCAGGCTCACCGGCCAGCACGATGCCGCATCCAATCTCCAGGCAGCGGACAAAACCGACCGGGCAGCGTCCGCTAAAACACAAACAGGCTCAGGTACACGGAAACCAAGGCGCAGATGGAAGGAAGAAGCGTCCTCTTGACGAGACTCGCCGGATCCACCCTGGCTAGACCGGCACATACGAAACAGACACCGGCAACGGGAGACATACAGCGTCCGAGCGAGCCGGCAAAAGTCGCAAGGGAACCCATGTCCACCATATTCACGCCAAGATCGAGCGCGTGCACGGTAACAGCCTCGTTGAATGCCTGCGTCGCAGCGTTGCCCGAACCGCAGACAACGGCCAGAGCCCAGGGGCCGATGGCTGCTGAAAGAGTACTGGCGGTCTGCTGTCCCTTCATCCAGTTCGTTGCGGTTTCCACGATGCCCGTCGCGTTCATACCGGCGACGAAGACAGCTGCAGCGATAATGATGCCGATGATTTCACCATAGCCGTGGCCGAGGCCCATGAAAAATTCACGGGAAGCTTCCATGGGGTTCTTCCGCGTGCAGATAATGGCAGCCATGGCGCCTAAAAGCATGGTGTGCTCAACTTTGAGATGGGCAATCCAGGGCAGCTCTTTCGGGAAAACAACGCCCAGAATGAGGAGCGCGATGGGCAGTATCGGAATAAAGGCGTAAAGAAAATTAATTCTGAAATGTTCTTCCTCTCCCACAGCGCAGTCATCGGCTACATATCCTGAGCCTTCCCTGCGGAGCACGCTCAGGAGCCAGAGCACGCCGGCCGAGATGCCAACAGCGATAAACGCCGTGAGTGTGTGGGAACGGATGACGTCAATGACAGTTACTTCATGATTCAGGGCCTCGCTGGCTATCTTTGCCACGTACACGTTATGGGCAAGGCCTGGAGACAAAAGGTCACCATAGGATCCTGCGAGAACGGCCGCGCCGGCCATAGCCGGATGCACGCCGAGGCGGATCAGCAGCGGAATGACAACAGCCCCCACAGCGGCCGCTGCGCCCGAGGCGCTGGGAAGAGCGATCTGAACAAGAAACGTGATGAGGACGGCTCCGGGCACAAGAAGAAAACGCACATGCCTCAGCGGATGGGCGACGGCGTAGCAGAGATGCCTGTCACACCCCGTGTACCGCATGACATAGGCGAAGGCCATGACGGAACAGATGCAGAGGATCATGTTGCCGCGCAGCATGCCCTTGGAAAAGCCATCGAATGCAGCCATCACATTCATGGAAGCCGCGGCCATGATGAAGCCGGAAACGATGAGAACGAGCCGGGACTCGACACGTTTGAACATGGCGATAATCGTCGCCACGACCATCAGGAGACCGAATATCTGTAACATTGGCGGACCCTTGAAGACAGAGAAGCGCCGCCCGCGAAAGGGATGTCTTTCACGGGAGACGGTGAAAAAACGGAAATTCGGGGTCACCGGGACGGAGCCCGGGAAAAACAGAAGCCAGAAGAGGCGTGACCGGCGGGGGAACCGGTCCGCCTCTTCTTTCAGCTGCTATTTTTCACGCGTTTCGTAGGCATTACGCACAAGAGCGAAATACCTGTAAACGATATGGACGAACTTGCTCGAGGCGAGAGAGAGGAAAAGCCCGAGCACGAGACCAAGATGAATGCAGAGAAGAAGGCCCATGACGCTGGTTGCTCTGAAAACCAGAAGCATAAGACCCGTCAGGCTGACCAGGAAAAGCAGAGTGGAGAAAGACATGTCCATCCCCACGGAACTCTCGTCATAGGGACGGTGATCCATGCGCGTCTTCAGCCAGAGCAGACCGCCCGTACCTATGCACAGGGAGATGCCGCTGAGCGTGCCTATGAAGGTCGGCAGACTGAAGAAGCTGTACGGAGCCGGCCAGCCGAAGCCATGATCATAGACGAAGGCGATGCAGGTCGAGAGAAGGCATCCCAAGAAGCCGTAGAAGGTAGCGTGATGGAACTTGCGGCGTATGGTGCTGAAACGGTCATCAGGATAGTTGCACCCCTCGCCGTTGCCGTCCAGATAACGCAACGTAAAGGCGTCCTTGATGGCTTTTACGTGATTACTGATACGCCAGATTTCGCCGGGTTTGGAACCCGTGCCTTTCCAGAAATTGCGCACACTCATGCCGAGGCACACGAGGCCGGCCACAAAGACCAGTGTAAAGAGGCTGAGCATAAGCCAGTACGGCACGATATGATAGAACGAACCCGCACCAGTAATGGGCGAGAAGAAAGTCTGGGGTCCCTTGATGATCAGCGCCTCGGCAACGAAGATCAGCGTACAGAGCAGGGAAACCAGAAACACATAGAAACCGTTGGTCTCGAAGAACCGTCCCAGGAACTTCGGCCAAGCAAATTCCTCCCACGTTTCCTTCCTGAGCTTTGCCATGACCATGGGATAATTCAGGTTGAATTCGTGCGGCGGGGCATACTGACAGGCATAATAGCAACCGCGGCAGTTGTGGCAGAGGTTGGCAAAGTACTTCAGTTCCTGATCCGTAAACTTGCGGCGCAGTTCCATGACGGGGAAGACAGCGCAGAACCCCTCACAGTATCTGCAGGCATTGCAGATGGTCGTGCAGCGCTGCGCTTCTTTCATTATTTCAGACATACGGCCTCCTGACCGGCCAGACGGCCGAACACTGTTCCAATGGTCATGCCGAAACCGGCCATATAGCCCTGACCGAGCACATTGCCCGACGTCAGTTCGCCGGCGGCAAAAATATTCCTGAACGGAGTGCCATCCTCCTTCAGCACCTGAGCCTTCTCATTGAGGGCCAGGCTCAGGTAGGAGAACGTCACGCCCGGGCGCAGGTAGTAGCCGTAATACGGTGGCGTATCGATAGGACGGGCCCAGTTTGTCTTGGCAGGCTCGAGATCCTTCGTGGAAATTCCGTCCTTGTCGCCCGGATTGAAGTTTCCGCCCTTTACGGTATGGGCGTTGAAATCCCTGACCGTTTCTTCCAGTGCAGCGGGATCTATGCCGAATTTCCGGGCGAGGCCGGCGATGGAGTCAGACTCGTAGGGCGGGAACACGGACGGCATGAACAGGTCGATGGACTTGGAATCTATGATGACATAGGCGATCTGTCCGGGCTGCTGGGCCACGAGACGTCCCCAGATGGCATAGCGCTTGGGCCAGATTTCCTCGCCTTCATTGTAAAAACGCTTGCAGTCTCTGTTAACGGCAATGCCGAAGGGCACGCAGTCGAGACGCGTGCAGATGCCGCCATCAAACTTGGGCGCACGGCCGTCAATCGCCACGCAGTGCCCCTGCGTGGGATCGCCGAGGGTTTTGGCTCCGTGGTCCATCATGACCTGAAGCATGCGGCCCTTGTCATACGGCGTTCCGCGGATAAGGAAGTTGGCAGCTTCAGGGCCCCACGCGCGGGTCAGCCATTCAGTATTGGCCTGATAGCCGCCGGAAGCCAGCACTACAGCCTTGGCCTCCACGATGAACGTAGTGCCCTTCTGGTTTACCTTGGCAGATTTGAACTCACCGTCCCTGATTTCAAGATCCGTCACTTCAGCGTCATAGAGCACTTTGACGCCGAGCTTTTCCGCAGTAGCGTAATAGGCGTTGATGAGCGCCTTGCCGCCTCCAAGGAAGAACGCATTGGTGCGGGAAAGGTGAAGCGTGCCGCGCATGGCCGGCTGAAAATGGACGCCCTGTTCCATCATCCAATAACCGACGTTATTGGAATTCCGGATAACCAGGCGGGCCATGGATTCTATGGTATTTCCCTTGGTCACGCCCATCAGGTCGTTGAAACATTCCTCTTCCGTGTACGGCCCTGTCAGAAAGTCATTCTTGGCAGCGTGAACATAACGGATATTGCGCGTGGGGCGGCTGTTGCCTCCGCGAAATTCCTTCGGTGAAGCCTCGAGCAGCATAACACTGGCGCCGGCGCGGCGCGCCGTTATGGCTGCGCAGAGAGCGGCGTTGCCGCCGCCCACGACCAGCACGTCCAGCGGCTGGGTATTCTCACGAGGAGAACTGGTACTTTTCATGATTCCTCCGTAGATCGTCGTGTCCTCACGACCGGGAGTAACTGCAGCCGCGGGACGGACAGAAGGCCGTCAAGCCATTCTCTTTTTTGAGTGCCTCCGCATTTATTAACAAACCTGTCACAGAAAAGCGAATCAAAACCCGGGCGCATGTCCAGCGGGGGGGAAGGTACCGGAAAGGCCCAGAAAAGCGGCCGGAGCTTAGCGTATTCCGGGAATATCGTGATGCAGCTTCAGGATAATGAGGAAAGACAGCACGAGCACTCCTTCAAGAACGCCGAAACAGGCCAGCCAGCCGAACTGCGTATAAATAAGGCCGGGTACGTAGGAGCCGACCAGGCCGCCCGAATAATAGCAGGAAAGGAACAGGCCGTTGACCATGCTGCGGTCGAAGCCGCCGCTTACGGCGATATGGTTGATAATACCCGGACAGTTTGCGTGAACAAGGAATTCACCGAAGGCTACGCCCCAGAGACCGCCGAACAGCACCCAGAGATTGGGCACAGCCAGCGTCACACAGGCCAGCATGTAGAAAGCCGAACCGAAGAGAATAATGTTGGAGGGTTTTTTGAAGACGCGCAGGAGCGGCCCACGGATGAGGCCGGCCAGAATGCCTACAGAATAGCCCACATACATGAGGCCTATAAGGCCCTCAGAGTGCCCCTGCCCGAGCTCGGCCATGCGGAACGGTACAAGATTGCCCATGGCAGAGAAAACGAACAGGCCAGCAGCCTCGGCGAAGAGCAGACTCGGGATGCCCTTCTGGCGCAGGATTTTCCCGTAAACCCTGGGATTGTGCACGGTATGGTGCCCGCCGCTCGTTTCAGGGACATTGAAAATCAGCACCAGCGCGAGGAGGAAAAGCACACAGACGCCGGTCAGGGTAAGACGCCAGCCGAAAAGCTCTCCGCACCAGCCCCCCAGGATACGGCCGGAGAGAGAGCCTACGAGCGTGCAGGATACGTAGCCGGCCAGAGCTCTGTTGAAGTCCATATGCCGGAACATACTCGCAATGGAAACCATGATGGACGTGACAAGCACTGGGACAAACAGCGCCTCAAAACTGCGGACGCCGACCAGAACGAGAAAATTAGGTGCGAAGTAGATGCCCGCTCCGCTGATGCCCACAAGAAACGTTGACACGAGCAGGGCCTTGCGCACGCCGATGCGGTCCAGAAGGATGCCCACGCACATGGGTGAAATGACCAGGAAGAACATAAACACGCTGACCAGCAGGGCGGAGTTGCTCTTGCTCACCCCGAATTCCTGACTCAGGGTATAGAGCATAGGCTGAGGGCAGTACATGAGGGAGAATACGCAGACGGTGAGGAGAAGCAGACCGAGATACGTTCTGATGACAGCGTTCTGATGACTGTGGGAATGCGAAGCCACGACCAATAACCTCCTGATCTACCGGCAGTGGAGGGGCAGGAAGGGGCAGAACGTCTTCTTGTTCTCTTCCTGCCCTGTCATGTACGGCGAAAAGTGTTCACAACAACAAAGATTTTTCTTCCTAGTCCAGAACTACACAATGCACAAGAGAGTGAAAAGAAATGAAAGTACGCGAAGTTACGGAACAAAAAAGAACTAAACAGATGCAATCCGCCTCATCGGGAAGATTTTTTATCTTCACCACAAACCCCGGCGGCTTCATCTCCTGAATCGCTGGGATAGGCCCTCCAAACCATCTGAAGTCCGTCTCCGCTACCATGCCCCGGCGACATCCTATAGCTCCGGATATTGCCGGACTCATGCCTTCTGTGTTCAGTATAAGATTTCACCGGATAAAAACACCTTTTCCATCTTCTGCCTGTGGCAGTTACCTGCGGAAAACTTTGACCAGGTATTGCAATCCGGCCTGCCCTGAAATCCCCGCCATCCTGATAAATTTCCTGTTTGTCAGGCCGGGGCCAGTCTGTTCCTGCTCCCGGATCCAACCTCACAGAGAAACCCCC
>ENA-OROK01001038-OROK01001038.1-human-gut-metagenome-genome-assembly--contig:-NODE-1038-length-28944-cov-4.563086_pt1 | contig 28944 bp, 39 predicted proteins | sample MGYA00242127_ERZ509046 | MGnify/ENA primary metagenome ERZ509046 (study PRJEB26280, sample SAMEA2338728) | human gut metagenome | biome: human gut; feature: human-associated habitat; material: faeces... | reverse complement strand
AAGAGGGATTAAATTTTAAAATGCCATATGTAGAAAAAATTGTAAAAATAGACTGCAAAACTCAAAAATGTGAATATGAAATGGAAGCAAGTTCAAAAGACTTACAGAAAGTATCAAACATAAAAGTAGCTGTTAATTATAACGTAGATAAGTCAAAAGCTAATACATTGTATAGAGAAATTGGAAAAGATTTTAAAGGAGTAATAATTGAGCCGTCTATATATGAAAGTGTAAAGCAAGGAATGAGCCAATATACAGCAGAAGAATTAATTGCAAAAAGAAGTGAAGTTTCAAATGTTATTGTAACTTTATTAACAGATAAACTAGAAAGTAGAGGAATAGCAATAACAGCATTAAATATTACAGACTTTAGTTTTTCACAAGAATTTGATGATGCAATAGAAAAGAAACAAGTAACAGAGCAACAAACTCAACAAGCAAAGTATGAATTAGAAAAAGCAAAAGTAGAAAATGAAAAGAAAATAGAAAATGCAAAAACAGAAGCGGAAGTAATGAAACAACAAAATGAACAAATAACAGAGCAAACACTTAAATTGAAAGAATTAGAAAATCAATCAGCATTAATAGAAAAATGGAACGGACAATTACCGACAACAGTAACGGATGATGTTTTATCTATATTAAATAAATAATTATATAAGAAGATAAGAAAAAAACAACAAGGGATAGACGCATATAAGTTTATCCCTTTAAAAATTTTACGAAAGGATAAATAAAATGACATACATAGAATTGATAAATGCTTTCGAGAAGTGGCTCGAAACTAATCATTTACCAAGCGTAGCTCAATTATTGTGGTACAAGTTAATCGGACTATTTAATAAAGCTATGTGGAGCGAATGGATTACAGTAGATAACTACAGATTGATGGCACTCTTAGATGTAAAACGTGAGGCAACTTTTATATCATACAGAGATAAATTAATAGAAGCGGGACTTTTTGAATATAAAAAAGGAAAAAAAGGAAGTCCAAATCGATACAAAATTTGTACTGTCAATTTTGAAAGTACAAAGAGTAGTATAAAGAGTAGTATAAGTGGTAGCGAAAAGCGGAGTAGAAATAGTAGTAGATACCGCAGACATAATAGATAAAGACAAAGACATTTATATTATTTTATTTAATAAATATAAAAAACAAATCGAAAATGGATTTGGACTTATTGAATCGGTACGAGCTTGTCAAAAAGAAGATAACTTTCAAAAATTAGAAAGAGAGTCTCAAGATAAGCTTAGAAATGAGTTAATGAAAATATTTTAGAAAAAGAGGTAAACATATGAAAAATAAAGGAATAGATATAAAAAACTATTTATCAACAGAGAGATATACAACTAGAAAAGAATTAATGGAAAAAACAGGACTTGGTGATAGAGAAGTAAGAAGTAAAATAAGTGAATTAAAAAAGGAAAGAGTAGTAATTTATAGTAGCAGTAAAGCAGGCTATAGATTAGCAAAAGAATTAAAGAGTATGAGTCAACATGAAAGAGACGAGGAAATAAAATTAGTAACACACAGTTTAAATGATTGCAAGTCAAGAACGAAACAACTAAATAAACAAAAAAGAAAGTATATAGCATATCTTAAGAAAGCTGAAAAAATCATGTTAGAAGAAAACATGAATCATATACCAAGAATCGATTAGGAGGAGAACAATGTTAAAAATCTTAGATATAAAGTACAGAAAAGAACCGATAAAACATACAAAGTTGCAGCATTTTGAAGAGAAAAATAACCTTGTAAAAAGGAAGTCGGACAAGTTGTATGATTATTATATTTGTGACTATTGTGGTGCTGAAATAAGACTAGATATAAAACAAACAGAAAGAAGTGGAGGAATAGCAATATTACCAAATTCGCTTACTAAGTGCGGAGAATTGAAAGTAGTATTATGCAATAAGTGTGTTAAAGATGTTTTAAAACAATTAGAAAAATAAAGATACAAAGGAGATTGATGAAGTGAAAATAGATAATGTAGATGAAGTAAAGGAATTGCTAGTTGATATTGATATATTATTTAGCAATTTAGACGATATAAAGAAAGAGTTAGAAGAAAAGATAAGACAGAAAGAAGCGGAACAAGAAGATTATTTACATGAAATAGAACTAGGAAATTTAAATGGAATACAACTTACAGGAGTCGCAAAACAATTGAAACAAACAAGGAAAGAGAGAAGAGTATTTAAAGACAAGTTGGATTTAATAAATACTCTAAAAGGATATACTGACAAATATATTACAAAAGGGATTATTGGAGATACAAAACAAGCCATCAAGAATATTGAAATGTTGGAATCTAATCATAAAACAAGAGAATATGTTCCAAGAATAATAAAAAATTTGCGATGTGCTAAAAAGAGAAAAGGAGATGAATGATTATGGCTGATGTATCAGATAACGAAGAATTAATAGCAACAAGAAAGTTACACGGATTAGATGATGATTTATTTAAAATAGAGAAAGAAACTAAAACAAATAAGCAAGAAAAAGAACTAAATGATCTAGAAAATTTTGCAGAGTTATTAAGACCGGAACAGCGATATTATACAAACATAATTAAAAAGTTAATTGAAAATGCCAGAAATGGAGGAGAAGATGAGCGTTAAAACAAAAGTAAAAAGATGTAATAAAGAAATTATAAGGTTACAAGATGAACTAGAAACAGAAAGATTATCAAATAGCAGATTAAGACAAAGATTAGACAAAGAAAATCAATCTAAAGTATATATAGAACAATTAGAAAACATACTTAAATTTGCAATAACTAATCACATAGGAAATTTAAGAGGTGGAATGCAAATAGAAAGATATGGAATAGATAAAATGCAAAATTTGAAATTAAGTGTAGATTATGAACCTCAATATCACAGTTACATAATTAGAGTTAATTATTAGGAGGAGAATAGATATGTTTTTATATAAAGATAGTAAATTAGAAACTGATATAAAACAATTAAATAGTAATCTTAATAAAACTGAATATGAAAAAGCAAGAGAACCATTACAAAAGCAAATAGCAATATTAAATAAAAAGTTGTATGAAAAAGATATTGCATTGCAATCGTTATATCAGGTATGCAAAGAATTTTTACATAATAATATAAAAAATAGACAAATAATAGTAATGAAAAACGAGCCACATTTGTTTTATGGAGCTGTTTCAGACATTGAATTTGAAAAACTAGAAACTACAAAAATAGATTTATCGGATTATAAAATCTTACAAGAATTTGTTGATAGATTAAATGAAGTAGAAAAGCAATTAGAGGAAGGAGAATAGATATGTTAAAAATAAGAGATGATGTAGATTTAAAAGAACTTGAAACGATATGGAGATTTCAATATTTTGATAATTCTGGGCAATATAAATTTACTGAAAGAAATATTGATGGTGCAACTTATATTTATATAAATACGTGGAATAGAAAGATTGTGTATAGAAAAGAAAGAGAAAACGATAATATGTGCTTAGAAAAATTATATGATTTAATCAAAGCAAATTTAGTAGTAAAGGAGTAAATATGGAAGAGCCAATAGACTGTGTAAAAATAATTATAGATTATTGTAAAGAAATTTATAATAAATGTGAAAATTGCGAGATAGACCATATATGCGAAAAATATTTTGTTAGAGAACCTAGGAAATGGAGGAGTAAATAAGATATGAGTAAAGAGGAAATATCTAAAGAAACAAAAAATACTTTACAAAATTGTTGGGTTATGACAACAAATCACGAACTAGATAATGAAAATAGAAAATTAAAAGAAGCTATAACTGAAATATTAGATAAAATTATGACTTCAACAGAAAAAAGCGAATATTGGTATAAGTATTATATAGAACATAAACAATATAATGATGATTTAGAATATAACAAAAAAATATTAAAAGACTGGTCAAATATTTTAAAAGGCATGGGCAATAGAAATTATCCTTATTGCTATGCTATTGATAGAATTTTAACAGAGTTGGAGAGGAGTAAATAAAATATGAAAATATATTGTGGTGGTAGAGCAAACGGAAAGACTATGAAAGCAATTCAATTGTCAGTAGAAAAACAAATGCCAATAATATGTTGGAGTTATGAACATAAAAAGCAAATAAAACAAACTGCAAAAAAAATGAATGCAAAATGGATAATACCAGAACCAATATTGGCAACGGAAGTAAGAAAAAAAGTAATAGGTAATAGAAGAGGTTTAATAGTTGATGATTTAGATATTCTTTTAAGAATGATATTAGATGATAATGTTTATTATGCTACTATGGAAGATTGTAATATAGAAAAGTTAGAGAGGAGTAAATAAGATATGAAAATAAGAGATTTAAAAATAACAAGCAAGATGGCTGATAAACATAAAAAGACAATGATTGCTTTGTCTATTATTACTTACATATTATTATTTCCACTTGCAATATTATATTATTTGTCAGATTTTTTGGAATGGTTATGCAATAAAATGTCATGTTTTAGAACTGATATTGTATATACAACATTTAAAATTATATACAAGAAAGAAATTATAGCAGATATGCAAAAGAGAGGTGTTTTAAGTGAAAGAAGATGACCTTATAGAACTATTGAGAAAATGTTTAAATGTGCCTAAATTGGCATTTGGGGCTAATACAGTAGAGCCATATAAAGAGTTGCAATATATAACAGAAAATGCAGATTGTATTTTATATTTACAAAGTATGTATTTAGCAAGTAAGAATAATCTTAAAATTTATAAAGATGACGAAGAAAGTAGACGAAATATAAAAGAGAATATAAGCAGAATATCAGAAGAAATAAAGGAAAAATGTCAAGAGTTAGAAGAATTTTACGACAAAAGGGTAAAAGAGGGGTGGAATTAAGTGAAAGAAAATAGTATAGAAGAATTTGAAATAAAATCAGTTGAAAGAATACCACATAAATTAAAACAAGGTATCTTTTATGTATGCTTAGAATGTCAAGTAGCAGTTCATTTATGTGCATGTGGGTGTGGAGAAAAAACAGTAACTCCTTTAGGCGAGAATGGGTGGAATCTAATATTTGATGAAAACGGATTAAGTTTAAAACCCAGCATCGGAAATTTCAATATTCCATGTAAATCGCATTATTTTATAAAAGATAGTAAAGTTAGGTGGTGTTAATATGGAAAATAATATAGAAGAAGATATAGAATTGTTACAAGATGAAACAAGCTCTTTAGAACTATTCTTTAAATGCAAAGGTTCAGAAAAATATAAAATAGCACTTGAACATATTTTATCAGATTATAAAAGAGCATTAAAAGAGCATTAAAAGAGAATGAACAACTTAAAAATGATATTGAAAATATGTATGATGAAGAAGTTGTAATAAGTATTATAGAAGATAATTTTAACCTATGTAGAAATGAAGTTTTGGAAGTGTTAGGGAGTGAGGAATAAATGAATGAGGAAGAAAAGGAAGCTGTTGAAATATTAAATACATTTGAGTTAAGAAGAAAGACAAAAAATTATAAAGAAATATCATTAGAAGATTCACAAAGCGTAGAAACAATATTAAATCTAATAGAAAAATTACAAAAAGAGAATGAAAAATTAAAAAATTTACATATACAAGATAATAAACATTTGGATTTTATAATACAAAATAGTATTTCAAAGCAAAAGGTAAAAGACAAGATAGAAAAATTAAATGATGAATCTCATGCAGAAGAACTTGAAAATATAATGATTGGACAAAATTATACTATAACAGAATTAGTTCAATATGTTTTACAAGAACTAATAGAAGGGAGAAGCCATGAGTAATATTTATGATATGTCAGGCAAAAAGAAAGTAATATTCACAGAAGAACCAGAAGTAAATATCACATATAAAGAAATAATGAAAATAGTAATAGAGAATGCAACAGAAGAGGGGTGTCATCAGATATTTGGCTATGGAGGAATAAATAGGTGTCCATCAGATATATTCGGTTCAGAGAAAATAGATAAACAAAAAGAAGAAGATACGTGCAATTATGAAAGTATAGGATGTACTAAGTGTTGGACTAATGCAATTAAAAAAGTAAAGAAGGAGGACTAACTATGACAAATGAAGAAGCACAAAAAGTATTAGATGAATGGCAAGGAGTTAGACCAGAATGTTTGGAAGGAGAAGCAAAAAAATTATTTGAAGCAATAATGAAGATAGCTGACGAGCGAGATAATCTAAAAGAAGAAGTAGATCAAAAAGAAAAAATAATAGATTTAATGGCAAATCATATAGCAACTAACGATAGCAATTTATGTCAGTATTTAGATATGACAACGAAGTGTAAATATTATGCAGGAGAAAACGGAAAGATTTGTGATGAATGTATAAAACAATATTTTGAAAATAAAGCAAAAGAAATATTAAATAAATAAAAAGAGCATACTACACAAGAGGTGTAGTAAATGAGAGACAAAGAAATAATAGAAAAATGGAAAGCGGGATTAAGTAAAAACAAATTAGCAGAAATATATAGAAGAGAGTATAATCAGCAAATAAAGATAATAAGAGCAACAATGAAACACAGACACGATGGAAAATATATAAGCAATTATGAAGCATTAGCAAAAGTAGAGAATGTAATATATAGATATTTGAAAGAAGGAAAAATATGATATTAGGAAAAAAGGATAAGAATATTATAATAGAACTACAATCAGAAAATTCATTATTAAAAAATGAAAACGAAAGATTAAAAAATGAAACATATAAAAACATATATAAAAGCGAAATTATGAATTTACTTAAAGCCATTATATTAAAGATTAGTAATCATGAAATAAAGATTGAAGATAAAGAATTACTAGAAGCTGAACAATATGATTTATATGTTCAAGATGAATATATGAGTTTTGCTAAAAGATACCAAGTAATAGATAGAAATAAAAGAATAAAATTATAGACTTATTACGAAAGTTGATGGAGGATACAAATGAATAAAAAAAAGTTAATCCAATATTGTGATTTGAAAAAAGAAATTGAAAATCTAAAGAAAAGAATAGATAAAATAGAAAAACAAAGTGAAATGGTAGCAGATGTAGTACAAAATGGATATAAAGGAAAAGCATATATTTATGGTTATGATTATAAACGAACTTATAAATTAGATTTACTAAAAAGTATTTTGAAAGAAAGATATGACAAATTATTAGATATGCAAATAAGCATAGAAAGTTACATAAGTACCATTGAAAAAAGTGATATAAGACAAATATTTGAATATCGCTATATAGATGGAATGAATTGGTATCAAATTCAATGTATAATGGAATATAAACACGAAGATACAGCTAGAAAAAGACATGATAAATTTATAGATGAAAATTTATAGTTTTTCCGATTTTTCCGTTTTTTATATGCTAAACTATTAGTAAGTCAAAATATGATAAATATAAAGACAAAATAAATTTACTAGCATAAAAGTAGATATTAGACTTAGCTTTTGTATTAACAATGCTAGAAAAGTTAGTACAAATATAAAACTGTATATACTCATAATTTCCCCTGATTTTCTGTTCGACAAAGGCCTTTCTAGTGGGCCTTTTATTTTTTATATTAATGAAAGGAATACAATGAGTATAAAAGAAGTGAAACAAAACACTATAAAATAGGGAGATGATAACATGAAGAAACAAAAACATGCAGGTGGAAGACCACCTAAATATACTAAAGCTGAAATGATGAGATATAAAATAAACAAATATTTTGAAAGTTGTTTTATTCCAGCTCGAGATAGAAATGGTAAAATATTGAGAGATGAGAAGCGGAAATGTTATAAAAACGCAAGTAAGGCCATATACAATATCAGGTTTAGCTGATGCATTAGATATGAGTAGGCAATCGTTGTTAAATTATAGTAAAAAAGAGGAGTTTTTTGACACGATAACGCGTGCGAAAAGAAAATGTGAGGTGTATGCAGAGGAACAACTTTTTGATAAAAGTGGTGTTAATGGTGCAAAATTTAGTTTAGCTAATAATTTTGAAGGTTGGAAAGAAAAACAAGAAATAGAACATTCTGGAAGTTTGAAGTTGGAAGATGTATTATGAAATATACTCCAACTTTTTTGATTGAAAAAAGAAGAGAAAAATGGCAATCTGCCAATCCAGATAAACGAATAGAAGAGGATAAAAGATTTAGAGAAGCAGTTGCTAATGAAATAATTGAAAACAAAGAATTTAGAGAAGAAATTATAAAATATCCAGAATATTTGGTGGAGTTAGAGTTTGTTATTGTAGATAAAGAACAAAACACAGTTCCATTTTTCTTAAATGAAGTGCAAAAGACATTTATAGCTACTTTAAATCAAGCAAGGGATGATTACAATAATAAAAGAATATTAGCCATAAAATTAAATGTTCTTAAAGGTAGGCAACAAGGTTTTACTACAGTAATTACAGCCTATCAATTAGCGTGTGCAATATTAAACAAAAACTTCTCTGGATATACTCTTTCAGATAAGGCAGATAATACTGAAGCAATTTTTCAAAATAAAGCTAAATTTCCATATGATCAATTACCATATAAATTAAAACATACCGAAAAATATAACAACAGAAGACAGTTGCTTTTTGAAAAAACAAATAGCAATTGGAGCGTGGATACAGCAACTAAAGATGTTGGTAGGTCAAAAACAATTAATTTTTTTCATGGTTCAGAATGTGCATTCTGGAATGGCGGAATGCAGAGCATTCAAGCAGGTCTAGGTGAGGCATTAACAAAAAATTGTATACAAATATATGAAACAACCGCAAATGGTTTTAATGATTTTCAAAAACTATGGAATAGTGGGACTTGCATAAATTGTTTTTATCAATGGTGGCTTACTTACGAATATAGAATGAACTTTGAAACAGAAGAAATAAAAAAGATTTTTCTAGACAATATAGAGAATAAAAGCGAATGGATATATGAAAGATTAAAGTGGCTAAAAGATAAAGGTTTAGAGAATGAACAGTTATATTGGTATTTTAAAAAATATGAATCGTATATTGACAAAAGGTTAATAAAACAAGAATATCCGTGTACTCCTGAAGAGGCTTTTTTAACTTCTGGACAATGTTACTTTAATTCTGAAAAACTTGTAAAAAGACTTCAAGAAGTGACAGAACCTATAAAGATAGGATACTTTTTGTACGAATTATATAATGAAAAGATAATGTCTTACAAGTGGATTGATGATGTTAATGGTTTTATAAAAATATATGAAGATGTACAACAAAGAGTGCCATATGTAATAGGAGGAGATACCGCAGGAGATGGCTCTGATAATTTTACTGGTCAAGTTTTAGATAATATTACAGGAAAACAAGTTGCAGTTTTAAAGCAAAAATTAGATGAAATAGAATATACTAGGCAAATGTATTGCTTAGGAATGTATTATAATGAAGCATTAGAAGGAATTGAAACAAATTATAGTACATATCCTACAGTAAAGTTGGCTGAAATGAAATATCCTAATATTTATATTAGAGATAAAAATCCAGATGATTATAGAAATATTTTTGAAACAAAAATTGGTGTAAATACTAACAAAGCGACAAGACCTCATATGTTGGCTATTCTTCAAACTGTTGTGAAAGAAATGATAGAAAACATTACTGACAGAGAAACATTAGAGGAAATGATTAATTTTATAGTTAATGCCAAACGGAAAAGCAGAAGCTCAAGAAGGTTGCCATGATGATTTAGTAATGGGATTATCTATTGCTCATTATATAAGGCCTCAACAAAAATATACTCTATTAAATAATCAAAATATAAATGAGAATTATAAAGTGTTTTCTGACGATAAAAATTCAAAAATATATGATGAAACTGGAGATAAGATAGAAATAATATAAAAGGAGCAAATAGAATGAATATTATTTATGTAATAATGCTAGTTTTTATGACTGGTTCTTTTTGCGTTTTAAGTTTCCTTGTTGGAGTTTTAAGTTCTTTAGGAAGAAAAATAAATTTAAATCCTATAGAAAATTATAAAGAACACAAAGAAATAAAAGAGCAAATAAGAATTAATGATTTGGAACAAAGACAAGTAGCAACTATGATTGAGAATATTGATAATTATGATGGCACATCAACTGGGCAGAAAGATATACCCAATGAATAATAAGGAGGAACATTATGGATTTTGAAGAAATAAAAGAAACAGACGTATGGAATCTATACTCACAGGCACAGATGTATGCTAGACAAACCAATATTTATGAGTCTACTGATAAAAATTTTAGAATGTATAATGGAGACCAATGGGCTGGCTTGAAACTAAAAGGAATTGAACCGGTACAATTAAATTTTATAAAACCTATTATCAATTATAAAGTTGGAGCTATAAGTCAAAATTTATGGGCAATACATTATAGTGCAGAGAATATTGATATTCCAGAATTTGTTGAAACTGCAAGAAAGACTTGTGAACTTTTAAATAAAAAAGCTGCAAAAATATGGGAAGCTACATATATGGATTATATGGTAAGACAAATATGTAAGAATGCAGCAATTAATGGAGAATGCCCTATATATATTAACTTCAATGAAAACAAAAATATGCCTGAAATAGAAGTTCTAAATAAAACTGATATTTACTTTGGAAATGAAAATCATTCAGACATACAAAAACAACCATACATATTATTAAAGAAGAGAATGCCTGTTTCTTTAGCTAAAGTTTTAGCAGAAGAAAATGGGGCATCTAAGCAGGAAATTCAATATATACTTGGAGATCAAGAAACGTTTGAAGAGGCAGGAGATTCTGCTAAAGAAGAAAAAGACAATATGGTAACAGTTGTATGGAAATTATGGAAAGAAAATAAAAATGTATATATGTCCATTGCAACAAGGTATTGCAACATAAAAGAAAATGAAAATACAGGACTATCCTTATACCCAGTTACACACATGATATGGGAAGAAAAACAAGGGAGTGCAAGAGGGGCTGGTGAAATTACAGTAGGATTAATTGCCAACCAAATAGAAGTTAATAAAACATTGATGAGAAGAGCGCTAGTTGCTAAAAATACTGCATATCCACAGAAAGTTGTAAATATAGATAAAATTCAGAATCCATCTGCTTTGAATGAAGTTGGTGGAATTATAAAAGTAAGTGGGATGGGAGTGCAAAATGTACAAGATGCATTTACAAATATAAATCCTGCTCAAATGAGTTCAGATGTTGAAAGATTACAACAGGACTTAATCCAAACCTCAAGAGAACTTGCGAGTGCAAGTCAAGCAGCGAGCGGAGATGTTGATGCAGAAGAGGCTTCTGGTAGAGCTATATTAGCTGTTCAACAAGCTTCTCAACAGCCATTAGTTGAGCAATTGGGAATGATTAAGAAAACTATTGAAGACATAGCAAGAATAGAGTTAGATATGCTAAAAACATATAGCGAAGACGGACTAGAAGTTGAAAACGAAGTTCAAGACCCAATATCAGGACAAACTACTATACAGATTGAAAAGATAGACGGAATAGTTTTGAAAGAATTACAAGCAACTGTAAAAGTAGATGTTACACCAAAATCTGCTTATGACAAATATGCACAGGAAAGAAGTATTGAAAACTTATTTATAAAAGGAATGTTTAATCCTCAAATGTTAGGACAATTAAAATTTTATTTAGAATGTCTTGATGATGATTCTGTAATGCCAAAACAAAAACTGTTAGAGCGAGTTGATAAAGAATTAGAAAAGCAATCAAGAATAGCTGAAATTCAGGCTCAAGGTCAACAGCTAATTGCTCAACAACAACAATTTTATAATATGGATCCAGAATCACAAGCTACTACAATGATGAAACAAAAATTAATTAATCAAATTAAAGAAGATTATGCTTCTAGACAAGGTAAAATTAAACAAACAGAAGAGGATTTAAAAGAAGAAAATAATCAAGAAGCAAATGCTTAAAATAATGCTCCAAAACATGTTTATGAGCTTAATAAACTAATAATCATGGAATTAACAGTCTACCAGACTTAAAATGAGGTGAATTAAATGGAAGATGAAAAAGAAATGTTAGATACAACTAACGAAACTGAAAATGTAGAAACTGAAACTACAGAAGAAATACAGGAAGAGGTAAATACTGAAACCGCTGAACAAGAAATAACAGAAGATTCAGAAAAAGAAGTTAGAACTTTTACTCAAGAAGAAATCAATAAAATGATGGAAGATAGAGTAAGAAGAGAAAGAAATACTTCTAAAAGAAGTGAAGCTAATCTTAAAAGAGAATATGAGGAAAAGTTAGCTGATATAGAAAATATTATTAAGGCTGGATTTGGAACTGATAATCTTGATGATGGATTGGCAAGAATTACAGAACTATGTAAAGACAAAGGTATAAAAATACCTGAAAGAAAGTCTACATATTCTCAAAGCGATTTAGAAGTACTAGCAAATCATACTGCAGATGAAATTATTGCAGATGGATATGAGGCTGTTGACTTAGAGTTAAAGAAACTTGCTAATAAAGGTGCTGACAAAATGACAGCTCGAGAAAAGTTGATTTTTGCTAGACTTAATACAAGTAAGAAAGTATTTGATAGCGAAAAAGAATTAGCAAGTATAGGTGTAAAACCAGAGATACTAAGAAGCAAAGAATTTAAAAATTTTGCTGATAAGTTTACAGGAAGTAAATTCTCTATGAAAGAGGTATATGAAATGTATTCTCAAAATAACAAAGCTAAACAAAAAGCAAAACCAATAGGAAGTATGATAAATCCTAATCCAAAACAAGAAAAAACTTTTATTTCTGAGGCTGAATATGACAAAATGACAGATAAGGAAATAGAAGAAAATATGGATATAATTAGAAAATCTATGAAACATTGGTAATGAAAAGATAGGAGGAATAAACAATGGCAGGAAATTTTAAACCAACATTCTGGAGCAAATATTGCCAAACAGAATTAAAAAAAGATTTAGTTCTAGCTAACTGGTGTGATTACAAGTATGATGGTGAAGTTAAAGGCGGAGCTAGATTAAAAATAGTAGGAGCTTCAAGACCTACAATTCAAACATACAAACCAGGTAAGGACTTAGAAATTGAAAAATTAGGAGATAATGCACAATATCTAGATATTGACCAATTTAAAGCATTTGCATTTGAGGTTGACGACGTAGATAGAGCACAATCTCAAGAAGGATATTTAGAAACAGAATTTGATGAAGCAAAAACAGCATTAGCTGAAGATGCCGATGCTTATGTAGGAACAATGGCTAAAGATGCATTAGTAAGTATGACATCAAATTCAATAGACATATCAGCTGAAGCATCACCTTTAACATCTATAGATAATGCTATGATTAAATTATATAAAAATAATGTGTCATCTAAAGCTGAATTGGCAGCAGACTTAAATGCTGAACATCTTACATTAATAAGAAGCAAACTAGCATCTTTATTCACAGACAACGTTGAATACATTAAACGTGGTGCAGTAGGAAAATATAATAATTGTTATTTAAGAATGTCTAACAACTTATACAATGATAAAACAGATGATTATGAAATGGTAAGAACTAAAAAAGCTATAGCATTTGCTAATGGTGTTGAAAAAGTTGAAAAATGCAGACCATCAAAAAGATTCTCTGACGTTATTAAAGGCTTACATGTATATGGTGCTAAATTAGTTAGACCTAAAGAACTATATGTAATTAAAGTTCACTAATTATAAAATAATTGTAAATAGAAAGGATTGATAAAATATGGCAGTAGTAGAAGGAAAATGCATAAAATGTAATTTTAATGAAGCAAAGGCATTAGATCTAGTTACACCATCAGCAGTAGCAGATGGTGTTAAATTTAGTGTCCCTAAAGATGCTAAATTAGAAGATATTGTTATTGTTGCACAAAACGCAGGAAGTTCAGCACAAACTGTAGTGGTAAAAGCTCCAACTGATGGTGGTTATGCTGCAACAGATAAAGATTTGACATTATCTATAGCAGCAGGAGGAATTGCTGTGGTAAGAGTTGAAAGTGCAAAATATTTTAATAAAGATAATACGGTAGTTGTTACTTCTAATGCAACAACTACAAAAATTGCATTAGCGTATTAAAAATTGAGGGGCCTTGAGTTCCTCTTTATTATATCGTGGTAAAAGAATGATATTGGTGCAATTCCAATAATCACGAAAGGAGAATAACTTATGAAAAAGTTAGATAAATTAGAAAAAGTAGTACCTGCTCCAGATACAACATTTTATGGAGCATATTATTATGATGGAAAAGAAATAGAATTATGTGATGATACTGAAACTTTAGAAGATGATGATGGACAAACAACTACATATATTAGAGTAAAAGATATTGTAAAGAATGGAATATTATACAAAGAAAAAGAATTAAAAGTAAAACAAAAAAATGGAAGATATATAATTGAAAATACAAAAAAAGAATTACCTTTGGAAATTGGAACTATGCTTATATATGTGATGTATGAAGGATTTGTACAAACAAGAAGTAAAATGATTACAATAGATAAAGCAATAAAACGATATGAATTATTAAAAAGTCCAAAGGGGGAATAATTAATGACATTAAAAGAATTTAAAGAAGCTGTATTTTCGTTTATAGAAGAACATGATGCGACTGCAAAAGAACTTACTAAAGATGTTGATATTGCTGATAAAATAAATGCTGTTATTAACACTAAAATGCATGAGATGATGAGATATAAAAAGATAACAGCAAAAGATACTATGGATGTTACTGAAAATCAAGAAATAGAAATGACTGATATTGATAAGAATTGCTATCAAATAAGAAAAATTGTTGGCGTAGATTATGACCAGGAAGACAAATTTATTACATTTAATGAAGATGGTACAGCGATTATTTATTATAATAAATATCCAAAAACAATAACAAATGATACTAAAGATGATGCATATAAATTTGAGATTGATATTGAAGCGTTAGAAATAATGAAAATTGGAGTTGCAGCAGACTTATTAAAAACTGATGTTTCAAATAAATTCGGTCAAATATGGGATAACGAATATCAAAGATTATTACAAACATTAGATTCGAGAAAATCATCAGGGACAATAACTATTGGCAAGGGAGTTGATGTTTAATGAGTACAACTGGAACAGGTGAGGCTGCAGGAGGACTTTTGCTTAGAAATTATAATAGTTTTAGAGGAGTAGATTATACCAATTATGAAGTTAGCTTATATCGTTCGCCAGATACTAAAAATATGTGGAAGAATTATAAATCATTAGGAAAAGGAATTGAAACAAGACCAGATATAGAAGTTTTTTTAAAATTAAAAAATACTATATATGGTCTATTTTTTTATACAATCAGTCAGGTTGAACATATGATAATTCATTGTGGAGTATCTCTTTATGACTACAATATGAATACTAAAGAAATGAAAACTCTTAAAGAATCTGGAATGAATCCAAGAAGAAGTCAAAGCTTTATATATCAAAATTTATTTTATATAAAAGATGGAATAAATTATTTAGTGTATGATGGAAACGATATTTCAGAAGTTACAGGATATATACCAATAACAAGTATTTCAAGAAAGCCTATTGGAGGCGGAACTATATATGATGGGGTAAATATGCTTAGTAAATATCGTAAAAACAGTTTTTGTTCAGATGGAAAAAGTACATTATATGATTGTGACGTAGAAATGTTTACGAGTTCAATTGTTAGAGTTTGGGTTAATGATCAAGAGGTAACTGAAGGTTTTACTGTAAATGCAGGAGCAGGGACAGTTACTTTTGAAAAAGCTCCTGAAAAACCATTAACAGACGGTCAAGATAATGTGATAATTCAATTTGAAAAAGAAGTAACAGGATATAGAGAAAGAATTAATAAATGTACTTTGTTGGCAGTATTTGATGACAGGGTATTTTTTAGTGGAAATCAAGATTATCCTAATGTTTTATGGCATTGCAGTTTAAATGACCCAACTTATGTGGTGGATACTGATTATTATAATGAAGGTTTAGATTTAAGCCCTGTAAAGGCATTAGTACCAGGAAATAATGCTTTGTGGGTATTTAAAGAACCAAGTCAAGCTAATACAACAGTATTTTACCATACACCATCACCAACGCATTTGAATGATGTTTTGGTTAATGTATATCCATGTCAACATTCAAGTATTACAACAGGTTGCGTAGCATCAGGAATAAACTTTAATGACGATATTGTATTCTTTTCTGATAGGGGAATGGAAGGGATAACTGGTGATATAACAACAGAACAAGTAATTGCTCATAGAAGTACTTTAGTAGATTCTAAAATGACAACAGAGAATAATTATAAAGATATGATATTACAAGAGTGGGAAGGATATTTACTTGTAATTATTGAAAATAAAATCTATTTAGCCGATAGTAGATGTTTATATACAAATCAAAATCACAACGAATATGAGTGGTTTTATTGGGAATTAAGCAAAAAAATACAATCAGCAACTGTTAAAAACAATATTTTATATTTATGTAGTGTATCGGAGAATGACGAGTCTGCTATATACACTTTAACAAAAGAAAATGCTGAAATAGATGCATATTGGACTACTTGTTTAGATGGATGTGGATATCCACAAATGCAAAAAACAACAAACAAGAGAGGGTGTGTAATAGATATGACTGGAGAAAAAGTTAAGTTAGAAGTTAAAACTGATAAGGAAGATTTTGAAGAAATAGATACATTTGTAAATACAAAAGATTATATAGTTCCTAGAATTAAAAAGAAAAAATGGAAAGATATTCAACTAAGATTGTCATCGGATGTTCCATTTGCTTTGGAAAGAATTTATTTGGAATGTTACATAGGAAGCTATATTAAGAGATAGGAGGAATTATGGCAGGGTATGTAAAAAATGATAGTGGCGGATATTCAATTAATTATGATGACCAAAGATTTAAAGATGTTCAAAATGAAAAAACGCAACAAGAAGCTAGTATAAAAAGTAATTATGATAATATTATAAGCAATTCTGATAAATATTATCAAGACCAAATTAATGCTACTAAAGAATATGAAAAGAAACAAAGCGAATTACAACAGGCTCAAACGGACTTTTCAATAGAACAAATAAACCAACAAAAAGAACAAACACAAAAAGATTATACTAGAGAGCAACAAGCTTCTTATGTTGATTATATGAAGCAGACAAAATCTAATGCTCAAAACATGGCCAATAGCGGCTTAAGCAATACTGGATATAGTGAAAGTTCAATAGTTAGTATGTATAATCAATATCAAAGTAGAGTTGGAACTGCAAGAGAAACTTTAAATCAGTCTATATTGAATTATAATAATTCTATTCAACAAGCAACATTGGCTAATAACGAAAAACTTGCTGAAATTGCTTATAATGCATTACAGACACAAAATCAATTAAATCAACAAGCTTTTGAATACAAGAATAATGTTATATTAGAAAGAGAAAAAGCTTTACAAGAAGTTAATAATATATATTATCAAAGATATTTAGATGTTGTCGATCAGATAAACAATGAAATACAGCTACAAATGGAAATTGATAGAATAACTAGAGAATATGAACAAACAATGGCAGAATTAAGATTAAGACAACAAGAAAACAATATAAAGATAGCACAATTAAAGCAGCAACAAACACAAATGCAAATTGAGAGGCAACAGTGGGAAAGAGAAATGGCACTAAAAGAGAAACAAGCTTATGCTGATATAGCATATACAAAGGCTAAAACAGCTGAATTAAGTAATCCTTATACTGATTCAAGTAATAATAGTAAAAATTCATCATACAATAAATTATACAAAAACTTATCTTCTGTAGATTTAAAGAATAATACTACAAGAAGAATTATGCAAAACCTAGTTTATGGTGAAGTTAAAAATGGACATATTTCAGAAAAAGAAGCAGAAGGTTTATTTAATCAATTTGGATTATAGTAAGGAGTGATATTATGTCTTGGTCAGAGTTTAAAAAGAAGAAAGAACAGGATGAGTATGAAAATAGTATTTCCTCTTCTAAATCAAAAAGTATAAATAAATCAAGCGAAACTGAAACTATTAGTTCTTGGCAAAAGTTTAAGGAAGAAAAAGAAAATAAAGACAAACAATCAAATTATAAAAATTCGGAAAATAAAAAGGAAGATAAAAAAACTATATTAGACGATATAGGGTATACAGCTAAATCTTTGGGAGCAGGAATTATAGGAGGATTAACAGGCTTAGCAAAAGCAGGAACTACTGAGATACAAAATGAACTACAAAAAGGTGCAGATGAGAAGAAAAGTGTTCTAGATAATATAAAAGATATAATAGGAGTTACTCAAAAAATATCTAACCCATTAAGTACTCTTCCAAAGACTGCCATAGATAATTTTATATCTGCCAAAAATACTTTTACAGATAAGGATAGTACACCTTTTGAAAAATTAATAAACCATGTAAATAATAGTGTTACATCAGCATTAGATACAGCATTACCTTTCAAAGGGGCTATTGATGAAACAATTCAAATGATAGGCAGTTTAAATCCTAATGCTAAAGATAAAATAAAGAATATAGATGAAAAAATATCTACACCCTATAACAATTTACAAAAATCTCTTTCAGAAGAGTCTCAAAAATATAATTCTATTACACAAATGGCTGGAAATGTTGCAAATGTAGCTGGAAATATGGTTCCATCAATAGCAGCAACAGCAATTACTAAAAATCCAAGTATTGGGTTAGTTACAATGGGAATTAGTGCAAAAGGACAAGCAACTCAAGAGGCACTAGATAAGGGTGCAGACTTAGATAAGGCAGTAAAAATAGGAAATACTAAAGGTATGATAGAAATTGGAACCGAGATGCTTTCTGGTGGTGTTAATATATTTGGGAAAGGTGCATTAGATGATATTGTTGAAAAAGGACTAATAAGTAAAGTAAAAAATAAAGTTGGGAAAGTCCTAGCCAAAGAAGGATACGATTTTGCAGGTGAAGTTGGCGAAGAAGTAATATCTGATGTATTAGGAACTTTAATAGATAAGGGAACAGTTGATTCTAATGCAAAATATACTATTTCAGATTTTGGCGATACTGCTATAACAACAATATTGAGTACAGCAGTTTTAAAGGCCATAGGTATACCTTTAAACAAATTAAATAATCAAAATCTTAAAACTGAAAATGAACAAAAAGTGTATGATAATGAATTAGGAACAAGAATTAGCGAAAAAACTAAAGAAAGTACAATAGATAATGCATATAACAAACAACTTGATATAAAAAAGAATTTAGGTATAGAAATTACAGATGATGTAAAAAAAGAAACTATGCAAAAAGTTAAAAATGCATATGAAAATGGAACATTAAATGTAACAGAGCTAAGCAAACAAGAAAAAGATAAAATTCAAAAGCAATTAGATATTGATTTTGAAGATGGAAATATATCAACAGATAAAATTAAACAAATATTAGGCGAAAATATAGATTTATCAAATGATAAATACTTAATGAAAAGTATGTACGAAAACGAACAAAAATTCAACACATATGAAGTGACTAAAACAAATAACGAAAAGGTTGATATATTGCTACAAAGTGCGGCTGATGCTGGGATGAATAATACAACTAAGACTAGAAGGAAAATAGAATTAATTTCTAAATTAGTTGCTGATACTAATAAACAGTATAAGTTTGTATCCCCTGAACAATTAAAACAATTAGGTTATAATGAAAATGCTAATGGATTAATAGACAAATCAACAGGAGATATTTTAATTAATGCTCATAGTGATAATGGAATACAATCTATAATTGGACATGAAACAACTCATATATTTGATGGTAAAAATGAAAAAGGAGAATATTCTAAAGAATATCAAACTTTACAAGACATGGCTATAGAATATGCGAAAACTAAAGGAATATATGATAACAAAATAAAAAATATTACTGACTCATATGGAGATTTATTGGCTGATGAATCTCAAATTAAAGAAGAGCTAACAGCAGATTTGGTTGGAGATTTTTTGTTTAATGATGAACAATTTATAGAAAACCTTGCTGTAAAAAATAAAAATATTTTTCAAAAAATTTATGATTATGTTAAACATGCATACAAAATGATTACTTCTAAAACTGATGAAGCTAAGGTATTAGAAAATTTAAAATATCAATTTGATAAAGTTTATAATAGTGTTTTTGAAACAAATGATACAGAAACACGATATTCTATTGCTGGAAAACAAGGCATGTTAAATGCAATTAAATCAGATACTCGAAATTTAGAACTTGAAAGAAATTACAATAAAGCTCAACACATGCAAGAGAATGAAATTGATAATGAAACTATTAGACAAAATACAGGCTGGTTTCAAGATAGAAACGGAGATTGGAAATTTGAGTTTACTGATAAATATATGTCATTAAAAAATATTAATTTTAAAGAAAATAAAACATATAAGCTAGGAGATATATTGGAACATGATATATTATTTACAGCATATCCAGAGTTAGCGGATTATAATGTTAAATTTGAAAAAATGGATACAAGTGGAGCTTTTAGAAAAACAGAAAATTTGATAAGAATAAATACTAATAAACTAAATGAAAAAAACTCAAAAATAGCTATAGAAGGAACTATGATACATGAAATTCAACATGCTATTCAATCGATAGAGGGATTTGAAGAAGGAAGAGGAAGTCGTTTTAAATTAGCATACTATGAAAGTTTAGGAGAAATAGAAGCAGACAATACTAAAAAAAGGTACATATTAGAAAAAAATGGAAAACTAGACAGGAATAGTGTTAAACCAGAATCTTCCAAAAACAATCCTCAACATTCTAATTTAAACAATTATTTAAAAAATAGGAAACTACTTGATAAAATAAAAGATAGTGTGTATAATTACTATAATAATAAATATAAAAAAAGTGGAGATAGTTATGAAATTTATCAAAAGGATTTGGAACAAAACAATGAAGAAAGTAGCAAAAGTATATTTCAAAATGGGAAAGATTATAACAGAAAAATATGGAACAGATTAGAAAATAAAAAAATAGGAGAGAATGTAAATGAAATTCATCGAGAAAATTTGGAACAAAATAATCATGAAAATAGCAATTTGGGTTTTGAGAGAACCAACAGAAATAGACGATCCGATGGAACCTTGGGAAATAGGGGAAATGAAAATAGGAAAAATGGAAGAAAAAATGGAGAGAAAATACAAGAAGCTAACCCGCAATTACAAATCCAAAGTGAAAAAATTAGAAAAGCAACATATGAAAATGAAGAAAAAAATAATATCAAAGTATGGAACGATGGAATATTAGAAGAATCTGAAAACAATTCAGGTTCTTTTTCTTTTGATAAAAATGCAAAAAGATATGAAGATTTGCAAGAAGCCAATACTGTAAAGTTCAATAAACGAGTAGATGGAACAATAAATATAGAAATATCAAATAATAATGAATTGATAAATCAATTTACTGTAACTTCAAAAGATAATGCATTAAAACAATTAGGAAATGATATTGCAAATTATATATACGATAATGCGACTGAAGATAGTAAAACCATAAATTTAAAACAACACAATACTGTAGATATTCAAGATACATCTCATAAAGGAAAACAATTAGAAATCATAAAAAATACTAATCCTATGCTAGATGATTATCACGTAGGAATAAGAAATATTGAAGACATAAAAACATTTGATGAAGTGATAAATGATGATGGTGAAAGCTTTGCTTGGGGAGATTTTTCAAAAGAAGACGCAGAAAAAGCATTAAAAAGCGGAAAAGTAACTGTATATAGTTCGTATCCAATAAAACAAGGAACCTTTGTTTCTACTTCAAGAATACAAGCAGAAGAATATGCTGGCGGAAGAGGAAATAGAGTATATTCAAAAACAATTCCACTAGATTCTGTTGCATGGATTAATGGAGACGAAGGACAATATGCTAATATTAATCAAAGGTATTCATTAACAAATTCAACCATAAGCGGTGATGATATTGCAGTTAAAGACATGCTTAAACAAAATAAAGTAACTTTAGAAGATGAAGTAGGAAACACAGAACAATCTAATCAAAGCAAGACAATTACCGTTGAAGATATGCTAAATCAAACACCAGAAGAAAAGCAACAAAGAATGAAAGATAAAGCTGAGAAATATTTAAGCAGAAGTAAGACTAAATTTATAAATAAAATAGTAAATGACTTTGGAACAAGTAAAATTGCTAATACTAAAACTTTAAATTCAGTTGTTAATTCAATAAGAGAAGACATTCAACGTAATGGAACTTTAACAAATGAAAAAAGAACATCATATTTTAATAATTTGTATGATAACTTAATAAAAATAGATACTCAGTATTATGATACATATAAAGAGGTAAAAGAAAACATATTAAACACTAAATTATATGTATCAGATGCTATAAGAAATAACATAACTGACTATAATGATTTTAGAAAAAATCATATAGGATCTATAATAATGACAAATGATAAAAGCAATATATCGGTAGAATCATATTATCAAGAATTATCAGATTCTTATCCAGAATTATTTCCAACAAACATTATAAATCCTGCAGACCAATTACAAAGAATTGCTGATGTTTCAAAAGATATAGCAAAGGTTGAAACTAATGTAGCTGCATATAATGATAAATATTTAGGTAAAGATTATCGAACATGGGCTAAAATGGAATTTGATAAAGATATTGATACTTTTACAAATAATATTAAATTAGCAGAAAGATATAACAACGAAAGCAATGAAAAACAAAAACTAAATATTGATAAAGAAAGCATTAAAAATGTATATAAGCAATTACCTGATGCTAGAAGAAATTACGAAAAAGTAAGTTCTAAAGAACTTTTAACAAAAGAAGATAGAGTTCAAGTAGATAGATTATTAAATAATGAAATATCTATACAAGAAATCCCAAAAGGATTAAATACAGAAGGAATTATAAAAGTTGCTGAATCTAAGATGGAATATGATTCTCTTCAAAAAGCAATAAAAGAATATCAAACTGAAATTAAAAAGGCCAGAATAGAAGAGGCGAAAAATGATATTGGAAACTTGGATTTATGGAAAGATAAAAACATAGGTTTTAAATATAGTAGAGAAACGCCTATTAGAAATATATATGATGTAGCACCTAAAGATATTGCGGATAATATAGTAAATAAATATTTTCGTTCTTATATTGAAGTTAATGAGAAGAAAGTTGTTGACAGTATAAATGAATATAATGAAAGAATAAGAAAATTAGATATAGGAACTAAAAAAGAATATACAATTAGTTATACAGAAGATCAAAATGGAGTTGAAGTTACAGTAGGACCTCAAAAAGTTAGTGAGAGTACTTTAGTTCAATTACTTGGCGAAAAGAAGGTTACACCAGATGCTTTATATTCAACAGGTGTAGATGTAACAAAAATAGAAAAAGCAGTAGATGAGTTTAGAAATGTTTATGAAGAATTAATTGAACAGATTAATGAATCAATGCTTGATAATGGATATGCACCAGTAGAGCATAGAAAAGATTATTTTCCGCATTTTACTGAAGAGAAAGCTGATACTTTATTAGGAAAGGCTGCAAAATTACTAGGAATAGATATAACAAATAGAGAGGAATTGCCTACTGACATTGCAGGGCAAACATATCAATTCAAACCAGGCAGAACATGGTTTAGCAATATTTTAGAAAGAACATCAAATGTTACAGATTATGATGCATTAAAAGGATTTGATAAATACATAAGAGGTGCTACAGATTTGATATATCATACTGGTGATATTCAAAATTTAAGAGCGTTATCTACTGCAATTAAAGGAAACTATAATGATGTTGAAATTCAAAATAGAATTGAAGAAATAAAAGAATCTAGTATGTCAGATATTGAAAAAGCAGATGCTATTCAAGAAATATATAATGTAGCAAAAGATAAATCTCATTTAAGCAAATTTATTGAATGGTTGGATAATTATACTAATTTATTGGCAGGAAAGAAAGCAATTAATGATAGAGGTGCTGAAAAAGAGCTAAACAGACAAGTTTACAAAACTATGCAAGATGTAGAAAGTAGAATTGCTGCAAATGCGATTGGTGGAAATGTTGGAGTATCATTAACTAACTTTGCTGTTATTTCACAAGCATGGGGAGAGGTAAGAACATCTAATTTAATAAATGGTGTATGGCAGACTATGAAAGCTTCTCTTGGTAAAGATTCTAGTTTTGCTTCTGAATCACAATTTATAACAAGAAGAAAAGGTGCAGATACTTTAATAGAAACTACTTTAGATAAAGTTACTAAACCAATAAATGCAGTTTTGGATTTTGCTGATAATTTCTCATCAGAAGTAATTGTTAGGGCTAAGTATAATCAAAATTTACAAGAAGGTATGAATACAGAGCAAGCATTACAAGAAGCGGATAGATATACAGCAAGCCTAATGGCTGATAGAGGCAGAGGAGCATTGCCAACTCAATTTAATAACAAAAATCCTATAGCTAAAATGATGAATATGTTTCAGGTTGAGGTTAATAATCAATGGAGTTATTATTTTAAGGATTTGCCTAGAAATATTCAACAAAAAGCTAACGGAAATAAAGCTGAAATAGTAGCTAATACTGCAATGGCATATACTAAAATTATGGTAGGAGCTTATTTAACAAATGAATTATTAGAGTCTATTAGAGGAAATTCCACTAGAGTTTTACCTGACCCAATTTATATAGTAAAAGAATTATTAAATAGATTAACTGATGATGACGATGATAACGATGATGATGCTATAATTGGTACACTAACCGAGATAGCTGGAAATTTACCATTTATTTCCTTACCAGCTACCTTGCTTGCTGATAGTTTAGGATTGGATGTAGCTGATATAGGAAGAATATCTATATCTGGGGCAATTCCTAATGTTGCAAATATTATATCCGATACTTCTGATATGATTCATGGCTCAAAGACAATTGGCGAAGGTGCAAAGAGTATTGGTTCAGAATTATTAGATACAGTTGGTGCTTCTTTGGTATTACCATATGGCGGAAGTCAATTGAAGAAAACTGCAAAAGGTTTAGCTATGTATTTAAATGATGTACCTGGAAGTTATACTAAAAATGGAGATTTAAGATATACTGTAGATGACAACTTGTTAAGAAAAGTACAAGCGGGAATATTTGGAGCTTATGCTAATCCATATGCACAAGATTATACTGATAGTGGATATAAAGCAATAGATCAAGATGATATGGCTGAAATGCTTGATTTGAATATGAATAGTTCTGAATACAGAAAGTATAAATCAGGATTAAGCAAGGCACAAAAAACTGTAGATAAAAATGGTTATAAACAATATAATGATGATTCTGGCAATATTTATTGGTATGATTCTAAGAAAGGCATAATGTATGATAACTCTTACAAAAAAACAAATTTAACAAAAGATGATTTAACTAAATCTGTTAAAACACAAGAAGCCTTAAATTATATAAATAGTCTTGACCTAACTAATAGTCAGAAAAATATAGCTGCTAATGATTTAACTAAAAATTCTAAAAAGACTATAGATATGAAAGAATATGGAAAATATTCTTCTTATGAAGAGTATAAATATGCAAGAGATTATCCAGAAAAATATAGCATTATCACTCAAATAACTGATTATGATACATATTTGAAGTATAAAGAGGATATATCAGATATTAAGAAAAAATATAAGATTGAGACAGAGCATGATTCTAATCTTAGAAAGAAAGAGATTAGAAATTATATTAATAATTTAGACTTAAACAAAACTCAAAAAATATTATTAGAAAAAATGGCAGGAGGTTATGGAATAACGAATTATAAGGGCACTATACATAATTATTTAGATACTACTAATTTGTCTCAAGATGAAAAATATAAGATTTGGAAAGAATTATTTGATTAATTATATTATACAAAATGTAATACATACAACTCGTTTTTTGTCGAATATAATAATACTGTAATCCAGAATGAGAGGAGTATTATTTATGGAAGATATGGATATGTTTGTAGATTTAATAACCAATTTATTCTTAACAATTTCTTTGTATGAGTTAGTTCCTTTTACTTTAAAATATTGCATAGGAAGAATTTATACAGAAAAACAAGCTAGAAAAATAGCAATAATAAATACTATAATTGTATATTTTCTAATAACTATTTTTTACATATTTGTTATGGAAGAAAGCAAAGTTGCTAGCCCATATCCTGCTATGTTGTGGGGAACAATCGCATATTATATGTTAAAAAATAACAAAGGATTACAAGACGGTAATATACAAAATAACAATGATATAGCAGTAAAAGATATGCTAGAACAAACAAAAAATACAAATAATGATTTAAAAAGCTAAGCCGAATAACGGACTTGTTTTTTCTTTTAGGAGGTCATAATGGCAAATAATCCAAGAACATTTTCTGATTTAGAAAGAAAATACAATTTTTCAGCTTTGTTGGGAATGACAGAAAATGTTAAAATTAATGAAAAATCTATAATAAGAGTAGAAAATGAATTGGCAAATATGCTAAATACTTTAATAATTAACTTAAAAGATGTGTTAGATAACCAGAGTGAAATTTCGCTCTGGTTTTTCTCTGGCATTCCAACCCAAACAAATGAACCTTATTCGAAATGGCCTGATGCATCTGAACATTATGGCGATATCTATTATGATCAAGATTCAGGATATGTTTATCAATATTTTGAAAATGGATGGGAACGAAATGAAGACCTTAATTTAATACAAGCTATGGCATTAACTAATGTTGAACTTGATACTCTAACAGACCATGAAAGAAAAGTTTATTTTGCTCAACCAATTCCTCCATATTCTAGTGGCGATTGGTGGATATTAGAAGACGGCACTTTGAAAATATGTCAGATAGGTAAAGAAGATGGAGATTATGAAAAAGACGATTTTATAGTAAGTAGTAAATATGTTACAACTATTGCAACCAAAACAGATAATACAATTACTGTATTAAAGGGAACTGTTACTAAAATAAGTGAAAATTATGTTAGCGTTGAAGATTTAGCAACTGGAGGAAAAACAGTAATAAATGGGGCTAATATAACAACTGGACAAATTGATACTGATCATGTTACAGTTGGAAATGGAAATGTTCAAATGAATGCTGATGGTATACAGTTAAAAAATGGTGCTAAAGTTGTTGGCGAATATGGGTTGATGAATACATATTTATTCGAAAATCCAAATGGTTTTGATACTTGTGGATATGAAGCAGTTGACACAGAACCTTCTACTGAAGCAAAAATAAAAGGAATTAAAATAATATTTAATTTACCTGAAAAATTTAATATTGTTTCTGCTAAAGTAATTCTACATCATGCGCCAACTTTTTGGGAATGGATTATAGGAACTCCAGGATGCACATGGGGCTATTGCAGAAACTTAAAATTATATAGAGCTACTAATATAAATAGCAAGAAATATCAGGCAGGATACTTTTCAGAATATTATGAAACTGATAGTACATCATACGAAGAGATTGCTGGTGCATTCGGTCAAGATGGTTGGACTCCTACCGAGCCTACTGAACTTAAGCATGATACAGAAGAAGAAACTTCTATCGACATAAAAGATAAAGTATCAAATGGTTTGAACGAATTATATATTCGAGTTTCAGAAGAAAAAACAGGATATGTTAATCCTAATTTTATTTGTGAAAGAACTGCATTTGTAAATGCTATGGTAAGAGTTGACGGCTATATGTCTTACGATTAGAAAGGAGATTTTTGACTATGTTTAAGATAAAAGATGGAACAATATATTGTTCACGAGGTGATGCTGGAACAATTACATTAAAGTTACCAATAACTGATATCAATGATTATATAAAATATGAAGATGATTCTAAAACACCATATTGGTATGATAACAAGAACCAAATACTATACGATTCAAATTATAGTGAGTCTTCTACAGATATTGAGACTTTAACAATGGTATGTTATAAATTCAAAATTGGAGATAAAGTAGCATTTAACATTTATGAAAAGAATGGATATAATAAAGAACCATTATTAAAAAAAGAAATAATAGTAAAAGATGAATCTGATAGTGTTGATATCTGTTTAACAGAACAAGATACAACTTTTGGTACACCTGTAAATAAAGAAACTATATTCTGGTATGATATTACATTAAACGATAATTTAACTATTGTTTGTTATAACGAAGATGGCGCTAGAGAATTTATAGAATATCCTGCGAAAGGAGATGGAGAATAATGGAAAATATAACTAGCAAAGGTACAATATTCGGAACTCTGATTGCTCAAGCAGGTCCAAAAGGAGATACAGGTAAAACTGGAGATAGAGGCCTTACAGGTGAGGCTGGTTATTCTCCAATAAAAGGAGTTGACTATTTTACACAAGAAGATATATCGGAGATTAGAAAAGGTATTGAAGGTGATTTGACTGGTGAATATAATAAAAATGCGATAGAGAAAACCAATATTTTTAATACAAATGCTAAAGAAACGACTACTTCCTTTGACTTAAATGCCGAAAATAAAACAAAGGAATATAACGATAATGCTTTAGCTGAAATTGAAAAATATAATTCTAACGCAATTGAAAAAAGTAATAATTTTGATACTAATTTTGAAAACAAAACTTCAAAATTTGATAGTAATTATGATGAAAAAACAAAAGAATTTAACGATAATAATGATTTAGGAATACAAAATTATAATAATAATGCCAAAAAACAAATGGAAATATTTGATACTAATTTTACTGAAAAGTTAGAAGCATTTAATAATAATGCTGGAACTAAGTTTAATGGTTTTAATGCAAATTCAGATAAAGCATTTGCAGAATACAATAAGAATCATACTGCTAAAATGAAAGAGTTTGACGACAATTATGATACAAAGACAAAAA
>ENA-OROK01001036-OROK01001036.1-human-gut-metagenome-genome-assembly--contig:-NODE-1036-length-28961-cov-4.679824_pt1 | contig 28961 bp, 28 predicted proteins | sample MGYA00242127_ERZ509046 | MGnify/ENA primary metagenome ERZ509046 (study PRJEB26280, sample SAMEA2338728) | human gut metagenome | biome: human gut; feature: human-associated habitat; material: faeces... | reverse complement strand
TCTATAATACTTTCTGTATCTGCAAAAGTTGTTGCAACACCTTCTAAAATCGCTTGTTTATAAATAGTATCTACTAAATGTCTTTTAGCAAAATCTATATTTATTTTAACTTGTGGACTAAGTTCCTCATTAATATAATTAAATTGTTTTAATTGTTTTTCAATTTTCTTAATTTCTTTTTTTAATTCTTTTGCTTTAATACTATTATTCAATATTAAATTATATAAATTATCAGAATATTCTCCAACATATTTTGTAAGCAATATTCCATCTTCTCTGTAATGTACATATATATATTTATTAGAATTTTTTTCTCTAATCTCAACAGAGCCATATATCAAATCATTCAATTCTTTAGTTAATGTTTGTTTGCTTTGAAGAAGATTCATAATTTCATACTTTTCTTCCATAAGATCACTCCTTTATAAATGTGAAACTTTTTTAATATATAATTATGATTTTTGTTTCACATTTATATTATAACATAAAACTTAAGAAATGTGAAACATTTTTTAAAATACTTATAAATATTGTTTCACATTTTTAGAAATTTTATACAAAAAAATTCTATTATCTAATATTAGTACTATAAAAGTTTAACAAAAATGGTAGCCAAAAAAGTATACACAAAAAAGACTACCTTGAAATACAAAAAATGGTAGTATAAATTTGTTTTTCTTCATCAATATTGTATATTTTTACTATATATTTTTTATTAATTGTTTCTTAAAGTTTGCTTAAACTTTTTAAAAATTTATTTATAGAGTAGGATATCTTTCATAAAAGTAAAGGCGAAAACCAAAAATAGTTTTCGCCTTTACTTTTAGCATTCTTATAAAATTTCATCATCATCTTCTTCTGAAAAAGCTCCTAACTTATCCAAAACATTCATCCGCGTTATAAAATCAAACAAGGATTGAATATCAATCATCACTTTTTTGTGATTTATTAAGTACTTAGTTAAAGGTTCAGCCTTTTCCACATACGGAGTATTGAAAGTCCGCGACCGAAAGCCATATTCAGATTGGTTCTCCATTTCTAGTTTTTTACCAGAAAACAGTTCGTAATAATCTCCATCCTCGCATTTTGCTAAAAAGTACATAGTAACACACATAGGTCCGGCACCACTTTCATCGTTATGATTCGAAATAATCATTGATGCCACAACATAGATATCAGACACTTTTACATTTTTCTCAATAGTCCCTTTCCGTTTTCTTCTAAAAAATGCCATTTTTCTTTCCTCCTTACAATTGTTTTACGAGAATCATCCAACTATTGTTCGCACAATTACGAATAATATTTAATATACTACCACATTTTTATATAAAAATCAATATTAATTTACACTGCGAAATTAATTCCTCTTGCAACAATATCTTTCATATTTTCAATTAAGTCATCAATTTCTTTTGGTGTAACAATCATGTTATAATCACCCACATTAAGAGCTTCTTTAACTTCTTCATACTTATCATTTTGCTGAAGCTTATTAAGATATTCATTAGATTCAGCCTTTTCTTGAAGTCTATCAATAAAGATGTCTATTCCATCAGAAACAAGAGTCGCTAGTTCAACAACTGTAGGAATCCCAAGTGCTATTACAGGTATACCTAATGTCGTTTGACTTATCTCTTGCCTGGTGTTTCCAACACCAGCTCCTGGTACTATTCCTGTATCAGAAATCTGTATTGTACTACTTATTCTATCTATACTTCTAGAAGCTAATGCATCAATTACAATTAATAGTTTTGGATGAATGTTGTCTACAATTCCTTTTAAAATTTCTACTGTCTCAATTCCTGTTGTTCCCAGAACTCCTGGTGATATTGCACTAACTGGTCTTGTTCCTTCATCTACATATTGTGGTAAATATTTAATTATATGTCTTGTAACATCAATCTCATTTATTACTTTAGGTCCTAAAGCATCAGGAGTTACATAGATATTTCCTAATCCTACTACTAAAATATCTCCCTGTTTGTCTGTATGAATGTTTATTATTTTTTTTAATTCTTTGGTTACCACTTCTGATGCTTTTTGTATGTCTTCATCTTCTGCTAGTTTCAATTTTTTCACATCAATCGTTACATAATTTCCGACTGGCTTCCCTATCGCTTTTTCTCCATTTTTGTTTAAAATTTCTACCCTAGTCACTTTCAGTTTTTCATTTATTTCTTCTTCTGTGCTTTTAATTCCATCAATCTGTTTCAAATTATTTACTTTTTGATATATATCTCTTCTTTCTAGCGCCAAATCCGTTCTAAAATTATACATAAAAAACCTCCTCTTAAAAGTACTATTAGTATCTCTAAGTTTGAGGTTCTTATTCATGTTATTTTTTTATGTCAATTTTTATATGAACGTCTCTAAGTTGATCTTTATTTACATTTCCTGGTGCTCCCATCATCAAATCTTCTGCTTTACTATTTAGTGGAAATGCTATAACTTCTTTTATGCTATCTGAATCTGTTAAAAGCATCAACATTCTGTCTACACCTGGTGCAATTCCAGCATGTGGTGGGGCTCCAAATTGAAATGCTGTATATAAAGCTCCGAATTTTGTTTTTACTTCTTCCTCTGTGTATCCTGCCATTTCGAATGCTTTTACCATTATACTGATGTCATGATTTCTTACTGCTCCTGATGACAATTCTATTCCATTACATACTAAATCATATTGATATGCTAAAATATCTAATGGATTTTGATTTTCTAATGCATCTAACCCTCCTTGTGGCATTGAAAATGGATTGTGACTAAATTGAATTTTATCATGTTCATCCATTTCAAACATTGGAAAATCTACTATCCAACAAAATTCAAACTTATTGTTATCAATTAAGTTTAGTCTTTTACCAAGTTCAGTCCTTATTTGTCCTGCCAGTTCAGTTGCTCTTTTTTCATTATCTGCTATAAAGAAAATTGTATCATTTTTTTGCAAATCTGCAATTTCTAATAGTTTTTTCTTTAATTCTTCTGGAATGAATTTGTCTATCGGACCTTTAAATGTCATATCTTCTTGAACTTCTAAATATCCAAGTCCACCCATTCCAATTGACATTGCATAATTAAGCATTTTTTCATGAAATCCTTTTGACATATGTCCATTTACTTTTATTGCTCTTACTGTTCTATTTATAAATGGCTTAAATGTACATTTATTAAAAAATTCTGATAAGTCTATTATAAATAATGGATTTCTTAAATCTGGTTTATCTGAGCCATATTTTACCATTGCTTCTTTGTAAGTAATCCTTTTAAATGGTGCTTCTGAAATTTGTTTATCGGAGAATTTTTTAAATGTGTTATATATTACTGGCTCAACTACTTGGAATACATCTTCTTGAGTTGCAAAACTCATTTCCATATCTAATTGATAGAATTCTCCTGGTGCTCTATCTGCTCTTGCGTCTTCATCTCTAAAGCATGGTGCTATTTGAAAATATTTATCTATTCCTGATACCATAAGTAATTGTTTGAATTGTTGTGGTGCTTGTGGTAGTGCATAGAATTTTCCAGGATGTAGACGGCTTGGAACTAAATAGTCTCTTGCACCTTCTGGTGATGAGCTTGTTAAAATTGGTGTTTGCACTTCCAAGAAACCTTGTTCTATCATTTGAGTTCTTAAAAATTGTATAACACTTGCTCTTAATTTTAAGTTATTTTTTAATCTTTCACTTCTCAAATCTAAAAATCTATATTGAAGTCTTAAATCTTCACGTACTTCTTGATTTTCATTTACTTCAAAAGGTAGATTTTTTGTTCTTTTCCCTAGTACTTTTATTTCTTCTATACGAATTTCTACAAGTCCTGTTTTAATTTTTGTATTTATAGTTTCTTCATCACGTTTACGTACTGTACCATAAACAGTAACAGTTGATTCTATTGGAATATGTGATGCAAAATCTACATCTTCTGTTTTTCCAGAAGTAACTACCTGTGTTATTCCATACATATCTCTAATATCTAAAAATACTAGCCCTCCAAAGTCTCTTATTGTTTCTACCCATCCTGCAATTCTTACTTTTTTTCCTACATCTTCTAAACTTATTTCATTACAATTATGTGTCCTATACTCGTTCATGCTATCTCTTTCCTTTCAAAAATTTACGTTGTTTGCATCGCCTGTTTAGTTTTCTTTTCATAGTTATCTATCAGAAACTAATCAAATTCAAAAATTCGCCCATGCATTAATAATTTATTACTAATGCAGGGACGAATCATATCCGCGGTGCCACCCAGCTTGAAAATTAAATTTTCCACTTTATTAATATTGCTCCAATGTGTTTCACTTTATTAGGTTGTCCGTAAAGGGTTTACAGCCTCTGACCCTTTTTCTCTTTTCGTTACTTCTAATAGCTTTGCATTGTCCTAACGCAATTAATTTTTATTTATTATACGCTTTATTTTACACACTATTCTTTTTGTTGTCAAGTTTTTTTAAAAAATTCCTGTAATTTTTCTATTCTCATCAATATCTATTGACTCTGCCGCAGGGATTTTAGGTAATCCTGGCATCGTCATTATTTTTCCTGCTAATACTACAATAAAGCCAGCTCCTGCTTTTAATTCTACATCTCTTACATTAATTTCAAAAGGCTCATCACACTCTAAATTTTTAGCATCATCTGAGAATGAATATTGTGTTTTTGCTATACATATAGGAAGATTTCCATAACCCATTTCTTCTATTTTTTCTATTTTCTTTGTTACATCTTCTGGATATATTACTCCTTTTGCTCCATATATTCTCATTGCAACATTATTTATTTTTTCAACTATTGTTTCTTCCAAAGCATACATGTATTCAAATTTATTTTCTTTTTCTGCTAAGTCTATAATCTTGTTAGAGATATCAATTGCTCCTTCTCCACCTTTTGCCCAGCTTTCGACTACACTTGACATTATTTCTCTTTTCTCTAATTCGTTCTGTACAAACTCTATCTCTTTTTCAGAATCTGTATTATATTTATTTATTGCAACAATTATATTTAGTCCAAACTTTCCTCTTATATTATCAACATGTTTATATAAATTACTCATTCCTTTTTCTAATGCTTCCATATTTTCTTCAAGGATATGTTCTTTTGAAACTCCACCATGGTATTTTAGAGCTTTTATTGTTGCAACACATACAACAACATTAGGTTGAATATTTGCCTGTCTGCACTTTATATCTAAGAATTTTTCTGCACCTAAGTCTGCTCCAAATCCAGCCTCTGTAATAGCATAATCGGCTAGTTTCATTGCTGTTTTTGTAGCAATTATTGAATTGCATCCATGTGCTATATTTGCAAATGGACCACCATGTATTATCGCAGGTGAATGTTCTAGTGTTTGAACTAAATTTGGTTTTATTGCATCTTTTAGTAAAACTGTCATTGCTCCTTCTGCTTTTAAGTCTTTAGCAAATATTGGATTGTTTTTATGGTTATATCCTATAACTATATTTCCTAATCTATTTTTCAAATCCTCAATATCTGTTGCCAAACACAAAATTGCCATAACCTCTGAAGCAACAGTTATATCAAAAGCATCTTCTCTAGGTTCAATATTTTTCTCTCCTGATAATCCTGTATTTACTCTTCTTAATTGTCTATCATTTAGGTCTAAACACCTTTTCCATACTACTTTTTCAATTCCTAATTGATTTCCATAATAGATATGATTATCTATCATTGCTGATAATAAATTATTAGCAGCTGTTATTGCATGAATGTCTCCTGTAAAATGTAAGTTTATATCTTCCATAGGTGCAACTTGGGCATGTCCTCCTCCTGTTGCTCCTCCTTTTATTCCAAATACAGGTCCTAATGATGGTTCTCTTAATGCTAATATTGATTTTTTTCCTATTTTTCTTAATCCATCAGCTATTGCTATTGATATTGTTGTTTTTCCTTCGCCTAAAGGTGTAGGGCTCATAGCTGTAACTAAGATCAATTTACCATTTTCTTTGTCTTTTAGCTTTTCATATAATTTATCAGAAATCTTGGCTTTATATTTTCCATAAACTTCTATTTCATCTTCTGGTATATCTATTTCTTTTGCAATTTCTGTTATCTTCTTTAGTTCTGTATTTTCAGCAATTTCAATATCTGTCATTTTAACCTCATTCCTTTCTTAAAATACATTAACCAAGTATTCCAACTATAATTCCAATTGCTGCTCCAACTATAACTTGCAATGGTGTATGTCCTAATACTTCTACAAGTCTTTCTTGAACTTCAACTCCTGTAAGTCCTGGTGTTTCTACAATTTTATTTAATAAATGTGCTTGCTTTCCAGCAGCTCTTCTTACTCCTGCTGCATCATACATTACTACCATTGCAAAAATCGTTGCCATTGCAAACATAATGCTGTCAACACCTTCACTTTTTCCTATTAATGTAGCTAAACATGTCACAACTGCTGAATGTGAACTTGGCATTCCTCCTGCTCCTAGTATTCTTTTAAAGTTAAATTTTTTAGTTGTTACTAAATCATATATTACTTTAAATGTTTGTATACAAAACCATACTAAAAATGGTAAATATAAATATTTATTTGTGATTGCTTTTTGTAAGTTATTCATTGTTTTTCCCCTTTTTTATTCTGTTTCAAATTCTTCTTCTTTTAATTCTCCATCTTCTTCTAAAAGAATTGTAATTTTCTTTTCTGCATCTTCTAATATATTGTTACATTGTTTTGCAATTTTCATTCCTTCTTCAAATTTTTTCACAGACTCGTCTAAATTCAAATTTCCATTTTCTAATTCTGTAACAATTGTTTCTAATTTTTTCATTGATTCTTCAAAGTTTTCTTTTGCCATTTTTTAACCATTCTCCTTACTTTAATATTCACTTATTGTCCAATTTTCAGTATCAACTTCATACCATTGAATAACAGTAGCATCTTTTTTTACTGCTACATAATATTTATTATTTTTCTTTTCTTCAATACTAAATGATGCTGAATCATCATCGCCCCATTCCTTTTTAGCTAGAGCTATTGATTTTGCATCTTTATCTTCTTTTTGTTCTTCACTTTCTTTGCTTTCTTCTACTTGAGTTTCTTTTTCTTCCTCTCCAACATAGTCATCTTTTTTAGGTTCTTCTGTAATTTCGGTAGTTGTCTCCTCTTTTGGCTCAGTATTTGCTACTTCGTTTTGTTTTACTGTTGGAGCCTTCATTGCTTCAACTACTTTTTTATTTTCTTTTATTCCTTCTTCATACACAGTTGAACCAACCAATGCAGCTAATCCTAATAATGCTAAAATAATTATAATCGTTAACATTGTTTGTTGTTTTTTCATTACTTCTTCCTTTCTGCACATTTTAATGCACATTTTAAAACGCAAATAATCGGTGCAACTGGCAAATCAATTAGCAAATTATCGCATCTTTTTCGCCATCTGAAAATTTTAGTTTTACTTTATCATCTTTTTCTAGTTCTTTTGCACTTTTTACAATTTTGTTGTCTTTCTCTGTTAAAGAATATCCTCTTGTTAATGTTTTTAATGGACTTAGCGTGTCCAATTTGCTCACTAACTTAATATATGATGATTGACTATCTTTATGTATTATTTTCATTTTATTTTCTAATCTTTGTATATATGAATCTACTGTAACATCCATATCTCTAATTCTTCTTAATGGGTCTGTAAAGACCCTAGACTTCATGCATTTTTCATATCTTAGTCTCATTAGCTCATTTTTCTTTTTTAGTGCTAATCTATATCTATTTTGATAATTGTTAATTTTTTGTTTTAACTCATACACATCTGGTACTGCTAATTCGGCTGCTGCTGATGGTGTTGGTGCTCTTAAATCCGCAACAAAATCTGCAATTGTAAAATCTGTTTCATGACCTACTGCTGAAATTATTGGAAGTTCTGAATCATATATTGCTCTTGCAACTATTTCTTCATTAAATGGCCATAGGTCTTCCAGTGAACCTCCACCTCTACCTATTATAAGCACATCTGCAAGTTTTTTTTCATTCATTACTTTGATTTTTTCTGCAATTTTTTCTGCTGCACCCGGACCTTGTACAGGTACTGGTAATAATCGTATATATACATTTGGATTTCTTCTTGTTGATACATTTATTATATCTCTTATTACTGCTCCTGTTTGTGATGTTAATACTCCTACTACTTTAGGATACAATGGAATTGGCTTTTTATGTGATTCATCAAAAAGTCCTTCTGCTTCTAGTTTGGCTTTTAACTGTTCAAATTGCTCGTGTAAATCTCCCATTCCATCTTCCATCATGCTTTTTACATATATTTGATATACTCCATCTCGTTCAAATACTGACACAGAGCCAAAAACCATTACCTTCATTCCATCTTTTGGTTTAAAAGCTAGCCTTTCAGCATAACTTTTAAACATTATACATTTTATCAACGAGTTTTCGTCTTTTAATGTGAAATATAGATGTCCTGTGTAATGGTTCTTAAAATTGGAGATTTCTCCTTTTACTAATATTGCTCCTAAATTCTCATCTTCATCAAATCTGTCTTTTAGATATTTATTTAATTGTGTTACTGTTACTGCATTATATTTCATTAGTATTTCTCTCCCCAAAAATTATTGATTTTCTAATTCTTTTACCACACTAGCTAAAATTCCGTTTATGAAATTTTTAGATGTTTCTTCTCCATATTTTTTTGCTAATTCTAAACTTTCATTTATTGCTACTTTATATGGAATATTTTTATATTTTATTTCATATATAGCAAGTTTTAATAAACTTAAATCTATTTTTGATATTCTGTCGATTTTCCAATCAGCCTTTAGATTTTTTTCTATTAGCCCTTGTATTTCTACAATATTTTTGTTTATTCCTAAAATTGCATCTTTTATATATTCTTTTGCATCATTTTCTTCGATTTCATTACATTGAATATATAGTTCTACTTGTTCTTCTAAATCATCTACTTTTTGAATTTCCAAACTATATATTAATCTAAATGTTAGTTCTCTAATTGCTGATCTCTTCATTATTTCCAGCTTATGCTAATCCAATTATTAGCATATCCTCCTCTCATTATAATCTGTCTATAAATTGTTTTAATTTATCTTTTACTTCATCTTTGTTTTTTTGAACATAGTTTCCAACAAGTGCACCTAATATTATAAGTACTATTGCTATAATAAGTTCATATAATCTTGTACATAATATTAAGATTGCAATTATCACTCCAATTATTGCTCCTAAATATTTAGATAAAAATTCTTTAAAACCTTCCATTTTTCTCTCATCCTATTCTTTACTTTTTTTGCCATCTTGTAAACTTGTTACTTTAACATTTACTTCTTCAACCTCTAAGTCTGATATCTTTTTTACTTCTTCTTTTATCTTTTTCTGTAAACTACTTGCCAATTCTTTTATTATTACATTTTCTCCAACTACTAAAAATAGTGTTATTCTTAATTGATTTTCACTGTTTACATCTATTTTGGTATTACATTGTTTTACTTTATCAAAACTAGCAACCGCATTTTTTACCATATTATCAATTGATTCTTTGGATATCATTAATTGACCATTTTCATTTTTTAGTAATATTCCTTGTGTTTCTTTTACTCTTTCTTTTGATTTTTCATCAAAGAACATGCATTTTATTGATAACAATATAAATACTATACTTACTCCTAAAGTTATTTTTGATGATAAATCTCCTGTTACTAACGCTTTTAACATTTCCATAACTACATCAAAATCAATCCAGTTAAATATTAATAAACTTAGTACCACTGATATTAATAATATTATAAATGAATATACTATTAATGTAAATCTTTCTAAAAATTTCATATCAATTCTTCCTCTCTTGTTATATTTGATTATTCACCTTTTTGTTCTTCACTTTCTTCATTGTTGTTTTCTTCTTTTTCTGTTCTAACCCCTTGAACATGTACATTTACTTCTGATACTTTCAAACCTGTCATATTTTCTACTGACTTTTTTACTCTGTTTTGTATTTCAAATGCAACATCTGGAATTCTTGAACCATATTCAACAATTATGTTTACATCTATTTTTACTTCTTTTTCGCCAGCATCAACTTTTATTCCTTTTGATAAGTTTTTCTTTCCACTTAATACTTCTGAAATTCCTCCGGCAAATCCTCCTGACATACTTGCTACACCAGGTACTTCTGATACAGCTACACCTGCTATTACTGCAACTACATCATTTGATATTTTTATTCCATCATTTGTTCCTTCTGTATTTTCTTCAATCTCTACTATTTCGTCTTTCTTTTCTTCTTGATTTTCTCCCATAAAAATCACTTTCCTTTCAACAAAATTTAATCATTTCAAGTATATCAATTTTTTGTTTTTTTTACAACTGTTTTCACAAAGAATTTACTTAATATCAAATTTTATTTCTAAAAAGAATTTTGATAAATCATTAAATTTAACTGTTGTTTTTTCTCCTGTTTTTGTACTTTCTATTTCAAATTCATCTTCTTTTGATTTATCTCCTAATACAATCATATATGGTGTTCCTAGTATTTTTACGTCTTTTATTTTAGCTCCAATAGAAATATTATCTCTGTCATCTATTATCACATTATAAGCTGTAAAAAATATTTTTTGTTCTATTGCTTCTGCTAATTTTACTTTTTCTTCATCTCCTGGCTTTACAACTATTTGTAACATGTATGGAGAAATTCTCTCTGGAAGAACAAATCCACATGGCTTACCTGATTTATCATTCACAACACATTTTTCATATAAAGCAGCTAATGTTCTACTAACACCAATTCCATAGCATCCCATGTAGTATAACTCTTCTTTGCCTTCTTGGCTTATGTATTTTCCATTCATCATTTCTGAATATCTCGTTCCTAATTGGAAAATGTGTCCTAATTCCATTGTTCTTATTTCTTTAAAGTTTGAAATATCTTCAATTCCATATTCTGTCTTCAAATATTCTTTATAATCTTCTCTTTCAAGAATTTCTGTGTTTAGGCCTACTCCTGTTTCTTCATTATATAATATTTTGTCTTCTCCTTGTTCTGATATCATCATAAATTCTTCTGATTTTTTACCACCCATTGCTCCATTATCTGCAACTATTGGTATTACATCTAAACCGATTTTTTCAAATATTTCTAAGAATGCATTTCTTACATTTTCATAAGAATTTTCCATTCCTTCTACATTAGTATCAAAACTATATGCATCTAACATCGGAAAAGATTTCCCTCTTAAAAGGTAGCCTCTTGTTCTTATTTCATTTCTGAACTTTTCACCAATTTGATAAAATGTTACAGGTAAAGTTTTATAAGATTTTAGCTTTTCTCTTGCAAATTCTAACATTGCTTCTTCTCCTGTTGGTGCTAAGCAAAATGTTCCTTTGTTTGATTCTGTAATTAACATTGTTCCATCTTGCACATAATGATCATATCTTCCTGAATTTTTCCATATTGTATCTGGTTGTAATGTTGGTAATAATACTTCTATACATCCATGTGCATTTAATGTGTCTACTATTATTGATTCTATTTTTCTTCTTAGTAATAATGGAATTGTATTATATCCAAATAATCCAGCTCCATATTGTACTAATTGTCCTGTTTGTAATAATATACTTTGTCCAGGATACATCTCATCTATATTATTTAATTTGGTTGTTCCCATTCCTGTTAATGATAATTTCATTTTATATTCCTCCAATATTTAATTTTTTATTCTTTATTTTCCTCTTCTTCACTCGGCATTGGAGCCTCCGCTTCAATTAATTCTTCTATTACAATTTGTCTGTTTGAATCTAATTTGTATTTTGGAAGTTCTGGTAATTTAGATAAACTTTCATATCCAAACATTTTTAAGAATTCTGGTGTTGTTTTATATGTAGTTGGTTTTCCAGGTAAATCTGCTTTGCCAGCATCTTCTATCAATCCATAGTCTAATAATTTATAAATTGTACCATCACTATTTACACCTCTTATAGCTTCTATCTCGGCTCTTGTTGCCCTTGGATTATATGCAATTATTGCAAGAGTTTCTAATGCTGCTGTTGATAAATTAGGCTTTGCCCTTTTATCTAAAATAGGGTATATATATTCATAATATTCCTTTTTACTACATAGTTGATATCCATCTTCTACTTTAATTATTTCGATTCCTCTATTTGCAAAATCATTTTGCATATTTTTTACTAATTCTTCTATTTGTTTTTTGTCAATTTCTAGAGCTAATACTAATTCTTCTTGTGTAACTACTCTTCCAGCTGAAAATAGTATTGCTTCTAATATTTCTTTTTGTTTCTGGATTTCCATATTCCACCTACTATTTCTCTAATTTCAATGCTTATATTTTCTCATGTTTTCCACATTATGTCAAGACAAAATTTTATTTTGCTCATAACATTCGTTTTAAATAAATTCTTCCCATACCAAATTTGCCAAGTCGATTCCTTTTGAAGTAAGTCTAATCGTATTTGAATCTACTGTAATAAGTTTTTCATCAGATAATCTTTTCAATTCATTTCTAAACAAATAAATCGGGTTCTTTACAAATTTTGATTTAAACTCATTAATCTTTACGCCTTCTATCTTGCGTAGTCCTAATAGCATATATTCTTTTTCCATATCAAACTCTTTTTGAATCTCGTGAATAATCCTATTTTTTTCAAGCTTATCACTTTCAATATTTTTTATATATTCTTCTATATTTTCTGTATTAGAATATCGTGTTATATCACGATATGAATGTGCTGCAACTCCAAACCCAAAATACTGTTTTTGTTTCCAGCAATTCATATTATGCCTTGATTCAAACCCCTTTTTAGAAAAATTTGATATTTCGTAATGCACATATCCATTTAGTTCTAATGTGTTTTTCACATACCAATACATATTTCTTTCTGTCTCATCACTTGGAAGTTTTAGCTTCCCACTATGAATTTTATTTGCAATAACTGTTCCTTCTTCAACAATAAGTGAATATACAGATATATGTTCTGGGCGTAGTTTTATTATTTGATCTAAACTCTCTTTTAAATCTTTTATTCTTTGATTTGGTAACCCTAACATCAAATCAACATTTATATTTCTAAATCCTACATCTCTTGCTGTTTCATATGTTTCTAAAAATTGTTCATAATTATGTATTCTTCCTATGTCTTTTAAGATTTTATCCTGGGTTACTTGTAACCCTATACTTAATCTATTTATTCCACATTCCTTGTAATCTTCTAACTTTTCTCTTGTAACTGTTCCTGGGTTAACTTCTATTGTTATCTCTGTATTTTTAGTTATATTTTTCTTTTTAATTTCTTGTAAAATTTGCTTTATATATTTACTATCAATATATGATGGTGTTCCTCCTCCTATATAAATTGTAGTAATCCATGGTTTTATATTTTGAGACTTTATTTCTTTTATAAGTGCCTTTATATACTTTTCTATCAAATCATCTTTATTGCAATATGAAATAAAATCACAATAATCACATTTATGCTTGCAAAATGGAATATGTACATATACTCCTACTTCATTATTGTTCATTGGCAATCTCCATTATCTTTTTTAATCTATAATTAACTCCTGATTTTCCTACAGGGTCCTTAAGCATTTTTCCTAATTCTACTAAACTAGCATTTGGATTTTTTAGCCTTAATTCTGCAATTTCTTTTAATGGCTCATCTATTTTATCAAATATTTTATTTTCTTTCAATTTTTTTATTGCCTCAATTTGCTCTATTGAAGCATTTATTGTTTTGTTCAAATTTGCAGTTTCACAATTTACTATTCTATTTATTTTATTGTTCATCTCCCTTTGAACCCTTATTTCTTCAAATTTTAATACTGCTTTATTGGCTCCAAGTAGTGCTAAAAATTTTGAAATTTCTTCTCCATCTTTTATATAAATTGAATATTGATTGTTTTTTTCAATAATATTGCTTTTTATATTATATTTGTTCAAATCATCTTTTATTTTTTTTGCTTCTTTTTTATCTCTAATTCCTATTTCTAAATGATATTTTTTCTCCGGATTGTTTATTGAGCCTGAACCTAAATATGTGCCTCTTATTATCCATTTTATTTGTTCTAAATTTAATTCTTCTGCTTTATCGATTTCTTTTAAATACTTTTCGTCTACTGTTATTACAAATAAATTTCCTTGCATTAAAATATTATAATCATTTATTCCAATATTACTTAGTAGTCTTGAAAATCTGTTAATATTGTATTCGTTTTCTGTACTAAATTTTATTTTATTTTTCTCATATGTAATATTACTACTTGTTAAATAGCCAATTAATTCATATTTAACAGCTTCTTTATTTGCTAAGTTCTCTATTTTACTTATTTCTTCTTTTAATTCTGACGAAAATGACATAAGTTCACCTCTCTTTAATTAACTTTAGATATTATTATTCTATCATTTCCATATAAATCTTTTTTACTATATATATCATTATATCTTTTGGTATCTTTTATAATTTCTGTAACATCTTCTTTTTGGTCATAACCTATTTCAAAACATAAATAGCTTCCGAATTTTAAATAATCTATTGCTTGACTTGAAATTTTTCTATAAAAATCCAAGCCATCATATCCACCGTCTAATGCTATTATAGGTTCGTTTCTTACTTCTTCACTTAATAATTTTATATCTTCTTTTTTTATATATGGTGGATTTGATACAATTATATCAAATTTAACTTTCCCTATATTGCTAAATAGATTTGATTTTACAAATTTAACATTAGCATCTAATCTATTAGCATTTTTCTTTGCAACTTCTAGTGCTTTTTCGCTTATATCTATTGCATATACTTCTGCTGTTGGTACATTTTTTGCTATAGATATTGCAATTGCTCCACTTCCTGTACATAAATCCAAAATTCGTGGTTTTTCTATTTTTTTTGCTATCTTTATTACCTCTTCTACCAATATCTCTGTATCTGGACGTGGTATTAATACATTTTCATTTACAAAAAAGTCCATTTTCATGAATTCTTGTGTATGTGTTATATGTTGTAATGGTACTCCATTTGTTAGCTTTTCTATATTAACAAAATACTCCCATTGCTCTTTTTTATCTATTTCTTTATTATCATAAACTATTAAATATTGTCTTGGCTTTTTTAATATATATTGTAGCAATAACCTAGCTTTTAGCTTAGGAGTTTCTATATTGTTGTTTTTTAATATTATCATTCCTTTTGTTAATGCTTCTCTTATTGTCATATTAACACCACCTTTCCTATTAAATATATAACATTAGTCACTTTTTTTCAATACCAAAATACTAAAAAAGAACAACTATATTAGCTGCTCTTTTAATTTTCTTCTTTTTATTTCTGTTGCTGATGGCGGTAATAATGGGCTATAATCTTCACCATCAAATACATCTACCTCTACAGTTCTTGTAAGCAAATCTGTATAAGTATATGATGCTGTTCTATCATTTTCTTCATATTTTACTACAAATAGATTAGAATATGCTTTTTCTATCGTACCTTCTTTGGCAAATTCTTTGCTTCTTCCTAGTGAGCCTTTTACTATTATTTTTTGGCCAATTTTGTCATTAATGTCTGATTTTAAAGTTGAAATATCATTTCTACAAATCATTAAATCACCTACTTTGCTCATGATGTTTCAAATATATCATTTGTGGGTGATTTTGTCAAAGTAAACATTTTATTGTCGATTCGATGTATCCTGCTTGTTCCAAGGCATTCATTCATTTTGTCGTCTTTTGTTACATTTATATTACATTTTTATTACAATACTATTACATTTTGTTTTCCTACTGCTCCAAAGCCATTTACACCCTTTTTTCCATCTCTTAACTCATCTACAAAATCATCTATTGTTACATATCTATTTTTATCAGTAATTGCTACATTTTTTGCTACTATTAATGGATCTAAAAAATCTATCAATATTCGCGCTGGTGATGATGCAAAATTAGCTCCTGCATCCATTATTGCTTCAAAATAACTTTGACATGCTCCTGCAAATATCACTAAATTGTCACCATGTTTTTCGTCATATTTTCTTGCCTTTTTTACTGTTTGGATAAAATGCTTCGAGTTTCTGTAGTTATATATATCTCTGTATCTTGTTCCATTTTTTATCATTCCGGTCATGGCCAGTTATTACTAAAATATCTGGATTATATATCATTAATAATTTGTTTATTACTTGTGGTTGTTTGTATTCTGGAACATTTCTTACTACCGCATTTAATCCCATTTTTCTATAATACATTTTTGATTTTTCGCTGTATTTTCTATCACCATCTAAATGTAATATTCTGCCTGTATGAATAATTTCTTTCCTTCTATTATCTTTTGATTTCTTTTCTTTTTCTATCATAGTTAATATTCTTTGTTCTAATTCTTTTTCTCTTTTTATTTGTTCTTCTCTACTGACTATTTGAAGGTCGGTTAAAGGTGCATCTGCCTCAATTCTAACATCAATCCCCTTTAGTAGAGCCACTTTTGTCTCATTTTTCATTATTCTTACAACACTAAAAATTATGTCATTTCCATACGAATTTCTACTAACTATATCGCCTTTTTTTATTTCATGCATATTATCACCTCTTTGCATTCAAATTAGGCTATTATATTTTATTCAATTCGACTTTTTTTGACACAATTTTCCTTAGTACACTCAAAAGACTATTAATTACCGATAACATGGTTGTATAATTCAATATTTTTCAAAAAATTTTTTCTTTACTAATACTTCTTTCCGTGATATAATATCCTCAGAAATTTTAAGCAAGGAGGCTCATTATGGAAAAATCTATTACAGACTTAGCTGAAAATAAAGTATTGATTTTATACTTATTAAATAAACTTCCAGATGGAATTAAAAGTGACAACTTATACAAAATAGTATCATCTGCTAATAATATCAACTATTTTTATTTTCAAGAATTATTAACTGACTTAATAGATACAAATTTAGTTGGTTCTTTTACAAAAGAAGATGATACATTTATAAAAATCACATCAGATGGTCAAAATTCATTATCACTTACCAAATCATTATTACCTGGCATATTAAAGTTAAAAGCTGATAACATCTTTAAAACTGAAGTTTCTAATATTGCAGAAGAATCTTCTATTGTTACTGAATACATTCCAAAAGATGAAAACAATTATACAGTAAAATGTAAAGTAATTGAAAAAAATGAAACCATATTTGAAATTTCAACTTTTGCTGGTTCAAGAGAAAGAGCAAAGCAAATCTCTGACGGCTGGAAAAATAATGCAAATACAATTTATCCAAAAATAATAGATTTACTTTTAAATGGTGAAAATAATGAAAAAGAATGATATAACAAATTTTATAAAAATACTAAAAGAAGCTTATCCAGATGCGACTTGCAGTTTAGACTTTGAAACACCATTTCAGATTGTTGTAGCCGTCATGCTATCTGCTCAATGTACTGATGAAAGAGTTAACAAAACAACACCTGAATTATTTAAAAGATGTCCTACAATAAAAGATTTTGCAGATATTGATATCAAAGAACTTGAAGAGCTTATACATCCATGTGGTTTTTATAGAAATAAAGCCAAAAACATAAAATTATGTGCAAAACAAGTGCTTGAAAATTTTAATGGCGAAGTTCCAAAAACAATGGATGAACTTTTAACTTTAGCTGGTGTTGGTAGAAAAAGTGCTAATGTAATTTTATTAGAAGCTTTTGGTATTGCGAATGGAATTGCAGTAGATACTCATGCTAAAAGAGTTTCTAATAGAATTGGTCTTTCACATGAAAAAGACCCAGAAAAAATCGAGCAAGATTTATTAAAAATATTTCCAAAAGATTCTTTAAAAGATATTAATCATCTTTTTGTATGGCATGGTAGAAAAACTTGTGATTCTCGTAAGCCATTATGTGAAAACTGTAGTGTTAAAAATTTTTGTGAATATTATAAGAAAAATTGTACATAATATCTATTAAGAGGTGATATCTTTGACTAATATCAATTGTTCTTTAAATTGTATTTATCAAATTGATGGAAAATGTTCTTATGATATTATTTCTTTTTCAAATTTATGTACAAATTCTGAATGTGCATATTATCAAAATAAAGGGACCAATTAATTTATTCTATGGTCCCTTTATTTTACATTATAGGAAAATTCTTCGAATTTCCTATAATATAAAAATAACAATGCACAGAAATTTGCAAAGCAAATTTCGCGCTCGAACAAAGACGCGGACTTTAAAATGTTCTAATAGGTGTCAATGTTATTAGTATCCGCTTTTGTTCTCTATATTCTTCAAATACTTTCGAAAGATATTTCATACTATTTATACATTGTTCAAGTGTATTTCCTGTTGACCCAACTTCAATTATGCAAGCTGCTTTTCCTAAATTTTGATTATATCTAGAATTTCTTACAATCATTGTTTTAAATAATCCTGGATACATCTCATTTGCTTTTTCTTGAAATTCAATTGCAAATTTCAAGTTAGAACCCCAATTAGGATGATATAATCCACCACCATTTGTTCCTATAACAAACATTAACTGTGCTGCTACATCATCTCCAATTTTTACACTTGGGTCATAATTGCTTTTGCTTCCAATTGCATCTCTATGTAAGTCTATTATTATATCTGTTGGATTTGACTGCAATATTCCTTCAACTGTTTTCTTTGACCTTGTATATGAGCCTGTATATGCCGGATAATCATGATAAGTTTTATCATGTACCACACTAAATCCATACCCTATTAAATAATTAGCCAATTCATCTCCAACTCTTGCAACTGAATAATTCAGGTCTGTCGTCCTATAATTACCTGTTTGCTCATAATTGTATTGTTCTGTTGGTGTATAACTCTCACATGTATGCGTATGGAAAATTATAATATTATTTTTATTTATGTTAAGTTTCGTATTTAATATTGAATCATTTATTTCAAATTCTGTTTCGTTTTTTATTTTTACTCCATTGCATTCAACATTATGACTTTCATTTATAGGGTTTTGTGTTACAATCTCTGTTGCAAGATTTGTTGCTACTTGTTGCGTTTCTTGTTCTGGTTGATTGTCTTCTTTTGACTCACTATTAGATTCTTCATGATTTTCTTCCTCTTCTACTGTTTGCTTAGTCTCTTCTTGCTTTTCTATATTTTCTAATTTTGATAACTCTATATTTAATATTCTATCTGAAAAAGAAATCTCTTCTTCTCCATCTTCTTTTATAACATTTTCTGCTCGACTATTTGTTGTCGCAATTGCCGGTATTTCACTATTTAAGCATTTCACTAATTGCTCTGATAAATCTATTTGTAAAATTTGATTTGTACTAAATTTTTTTATCATTTTAGTCGCAATAAATAAAATCACTATAATACTTATAAATATCGCTATCTGAAATATTGATTTTTTTATATTTATTATTGTAACATTAAACATATTTTTCTCCTTGTCCCAATACTCCTATATATAATATATGTTTATTGTTTCAATAATAGAACAATTTTATAATAATCTTGGTTTTAATTCTAAATAGATTGGCTTTTCTTCCCTTATCATCGTGCTTTTTCCATGACCTGGATATACTATTGTTTCATCTGGTAAAATCATTAATTTTTTAGTTATTGATTTTATTACTGCTTCAAAGTCACCTGTTGGTACATCAGTTCTTCCCCATGTGCCTCTAAATAATGTATCTCCTGAAAACAATAATTTTTCTTGCTCACAATAAAGGCAAGAACCGCCAGATGTGTGTCCTGGCGTATGGATTACCTTGAATTCTAATTCTCCTAAATGTAATAAATCTTCATCATCCACTCTTGCATCAACTTCTATTGTTAAGCCTTTATTTCCTATATATGTGGTTAAATTTATATTTGAATCTCGTAAGTTTTCTGCTGCTGCCCTTTGTGCAACAATTGTTCCACCATATCTTTCTTTAAGTTCTTTCACTCCACCTATATGGTCACCATGACAATGTGTTAAATATATATATTTCAATTTTGCTTGCAATATATCAAGCATTTCTATTATTTTGTCCACATCTCCTGCTGGGTCTATTACCATTGTTTCTTTTGATTTTTCATCTTGAACAATGTAACAATTTGTTGCATCTCCTATCCAAGTTTCAATCTTTAGTACTTTTAATATCATTTTCTCTCCCTCTTATTCTGTTGGTTTATCATTTATATTTGTAAAATATCCTGGTGTTTCTGCTGTATCTATGGTTGCATATTCTATTGTTCTTTTGTTTGCATCATATGTTGTTCCATTTCCTCCTACTAATTTACTATCATTTTCAAACATACTTGTAGTATTGTATGAAGAATTTGCAGATTTGGTTGTCCATCCTGTATCTGTTTCAGAATCATATTCTTTTACATATATAGTTGTTAAATTGTAACAACCATTAAACATCCATCTAAAGTCTGTTACTTTGCTTGTGTTAAAATTACTAAGGTCTAAAACATTTAATCCTGAACAAAAATTAAACATTGCTTGTGAACAAGTTAAATTATTAGTATCCCATTTAGCCACATCTATTTCTGTTAATCCTGAGCAATCTTGAAATATTCCTAATGCACTTTCTAATTTTGACGTATTCCAGTTACTTACATCTAATTTTTTTAATTTATAATCTCCTACAAACATAAAATTAGCAACTTTCAAACTGCTTGTATCAAATTTGCTTACATCTAATTCAGTTAAGCTTCGCAAACCTCTAAACATTTGAGTCATATTATCAACTTTACTTGTATCAAAATTAGTAATATCTAAATGTGTTAATGAACTACAATCTTGGAACATGTATGACATAGTTGGTACTTTGCTTGTATTGAAATTTGACACATCTATTGATGTCAAACTGCTACAACCGCAAAACATATTTCGCATTCCAGATGAAGCATTTGATGTGTCAAAATTTGACACATTTAACTCTGTTACAGAAGCGCAACCATAGAAAAGTTCGTTAAATCCATTTGCTTTGCTTGTATTAAATTTGCTTACATCTAATATTTTTACACTTTTACAATTTCTAAACATAGACCCCATATATATAACATTAGAAGTATCAAAATTTGAAACATTTAATGTTATTAGTCCTGTACACTCATTAAACATTCCTGACATATCTCGTACCTTGCTTGTATTCCATTTGCTAAGGTCTAATTCTGTTAATTTATTGCAAATATTAAACATATAATTCATATTCGTAACACTACTTGTATTCCAAGAATTTGCATCTAATGTTGTCAACGCAAAACAAGAAGAAAACATGTATTGCATATCTGTATTATTATCAAACTTCCAACTTTTAACATCTAATGTTGCCAATTTATTGCAATTATCAAACATTCTCATTGAAGTTGTTGCTTTTGCCAAATTCCAGTTAGTTGTATTTAATTCTGTTAGTTCTTTACAGTTTTGGAACATATAACTTACATTAGTATTATTATTCATTCCCCAGTTGCTTACATCTAATGTAACTAATTTACTACATTTATTAAACATTCCAGCAGTTGTTGTAGCTTGTGATAAATTCCAGTTAGTTGTATTTAATTCTGTTAATGAAGCACATTGCCAGAACATGTCTTGTAATGAATTTACCTTATTCATCCCCCAAGTACTTGTGTCTAATGTAGCTAATTTATTACAATTATAAAACATTTTTGAAGCAGATGTTACACTTGATAAATCTAAATTTGCCATATTTAATTCTGTTAATGAAGTACATTCTTCGAACATGCCAGTTGCATTTGTAACTTTGCTTAATCCCCATGTGCTCATATCTAATGTAGTTAGTTTATTACACTGAAAAAACATATTACTTGTATCTGTAACATTTTCTAAATTCCAATTAGTTGTATTCAAATTCACCAGATTACTACAATAGTGAAACATATCACTTGCACTTTTTACATTCCTCATATCAAAATTACTTAAATCTAAATTTGTTATGTTAGAATATGCAAACATATATGACATATTTTCAACTTTAGAAGTCTTAAAGCTATTTAATTTTATTGTTGTCAAGTTATTACATGTATAAAACATATTTCTCATATTTGTTACATTACTTGTATCAAAATTGTTTAAATTCAAACTCGTTAACTTTGAACAATAAGAAAACATATTTGACATACCAATTACATTACTCGTATCAAAATTGCTTAAATCCAAATTCGTTAATTGATTACAACCATAAAACATCGAGTCCATGTATATTACTCTACTGGTATCAAAATTTCTAAGATTAAGTTCAGTCAAATTTTTACAGTAATTAAACATTCCTCCCATATTAGTTACATTTTGTGTCTCAATGTTACTTAAATCTATTTTATTTAAATTTGTACAATTATCAAACATATAACTCATGTTCTCTGTCTTACTTGTATCAAATTTACTAAAATCTATATTAGGCAGTTTTACACAATAAACGAGAAATTCATAAAAACTTTTTGTCCCTAATGTACTAAAATTATCAAAATCAATATTAATCAAATTTCCCATTAGACCAAACATATATCGAGCATTTTTATTAGTATATATAATATCATCACTCATAAATGTAAGTTCATATAATCCATTATTATCTGTATCAGTATAATATCCTATAATACTTTCATCTTGTTTTTCAGATGCATCAAATTTAGATATAACACCTGTTTCTAGCTCTTTTCCTTTTTTAAAACTTACTTTTTCAATCTTTTCTCTTGTTACGGTTCCTGTTAAAAATTTATCTGTTGAACTTGGCCAGTTATTAACAGCCATTATTCTATTAGGAACTTTCAATTTAAAATTCAAATATGAATTTAATGTTTGGTTATCTGGTATTGTTCCATCTTTATATTTAAAAGTTATTAGTATGTCTTTAGTTTCTTTTGGACCTATTGTTTGTCCAATTGTAAAACCACTTAGCTCAAAAACAATGTTTTCATTATCATAAAATTCGTCTCCATAAATTACTTCTGTGAATGGTACATCTTCATCAGAACTATTATATACTGTAACTTTATATGTTATGCTAGAATCCGCATTTGTATCAGATAACTTAATTGTACTTTTCATCATTGTTCCTACATAATTTTGTATACCCGATGAACTTAATACTGCATCATTATCACTTTCATATTCAACATTTGTTATAAATACATCATCTTGTAATTTTGCAGTGGCTTTTCCACTTATCTCTCCTGTTATCGAATTTACAGATGCATATCCTATTGCCATAAATATTGTTGCTGCTAATAGAGCAAATAATAATAATAAGTTTTTCCTTCTCATATGTTCCTCCCATTGCACACGTGAGATCGCTTTTTTTCGGTGCAAAATTGCACACTTTAAAACGCTTTTTTTCCGTGCACTTTTTCGCTATTTGAGTTAATTTTACTATAACACTTTGAAAAAAGCAATAATAGTTGGCCAAGATTTTTATTTTCTTAGTCAACTATTATCACCTTCTTGATTTTTGTTTTTTATTATGCATTTGGTTGTTGTGGTTCTGCTGTGATATCTACACCTATTGTTGTTTCTTCATCTTGTGTTATAGGTGTTTTGATTAATTCTACTGTTACTGTTATTGTTGTTGAATCTCCAGCTGCAACTGTACCTTTTGCAATGTTTTGTGTTACTTTGAAAAATTCATCATTTGTATTTGATGTTGTTGCAGATAATACTGCTGATAAGTCTGCACTTGTGTTTGCAATTGTGTATGTTGCTGTTGCTGTATCACCTTTTGCTGTTAATCCATTAACATTCATTGTAGCTTTTAATTTATTTTGTTGATTTAATACAGCTACTACTTTACTTGAATCAGAAACTGTTGGTGTTCCTGAAAATTCTACTGTAAAGTTTGTTTGTTCTGGTGATGCTTGTGCACTACCATTCTATCATTCTATTTTTTTCTGTTTACTTCATATACACTATCAATTTTTCTAAGCTCTCTAATTATTTTATTTAGTCCTTCTAGACTATCAACTTCAAGTGTAACTTCTGTTACTGCAACTCTTTCCTTTGTTGCTCTGGCATTTACTCCTAGTAGTTTTGCTTTCGATTCATTTATTTTTTGAACAATATCTGCTAAAAGTCCATTTCTATCATTAGCAAAAATTTCTATCTCTACGGTATAAATTACCTTTTCTTGATTGCACCATTGAACATCTATTATTCTGTTTTCTTCTTTTAATAATTCATTTACATTTACACAGTCTTTTCTATGTACTGATACTCCTCGTCCTTTAGTAATATATCCTATTATTTCATCTCCTGGAAGTGGGTTGCAACATTTAGAAAGTTTTACTAAACAATTATCTATTCCTTTTACTATAATTCCTGAATCCGATGGTTTTATATTATTACGTTTTGCAGTTGCTAATTCTTCTATTTTTTCTTCTATAATTTGTTCTTCTTTGTGTTCTTTTCTATATTCAATTAACATTCTTGCAATTATTTTAGTCGCGGTTATTGCTCCAAAGCCAACTGCTGCATACATTTCTTCAAGATTTTTGTATTTGTATCTTTCAAGCATTGGATTTATATATTCTGTTTTAAATAGTTCTTCATATGTCATTCCTATTCTTTTAAGTTCTCTTTCTATTGAATCTTTACCCTTTTCTATGTTCTCTTCTTTTTTCTCTTTTTTGAACCATGACATTATTCTATTTCTGGCTGATGAGCTTTTAACAAATTTAAGCCAGTCCATGCTTGGACCTTTTGAATTGTCAGATGTTAGTATTTCTACTATATCTCCATTCTTTATTTGAGTTATTATTGGTACCATTTTACTATTTATTTTGGCACCTGTCATATGATTACCAATTTCTGCATGTATGCTATATGCAAAATCTATTGGTGTTGCACCTTTTGGCAAAACTTTTATTGCACCTTTTGGTGTAAATACATATACTTCATCTTCGAATAACTCTGTTTTTAATGTTTCTAAGAATTGTTGAGGATCTTGCATTTCTTGTTGCCATTCTAAGCTTTCTCTTAACCAAGCAAGTTTGTCATCTTGTACTCTTACTATTTGTTGTCCTTTTTTACTTCCATAATTTGCTTCTTTATATGCCCAATGTGCAGCAATACCATATTCTGCAATTCTGTGCATATCCCATGTACGAATTTGAACTTCGAATGGTGTTCCCTTTTCTCCAAGAAGTGTTGTATGTATTGATTGATACATGTTTGCTTTTGGTACTGCTATATAGTCTTTAAATCTACCTGGCATTGGTGTATACATTTCATGCACTACACCTAATGCTGTATAGCAATCTTTTACTGAATTTACAATTATTCTCAGTGCAAATAAGTCATAGATTTGTTCAAGTGTTTTATTGTCTCTTTGCATTTTTCTATATATACTGTATAAGTGTTTTGCTCTTCCTGTTACTTCCGCTTCTATATGTTGTTTTTTTAGCTGAACTCTTATATCTGCCATTATCTTTTCAATAAATTTTAATCTTTCTTCTCTTTTTTGTTCTATACCTTTAATTAATTCTCCATATTCTTCTGGATATAAATACTTAAATGCTAAATCTTCTAATTCCCATTTCATAGAATAGAAACCTAATCTATTTGCTAGTGGTGCATATAACTGCATAGTTTCTTTTGCTATGGCGATTTGTCTATCTCTTCTTAAAAACTCTAAAGTCCTCATATTATGCAATCTGTCTGCTAATTTTATTATGATTACTCTTATGTCTTTTCCCATTGCAAGAAACATTTTTCTATAATTTTCTACTTGATTCTCTTCTATTGATGCATGTTGAATTAATTTTAATTTTGTAACACCATCTACCATTTCTGCAACTTCAGGGCCAAATTCGTTTTTTATATCATCATATGTTGCATCTGTATCTTCTACAACATCATGTAAAAGTGCAGCACAAATTGTCTGTTCATCAAGCCCTAATTCTGCAATTGTATATGCCACATTTGTTGGATGAATTATATATGGCTCACCAGATTTTCTCTTTTGGTCTCCGTGTTTTTGTACGGCATAGTTATATGCTTTTTGTATTAATTTGATGTCAGCCCATCTTTTGTTTTTTTTCACCTTATCAGTTATATCTTTTATTGTGTAATTTTTCGTCATACTCACTCCCCCTTTTGAATGACAATTACAAAGATTTCATTATATCTTTTATGTTTATTTGGATACTATCAACTCCATTAAAACTGTTCATTTCAAGATTTCCTACAATATCTACTTTATCTCCAATTTTGTATTCATTTGCTAATGTTCCTAGGTTAAATCCAATTGCATTTACTATGTTTTTATTTTCTTTTACTGTAAGTTTTAAATGTTTTCCTTCTGTTAATGCTCTTATTGAATCTATTTTTAAATTCTTGAATAAAAATAATGGATTTTTGTTTTCTTCTCCAAATGGTTCAATTGCTTTTAAACTATCAACAGTTTGTTTATCTATTTCATCTAAACTTAGTTGTGAATCTATTTTTAATATTGGAATAATCTCTTCTATATGTTTTTCTTTTGCTTTTTCTTCAAATTTTTCTCTAAATTCTTCAAATTTTTCTTTGTCTATTGTTATTCCAACAGCCATCTCGTGTCCACCAAATCTGTCAATCGAATCTTTACATTCTGTTAATGTTTCGTATAAATCAAATCCTGGTATACTTCTTCCAGATCCTTTACCTATTCCATCTTCTTCGCATAATAAAATACTTGGCTTATAATACATTTCTGTTATTTTAGATGCTACTATTCCAATTACTCCATGGTGCCAATTCTTTCCTAATAATGTAATTGTAGTATTATTTTCTAAATTGTCTCTTTCTATTTGTTTTACCGCTTCTGCAAATATATTTTTCTCTATTTCTTGTCTCTCTTTATTATATTGGTTTAATTTAGCTGATAATTCATTTACATCATTTATATCTTTAGATAAAAATAAGTTTAATGCATCTTCTTGATGTCCCATTCTTCCACATGCATTTATTCTAGGTGCAACTCCAAAAGATATTGCTATTGAATCTATCTTGTTATATCCTGTTGATTGTAAGATTGCTTTTAATCCTAAATTCTTAGTTTGTTGCACTAATTTTAATCCTAATTTCACTATTACTCTATTTTCGTCAGTTAATGGAACTATATCTGAAATTGTTCCTAAACATACTATGTCTAAATATTTTAAATATTCTTTCTCTTCTAATCCTGTTCTCATAGATATTGCTTGTATTAATTTAAATACCACTCCAACTCCTGCTAAATTTCTACATTGATATTGATTATCTTTTCTTTTTGCATCAACTACTGCTAGTGCTTTTGGAATCTCATCACCTGGTTCATGATGGTCTGTTACAATTGTCTCTATTCCTAATTCTGTTGCATATTGTACTTCTTCAACTGCTGATATTCCACAATCTACAGTTATCATTAATTTATATCCTTCTTTTGCTATTTTTTCTACTGCATTTTTATTTAATCCATATCCTTCGTCTAATCTGTTTGGAATATATACTCCAACATTTAGTCCTCTTTCTTCTAGAAAACTTTTTAATACTGTAACACTTGTTATTCCATCAACATCATAATCCCCATATATTATTGTTTTTTCTTGATCATCTATTGCTTTTAAGATTCTATTTACCGCAATTTCCATATCTGGCATTCCATATGGATCATAAAAATCATTTCTTTTTGGACTTAAAAATTTATTTATTTGCTCTTCTTCTACAATTCCTCTATTAGATAAAATTATAGCTAATATTTTGTTTATATTATATTTTTTTTGCAATTCTTCTACTTCTTCGCTATTTACTTGATATATTTGCCATTTTTTATTCATTCTAAAACTCATTCCTTCCATAATTATTTTACTATTATCCTAGAAAAATATCAAGTAAATTAAATATAATATAGCAAAAAATGGCAATATAACTTGCCATTTTAATTGTTTATTATTCTTCTGGTTCCTCAGTTTCTTCTTTGTCTTCTGGTAATTCTTCTCCTAAACTTTGTTCAAATGCTTTCGCAAAATTGTCTCTTACCTTTTTTTCTACTTCTGCAAGAAGTTCTGGTCTATCTACTAGATATCTTTTTGCATTTTCTCTACCTTGACCAATTCTTTCTCCATTATAACTAAACCAAGAACCACTTTTGTCTATTATTTCTAGGTTTACAGCCATGTCAAAAATGTTTCCTTCTTTTGATATTCCTTTTCCATATAGAACATCAAATTCAGCTTCTCTGAATGGTGGAGCTACTTTATTTTTTATAACTTTTACTCTTACTCTGTTTCCTATAACTTGTCCATCTTGTTTTATATTTTCTACTTTTCTTATATCCATTCTAACTGATGCATAAAATTTTAGTGCTCTACCACCAGTTGTTGTTTCAGGATTTCCAAACATTACTCCTATTTTTTCTCTTAATTGGTTTATAAATACTATTGCAGTATTTGATTTATTTAATACACCAGCTAATTTTCTTAAAGCTTGTGACATTAATCTAGCTTGAAGACCAACATGTGCATCTCCCATGTCTCCATCTATTTCAGCCTTTGGAACAAGTGCTGCAACAGAGTCTACTACTATAATATCTATGGCACCACTTCTAACAAGAGCCTCTGCTATTTCAAGTGCTTGCTCTCCTGTATCTGGTTGTGAAACTATCAAATTATCTATATCAACACCTAAGTGTTTTGCATAAACTGGATCTAATGCATGCTCAGCATCTATAAATGCTGCTTCTCCGCCTCTCTTTTGGCATTCTGCAATCATATGTAATGCAAGAGTTGTTTTTCCTGAAGATTCAGGTCCAAATATTTCTATTATTCTTCCCTTTGGAATTCCACCAATTCCTAAAGCAACGTCAAGGCTTAAAGCTCCTGTTGGTATAGATTCTACATTCATTGCTGTAAAATCTCCAAGCTTCATTACAGAGCCTTTTCCAAATTGTTTTTCTATTTGACCTAATGCTGATTCTAGTGCTTTTTTCTTTTCACTGTTTTCTAAACTCATAAATTTTTCCT